>OJGU01000051.1_pt1 | contig 85416 bp, 80 predicted proteins | sample 1594741 | NCBI WGS metagenome assembly OJGU01 (sample SAMN05416841, study PRJEB24817) | seawater metagenome | isolation source: Sea water | place: Canada:Atlantic | collected 2013-07 | reverse complement strand
TCCCGTGCCCCTGTGATCTATCTGGCTTTTCTCTGGCAGCATACCACCACCCAAGTGATTCGCGTACATCGGCACGGCTTCGCCATACCCCGCCCTCTGCCCCACAAACGTCAGGCGTTTCCGGGAAGCCATGCTTGCATGACGCAGACGCTGGCCCAGCGATACGAATCCCGATTGAATCGCATTACGGCTTTATCGACGCGATGAACCTGGCCACGAAAATCCCATGGCACAGCTCCAGCGTCTGTTGTGAGACAAAACGAAAGCCAAAAAAAAAGCGAACCCGAAGGTTCGCTTTTTCTGCTTAACCACCACTCAGATCAGAAGCGGTAGGTCATCTGCGCACCGATCACATCGGCCTCCAACTCATAGGTACCTTTCAGCTGAGCACCTTTATCAGAACGGCTGATATCCGCATCTTCCACAAAGATGTGTGCGTAACCCACGTCAATGGTCATATTATCGGTCGGATTAAAACCGGCACCAAGAGTGGCCCAGATACGATCAGAGTCAGGCGAGATAGCCGAACGGTTATCCGTTCCCTGCGTGGACTCCTCCTTGGCCACACCAAAACGCAGCACAGTTCCACTGGTAAGCGCGTGGTTCAAGCCAAGGGAATAACGAGTGGTATTATTCCAGTCAAATTCCTCTGTGGGATTGAACGCCAACCCTGGACTCTCCACCACCAGAGCGTCCAATGAGCTCCACTCTGTCCACTCCACGCCAAGCAACAGCTGAGTTCGATCAGACAAATCCCCTGCATAGGACAACTGCAAGGATGCTGGAAGATCGATATCCGCTGACCCGTCATAAGTACCCGGTGCAACTGGGTTACCTCCCAAAGTCGACAACGCAGCGCCAGCATCACTGAAGGTAATATCACCCTCCACTTCATAGCTCATTTCTGAGCGATACGCTACGCCGAAGTGATTGTTATCGTCAGCGCTGAAAGTCAGGCCCAGGTTCCAACCAATGGCATCATCATCGCCCTCAAGACGGGTGGCCGCATTTTGAATATCTGCATCCAGCATCTGGTAGTTGATGCCCACCCCAAGATTTAAGCTATCGGTCAACTGAATTGCCAGAGACGGGTTAATGTTGATCGTCTGAAGATCTGACTCCGTGGCATAAAAGTCACCAGCCGTTACCGTACCTAACCCACCAGGAGGTGGCGGTGTAAGATAGGCATTACCCCATCCACTCTCATATTCAATTTTGGTACCAAAAGGCGAAACAACGCTAAGACCGAAAGTCATGGTGTCACCCATAGGAACCGCCAGGAAAACGCTCCCAACGAAGGGCTCAACATCTTCAAAATCACCTGTGCCTTGTCCCATTTGGGGGCCAAACAAAGAGGTGCCATCGGAGTCCGAATTAAAGGTCGTGTCCACCCACACTTGGTGCAGTGGCACAGAAATTTCTGTTGAGCGAAGCTCAGCCAACGTCGCCGGGTTATACCATTGGTTTGACGCGTTTTCGCTGAGTACTGCCGAACCCGCATAGGCCGTACCCATCGCAGAGACGGACTGATAAGACACACCAAAACCACTGGCCATGGTCTGGCCGGCTGCCAGTCCCAGAGCGGAACCGATAAGTAGCGCACCTGTTTTTTTCATTGTTGCTCTCCCTCTTCCTGAATGTCCTAAAATTATGGGCGTACACGCCAGATCATTCCTCGATCTGATTCCACTTATACACAACTTAGGCCAATAACAGCAAGGCCGGAAAAAGGCTCATACTTTTCCATTAGCCCCAGTATTTGTAAAATCTTCAGCCACAAAAAAAGGGCTGCCGAAGCAGCCCTTTTTGTGGAGCACCGGCATGCCTCTAATCGGCCAGCACCGCCTTGGCAACAATGCCCTTCATGATTTCATTGGTGCCGCCATAAATCCGCTGAACCCGCGAATCCGCAAACATGCGGGCAATCGGGTATTCCCACATGTAGCCGTAACCACCGTGCAACTGCAGGCACTCGTCGATCACTTCGCACTGCAGGTCGGTAATATAGTATTTGCCAGCCGCCGCGGTAGGAATATCCAGTTCTTTCTTCAGGTGCAGTTCCAGGCAGCGGTCCACATAGGCGCGGGCCACTTCAAGCTTGGTGTGCATCTCGGCAATCTTGAACTGGGTGTTCTGGAAACCGGCGATCGGCTTGCCGAAGGCCTTTCTTTCCTTCACGTATTCGATGGTGTGCGCCAACGCAGACTCGGCCATGGCCAGACCACCAATGGAAATACCGAGACGCTCCTGAGGCAATTCCTTCATCAGGTAAATAAAGCCCATGCCTTCTTCACCCAGCAGGTTTTCTGCCGGTACGCGCACGTCCTGGAAAAACAGCTCGGAGGTGTCCTGGGCTTTCATGCCCACTTTCTTCAGGTTCTTGCCTTTCTCGAACCCTTCGGAATCGGTTTCCACCACAAACAGGCTGATGCCCTTGGCGCCTTTGGTCGGATCGGTTTTTGCCACCACAATCACGATATCCGCATTCTGGCCATTGGTGATGAAGGTCTTGGAGCCGTTCAGCACGTAATGATCGCCGTCTTTCACCGCGGTGGTTTTCACGCCTTGCAGGTCGGAGCCGGCGCCGGGCTCGGTCATGGCGATGGCACCAATCATTTCACCGGTCACCATTTTCGGCAGGTATTTCTGCTTCAGTACTTCAGAGCCATTATGCTCAATGTAGGGGGCGACGATTTCAGTGTGCAGCCCCCAGCCGATACCGGTGAGGCCCAGCTTGGAAATTTCTTCGTTGATCACCACGCTGTACAGGAAGTCAGCGCCGATACCACCGTACTCTTCGCCTACCATGGGGCACAGGAAACCCTGCTCGCCAGCTTTTAACCATACCTCTTTGGGCACTACGCCCTGCTGCTCCCACTCTTCATTGAAGGGAACGGCTTCGTTTTCCAGGAATTTGCGCACGGTATCGCGGAAGGTTTCGTGGTCAGAACTAAACAGCGTACGGGGAATCATCATGCTCTCCGGCATCAGGTTATCGGGAGTGGCCCCAACGCCGGACTGGCAGGGGCACAGAATGCCCCATGATGTTCACTGTCGCTGCCATCGGGCAATGACCGAAACGCTCAGGCCCCTGCCCGGCTGTGAAACCCGGCCAATGACCCTCTTGCCGGAAACTGGTCAGGCGCGGTGTTCACGGCCCAGATATTCAGAGGATTGCATCTCTTGCAAGCGCGAGCGGGTGCGCTCGAATTCGAAATCCAGCCGCCCACCGGCGTAGATGTCCTCGATGGGCACCTCGGCGGCGACCACCAGCTTCACGGCACGGTCGTAGAATTCATCCACCAGATTGATAAAACGCCGGGCCATGTCGTCCTTGCCAGCCCCCATCTGCTCCACATTGGCCAGTAACACGGTGTGGAACTCCCGGGCGATCTCGATGTAATCGGTCTGGCTGCGCGGGCCATCACACAGCTCCTTGAACTCAAACCAGACCACATCATCCGCACAGATGACGGTGGCAATCTTGCGACCTTCAATAAGCACATTGCCACGATCCCGGTGGCGGGAATGGTCCGGCTCCAGGGTCTGAAACCGCTCCTGCAGAAAGGCATCGGCCCCTTTTCCCAGGGGGCAGTGATAAAGCTCGGCCTGTTCCAGCAAGCGCAGGCGGTAGTCATTCCCCCCGTCCACATTCATTACCTGGGTGTGCTCTTTCAGCAACTCAATGGCAGGGAGAAAACGGGCCCGTTGCAGGCCATCCTTGTACAAACCATCGGGCTCGATATTGGACGTGGCCACCAGGGTAACGCCGTTGGCAAACAGCTCCTGCATCAGGCCGGCCAGAATCATGGCATCGGTGATATCGGTAACAAAGAATTCGTCGAAACACAGCACCCGTGCCTGGCTGGCGAATCTGCGGGCGATACTGATCAGCGGATTCTTTTCCCCCTGGCGCTCACGCATTTCGCGATGCACTTTCTGCATGAAACGGTGAAAGTGCATGCGACGCTTTTCCTTGAACGGCAGCGCCTGGAAGAACACATCCATCAGGTAGGTCTTGCCACGCCCCACGCCGCCCCACATGTACAACCCCGTCAGCGGACGGGGTTTGCGAAAACGCCCGAACAGGCCGCCCGAAGAGGGTTCCGCCAGCAAACGATGGTACAGGTCGTCCAGCGCGGCGACGGCTCGCTCCTGGGCCGGGTCCTGGAAAAAATCATCGCGCTGAAGGTCGGCCTTGTATTGCTCAAGAGGGGTCATGGGTCGCGGACCTGCCACTGTGTAGTTGAAACCGGCTCAGGGCCTGAAACAGGCCCGGCAAGGGCGGGCCAATGTAGCGCCGGGGCCGCCAGCTGACAACCGTCCGGGAAAAATCCACTCGCAGGGCAAAGCTAACCCGGCAGGTGGCTGGCCGCCACCTCCTTCAGGTCCACCAGCTTGCCGTGGAAAAAATGGCCGCAATCCGGGAAGCGGACCAGATCGGGGGCCAGGGGTGTTTGCTCTGCCCAACGAAACACCTGCTCCGCCGGCACCACTTCGTCGTCTTCACCCTGCACCACCGTCACCGGACAGCCGGTATTTTCAATCTCGTCAAACGGGTAATGGTGCACCGGCGGCGCCACCAGCAGCAGTTCCCGCGCCGGCATGCCGTTGGCCTTGAGAATTTCTGCCCCGCGCGCCGCCACAAAACTGCCAAAGGAAAAACCTGACAACCACAGCGGCAATTGCGGATATTGGTGGGTCAGCCAGCTGTGAATAGCCAACAGATCTTCGGTTTCACCGATACCGTCGCTATAGGCCCCCTGGCTCTCACCGACACCACGGAAGTTGAAGCGCACCACCACGGCACCTTCATCCCGGGCCAGGCGGGCCAGTGTGGTCACCACCTTGTTGTCCATGGTGCCACCAAACAGCGGATGCGGATGACAGACAATGGCCACAAACGGTGGCGTGTCACTGCCCTGTTCCACGACGACCTCCAGCTGCCCGGCTGGACCGGATAAGGTTTGCCGTTGTGTTGCCATTTTCTACTCCTATCGCATCCTGTTACGCCTTTCACCCTTGGCGGCCGCGCAGCTCTGTGCTGCAATAGCCTCAGCGTTATCGCCAGCGTCTTGGCGATACCTTACAGGAGTATGCCATGGATATGCTGACAACTGGGGTGCTGTGCTTTGCTGCCGGCGTGGTAGTAGGTGCAGGACTGCTTTTCTGGTTGTTACCGGCACGGCGGCAAGCCGGCCAACTGATTCGTGACCGTGACGAGGCCCGTCAGGCGCTGAATCATTATCGGGACAAGGTGGACGATCATTTTCTGCAGACCGCCGATCTGGTCAACGATATGACCCAGGCGTACCGCTCCGTGCATGAGCATTTGTCCAAGGGCGCCCAGGTACTCTGCTCTGAAGTGGGCCGAAAACGGGCCGTGGCCAAATCCCTGGATTCCGCACCGGACAAGGAGAATAGCGAACCCATGGCGCCACCGCTGGATTATGCCCCCAGCGCCAAGGGCACGCTCTCGGAAGACTTTGGCCTGCAGCAAAAGCCCACCGGCCCCTTTGCGCCGGTGGACGTGGCGGATAACCCGATTCCTGACACCGTGGTCGAGCCGCCCCGGGATTATGCCGAGGGAGATGACGACACGGCGGATGACAAGAAACCCGGCTGATTGCCGCTCCATCACAGCAAGCAAACACAAAAAAGCCCGCTCAGAGAGCGGGCTTTTTTATGGTTCATCACGTACTGGAGTGAACAACGCGCTTCTCGCCGTTTGACTGGCTTATCGTTACTACTCCGCACTTTGCCAAACGCTCGACGCCGGATGCCTGACGTAAAACCCTATGAATCAAACAGGACCGCTACCCGCATGGGCACCGGCGCGTCTTCCACCTCAATCTCCGCGGGCAAGCTACCTGCCGGGTCGCCGTCCGCCTGAATCGGCTCATCACCGTTCTCACAGCGGATATGCACCCGCTGGGCTCGCAGGCTGGCCACACCATCCACCCGCTCCATACGCCCAAATAGCAAGGCAATCAGGCAGCGCAGTAAAAACCGCACGCCGGGCTTCTGGAATAACAGCACCTGCACCTGTGGGCGCAGGATATTGGCCTCGTTACTCAACACGAAGCTGCCACCGTAATGGCGACCATTGGTGATAATGGCGGAAAAACAATCCAGTGGCCGGCCATCCACTTCCACCCGGTAGTGACGCTGGCCATAACGGCCAATCTGGCCAAGCATGGACTGCACATAGGCCAGTTTACCGAAGCGCTCCTTGATGCCCAGATTGACCCCATTGACCACCCAGGCGTCATAGCCGATGCCGCACATCATGATAAACCGCCGGCCGTTCAGACGGGCCGGCGTCACGGATACGCTTTTGCCCTTCACTACCACCTGCGCGGCCTGCTCCGGCTTTTTCGGCAACCCCAGCTCTTTGGCCAGTACATTCGCCGTGCCGGTGGCAAACACGCCCAGCGCCACCCCGGCGGCCAACCCGTTGAGCACTTCGTTGGTGGTGCCATCGCCCCCTACGGCCACCACGCAATCGCCCTGGTCAGCAAGCCCACTGAGGTAGTCCGTGGCGTCGTTGGGGCCTTTGGTGTAATACAGGCGCACGCTGGCCCCCTGGCGCTCCAGCTCGGCCACAAAACGGCAGAGCAACGCCTCCCGACCGCCACCGGCTGTCGGGTTGTAAATCACAGTGACTTTCATCAGACAGGAAACCCTCGTACTGCTCCCGGTTTAGCAGGCTATTGGATAACCTATTGCCTGCTAGGCCGGGTTATCGATATCAATAAAGGTATGCTCAATGCCGTAATGGTCGCTGAGCCACTGACCCAGTGCCATGGCGCCATAACGCTCGGTGGCATGGTGGCCACAGGCGAAATAGTGCATGCCGGTTTCCCGGGCAAAATGGGTGGTCGGTTCGGAAATTTCGCCGCTCAGGTAGGCATCCACGCCTTTGGCCTGAGCCTTTTCAATAAAGCCCTGGGCCCCGCCGGTACACCAGCCGACGGTTTCAATTTCGTCGCCGGGATCGCCGATATGCAAGGGCGTTCGGCCCAGTACTGCTTCTACATGAGCGGCAAATTCCGACGCACTCATGGGGCTGTCCAGCCGCCCCACATTGCCGATGGGCCGAGGGGAATCATCCAGCCCACCCTCGGTGATCAGCCCCAGACGGAGCGCCAACTGGGCATTGTTACCCAGCGTGGGGTGGGCATCCAGCGGCAGGTGATAGGCAAACAGGTTGATGTCATGGCGCAACAGGGTCTGCAGGCGCTGCTTCTTCATGCCCCGGACCTGCTGGCTTTCCCCTTTCCAGAAATAACCGTGGTGCACCAGAATCGCATCCGCCTCTTCCACAATGGCCGCGTCAATCAAGGCCTGACAGGCGGTCACCCCGGACACCACCCGGTGGATCTGCTCGCGGCCTTCCACCTGCAGTCCATTGGGGCAAAAATCCTGGAAACGGTCCGTGGCCAGTTCCTGATCGAGCAGAGACAACATGTAATCGCGCTTGAGCATGACACCTACCGGATAAAGGTCGGAACAATAAAAAGTGAGCCATTTGGTCACGAAACCCGTGAACCCGGATCACCGCGCCAATCCGCTCGGGGAGAGTGCGGTGTATCCTGTTTCCCACGTAAACCGCAGGTGAGAGCCGCGCCAAGCCTTGCAATGTGGCCATCGCCCACAGCCAGGCAGCAGTAGCAATCAGTATTCACAGGTTCTACTATTGCGCGCAGTTTACCTATCTGACCCCGCACTTGTCTCGCCGGGCGCCCTTCACCAGGCCCTGACGAGACCGGGGAACAGCATTAACGGGGGCATTACCGGTGATCAAACTGCTTCGTTTTCTGGCCGGCCCGGTGATTACCGGCCTGGCCGTCGGCCTTGTCGCCCTGTGGTGGTACCAGTGGGGACCCAACGCCGAGCCCGCACAACACGACACCGGCGTTGCCAGCTATGCCGGTGCGGTGAACCATGCGGCCCCGGCAGTGGTGAATATCTACACCACCCAGATCATCACCAACGAGGACGTGGCTGAAGACCCGCTGTTCAACCGCTTTATGGAACAGCCCCGCCGTGAACGCGCCCTGAGCAGCCTGGGCTCCGGGGTGATCGTCGACGACGGCGGCTATGTGCTGACCAGTTATCATGTCATCCGCGATGCGGATGAAATTCTGGTGGCCCTGCGTGATGGCCGTGATGCTCCCGCCCGGGTGGTGGGCACAGACCCGGAAACCGACCTGGCGCTATTGCATATCGCCCTGGAAGCCTTGCCCGAAGTAGAACTGAACGGCAACGGCCCGGTGCAGGTGGGCGATGTGGTACTGGCCATCGGCAACCCGCTGGGTGTGGGCCAGACCGTGTCCATGGGCATCGTCAGTGCCACCGGCCGCAGCCACCTGGGCATCGCCACCTTCGAGAATTTTATCCAGACCGATGCGGCGATTAACCGGGGCAACTCCGGCGGCGCGCTGATTGATACCCGCGGCCACCTGATCGGCATCAACACCGCCATCCTTTCTGCGGACGGCAGCTGGCAGGGCATCGGCTTCGCCACTCCCGCCTCGATTGCCAAGGAAGTCATGAATGACCTGATCGAACACGGTCGGGTGATTCGTGGATATCTGGGCGTCACCGTGCAGGATATGACTCCCTCACTGGCCGACACCTTTGGCATGGAAGAGGTGCGCGGGGGCGTAGTCACCGAAGTGGTGGTCGACAGCCCGGCCCATAAAGGTGGCCTGCAACCCGGCGACGTGCTGGTGGGAATCGACGGCGACGTGATGGCCGACGGCTACGAAGCCATGAATCGCATCGCCGGTATGAAACCGGACGATAACGTAACGCTGGAAGTCATCCGCAACCGTCAGCCCCTGTCCGTGGACGTAGTCATCGGCACCCGCCCACCAGCGGACTAAGAGACGCAACACGCGGCAGGCTTCACGCAACAACGCAGACAATGCCTGTCTTTGAGCCGATAGCAAGAGGCCGCGCCCAAACCATGGGCGCGGCCTCTTGCGTTTCAAGACAGAGAACCTGTGTCGCGCACTATTAATTATTCATTATTAACTATTAATTGCCTTTAAAGCCCTTCCACACCGCTCAGAGTAGATTCTTCCGGGTAGCGAATTTCGAAGCCTTGTTTGTAACTTTCTTCCCCCCCGGCGGGCAAGGTGAACTGCCAGCGTTGCAGCCCTTTCACATCATCCACGTCGCGGGCATCTGCGGCCTTGCCCTTGGCCGTGACGGTAATATCCTCGTTGCCGGCCACCGGCAGGCGATCCAGCAGATTCACCGTCACCGCCTTGTCGTAATGGGACGTCAGAGTGATGTTCTTCAGTGCAGAAAGGGTATTCTCCTTGCTGATCAGGCCGACCTCTCCTTGCTGTGATGGTTCGCGAACCACCTCAATCTGCAGACGCGGGTCATCGCCGAAACTCATCTTCACCTGCTCACCCTGCTTGATGCTGTCGCCGCGATGGTAACGGGCCAGCCGCTGACCATCCCGCAACAGAGTGACGCGCCCCGCCAGCCAGGGCAGCGCGCTGGTATTCTTCCATTCCCCCACCAGCAACACCGCCGGCTGCTGCCAGAGGTAACTTTCGCGGCTGAGCGTCACCGGCAGTTCAGCCTGCTGATAGGGCACCCGGGCACTGGCGCTAGCACTGGCCAGAGACAGCGGAGACGAAAGCGGCACGCGCATATCAAAACCGTGAGCCACCGGAGCAGCCACCGGCATCGCCTGCATGCGCTCAGCCATATCGGCTTCGAAGGCGGCCGGTTCCGCCATCACGCTGCGCAGGGACTGTTTACGCATTTCCGGTTGCGGCGTCGCCAGACGCACAATCCAGGGCTGCGGATCCGGCAGGTGACGGTAACCGGCCGGCACCAGCCCCAGGGTGGCACTGACATTCTGCCAGTCCTCGCCGGTGCGGTTATGAATCAGCGCAATCCCGGTAACGGCTACCGTTTCACTGCCGCTATCCAGATCGACCCGCAATTGATTCTGCCAGCCGGCCTGGCCGGTAAAATACTGCAATTCAACCTGCGCGGTAGCCGACGTTTCGGCACCGACAGTGAGCACCAGTTCGCGGCTGCGGGTCTGACCCTGTCCCAGCTGCTGGCGCTCCTGTCGCAGTGCCTCCAGCTTGCGTTGCTGTTCTTCTCGGGTCACCACACGCTGATTAATCGACGCCTGCCGTTGCGCCACCGCCTTGCCAATGGACGCCCAGGCACTGGCCCATTTTTCCACCGGCACTTGGGCAAATACGGCCTCACCTTGTGGCGCCTGCCCCATCAAGGATTGCAGATGATTAATCTGCTGCTGGTCCAGGCTGTCTGCTGCCCGGGCGGCGGCCATGGCCTGCTCCAGTTCGAGAATCGCCGCATCCAGCTCGGCACGACGGGCCGAGACATCGCCCTCAGCAATGGCAAATCCTTGCCGCATCCCCAGCAACTCGGCACCTTTCACCGCCACCTGCAGACTATCCAGATCCAGTTCTGGTAAACCTTTCACCACCAGCTGGTGCTCACCGGCGGGCAAGGCCTGGGAGAAAGTACGACTGAGATGAGCCTGGGCGGGAAACAACACCGCCTTGCTCACCGGGGCGGTGACAGCAAAGTCAGCGGCAAACAGGGGAATCGGGATCAGGGCACAGGCAAGCAGTAACGAACGTTTCATTATTAAGGCCTTTCCGTTGGGCGATGCCTGTTAGTACCGCAGGTATGCGAAAGGTTCAAGCGGGCAAACCCTGACATCGGCCAAGAGGCGATTTACGAGCGATAAGACCTCTGAAAAAAACCAACATTGGTAATATCTGTGGGAAGTGATGCTTGCATCACGAATAACGGTGGAAAGCTAAAGCGCCTTCGCGATGCAAGCATCGCTTCCCACAGTAGCATCGCCGTCTTCAGGAAATGCAAAATTCAAGCACGGCTTTACCCGTTAACGCAAAGAGGCCGCGCCCAGAGTGTGGGCGCGGCCTCTTTGTCTGCATGTGGCAAAACGTATTCCACGCTTTTTAACTTTCAGTTTTCAGCTTTTCACTCAATCCGTCCAGCGCCGCAATCAGCGCCTGGTTCTGTTCTGGCGTGCCCACAGTGATGCGCAGGTAGTCAGCGATACGCTCGGGTTTGCCAAAATGGCGAACGATAATGCCTTGCTCGCGCAGCCCTTGGGCCAGTTCAGCACCACTATGCTTCTCGTGGCGAGTAAAGAGAAAGTTGGCCGCCGAGGGCAAACTCTCAAAGCCACGCTGCGCCAGCTGTTCATTGAGCCACTCGCGCTGGCCAATCACCTGCTCACAACCTTTTTCAAACCACACCTGATCCTCAAACGCGGCCACGCCGGCGGCAATGGCCAGGCGATCCAGCGGATAGGAATTGAAGCTATCCTTGATGCGATTCAATCCGTCAATCAACGCTTCATCACCCACAGCCAACCCGATACGCAAACCGGCCAGGGAACGGGATTTTGACAGGGTCTGGGTAACCAGTAGATTCGGGTAGCGGTTTACCAGCGCAATTGCCGTGGCATCGCCTTGCCCCGGATTGCCGGCAAAATCGATGTACGCCTCATCGATCACCACCAGGGTTTCCGTATTGATCTGTAACAGGCGCTCAATCTCACTCAGCGGCAACAGCTTGCCGGTGGGCGCATTGGGATTGGGAAAAATAATACCACCGTTGGCGCGCGGCTTGTCGCCCTCAAGATAATCATCCACCGCAATGCCCAGCGCATCATCGAGCGGCACTGGCTGATAGTCGATCTGATACAGGCCGCAATACACCTTGTAGAAACTGTAGGTGATATCCGGAAACAACAGCGGCTGATCCTGTTTGAAAAACGCCATAAACAGGTGCGCCAGCACTTCGTCGGAGCCATTGCCAACAAACACCTGGGAACGCTTGATCCCGTAGCCTTGATTGGAATAGTAATCGGCGATGGCCTGCTTGAGCTGGCTGCTGTCCGGGTCTGGATACAACCGCAGCCGATCATCCGCTTCAGCGCGGATCGCCTCGATCACTTTCGGCGACGGCCCGAGCGGATGCTCATTGGTGTTCAGCTTTACCAGCTTGTCCATCTTGGGCTGCTCGCCGGGCACATAAGGCTCCAGCCCATGAACGAAGTCGCTCCAGTATTTACTCATAAGTTCTCCGCCGGAAGCCTGACGCCAAACGCCGGACAAAGAAGCCGCACGTCAGGCGTCTGGCGTCTGGCATCTAGCGTTTAATTCTATATTCCGCACTGCGGGCGTGGGCCGTCAGGCTTTCGCCGCGCGCCAGCGGCGAGGCGATTTTTGCCAGGGTGCTGGCCCCTTCCGGGGAGCAACCAATCAGCGAGCTGCGCTTCTGGAAATCGTACACGCCCAGCGGCGAGGAGAAACGCGCGGTGGCGCTGGTGGGCAGCACATGATTCGGCCCGGCACAGTAATCGCCCAGTGCTTCCGGGGTGTGGCGCCCCAGAAAAATGGCACCGGCATGACGAATTTTTTTCGCCCACTGCTCCGCATCATCAATGGATAATTCCAAATGCTCGGAGGCAATGCGGTTGGCAATGTCGATGGCCTGATCCAAATCCTGCACCTGGATCAACGCGCCCCGGTGCTTCATGGACGTGCGAATAATGGTTTCACGCTCCAGGGTCGCCGCCAGCGTTTCCATGGATTCGGCCACCTGTTGCAAGAACGCCGCATCCGGGGACACCAGAATCGCCTGGGCTTCTTCGTCGTGCTCTGCCTGGGAAAACAGATCCATGGCGATCCAGTCCGGGTCGGTCTTGCCGTCGCAAACCACCAGAATCTCCGACGGGCCGGCAATCATGTCGATACCGACTTTGCCGAACACCTGCCGCTTGGCTTCGGCCACATAGATGTTGCCGGGGCCAACGATCTTGTCCACCGCCGGCACGGTTTCGGTGCCATAGGCCAACGCGGCCACCGCCTGCCCGCCGCCCAGGGTAAAGAGTTTGTCGACACCGGCGATAGCCGCTGCCGCCAGCACCATGTCATTGATGATGCCGTCCGGGGCGGGCGAGACCATGATGATTTCGCCCACGCCGGCCACTTTTGCCGGCAGCGCATTCATCAATACGGAACTCGGGTACGCCGCTTTGCCACCGGGTACATAAATGCCTGCGCGATCCAGCGGCGTCACCTGCTGGCCCAGCAAGGTGCCATCGGCTTCGCGGTAGTGCCAGGAATCCTGCTTCTGCTTTTCATGGTAACGACGCACGCGCTCGGCGGCGGCTTCCAGGGCTTCGCGCTGCTCGGCAGGGATGCGCGCCAGCGCGGCTTGCAACTGGGCGTGATCCACCACCAGCTCATCCATGCTCGCGACGTCACGACGATCAAAACGGTTGGTGTATTCCGCCAGTGCCGCATCGCCACGCTTGGCCACATCCTTGAGGATGCCGCGCACACGATCCGCCACTTCTTCGTCGCGCTCTTCCGACCAGGCGGTTAGTGCGGCGAGCTTGGCATCAAAATCAGCGTCTTGGGCATTCAGCCAGGTGGTTTCCATGATCTCTCTCGTTCAACGCAACAGACCCGCACACCTTCAGCAACCCGCGTGACCGCGTGAAGCCTGTTGCATGCAAGCGTTAACTTAATCCGCTTTTAACCCGCTTCGCGGGACGCCACGGCCTCGGCCAGCTTGTCCAGGATCGTCTGGATATCACTGTGGCGGGTCTTCATGCTGGCCCGGTTGACGATCACACGGGTAGAAATGTGGGCGATCAGCTCGGTGGGCTCCAGGCCGTTGGCGCGCAGGGTATTGCCGGTATCGACGATATCCACGATGCGGTCCGCCAACCCCACCAACGGGGCCAGTTCCATGGCGCCGTACAGCTTGATCACTTCTGCCTGCTTGCCCTGCTGGGCGTAGTAGGCCTTGGCCACATTCACAAACTTGGTGGCCACTCGCAGGCGGCTGCCGGTGTCCGGGGCATCCTTCATGGCCGCCACCATCAATTTGCAGCGGGCAATGTCCAGATCCACCGGTTCAAAGACCCCGTCACCGCCGTGCTCCATAAGCACGTCTTTACCGGCCACACCGATATCCGCCGCGCCATGCTGCACATAGGGCGGCACGTCCGTGGCGCGGATGATGATGATTTTCACATCGTCACGGGTGGTGTCGAAAATCAGTTTGCGTGAGGCCGCCGGGTCTTCCAGCAGCTCAATGCCTGCGGCTTTCAGCAGCGGCAGGGTTTCCTTGAGAATGCGCCCTTTGGAGAGGGCGATGGTCAATGGCTTGCTCATCACAGATCCCGATCCGATCAGCGTGGTACGCGACGGATAATCGCGCCCAGCGATTGCAGTTTCTCTTCGATGCACTCGTAACCGCGATCAATATGGTAGATGCGATCCACGGTGGTCTCACCGGACGCCGCCAGCGCGGCGATCACCAGTGAAGCCGACGCGCGCAGGTCCGTGGCCATCACCGGTGCGCCGGTGAGTTGCTCGACACCACGGCAGATGGCGGTGTTGCCCTGCACCTCGATGTCCGCACCCATGCGGTTCATTTCCTGCACGTGCATAAAACGGTTTTCGAAAATGGTTTCGACAATGGTGCTGGTGCCTTCGGCCACCAAATTCAGGGCCATGAACTGGGCCTGCATATCCGTGGGCATGGCCGGGTAAGGGGCGGTGCGCAAGGACACGGCCTTCGGGCGGCGCCCTTCCATGTCCAGCTCGATCCAGTCGTCACCGACGGTGATTTTCGCCCCGGCTTCTTCCAGCTTCTGCAACACCGCATCGAGAATGCCCGGCACGGTGTCCTTGGTCTTGATGCGGCCACCGGTAATGGCGGCGGCAATCAGGTAGGTGCCGGTTTCGATCCGGTCAGCAACGACCTGATGGTGGCAACCGGTAAGGCGCTCAACCCCTTCAATGACAATAGTGTCGGTGCCGGCACCGCTGATCTTGCCGCCCATGGCATTGATGAAATCGGCCAGATCCACCACCTCCGGCTCACGGGCGGCGTTTTCCAGGTAGGTGGTGCCGTCGGCCAGCGCCGCCGCCATCATCAGGTTTTCGGTACCGGTTACGGTGACCACATCCATAACGATGCGAGCGCCCTTCAGGCGACCGTCCACACTGGCATTCACATAGCCATTGGCCACTTCGATCTCGGCACCCATGGCTTCCAGACCGCGCAGGTGAATATCCACCGGCCGCGAGCCAATGGCACAACCACCGGGCAAGGAAACCGACGCCTTGCCGAAATGCGCGACCATGGGGCCCAGCACCAGGATCGACGCGCGCATGGTTTTCACCAGCTCGTAGGGGGCGGTCAGCTCCTTGATGGTGGTGGCATTCACTTCCACATTCATGCGGTCATCGATCACCACATGGACGCCCATCCGGCCGAGCAATTCGATCAGGGTGGTCACGTCCTGCAGGTGCGGCAGATTTCCCACCGTCACCGGCTCATCAGCCAGCAGCGTGGCCGCCAGAATCGGCAGTGCCGCATTCTTGGCCCCGGAAATACGAATGTCGCCGTCCAGCCGCTGGCCGCCGGTGATGATCAATTTATCCATGAACAATCTCTAGATGGTTGCGTTCTTCCAACCCGTTTTCGGCCTGGGGCCGGGGTCAGGACAGGCCCTGATTCTGGGCTTTTTCCCACTCCGCCGGAGTAAAGGCAATAATCTGCACGGCATGGATGGTGTTGCTTTTGATCTGCTCGTCGATGGTGGCATACACCAGCTGCTGGCGTTTCACCGGCATCAGGCCGGCAAAGGCCTCTGACACCACACGAATCTGGAACCGGTCACCGCCGCCTTCCACTGCCACATCGGCTTTGTCAAAACCGGCATCAACCAATGCCTGAACTTCTTCCGGATTCATCTTTGCTCCTCATCAGGGCCTTGGTCAGGCCCAAACAGCACTGGAGCGGCCTGCAGCCGCTCCATCAAATCGTCATCAAGGGCGTAATAATACGCGAGCACGCTGCCCCTTACCACGGCAGGCGGGTTCACTCGCCCTGTTTGGCCTCGTCGATGCCGGCATCGATCTTGGCATCCGCAGACCAGTTGTCGATCACCTTGTCGATATCGTTGTACTGCTGCATCCCCTGGGCGAACTGGCTCTTGAAGGTATCGCGCAGATCCAGGCCATTCACATACACATTGATCACTTTCCACTGATCATCACGCAGGAACAGGGTGTAGTAGATCGGCACCACTTGCCCGGAGTTGGTTTTTACCTCCATGCGCACCCGTGCATAGTCGCCTTTACGGTCACCGTCCTGCATGGGCAGGGTTTCGATTTTCTGCCCGTCATACAGGGTAATGCCGGAGGCATAAGTGTTGATCAGGCTGTTTTTGAACACATCCAGAAAACGGTATTTCTGCTCCTTGCTGGACGGGCCAAAGTAGTCGCCCATGACCATGCGAGTGATGCGCTTGAAATCCACCAGGTCAGCCAGCTCTTCACGGACCAGCGCCTTGGCCTTGTCCGGATCCGCCTTGAGCGCCTCGCGCTCCGCCTCGATGCGGGATGTCATGCGCTCCACGGCGTCCGACACCACCTGGCGCGGGTCACTCTCGGCATGGGCAAATGTGGCCATGCCTGCCAGCAGCAGCACCAGGCCGGCGTGCAGCCACGTTCGAATATACCGTTGCAAATGCATAGATTACTCCCTGTTAGTCTCCGGCGGTTTTACGGTGTTCTTTACCCCCTGTCCAGTCATCAACAGCGGCAACATCGTGAACCTTGATTGTTTTATTGGAGTCACAGAGTTCGATACGGTTCCCGCGCGGAAGGCCGGGTTGCCGATTACGGGTCAACGTGAAGGGGGCAACCGGTGTATAATCGCCGCCAACGCCAAGGAGAACGCATGAGTCACGACCATATCAGCGTCGGTCAACGGGTACTGGATATCGAAGCCCGGGCCGTGGATGCCCTTAAAGACAGCCTGGACGCCAGCTTTTCTGCTGCCTGCGATCTGATGCTGAATGCCAAAGGCCGCGTGATCGTCACCGGCATGGGCAAGAGCGGGCATGTGGGCAGCAAACTGGCGGCCACCCTGGCCAGCACTGGCACCCCCTCTTTTTTTGTACATCCCGGCGAAGCCTCCCATGGCGACCTGGGCATGATTACCCCGGACGATGTGGTACTGGCACTCTCCAATTCCGGCGAAACCGCCGAGGTGCTGGCCATTCTCCCGGTGATCAAACGCAAGGGCACCGGCCTGGTCGGCATGACCGGCCGGCCGCAATCCGCGCTGGCACAACTCTCCGACGTGCACCTGACCGTGGCCGTGGCGGAAGAGGCCTGCCCTCATAACCTGGCGCCCACCTCTTCCACTACTGCCGCCCTGGCCATGGGCGACGCCCTGGCCATCGCCCTGCTGGAAGCCCGCGGCTTCACTCCGGAAGATTTTGCCCTCAGCCATCCCGGTGGCAGCCTGGGCCGCCGCCTGCTACTGAAAGTGGATGACATCATGCACGCCGGCGAACAGCTTCCCGTGGTCAGCGCGGACACGTCGCTCAGCGAAGCCCTGCTGGAAATGACCCATAAGGGCCTGGGCATGACCGCCGTCACTCACGAGGACGGCACCCTGGCCGGCATCTTTACGGATGGGGATCTGCGCCGCATATTCGACCGAAACATTGATATCCGCAAAGCCACCATTGCCGAGGTCATGGTCACCGACCCGATCACCATCGCCCAGGGCCATCTGGCGGCAGAAGCGCTGCAGATCATGGAAACCCGCAAAATCAACGGCCTGATGGTTTGCGATAATGCAGGCAAACCCCTCGGCGCCTTCAACATGCAGGACCTGCTACGCGCAGGAGTGGTATAAATGCCCATGCAATTTTCCTCCGTTGATGCCCAGAACCTGCGCCTGATGGCGTTTGACGTGGACGGCGTAATGACCGACGGCCGCCTGCTGTTCGGCCCCCAGGGCGAAGAGCTGAAAGTCTTCAACACCCTGGACGGCCACGGCCTGAAAAAGCTGGCCGCCAGCGGCGTGACCCTGGCCATCATCACCGGGCGCAACTCCCCCATGGTGGCCAAACGCGCGGCAGACCTGGGCATTGAACACGTGATTCAGGGTCGCGAAGACAAAGGGGTGGCACTGGAAGCGCTGGCTGAATCACTGAGCATCGCCGCCCATGAAACCGGTTATGCCGGCGACGACGAACCCGATGTGAGCGCCCTGCTCTGGGCCCGGCTCAGCTTTGCCCCGGCCAACGCCCACGACTGCGCCAAAACCGCCGCCGATCACGTTACCGAACGCCGCGGTGGTGAAGGCGCAGTACGGGAAATCTGCGATGCCATTCTCGCCCTGCGGAGCCAGGCATGAAACGACAGGGACTACTCAGCGCCACCGGCATTCTGATGCTGGGGCTGGTCATGCTGATGACGCTCCACGAGTGGGACAGCACCCTGCCCGGCCAGGACAATGCCGTAATGATGGCGCCGGCCATTATTGCCGACGACGTGACCGCCCGCGCCTTCAGCGAAAAAGACGGCACCCTGCAATATCACCTGACCGCCGACAACCTGGTGCAGTTTGACCACAATCCCCTCACCGAAATGGAAGCGCCGGTGCTGGTCATGGCGAACGACAAGGGCAGCTGGACCATCACCAGCGAGCAAGGCACCGTGGAAGACAATGGCGACCTGATCACTTTTCTCGGCAAGGTCAATGTGGACAACCCCACCCAGAAAGTGACCCTGGACACCGACGAACTGCGCTTCAACAGCGACACCAATATCGCCACCACCCCCGGCGATGTGGAAATGACATTCGACTCCGGCCAGACTCGTGCCGGCGCCCTGGAAGCCGATCTCGACAAGGGCATTCTGAACCTGAAACAAGGAGTAAAGAGTGAGTTTGAAGCACCGGCTTCATAGCACCCGCCGCCTCGCCGCACTGGCATTGCTGGCGACATTGCCCCTGGCCGTTCAGGCCGCCCCCATGGAAGGCCCCATCCAGGTCACGGCAGACAGTGGCCGCTTCGAACAGGATGCGGGCAGCGGCCTGTACCGGGGCAACGTGGAACTGATTCAGGGCAAGCGCAAACTGTTTGCTGACGAAATGCGCCTGTTCACCAAAAATGGCGACCTGGTCCGGGTGGAAGCCACCGGCTCCCCCGTGCGCATGGAGGAAGGCGAGGGGCTGAATGCCCACGCCGAAAACCTGGTGTACGACATTAACGCGCGCACCCTGGTCCTCACCGGCGACGCTTACATCGAGCATCAGGGCAATACATTTGAAGGCGCCAAGGTGGAATACAGCCTGGACTCCAAACGTGTGGACGCCAGTAGTGAAGGCGACCAACGCGTTCGCCTGGTGATCCCGGCCGAGAATCAAACCAACGCCACCCGCACCGACGACGATGCTGCCGGCGACGAAGACACCAGCAACTCAAACGACACCCCCGGTGACGGTAACGACACCGCCTCACACGACGCGGAGCCCAGCACACCATGAGCCACTTACGCGCCCACCACCTGGCAAAAAGCTACAAGGGCCGCCGGGTCATCGAGGATGTCTCCCTGGACGTGGAAGCCGGCCAGATTGTCGGCCTGCTGGGCCCGAACGGCGCCGGCAAGACCACCTGCTTCTACATGATTGTCGGGCTGGTTGAAGCCGATGCCGGCCGCATTGAAATCAATGACAGCGATATCACCCACCTGCCCATGCACGGTCGCGCCCAGCGCGGGATTGGCTACCTGCCCCAGGAGGCCAGCATCTTCCGTCGCCTGACGGTAGAAGAGAACATCATGGCGATTCTGGAAACCCGCAAGGAGCTGAGCAAGGCAGAGCGCCACGAGCGCATGGAGAGCCTGCTCAAGGAATTCCACATCGGCCACATTCGCGATTCGCTGGGGATGAGCCTCTCCGGCGGCGAGCGGCGCCGAGCGGAGATTGCCCGCGGCCTGGCCACCGACCCGGACTTTATCCTGCTGGACGAACCCTTCGCCGGGGTGGATCCGATCTCGGTGAACGATATCAAGGGCATCATCCGCCACCTGAAAGACCGCGGCATTGGCGTCCTGATCACTGACCACAATGTGCGTGAAACGCTGGATATCTGCGACACCGCCTATATCGTCAGCGCCGGCCACATCATTGCCTCCGGCGATGCGGACATCATCCTCGCCAATCAGCAGGTACGGGATGTGTACCTGGGCGCCGACTTCAGGCTCTAAACAGATTGCCAGCAACGCAGTGAAAGCGCGGACCGGCCTGAAAGCAAGGCAGCCGCGCCCAATGCCTGGACGCGGCTACTTGCTGGCACACCCCCATTGCTGCTCGCCTCGCCACCAACGGCCCACTATCAACCGCCAACGTCACTCACCTAGCACACAAAGACCAGTGGCACAATTCTTGCTTGTTATGTAATCAGCTTGGTATTCTCGTGTTTTGGGGATCCGCAGAATACCGAGCAGTATGAAGCCCACACTACAACTACAAATTGGCCAGCAGCTCACCATGACGCCGCAGCTGCAGCAGGCCATCCGCCTCTTGCAGCTGTCCACGCTGGACCTGCGCCAGGAAATCCAGCAGGCCGTGGAGAGCAACCCCTTGCTGGAACTGGCCGACGATTTCGGTGACGACAGCCTGCCCGAACATGACGAAGAACGTCAGGACGAGGAGCTGGACACCGAGCGTGACGACGCCCTGGAAGAACTGGTGCAGGACGAACCCGGCGCAGAAACCGAGTGGGACGATGTCTATTCCGGCCAGACCAGCAGCGCCACTGCCTCCCTCCCCGACGATGCAGACGAATGGCAGCAACGCCACGCGGTCTCCGGCAATCTTCAGGACCACCTGCTCTGGCAGCTGAATCTGACGCCCATGAGCGATGTGGACCGCATTATCGCCATGACAATCATTGAATCCCTGGACGACCGCGGCTACATCACTGTGCCCCTGGAGGACATCGTCGACATGGTGAACGCCCAGCCGGAGCTGCTCACCGAAGGCGACGAACTGGAGCGCGACGAAGTGCTTGCCGTGCAGCACCGTCTGCAGCAGTTCGACCCCGTCGGCGTAGCCAGCATTGATCTGGCGGACTGTCTGGGCGTGCAGCTGCGCCAACTGCCCGCCGATACTGCCCTACGCGACGAAGCCTGCGCCCTGCTGGCTCACCTGGACCTGCTGGAAAAACACGACTACGCCGCCCTGCGTCGCACCCTGCAGACCAGCGAAGACGTCCTGCTGGAGGCCCTGTCCCTGCTACGCACCCTGGACCCGGCCCCCGGCGAGCAGATCGGCGAGCCCCAGGTGGACTACGCCGTTCCCGACGTGATCGTCCGTCAGCATAAGGGCCGCTGGCAGGTCAGCCTCAACGACGACGTCCTCCCCCGGGTCAACCTGCAGCAGCAATACGCCAACATCGCCCGCAACACCAGCGGCGAAGACGGCCAATATCTGCGCAATTGCGTTCAGGAAGCCAAATGGTTCATCAAGAGCCTGCAGAGCCGCCACGACACCCTGCTCAAGGTAGCCACCCGCATTGTCGATGTGCAGCAAGGGTTCTTCGATTATGGCGATGAGGCCATGAAACCCCTGGTTCTGGCGGATATTGCCGATGCCGTTGAGATGCACGAATCGACCATCAGTCGGGTCACCAACCAGAAATACATGATGACACCCCGCGGTGTCTTTGAGCTGAAATATTTCTTTTCCAGTCACGTGGGAACAGACGGCGGCGGTGAGTGTTCCTCCACCGCTATTCGTGCCATTATTAAGAAGCTGGTCGCTGCCGAGAATCCCCGCAAGCCGCTCAGCGATAACAAGCTGGCCAGCTTGCTGAATGAGCAGGGAATCAATGTAGCGCGCCGGACCGTCGCCAAATACAGAGAGGCGATGCGAATACCGTCTTCCAGCGCCCGCAAGCGTTTGGTGTAGGGCGCCAGGACGGATCCCAAACAGGTAAAGGAGCCAGCCATGCAAATTAATATCAGCGGTCATCACCTGGATATTACCGATGCCTTGCGTGCCTATGTGGGTGATAAGTTCTCCCGCCTGGAGCGCCACTTCGATCAAATCACCAGCGTCCAGGTCATTCTCTCTCCGGAACCGAAAACCCATAAAGCTGAATCCACAATCCATATTTCCGGGGCCGATGTCTTCGCCACCGCTGAGGCCGGAGACATGTATGCAGCGATCGACAAGCTGACGGACAAGCTGGACCGCCAGATTCTCAAACACAAGGAAAAGGCCGTCAGCCACAAGCACGGTCACTAACCCAAAGCGACAATTATGCGAGTTCGCGAACTACTGACTCTGGCCCGCACCCATCACGGCGTGCAGGCCAGCAGCAAGAAACAACTGCTGGATCAGGTTGCACAGCTGGCCGCGGCCAGCTGTGACAGCCTCAATGAACAGGAGGTCTTCGATGCTTTGGTCGCCCGGGAAAAACTGGGCTCCACAGGCATTGGCGAAGGCATTGCCATTCCCCACTGCCGGCTCGGACATTGCCAGCAAGCAGTAGGCCTGTTGTTGAAACTGGAAAGCCCCATCGATTTCGACGCCGTTGACGGGCACCCCGTGGACCTGGTGTTTGTATTGCTGGTCCCCCAGGACAACCCGGAACAGCACCTCAAGACACTCAGCCACCTGGCATCCCTGTTCAACGACGACAGCTACCGTGCGGAACTGCGCCACAGCACCGATAACCAACACCTCTATCAAACGGCCGTAGAGTCCGAAGCGGAGTTGCGACTGGCATCATGAAGGAACGCAACAAGCTTTCACGCATCATGCAACACGCCCCAAACACCCCCTTGTCTATCGATCTTGCGTGCCAGCGTGCTGCGTGTGGCGTGCCAGCGGTGCAATCATGAAACTCACCATTATTAGTGGCCGCTCCGGGTCCGGGAAAACCACCGCGCTGCAAGCGCTGGAGGACCAGGGATTTTATTGTGTCGACAACCTGCCCGCCGGCATGCTGCCGACACTGGCGAAACAGCTCAGCGAGGGCGAGCCTCCGATTGAGCGGGTCGCTGTGGGCATTGATGCCCGCAACCTCCCCGCCCAGCTACTGGCTTTCGACAACATCCTTGAAGCCTTGAACGAACAACAGGTGGGCAGTGAAATCATCTACCTGGACGCGGATGACCACACCCTGCAGACCCGCTTCAGCGCCACCCGTCGCCGCCACCCGCTGGGCACCGGCGAGCGCTCACTGGCCGACGCCATCGGCCATGAACGGGAACTGCTGGCCAACATCCGCCAGCGCGCCGATCTGGTCATCGACAGTAGCAACCACGACGTGCACACCCTGCGCAACCTGATGCGCGAGCGGGTGGCTCGCCGTGAAGCCGCCCTGTCGCTACAGCTGGAATCCTTCGGCTTCAAGAATGGCCTGCCCACCGACGCGGACCTGGTGTTCGACGTACGGGTATTGCCCAACCCGCACTGGCATGCAGACCTGCGCCCCTTTACCGGCAAGGATGACTGCATCATCGATTTCCTCAGCCAGCATCAGGCCAGTCACGACATGCTCAAGGACATCGGCGACTTCGTGGCGCGCTGGTTACCGGCGTTTGCCCACAGCGATCGCAGCTACGTGACCGTCGCTATCGGCTGTACCGGCGGGCGCCATCGCTCAGTCTTTATCACCGAACAGCTGGCATGGACTCTGCGCGCCAAAGGCATTGCCCTTCAGGTTCGCCACCGGGAACTGCCCAGAGAACAATAACGCGGCCATGACCTGACACCCGGCCTTTTCCCTTTCAGATCACTTCTGACCACAAGACACCCGATGATTGAAAAGAAGCTCGACGTAATCAACAAACTCGGCCTGCATGCCCGCGCTGCTGCCAAAGTGGTCAGCGTGGCCTCCCGATACGACAGCCGCATTCTGGTCCTGCACAAGAGCCAGACCATCGACGCAAAAAGCATCATGGGCCTGCTCATGCTTGGCGCAGCGAAAGGCAGTAGCGTCACTTTTCAGGTGGAAGGGGAAGACGAACAACACGCCATGGACGAATTGGAAGACCTGTTCGCCCGCTGTTTCGACGAAGGCGAGTAGCCTTCTAATCACCGGGAAATTTACCACTCTTTACCGCCATCCCACCGGCGACGCTTCGGCCTTCACACCGCCTCGTGTAAACTCTCTTCCAGCAAGGAGGAGCCATGCCCGCTGATAGCAGCCGTAGCCAACAGCATTTAAAAGCCATTAACCGCGCCCTGGCCAGCGGTACCTATACCCAGGTACGTCAGCTGATCAACAATTTGCCCGGCGCGGAAGCGGCGCATTTACTGGAATCCTCCCCGCCACGGGAACGGGAAATTCTCTGGCAGCTGCTGCATAAAGATCAGGAATCCGAAGTCCTGCAATACCTGGGCGAAGAGGTCCGGGTCGAACTGCTGCGTAACCTGTCCACCGACGAACTTGTCTCGCTGGTCGAAGAACTGGACACGGATGACCTGGCGGATTTGCTGCAAGAGCTGCCGGACCATGTCACCTCCCAGGTGATGGCCAGCCTGGACGAACAGAACCGCGAACGGCTGGAGCATGTGCTCAGCTACCCGGAAGACACCGCCGGCGGCCTGATGAATACGGACGTGATCACCGTGCGCCCGGAGATCACCTTCGAAGTTGTTCAACGCTACCTGCGTCGCCGCGGCGAAATTCCTCGCACCACGGATAACCTGGCCGTAGTGAACCGGAAAAACCAGTTCATCGGCCTGCTGCCACTGACCAAGGTACTGATCAGCGACCCGGGCACCACCGTGCGCGAAGCCATGATCACCGACACGGAATCCATTACTGCCACCCTGCCCGCCCACGAAGTGGCAAAGATCTTCGAACGCCACGATTTGGTAACCGCCCCGGTGGTGGATGAAGACGGCATGCTGGTGGGCCGGATCACCATTGATGACGTGGTTGACGTAATCCGCGAAGAAGCGGATCACTCACTGATGAGCATGGCCGGTCTGGATGAAGACGAAGATACCTTCGGCTCCGTGTGGCAAACCGCTCGCCGCCGGGCCCTGTGGCTGGGCATCAACCTGCTGACCGCGCTCGCCGCCTCGGCCGTCATCGGCCTGTTTGAAGCCACCCTGGAAAAAGTCGTGGCGCTGGCCATCCTGATGCCCATCGTGGCCAGCATGGGCGGTATCGCCGGCAGCCAGACACTGACCTTGGTGATCCGCGCCATGGCGCTGGGCCAGATCCAGTCCAACAACACCCGCTACCTACTGTTCAAGGAACTGTCCGTGGGTGCGATCAATGGCCTGCTATGGGCAACCGTGATCGGCATTACCGCCGGGCTGTGGTTCAACGACCCCAACCTCGGACTGGTCATCGCCGCCGCCATGGTGATCAACCTGGTGATGGCCGCCAGCGCCGGTGCTCTGCTACCTATCACCATGAAACGTCTCGGCATCGATCCGGCCCTGGCCGGGTCCGTGGTGCTGACCACCATTACCGATATTGTCGGCTTCTTTGCCTTCCTCGGCCTGGCCACGGTGCTGTATGCACACCTCCTCACCTGAGCCGCGATGGTGATAACTTGCAGCATGCTGCTGCCGCAGCGCGGCATAAAAAAGGTTCATCGCGGAATTGAGTAATCAGCCGGCTTCAGAACTTGTCTCATTATCCCGCCTTGGCTAGCCGCTGGACGCCAGATGCCAGACGACGGACGCTTGCATTCAAAACCTGAACACCTTGGCCGCGATGCTCTCTGCGCAAAATGCATTACCCGATTACGACCTTAATGATGGCCCTGAAACCCCCACAATAACGACAGCCGCTCAGGCCAGGGGTTTTACGTCAGGCATTCGGCGTCAAGCGTTTGGCAAAGTGCCGGGCATTCGCGATAACCCAATTAAACGTTGAGAAGCGTGTTCTTCACTCCAGTCCGCGAAGAACCATAAAAAAAGGCGCCGTACCCGGCGCCTTTTTTTATCACTGCATCATTGCCCGTCGCGCTTATTCCACAAACAGCTGCTTGAACGATACGTAGTAGGCACCGGCCAGAATCGGCATCACGAACAACCACCCCAACAGGAGCGGAATCGCTGCTACCACCAGGATCAGGGAGATCACCAGGGTATAAACGATGAAGGGAATAATATTTTTCAGGCAGGCATCCAGGCTCAGCTTCATGGCGTCGACCACCCCTTTTTGCCCCAGAAAGATCAGCGGCACGACGAAGTAAAACAGGAACATGAAGACAAACATGGCTACCGTGGCCAACAGGCCAAGCACCACGATGGCCGCAGTACCGCCGTCACGGCCGAGCAGGAAAAACAGGCCACCCAATACGACGCCCGCCACCAACAGCACCACCAACTGCGCCACTGCGGTCATGATCAGTGGACTGGTACGGTCAGAAAACCCGGCGAACAGATCCGAGAAATCAGAACGGTTTTCCGTATCGATACGATGAAAGATTTTCACAATGCCCGCGTACAGCAGCGGTGTCAGCAGTATCTGGGCAATCGCACCCAGAAGCGGAATGATCTGCAAGGCAGAAGTGATCAGCACAGTCACTACCAGCGCGCCCAATACCACACCCCAATGCCCGCTGAGCATGCCATGGCCTTTGCCAATCCAGCCCATGGCATCACCCACGCTAATTTTGCGTGGCGCGATGATGGTGAACTCATTGGCGCTGGCTGGCGCCGCATTGGCCACATCCGATTGCGGCTGTTGATACGGATTCATATCACTCATTAGCTGGTTCCTTCCCTTTCCCAAGTCAAAAAAATAATCGAATCACACCGGAGGCCATTACCGGCCGGCAATCTTAATGGGCGACAACAGCAGGGACCCACAGGCAATATTCCCGCGGTAATCCACATCCGTGCCACTACCCTGAATCCCCAGCAGCATCTCCCCCAGGTGACCGGCAATAGTAAACTCTTGCAAGGCACCTTGTATGACACCGTTCTCAAACCAGAAACCGCTTGCTCCCCGGGAGTAATCTCCGGTGACCAAATTGATGCCCTGCCCCATGACCTCAGTGATCAGAATCCCCTTCGGCACCTTGGCCATCAGCTCCGCCAGCGAATCACCGGTATCAGTAATACGCACATTGCGAACACCGCCACCATTGCCGGTGGGCGCCATCTCCAAACGCCGGCTGGCGTACAGGCCCAGCGCATACTGTTTCAGCACACCGTCTTCCACAAACGCCTGAGCCCGGGTGGGCAAGCCGTCACCATCGAAAGGCGCCGACGCGTTGCCCGCTGCCAGGTGCGGATTTTCCGTGAGCTGAAACCCGGCCGGTAACACCGCCTTGCCCAGGCAGTCCTGCAGAAAAGAGCTACGGCGATACAGTGCTCCGCCGCTGATCGCAGAAACCAAATGTCCCAACAGACCCGACGCCACTTCCGGGGCGAAGATCACCGGCAGCTCACCGGTTTCCGGCACCTCAGCACCCAACCGGGCCAGGGCGCGCTCACGGGCCTGCTCCCCCACGGCTTCGGCAGACGCCAGACGATCTCCCACACGCCCACCGTCATACCAGTAATCGCGCTGCATGCCGGCCTCATCTTCCGCCACCACACTGCACACACGGCTGTGATGGGTGCCACGGTAGCCATGCAAAAACCCTTCCGAGGTGGCATACACCCGCAGGCTGGCACCGCTGTTAACGGAGGCACCTTCGGAATTGACGATACGCGCATCGTCACGGGCCACGGTTTCACAGCGCAATGCCTGCTCAATGGCAGACTGGGTATCCATGGCCCAGGGGTGATACAGGTCCAGGTCTGTCACTTCCCTTGCCAGATCAGCCGCTGGCGCCAGCCCCGCATAACGGTCTTCTTCGGTGTAACCGGCAATAGCCGTGGCAGCAGCCAGGGTGGCGCGCAAACTGTCCCGGTTATCATCGGAACTACTGGCGTGACCTTTACGCTGCCCCTTGTACACGGTCACCGACACACCCCGGTCACGGTGAAATTCCACTGTTTCCACTTCGCCCTGCCGCACGTTGACCGAATAGCCCTGGGACAGGCTTACTCCCACTTCCGCCGCATCAGCGCCCTGCCGTTTGGCCTCTTCTATCAGCCAGGCAGCCGTATCTTTGGCCTGTTGTAACTGCGTATTGTCGAGTTCGGCTGTCGTTGGGGAGGAATCAGACATAAAATAGCGGTTCCATTGATGGGTATTAAACAGTTATGACCGAGTATAGCGACGACCAGATCACCAGCAAGGGCCAGCAAAAGCGCGAAGACAATGCCTTGCAAGAGCTGGGTCTGTTACTGATGGACATGAAACAGGTGGAGCGCGAGCGCCTGCCCCTGCGTGACGATCTGCAATACGCGCTGGTTGAAGCCACACGCATCACCAGCCACGAGGCACGCCGCCGCCACGCCCAATACATCGGCCGGCTCATTCGCGAAACCAACAGCGAACAGATCATTCAGGCGCTGGAGCAACTCAATGATCCGTTTCGCCAGCAGCGTCTCAGCAACTGGGTGGAGCAGATTGTAATCTGCGAACAGCCCAAAGATGCGGAAAACACCGTGCAACAAATTCTGGAATTCTTTCCCCACGGTGACCGCCAGCAGCTGCGCAACCTGACGCGCAATGCACTGAAGGCCCGGGTGAAAGATCCCGCCGACGCGCCCCCCGCGGAAAAGGAAAAATTCAAACGCGAGCGCCGCAAGCTAATCAATTACCTGAACCAGCTGGACAAGACGGCACCGCTGTACTGACATCGGCGCGTTGCCCAAAGCCATATCAAGGCCGTCCCGGAACCACCAGGGCGGCTTTATCCGCTTGCCACCAGCGTAAAAAACGCCCGCCCACGGATTTCTGTGGCTGCGAATGGGCGTCACCCTCGATGCCCTGTTCTTTCTCCATCAGCGACACTTTTTCGTTGGCTGCTTCGAACCAGGCTTGCGGATCATTGACCCCGGCGGCCATCACCTCGCCATACAACGCCTTGCTGAACCAGGTCCGTTCGGAATCATCGCCACAACCGAACGAGGTGCGATCTGCCGCCGCAGAGGAAAACACCACTCGCTCCGGCGTCGCCAGGCCTTCCACCCACTTGCCCGAATAACAGGCCGACACAATCACCCACTGATGCCGGGCAGACAATCCATTCAACCATTGCTTGCCATCGGCCACGGTGAGGTTGTTGAGCTTCAGGCTTTTGTCATCCAGCAGCAGATCACCGTCGGGAGAGCCATGGCTGACAAAATGCACCAGCAATAAATCTTCCTCAGGGTCCAGCAAGGCATCCAGCGCCTTGAGACTTTCCTGCACGCTGGTACGGGTGGCCAGCGGCAACTCATCGCTGCCACCATTGATCAGGCGTACATGGCGGCGCTTCAAATCAAACACCGAGCCCAACCGTTCAGCCACCCAGTCCACCTCACGGGCAAACACCGCTTCGGTGCCATCACCGCCGACTACCAGCAAATAGACATCGCGCACACCGGGTCGCTGGGGTGCCAACGAGGACAATACCGACTGCAATCGGCTGGATTCGGTATACAGCCGCGCCTCCATGGCCGCCGCCTGCTGCTGCTTGCGCTGTCGCCAGGCTTTTTCACTGGGGTAGTAATCGCCCCGTACAAAAAAGCCCTTTTCCACCACGGGCTCGCCCTCATCACGGGGCCGCGTGCGCGTCCCCGGGCCTTCCGCGTGGCCGTTTTCAAACGTGGCGCGGATCACCACGCCGTCCGGACGGGTCAACTCCCCTTTGCCTTCAAAGGTGAAGAAATCGAACTCGCCCTGATAGTGGTAACCCTCTTCGTTACGGTAAGTCCCCTTGACCATGTAACCCTCGGCAAAGGTGCCTTCAAACTGTTCTGCTGATGCGGTGACCCAGAGCCCTTGTCCGTGCGGTTGAAAATCACGGAATTCCCCCTGATAGGAATTATCGTCCAGATACGCCACCGAGCCTTTGGTCAGCTCCCCATTGGTGAACTGCCCCTGATAGGACGCATCCGGGCAGGTATAACTCCCTTCACCATTGAGGACACCATTCACAAAGTGGCCTTCCTGCACACAACCATCCCGGCCTTCCAGGCGCCCCTCACCGGTCATCAAGCCTTCCTGGAATTCTCCCTCGTAATGCCGACCGTCCGGCCAGGTCAGGCTCCCCTGACCGTGGAACAGGTTATCTTCTGTGTCGCCGTCATACACGGCGCCATCAGGCATGCGCACATCCGCCGGCAATTGCACCGGCTCACAGCCAGACAGCAGTCCCAGCAATACCAACAGACACAGGTTTCTCATAAGCGACAGGCTTTCATTAGCCCACTGGCAGCTTGAACTGAGCCAGCTGGGACGAGGTACGGCGCAGGTGAGTGCATAACAGGCGGGCGATATTTTCCATCACCAGACTCACCGCATGGGGGCTGCGTTTTCGCAACTGCTCGATACCCTTGCGGGTCAGCACAATCAGGGTAGCGTCTTCCGCAGCGCGCACGGTTGCCGAACGGGGCTCGTGGTCCACCAGCGCCATTTCGCCCATGGAATCACCAGGGCGCAGATGCGCAATCACGACTTCGCCACCGCCGTCATTATCCTTGACGATATCCAGGCAACCGCGCACCACAAAGCAGACAAAATCACTGCGGTCGCCTTCCCGGCAGACCACGTCGCCCACCGGCACCCGGTTCACGAACACCAGCTTTTCCAGCACCGCCAGCTCCTCATCACTGAGGCCGGCAAACAGGCGCATGCGCGACAGAATATCCAGAACCTGGGACATCAGGCGGTGCCTCCCACGGTGAGCGCATCCACGCGCAGGGTCGGCTGGCCCACGCCCACCGGCACGGATTGGCCATCCTTGCCGCACACGCCGATGCCCGAATCCAGCGCCAGGTCATTACCCACCATGGAAATGCCACGCATGACTTCCGCGCCGCTGCCAATCAGGGTGGCACCTTTTACCGGACAGACAATCTTGCCCTTCTCCACCAGGTACGCTTCGCTGGTAGAAAAGACAAAACGGCCAGACGTGATGTCGACCTGGCCGCCGGCAAAGTTCACCGCATAGATGCCACGATCCAGGCTGGCAATAATATCCTGCGGATCGCTCTCGCCCGGCAGCATGTAGGTATTGGTCATACGTGGCATGGGCAGGTGCGCATAGGATTCACGGCGACCATTGCCGGTGGGGGCAACCCCCATCAGGCGCGCATTGGTCTTGTCCTGCATGTACCCCACCAGCTTGCCGTTCTCGATCAGGGTATTGCAGGCAGAAGGCGTACCTTCGTCGTCCACACTCAGGGAACCCCGGCGATCCATCAGGGTGCCGTCATCCACAACCGAGCACAGTGGCGAGGCCACCAGTTCGCCCATTTTCTTGGCGAACATGGAGGTTCCCTTGCGATTGAAGTCCCCCTCCAGGCCATGGCCCACCGCCTCATGCAACAGCACGCCGGGCCAGCCGGGGCCCAGCACCACCGGCATGGTCCCTGCCGGTGCCGCTTCGGCCTCCAGATTCAGCAAGGCACCGCGTACCGCCTCGCGGGTCCAGGTTTCGATGCGCTCTTCCTGCAGCAGCCAGTCATAGGCCACGCGGCCACCGCCGCCAGCACTGCCCCGCTCACGGCGGCCTGCCCGCTCGGCAATCACACTCACATTGCAGCGAATCAACGGGCGCACATCCGCCGCCAGGGTGCCGTCACTGGCCACCACCATCACCACATCCTGTTCTGCACTGAGGCTGGCGGTGACTTCGACAATGGCCGGGTCCAGGGAGCGGGCCATGGCATCAATACGCTGCAACAGTGCGACTTTTTCCTGGGCGGGCCAGCCCAGCAAAGGGTCGATGGCGGTGTAACGGGCGGTTGCGGCGCGGCTGGCCAGTTGGATCTGCCGATCCTGGCCTTGCCGGGTAATCGCCCGCGCGGCGCCGCTGGCCTGCTGCAATGCCGCCAGAGTGATGTCGTCGCTGTAAGCAAAGCCGGTCTTGTCGCCCTGCACGATACGCACACCGGCGCCGCGCTCGGTATTGAAACTGGCATCACGAACAATGCCATCCTCCAGCACCCAGGCCTCATGGCGGCTGTGCTGAAAATAGATATCGGCGTAATCCGCCTGCCCGGTCAGTTTGCCATTCAGCAGTGACGCCAGTTGCGGGGTGTGCAGATTGGCCGGAGCCAACAGCACGGATTCGGCAATAGAAAGAGCGTCATCAGTTTGCGTCATAAGGACCTTCAATACGTAATCGTTGATGCTGCTGTACAGGCATTCGCTGGCGAAGCTCGTCCATGGTAGCAAGGTCCAGCGGCGCCACAAGCGCGCCGGGCTCATTCTCCAGACTTGCCACCACGTCCCCCCAGGGGGACACCAGCATGGAGTGGCCGTAACTGGCACGACGCGGGCCATGTTGTCCGCATTGGTTGGCACCCAGCACATAACAACCGGTCTGCACCGCAGTAGCACGCAGCAGCAGCTCCCAATGGGCGGCACCGGTCACGGCGGTAAACGCCGAGGGATAGACCAACAACTGGGCGCCGGCACTCACCAGGCGCTGGGCAAGGGCCGGAAAGCGCAGGTCATAGCAGATGGCCATGCCCACCTGCACACCCGCCAGGGGCACGGTGACGATGGTTTCACCGGGCTCAAAAAGATCCGACTCCCGGTATTGGCCCTGGGCGTCCTGCACCTGAGCGTCAAACAAATGCAGCTTGTCATAACGGCCAACGATCTCGCCATCCGCCGTTACCGCCAGGGAGCGCGTGCGTACCCGTGGAGCGGGCACAGGCTCACCGTCCGGGCGATGCAACGACGGCACACTACCACCAATGATGGCCATGCCCAGCCGGGACGCCTGCTCACAGAGCCACTGCTCCAGCATGGTGTATTCTGCCGCCAGCACCCGGTAATCACCGCCGTAGCCCGCAAAATTTTCCGGCAACACCGCCAGGCTGGCGCCCTTGTCCCGGGCCGCCTGCAACAGCTCGGCAGCCAGCTCCAGGTTGGCCTGCGGCGTTTTACCGCTGGTCATCTGTATTGCGGCAACCTGTGCCGCTGCGTTAGGCACCGTCATTCGAAAATCCCTTCGGTTTCAGACACTTTCGGGTTCGACCAACTGCCGCTCACGCGATATTCCATGGTCGCAGTCTTGTCCAGTTTATCGCCCCAGATGCGCTCCACCACAAAGATACCGGCACAGGCGGCAGGCCCGGCCAGACACCCGGCATACAGGTTGCTGGACAGGGGTAACGTGACTTCCATCTGATGGTTCAGGGTTTCTTTTTCAAGGTCGATGGCCCCTTTCACACGAATGGCGGCCGAGGGTGAATCAATGGCCAGATTGCTGGTGGACACCTGGGGGCCGTCGATGGCGAAGTCCCCGCTGATGCTGTCGCAACTCAGCCCCTTCTTGTACAGGTCGGAGAAATCCAGCCGCAATCGGCGCTGAATGGTGCCCAGATTGAGGATACCCAAAAGCCGCAAAAACGAGGTCTTGGTGTCGGTATCGGGAATCCGGCATTCACCGATATCCACCCGCGCCTGACCATCCAGAGCAAGGTAATCCGGCGCCAGCGGCCACTGCGGCCAGCCCAGCGACACCTTGGCACTGGCGTCATCGGATTCAATCATTTCCGGCAGCCCCCAGGCACTCAGGGAACGCCCCAGATTATCGGACGCCAGCGATCCATTGAAGCGGGTGTACTGATTGCCGCTGTCTTCTGTCCAGTCCACCGTGCCCTGTATCCGGCTGGCCCGCCAGCGGCCCTGCAGATTGTTGATGCGCACCCCTTGCGCCGTGGGACGCAGGTCCGCCTGCCATTCACCGAAGTCTTCACCGTTGATACGCAGGTTGGCCAGGCGGGCATCCACGGCAGGCAGACTCATCGGCGACAGCGGCGCCCCGGATTTCGGATCCGCACTTTCCGGCAAGGTCAGATTCATCCGCGATACGGATAAATTCAGGGGCGCGTCTCCCCGGGCCGAAAACCCTTCTGGAATAGTCATGGACCCGGCCACGGACGGACTGCTCAGGGCCAGGTCCCAACCTTTGCCGCGGGGCAGCACCGACAGGCTCGCTCCGGGCACATCCACGCCGAACAAATCCAGCGTGGCTACCTGCACATTTACCTTGTTCAGCCCGCCTTGCTGGCCGCCATTACCGCCACCATCCGACGCATTGCTCTCCATGGCCGGCGCCAGCTGGTCGCTGACAAAATCGATCCAGGGTTCCACGCTGGCGCGGGCCAGGCGCCCATGCACATCGATGCCAGACGCGGGAATGCGCGGCGTCCCAGCCCCCAATCGAAGGTCGCCCCGCACCGTTTCACCCAACGCAAAGGCGCCGCGCACGACATCGCCATACTGCAGCCCCAGTCGCTGGCCATTGCCGGTAAGGTCCAGCGTCAGCGCCCGGGTCTGCGCCGCACTTTTGCCCAGAGGCGCTGGCGCCTTCACTGTCACGCCCTTGAGGGAGGAGGTCGCGTGCAGGGCAAAGGGCGTGCCCTGCCAGGGCACCTGAATGGTCAGCGCCAACGGCAACGAACCACTGGCCGGGGCCAACCAGTTGAAACCCAGCCACTCACGCACCGACTTCACTGGCACCGCCCCCTCCAGGGCGAGGGTGCTCTTGCCCGCGTCGGTGGTCCATTTGCCGGTCACCTTGCCACCCAGCGTGGAGGCGCTGAGCTGCGACATCTGCAACCCGTCGCGCAGATGGAAATACACCGGCGCCTGCACCTCAGTCAGCAGCAGGTTGCGTTCCGTATTTTCCACCCGGCCATCGGCCACGGACGCATCCACGATCACCATGGGCGCGCCTTCACCTTTCTTGAGCGGGATATTCAACGTCAGCTGCCCCCCCATGGTGCCGGACTGATAGCGCCAGTCTTTCACCTCGTCGGGCAACTGTTCTGTCAGCGGGGTGTCCTGAAACACCGTATCCAGGTCACTGAGCGGGCCGTGAACCTTACCGGTGACAATCACGCGGGGGCCGGTCTCATCATCAAACGCCGGCACGTCCACGTGCACATCCGCCACCTGGCTATTGAGCAAATTTCCCCTGCTGGCCACCCCCTGCACTTCCCGGCCATTAATCCACACATCCGCGTTAACCCCAGTGGCCTGCGGCCAGTCAGGCAGAAACGACAGGCGCACGTCCTCGCCCTGATAACGCATCTGGAAAGTCCGGTCCTGCTGCCGGCTTTTATCGATTTTCACCGGCCCTTGATAGAGCAGCTGGCCCCGCTGCAAATGACCATCGCCGATGGCCTGTCCCAGCCAGCCGGACAGGCCATCGGGCAACCGCTTCAGCGGAATGTAGTGGTTGGCACGGGCACCGTTGCCATCGTAAATCTCTGCCGCCAGACGCAGCTCGGGCACCTGCTCCGGGCGCACGGTCACCGCAACCATGGCCTCACCGTGGGCATCCGGGTTTACCACGCGCAGGCGGCTGGAGCGCACCGTGAGCGCATCGCCCTGGCGCTGCCAGCCAAACACCCCGGCCATCTGGCCACCCAGTTCGTGGTCATACAGGCGCGGCAGACGCAGCGCCAGATCATCGCTGTACAGATGCGCCAGCCCCGCATCCGGCGACCCTGCAATCCACCCGTTCAGACCTTTGACGCCGGGAATTCGGTCGTCCGCCTGGCTGGCCAGGCCGGCAAAGCGCACCTGAAACTGCTCCAGATCCCGCGCGTGGCCACTCAGGTACACCCCCTCCACCACACCGCGCGGGGACAACACCGACAATTGCTGACGCACTTTGTCGGCGGGCGCCGGCAGGCTGAATGGCCAGCTCTGGAATTGCTGGCTGATGGCATGCACGGGCAGTTCATTGGCGCGCAGCTGCCACTGGCGCAGTTCGCCCCGGGCCTCCCAGCGCAACGCCATGTCACCCAGCGTGAGCGGGCCGGAGGGTGTCTTGCCGGACAGATTGGACAACGACAGGGTGGCCTCATCATCCTCACGCAGCAGCGATGCGCGCAGGGACAAACCGGTTAACGGCCAGGCCGTATCTGCCTCGGTAAGCGTCAACGTGGGCACATCAACCTGCAGCTGGCCGCTGATCGGCTCACCGCCTTCCAGGGTGCCCCACAGCGCCACGGAGGCATCCAGCGAGCCAAGGTCCAACGGCATTTTGTCTATATCGGGCAACCATTCGTGCAGGCGCTTGCCCTCGAAGCGGGTATAGATATCCGCATCCACCTCATCCAGCGCGTAGGCATCATCGTGCAGGTGTATTTTTGCCAGCAGGGAAAGAGGCCGGTCCCGGGCTTCCACACGCACCGCCAGCCGGTGTTCGCCACCCGTGTTGGTCATGGTGGCATCCAGCTGCGATGCCGCCAGCGGTGGCATGCCCGGCCATTCCAGGGACAAGCGGGCATCGCTGATCGACAACAATTGCTGGCGGTAAAACAACTTGAGGATACGCTCCAGCGGCGGCCGGGATTCAGGGTCACTCTGGCCGAGCACATCCAGGCCACGCAGACGAATCTTGCCGTCTTCACCGCGCACCAGATTCAAATCCACCCCGCGCACACTGAATTCCTCAAGCACCAGGTCCCGGTGCCACAGGGAGCGAAACACATCAATGCTGAGCACCACTTCATCCAGCACCAATGGCGACTCCCCTTCCGGGGCGGGCAGGCGAATCTGGCGGGCCACGAACTGGGGCACCAGGCCGGACATGGTGCCGTTCAATTCGGCGATGGTCAGCGGGGTCTGAATGCGTTCTTCGAAGAGATGCTCAAGGCGCTCACGGTAATCCGGCACCAGCAACATCAGCTGACGGCCTACCACCACATAGGCAGCCATCAGCAATAAAATGATCGCGGCTGCCCACCACAGGGAAGGAAGCAGTCGGCGCCAGCGTGAAGTGTGGGTCGATGCCATAAGTCAGTCGACTTGCCAGTAAGGAATGTCGGCCCATTCAAGCAACGCCACCGTTTGCTCCAGGGGCAGGCCAACCACTCCACTGTAACTGCCAGACAACGATGCCACCAGTGCGCCGCCCAGCCCCTGAATGCCGTAACTGCCCGCCTTGTCGCGTCCTTCACCTGTGGCCACATAGGCCTGCAGGCGCGCGGAATCCAGTGGCCGGAAGTGCACGGTAGTCACCGAATGGCGCACGGCTTGCCGACCCTCAAGGCAAAGACAAACCGCCGAGATGACCTGATGGGACTGTCCGCTCAGCTGCGCCAGCATCGCCAGGGCATCGGCATCATCGGCAGGCTTGCCCAGAATACGCTCCCCCAACACCACCGCCGTATCTGCACCCAGTACAGCACCCGGCAACGGCATGCGGGTCAGACCCACGGCCGCCTTTTCGCTGGCCATACGCTGCACATAGTCCAGCGGCACCTCACCGGGACGGGGCGTTTCATCGATGGCCGGAGCGGGCAACACCGTAAAGGGAACGGCAATCTGCTGGAGCAATTCCGCCCGGCGGGGAGAGCCGGAGGCAAGGTAAAGAATCATAGAATTAGTTGCTAGTTGATAATGGACAATTGATAGCTGCGCGACCCAGTGATGCCGAGAACTGAAAAATTGAAGCCGCGCCCAAAGTAATCCGGGGTTTCGCTGTCAACGATCAATTATCAACTGCGAACGACGCTTTTATCGTACTAGAAATCGCAACTGAACCCAGCGTAACGCCGCACATACCGGACGCCACAACAGCGCGCTGGTCACAGAAGAGTAGAGAATGGTGTAAGGCGGGTACAGGGTACGTCCCACGGATTCCTGCACCAGAAACGCCAGCAGGCTCACCGTGCCCACCAGCAGGAAGACCACCGCACACTGCTGTAGCGCGGTGAATACGCGCATACGCTTGTAAGCCGCCAGCATCACGAAGGCGCCCAGCGCCGTGGCCAGCCCCCACTGCCCCAGCGTGGTGCCCACCAGCACGTCGTGATAGAGCCCCACAAAAAAGCCCCACAACACACCAATGCGATGCGGCAGGGACAGCACCCAGTACACCAGCACCAACAGCATCCATTCCGGGCGCACCCAATCAATGCTCGCCGGCAGCGGGATCACTTCCAGCAGTGCCGCCAGCAACAGGGTGACGATGATAACGCCGGTGCCGGCGGGACGATCACTGATCATTGTCGGCCTCCGCAGGGGTGGGCGCACGTACCGGGGTTTGCGTGGGCTGCACCAGCAACACATGGCTGGCACGATCCAGCTGCGCAGTGGGGCGAGCAGCAATATGCGCGAAGGGGGTGCCCGCCTGATGATTCACCGAGGTGACGCTGGCCACCGGATAGCCGCGGGGGTATAGCTGGCCGAGCCCCGTGCTGACCAGCAGATCGCCTTCCTGGATATCTGCCGTGTCGGGCACATACAACAATTTCAAACCGCTGGATTGCCCCACCCCGGCCAATACGGCGCGCACCCCATTACGGTTTACCTGCACGCTCATGGCGTGGCTGGCATCGGTGATCAGCAACACCCGGGAACTGAGCGGGCCGGCATCCACCACCTGGCCAATCAGGCCCTGGGAATCGAGCACCGCCTGCCCCCGGGAAACATTGTCTCCCGCCCCTTTGTTGATAACGATTTCCTGCCGGTTAGGATCAGGGTCCACACCGATGATTTCCGCCACCAGCACATTGGCATCCAGATCCGCCGAGGAATTGAGCAGCTCACGCAACCGCACATTCTCGGCTTCCAGCACGGCCAGACGCTGCACCTTCTGCTCCAGAATCAACGCCTGGCGTTGCAAGCGGCGGTTTTCGTCAAGCAGGGTGCCGCGACTTTGGGTCTGTTCGGACAGCCACTCACCACTGTCCACCGGCAAGTGGGCAAGATAATGAATGGGCGCCGTCAGGTAGCCCAGTGCATGGCGCACGGGCGCAGCCCAGGGGGTACGCTGGTCCAGCACCATCATGACGACAGCCAGGACCAACGCGATAATGAGTCGGTAGGAGGGTTTGGCCGGGGCCACCATGGGAGTTAACCCATGGCCAGCATGTCAAAGCCCTGGCTGTCCATCAGCTCCAGCGCCTTGCCGCCACCTCGGGCCACACAGGTCAAAGGATCATCGGCAACAATCACCGGCAGGCCGGTTTCTTCCGACAGCAAACGGTCGATATCGCGCAACAGGGCGCCACCACCCGTGATCACCAGGCCGCGCTCGGCAATATCCGAGGCCAGTTCCGGCGGGGAGGCTTCCAAAGCATTTTTCACCGCATTGACGATGGCCGCCAGCGGTTCTTTCAGCGCTTCCAGAATTTCTTCGGAGTTCAGGGTAAAGCTGCGCGGCACCCCTTCGGCCAGATTCCGGCCACGCACATCAATTTCACGGATTTCAGCACCCGGGTAGGCAGTACCGATTTCGTGCTTGATACGTTCAGCGGTGGATTCACCGATCAGCGAGCCATATTCCTTGCGCACGAACGCCACGATCGCTTCGTCGAAGCGGTCGCCACCAATACGTACGGATTCGGAATACACCACACCATTCAGGGAAATCAGGGCGATTTCCGTGGTACCACCACCGATATCCACCACCATGGAACCGCGGGCTTCTTCCACCGGCAGGCCGGCACCGATGGCAGCGGCCATCGGCTCTTCAATCAGATACACATCACGGGCTCCGGCCCCATAGGCGGAATCCTGAATGGCGCGGCGCTCCACCTGGGTGGACTTGCACGGCACACACACCAGCACCCGGGGTGCAGGCGGGAAAAACCCGGTGTCGTGCACTTTCTTGATGAAGTACTGCAGCATCTTCTCGGTCACATCGAAATCGGCGATCACGCCGTCTTTCATGGGCCGGATAGCGGTAATGTTGCCGGGGGTACGGCCCAACATGCGCTTGGCATCCGCGCCAACGGCCGCCACACTTTTCTGGGCGCCATGGTGACGAATGGCAACCACGGAGGGCTCATCCAGCACGATGCCGCGGCCGCGTACGTAAATAAGGGTGTTTGCGGTCCCCAAATCGATGGACAAATCGGTGGAGAACATCCCCCGAATACGCTTGATCATGGACATCCTAGCCAGTTTCCTGAACTTTTCGCGAAAAAACGATGCCTGGCGGGAAAAAGCCGGGCATCTCATAAGATGGCGCAACTCTAGCAACGGCAGGGGCATTGGGCAAGCTGGCGTGCTCTGCGGACAGTGGCCCCGGACGGGCGGTCTATGGTACTTTTTGCGCCTTTCAAGTCCCTTACCTCCCCTCCGCCAGCCTTCGGCGCAGGGTGCCTACGGAAAGAACCCCGGAGAGAACCATGGCCATTGATTCCAAGGTGGTTGCCCAGGTAGCCCATCTGGCGCGCCTGAAAGTGGACCCCCAGGACAGCGACGCCCTGTCCAACCGCCTGAATGACATCCTCGCAATGGTGGACCAGCTGCAACAGGCCGACGTGGACGGCGTGGCCCCCCTGGCCCACCCGCTGGACGTCACCCAGCCCCTGCGCGAGGACGTGGTCACCGAGCCCAATATCCGCGACAAGGCACTGGAAATAGCCCCGGCAGCCGAAGGTGGCTGCTTCCTGGTTCCCCGGGTCATCGAATAACGACGACCGCATAAAGGCGACTGACTGACCATGCATACCAAGACCCTGACCGAACTCAAGGCTGGCCTGGCCAACCGGGACTTTTCCTCCCGGGAGTTGACCGAGCACTTTCTGGCCCGCATCCAGCAATACGACGGCGACCTCAACAGCTTTGTTACCGTCACCGACGTCCAAGCGCTGGCCCAGGCCGATGCCGCCGACGCAGCCATTGCCGCTGGCAAGGCCGGCTTGCTCACCGGCCTGCCCATCGCCCACAAGGACATTTTCTGCACCGAGGGCGTACGCACCAGCTGCGGCTCAAAAATGCTGGACAACTTTATTGCCCCCTACACCGCCACCGTGGTGGAAAAAATGGCCGCCGAAGGCGCTGTCATGCTGGGCAAGACCAACATGGACGAGTTCGCCATGGGCTCCTCCAATGAAACCAGCTACTACGGCCCGGTGAAGAACCCGTGGGATCTGGAGCGAGTTCCCGGCGGCTCCTCCGGCGGCGCCGCTGCCTGCCTGGGCGCCCGCCTGGCCCCTGGCGCCACCGGCACCGACACCGGCGGCTCTATCCGCCAGCCCGCTGCCCTGAACAACATTACCGGCCTCAAGCCCACCTACGGGCGGGTGTCCCGCTGGGGCATGATTGCCTTTGCATCCAGCCTGGATCAGGCCGGCCCCATGGCCCAGAGCGCCGAAGACTGCGCTCTCATGCTGCAAGCCATGGCGGGGCACGATCATCGCGACTCCACCAGCCTCAACGAAAAGGTGGGCGATTACCTGGCCGCCCTGAAAGATGACATCAGCGGCCTGACCATCGGCATCCCGGAAGAATTTTTCCCGGACACCCTGGATGGCGCCATCGCCGATAACAGCCGTGACGCCATTCGCGAACTGGAAAAACTCGGCGCCAAGGTAGTGTCCGTATCCCTGCCCAGCATCAAGCTGTCGGTGCCGGCCTACTATGTGATTGCCCCGGCGGAAGCCAGCGCCAACCTGAGCCGCTTTGATGGCGTGCGTTTCGGCCATCGCTGTGACGACCCACAAGACCTGGAAGACCTGTACAAACGCTCCCGTTCCGAAGGATTTGGCGATGAAGTAAAGCGCCGCATCCTGGTCGGCGCCTACGCCTTGTCCGCCGGTTACTACGACGCCTACTACCGCCGCGCCCAGCAAGTCCGTCGCCTGATCCGCGACGACTTCGCCCGCGCCTTTGAAAAAGTGGACGTACTGATGGGCCCTACGGCGCCGGAAACCGCCTTCAAACTCGGCGCCAAAAAGGACGATCCGGTCAGCATGTACATGGCTGACGTTTTCACCATTGGCGTTAACCTTGCCGGTTTGCCAGCGCTGTCCATGCCCACCGGCTTTATCAACGGCCTGCCCACCGGCACCCAGATCATCGGCAATTATTTCCGTGAAGGGCAGATTCTCAACGTGGCCCACAAATATCAGCAGGCCACTGACTGGCACAAGCAAGCGCCAGCGTTTGGAGGTGCACAATGAGTTGGGAAGTGGTTATCGGTCTGGAAGTGCACGTCCAGCTCAACACCGTCAGCAAACTGTTCTCCGGCAGCAAGCTGTCCACCGGTGCAGAACCGAACACCCAGGCCTCACTGGTTGATCTGGGCCTGCCTGGCACCCTGCCAGTGGTAAACCGGGAAGCGGTACGCAAGGCCGCCCTGTTCGGCCTGGCCATCAATGCCGACATTTGCCGCCACAGTGTTTTTGAACGAAAAAATTATTTTTATCCGGACCTGCCCAAGGGCTACCAGACCACGCAACTGGCCGAGCCGGTTGTCGGCGCTGGCGAAGTCGAAATCCAGCTGGCCCCGAAGGGCAACAAAGGTGGAGAGGGCGAGAAAAAAATCGTTCGCATCCATCATGCCCATCTGGAAGAAGATGCCGGCAAGTCTTTACACGAAGACTTTCATGGCATGACCGGCATCGACCTGAACCGCGCCGGCACCCCGCTGATTGAAATCGTCAGTGAGCCAGACATGGCCAACGCCGAAGAAGCCGTGGCCTTTGCCCGCAAGTTGCACGCCATCGTCACCTCCATCGGCATCTGCGATGGCGACATGTCCCAGGGCAACATGCGCTTCGATGTGAACATTTCCGTTCGCAAACCCGGAGAGCCACTGGGCACCCGCACCGAAACCAAAAACCTTAACTCTTTCCGCTTCATGGAAAAGGCCATCGCCCTTGAAGTAGAACGGCAGATTGACGTTCTGGAAGATGGCGGTGAAATCGTTCAGGAAACCCGCCTGTACAATGGCGACACGCACACCGCCCGCTCCATGCGCAGCAAGGAAGACGCCAACGACTACCGTTACTTCCCCTGCCCGGACCTGTTGCCCGTCGCAATTACCGATGCCGACATCGAAGAGCTGAAAGCTGCCATGCCAGAGCTGCCGGATTCTCGCAAGGCACGCTTCATCAACGACTATCAGCTGTCAGAGTACGATGCAGACCTGCTGTCCGGCTCCATCGCCACTGCCGCGTTCTTCGAAGCAGCAGCCAAAGCCGGCGGTGACGCCAAGCTGGCCGCCAACTGGGTCATGGGTGAACTGGCCGCCAAACTGAACGCCGAAGAAAAAGATATTGCCGACAGCCCGGTTAGCGCCGAACAGCTGGGCCAGCTGATTGCTCGACTGAAAGACGGCACCATCAGTTCGAAAATTGCCAAGCAGGTGTTCGAGGCCTGCTGGGCAGGCGAAGGCAACCCGGACGACATCATTGAAGCCAAGGGCCTCAAACAGATGAGCGACACCGGCGAACTGGAAAAAATTGTCGATGACATCATCGCCAACAACGCCAGCCAGGTGGACGATTACCGCAACTCTGACGACGCCAAGAAAAAGAAAAAAATCGGCTTCTTTGTGGGCCAGGCCATGAAGGCCACACAGGGCAAAGCCAACCCACAACAACTGAACAAACTGTTGCAGGAGAAACTGCAATGAGCCTGATCCATGACCGGGTAAAACTGGAAAAGAAAGACGGCATTGCCTACGTCACCCTGAGCCGGGCCGATAAATATAACGGCCTGGATTTCCCGATGATGGAAGGGCTGGTGGAAACCGCCCGCCTGATTCGCAAGGACCGTGAATTACGCGCCGTGATTCTTCAGGGCGACGGCAAGGCATTCTGTGCCGGGCTGGATTTCGGCACCGTCATGAAACAGCCGGTAAAACTGCTGCGCAGTTTCACCAAATACGGCATCAAGAAAACCAATCTTTTTCAGGAAGTGTGTTGGTGCTGGCGCGAACTGCCCATCCCGGTGATCGCCGTGCTGCACGGCTACTGCTACGGTGGCGGCATGCAGATTGCGCTGGCAGCGGATTTTCGCATCACCACCCCGGACTGCGAAATGTCCATCATGGAAATCAAGTGGGGCATGATTCCCGACATGACAGGCACCGTGACCCTGCGTGAACTGGTGCCCATGGACGTGGCCAAGGAATTGACCATGACCGGGCGTTTGTTCACCGGTGACGAAGCCAAAACCATGAACCTGGTCACCCGCGTGGCAGCCGATCCCCTGGAAGAAGCTGAAAAACTGGCACAGGCGATCAAGACCCGCTCACCGGATGCCATCAGCGCCAGCAAGGCCCTGTTTCAGCAAAGCTGGAACGTGCCGGAAGCCCAGGCTTTCGACGTGGAAAGCAAACTGCAATTCAAAATGCTGCGCAGCAAAAACCAGCGCCGCGCCATGCAGGCCAACATGAAAAAAGAAGCGCCAACATTCGGCCCTCGCGAACGGGATTACTGAACCGATTCGCACACACCGGGGCGCCTTGCCCCGGTGTCTTTCCCTCCTCATCGATCTGCCAAGCGAGTCCTGTTTCCTCTCGGGATCTTGCGGCATACTCAATGCAGAAACCGACCATTATTGAGGCAGCGTATGATTTCTGTAGCCGAAGCCAGCGGCGGCTTTTCCGCCCTGACCCGCCTGTACAAACGTCTCGTCAACGAACTGATCGGTCAGCTACCGCTGCAGCCACAAACCCTGCCCCTGGCGCCCACGGACGATGCCTTGAAATACGGCATGTGTCGCGACACCACCTATGTGGTGAAAGGCGGCATGCTGGGTATGCGCTGTCAGGACCGCAAGCTGTTCACCTGGGACGAGGGCGACCTGATTCTCCCCGACGCCGGCAACGATGAAATTACCTATTACGCAGAAAGCTCCGTGCTGCTGGCCGCCTACCCCACCGTCGAACTGGTGGATGCGGTTCTCGCCGACGAACAGATGGCACGGCTGTGGACCCGGATTCTTACCACCCAGCAAGGCATGCTGACACGGCTTCTCGCCGCCCATGTTCCCGAAGAGCACCACACCACACCGGGTTTCGCCTATTTTGAGCCCGGCAATATCATCATTCACCAGGGCGAACCCGCCGACTATGTCTTCAGCCTGTTCGAAGGTGAAGCGGATGTGCTGGTGGATAATGTGGTCGTCGGTCATGTCAGCGAAGGAGAAGTGCTCGGCGCCATCGCCCTGCTCACGCATTCACCACGCAGCGCCACGGTGCGGGCAAAATCACGCTGCTCGGTGGTCAAGGTTCCCAAGCACCAGTTCAAGAACCTGATCCGGACCAACCCCGGCATGATCCACAGCCTGCTGACAGACATGGCCCGGCAGGTAAAATCATTGAATGGTCAGGTGGTGGAATTGTCGGCCTGATCCGGCGACGTTCGCCTCCAGGCCCGAAAGCGCAACCTCAGCAACCCCCAGGGAGGGCGGCTCACCATGAAACATCTCATCGGATGGGCGTTTCTGATTGTGGTCATTGTTCTGGTTCTGATTGGCGTCATGGCGGAAGACCCGCCGATCATGGCCGAAGGCATGCAGGACACGCCGGCCGCCACGGACAATCAGCCCGGCAACTGACGCGCCGTGCAAACCGGGCATTGAGGATCGCGGGGAATCGCCACCTGGCGCCAACCCAACGTCCGGCCGTCGAACAAATGCAGCACCGATGCCACCGACGCACCGGACAGCGTTCGTATGGCAGCCAGAGCCTGCAAGGTTCCCACCACACCGACCACCGGCCCGAGAATCCCCGCCTCGCTACAGGCCAGATCACCGTCCGTGCCGTCCCCGTACACACAGGCGTAGCAGGGGCTGTCCGCGGCGCGCAAATCAAACACTGCCAACTGGCCATCCATGCGAATAGCGGCGCCACTGACCAGAGGCTTGGCATGGGCCACACAGGCACGGTTGATGGCCTGTCGAGTGACGAAGTTATCGGTGCAATCGAGTACCAGGGTCGCCTCCGCGACGGCGGCGTCCAGCCAGGCATCATCCACGCGCACCACCGCCGAGCGCACGTCCACATCCGCGTTCAATAGTTGCAGCTGATCTCGTAGCGCCTCAGCCTTGGGCTGGCGGACCTGGTCACCGCGAAACGCCACCTGCCGGTGCAGGTTGCTCAGCTCCACCCGGTCGTCATCCGCCAGCACCAGCTGCCCGACACCGGCGCCCGCCAGATATAACGCCGCCGGATTGGCCAGACCACCACAACCGACGATCAATACCCGGGCGGCTGCCAGCGCCTCCTGCCCGTCCAGATCCAGTTCATCCACCATCAATTGGCGGCTGTAGCGATTGAGTTGCTCGTCGTTAAACATGAAAAGACTCGCTGCATGCAACACGCTTCACGCTGACACGCAAAGCCGGTCTATGAAAGTGACGGCAAAAGCCTGAAGATCGCAAGCAGGCTTTCGCCTACACCGGGTGCTGCCCAAAGGTGACCCGGTCGTTGCCACCCAGATCCTGCGCCGTACCCACCTGCACGAAGCCGGCCTGCGTCAACAGGGTACGCACGGCCTCACCCTGCTCAAAGCCATGCTCCAGCAACAGCCAACCGCCGGCAACCAGTTTGCCGGCGGCTTGCTGAGTAATGGCAGCCAGATCCGCCAACCCGTTATTGGGCGCAACCAGTGCCGAGCGGGGCTCGAAACGCACATCCCCTTCATCCAGATGATGGTCGCTTTCCTCGATATAGGGCGGGTTGCTGACGATCAAATCAAACGGCCCCGGGCAGGGCGACAGCCAGCTGCCCTGCAGACAGGTCACCGCGGCCCCCAGCCGATGAGCGTTGTCAGCGGCCACCTGCAAGGCGGCCTCACTCAGATCCACCAGGGTGACATGCCAATCCGGCCGCGCCAGCGCCAGGGAAACGCCGATGGCTCCGGTCCCCGTGCCCAGATCCACCACCCGCGCCTCGGCGGGCACATCCAGCGACAGGGCTTTTTCCACCAGGGTTTCCGTATCCGGGCGGGGAATCAGGGTATCGGCGGTCACCCGAAACAGGTGGCCGTAAAACTCCCGCTCGCCGATCAAATGCGCCACCGGCTCGCCCGCCACCCGGTGGCCCAGCAAGGACGTAAAGTCGGCCTGCTGCGCAGTGCTCAGTTCGCGTTCGGGCCAGGTAAAGAGATAGCTGCGCGGCTTGCCCAGCACGTGGCAAAGCAGCAACTCCGCATCCAGTGCGGCGCTCGGCGAGTCGCTCAACCGGCTACGCGCATCGCGCAGGGCCGCGTCAATGCGCATGGTGATCAGCTCTCGCCCAGCGCGGCCAGCTGATCGGCCTGGTACTCCGCCAGCAAGGCACCCAGCAATTCATCCATGTCCCCCTCCATCAGCTCGCCCAGGCGATACAGGGTCAGGTTGATGCGGTGGTCGGACACCCGGCCCTGCGGGTAGTTGTAGGTCCGGATGCGCTCGGAACGGTCACCGGAGCCCACCAGGGATTTGCGCTCCGCCGCCTGCTCCGCGTGGGCCGCGTTCTGCTGGGCATCATAGAGTTTGGCACTGAGCAGGCTCATGGCGCGGGCCTTGTTCTTGTGCTGGCTGCGCTCGTCCTGACATTCCACCACCACACCGGTGGGCAAGTGCGTAATACGCACCGCGGAATCGGTGGTGTTAACGTGCTGCCCCCCGGCGCCGGAGGAGCGATAGGTATCGATACGCAGGTCTTCGTTGCGAATGGTGATATCGCCCAACTGCTCGGCTTCCGCCATGATCGCCACCGTACAGGCGGAGGTATGGATACGCCCCTGGGATTCCGTGGCCGGCACCCGCTGCACCCGGTGGGCACCAGATTCAAATTTCATGCGCGAATAGACGCCATCACCGATCACCCGTGCGATCACCTCCTTGTACCCGCCGTGCTCGCCCTCACTGGCGCTGACCATCTCCACTTTCCAGCCACGCTGATCGGCGTACTTGGAATACATGCGGAACAGATCGCCGGCAAAAATGGCCGCCTCGTCGCCACCGGTGCCAGCGCGGACTTCGAGGAATACGTTGGCACCGTCGCGGGGGTCTTTCGGCAGCATCAGTTTCTGCAATTCTTCGGCAAGCTCCTCCATGCGCGCCTGGGCATCACGGGCTTCTTCCGCGCCCATTTCGCGCATATCCGGATCGCTGTCGTCCTGCATGGCCCTGGCCGCGTCCAGGTTATCCGCAGCCTGCAGATACGCCTGATAGCATTTCACCACCGGATCGATTTCCGCGTACTCCCGGGACAAATCACGAAACTGGTTCTGATTGCCGATCACATCCGGGTCAGACAGCAACCCCGCCAGTTCTTCGAACCGGTCTGCGAGCTTGTCCAGCTTGCCTTGCAATGACGCTTTCATAGAGTCCTCTAAAGCACAGCGCTTTATTCAGGGGTGTATTCGGGTGAGCTATTCGTTTTCTTCGGACGAGGAACCCGGATTTTCGAGCAGCAGCTCGCGGGCCAGCAACAGGGCTTCGGCGCGACCATCAGCCGCCATTTTTCGCAAGGTCACACTGGGCGTATGCAGCCACTTGTTCACCAGCGAATGCTGAAACTTGCGCAGCACCTGTTCCGCATCGCCACCATTGCGTAACTGCTGAAGGGCTTTTTCCAGTTCACTCTCCGCCATGCTGGTGCGTTGCTCACGGTAGTCGCGCAACACCTTGACGGCATCCTGCTCACGACGCTGACGGCGATGCCGCACAATGGCATCACGGATCAATTCCGAGGCTTCCTGGGCCGCCTGCTGACGGGCACGGACATTTTCCTGAATGGCTTCCTGCAGGTGATCCACCGTGTACAGGTAAACGTCGTCCAGCTCACCCACCTCCGGTTCGATATCCCGAGGCACGGCGATATCCACCATGAACATGGGCCGGTGGCGACGTTTTTTCAGGGCCCGCTCTACCATGCCCTTACCCAGAATCGGCAACGGGGCGGCAGTACAGGAAATCAGGATATCGGCACTTTCCAGCGCCACCGGCAATTCTTCCAAGCTGATGCCCCGGCCGCCCACGGCCGCTGCCAGCTCGCTCGCCCGTTCCTGGGTGCGGTTGGCAATGGTAATTTCCTGCACCTGTTGCTCGCCCAGGTGACGGGCCACCAGCTCGATCATTTCACCGGCACCAATCAACAACGCCCGGCTTTTTTTCAGGTCCGCAAAAATGTGGCGCGCAAATGAAACCGCCGCATAGGCCACCGATACCGGGTTAGCACCGATGCCGGTTTCCGTGCGAATGCGTTTGGCCACCGAAAAGACTTCCTGGAACAGGCGCGACAGTTCGCCATTGAGCAGGCCTGCCTCGTGGGCACGGGCATAGGCTTCACGCATCTGCCCCAGGATCTGGGGCTCGCCCAGCACCAGCGAATCCAGGCCGCCCGCCACCCGCATCATGTGCTCCAGCGCCTGCTCCCCGGAGTGCTGATACAGCACCGTGGACAACCGCTCGGCGGACAGGTTACGGCTCGAGGCCAGCCATTGGGTAAAATTCGGGGAGACGTCGTCGGTGAGGCAATACAGCTCGGTGCGATTACAGGTAGACAGCAAGGCAGCCTCCCGCACACCGGGCATCTCACGCAAACTGGCCAGCGCCGCTTCCGCCTGCTGCGTTGAAAACGCCAGACGTTCGCGTAACTCCACATCCGCGGTGGTGTGATTGACGCCAACAGCGACTAGATTCATACATTCCTGTGCGCGACAGTGACAGCGGGCGATCGTGGCCAGCCCGAAAACCCCGAAAAAGCCGGGGCGCAAGGGTGTGGCATTTTGCGCGAAAGCGCCTGCCAAAACAATGTCGGCCCGGAGAGCAAACCGTTATGGTAGCGCACACCACTTCACGGTTTGGGCAATGGCCAATCGCTGTGCCATGATAGCCCAAACAGAAAACAGGCATACCGACCTTAATGACCCGTTACGCGATTCTGCCGCTCTGCGGCGCACTCCTGATCCACGGCTGCGCCAGCCAGACCCCAGCTCCTGAGCCCACCCCGGAACCCACGGTGCCGGTGGCCAGCGCCCCGAATTATGACAGCGAGACCCTGTCCGACCTGCTCGTGGCAGAAGTGGCAGCCCAGCGCCAATCCCTGGGCGTGACCCTTGGCTACTACAGCCGGGCAGCGGAAAGCACCCGTGACCCGGCCGTCATCAGCCAGGCCGCCCGGCTGGCCCACTATCTGGAAGATCCCCAGCAAGCCCTGGCCATGAGCGAACTCTGGCTGGACACCACGCCGGACAGCGAGGACGCCCTGCAAGTGGCCATCCTCTCGGAGATTCGTCTGGGCAACACTTCAGCGGCCACCCGACATCTGGACCAGTTACTGAGCGCCCATGGCGAAGACGCCCTGGGTCGTCTGGTCAACCAGGCACGCGGCCTGGACGAGCAAGGCAACCTGCAACTGGTCGAGGCCCTGGCCCAGCTCACCGACAGCTATCCGGATCAGGCACCTCTCTGGTACGCCCGCGCCCTGTGGCTTGAACACGAAAAACAGCCCGAACCGGCCCTGGACGCCACCGAGCGCACACTCAAATTAATGCCCCGCCATGAAGATGCCCTGCTCCTCAAGGCGCAGCTGCTCTACGAAACCGGCGAGCCCCAAAAAGCCCTGCGCCACCTGAAAAAGCTGGTCCGCAAATACCCGCAAGCGCGCCGCCCCCGCATCGCCTACGTTCGCATGCTGCTGGCCACCGGCCAGCTGGAAGAGGCTGGCGAGCAACTCACCATCATGGCAGAGCAAAACCCTCAGGATCTGGACCTGCGCTTCTCGCTGGCCCTGCTTGCCCTGGAGGCTGGCGCCAGCGATGCCGCGCAGACCCAGCTTAACGTCCTGCTCGCACAGAACTATCGCCCCGACGATATTCATCTGTACCTGGCCCAGGCCGCCGAGCAGAAGATGGACACAGACAGCGCCATCGACCATTACCTGAAAGTCGGTGGCCCCCAGGCCATCCGCGCGCGAGTGCAAGCCGCCCGCCTGCTGTACCAGCAAGGTAATGCCGGCCAGGCCCACGCCCTGATGCAGGATCTGGCCCAGCAACAACCGGAACTGCAGGACAGCCTGACCATCACCGAAGCAGAAATGCGCAGCAGCAACGGCGACCCTCAAGGCGCCATCGCCCTGATCAACGACGCACTGCGTGACCAGCCCGACAATACCGAGCTGCTCTACAGCCGTGCCATGACCGCCGAAAAGGTGGGCGACCTGGCACAGCTGGAAAAGGACCTGAAGCGCATCATCACCCTGAACCCGGACGATGCCAGCGCCCTCAATGCCTTGGGGTATACCCTGGGCAACCGGACCGATCGTCTGGACGAAGCCTATCAATACGTCTCCCGGGCACTGGAGCTGCGCCCCGACGACCCGGCCATTCTCGATTCCATGGGCTGGGTACTGTACCAGCGCGGCGAGCCGGAAGCCGCCCGGGACTATCTGCGCCGGGCCTATGAAAAATTCCCCGACCCGGAAGTCGCCGCTCACTATGGTGAAGTCCTGTGGGTTCTGGGCGCCCAGAACCAGGCCCGCCAGGTCTGGCGCGACACCCTGGAAAGCGACCCGGACGCCCCCCACATCCGCGAAGTCATGGAAAAACTCGGAGCCCGCCTGTGACCCTGAGCCTTACCCGCCTTATTGGCCTGGCGCTGATAGCCCTGGCATTAAGCGCCTGCCAGCTACGCCCCACCACGACCGCCCAGTTCGAACACCCCGGCCAGATCCAGCAATGGCAGATAAGCGGCAAGCTCGGCTACCGCACCGCCAACGACGGCGGCAGCGCCACCTTTGACTGGCGCCAACAACCCCAGCGGGGCGATATTCATTTTTCCGGACCACTGGGCTTTGGCAGCGCAGACCTCCATTGGGATAGCGGCCGCGCGGAACTGGTCACCACCAAGGAAACCTACCAGGCCCGCAGCCCCGGCGAACTGGCCTGGCACCTCACCGGCTTCTGGCTGCCCGTGTCTGCCCTGCAATACTGGGCTCGTGGCCTGCCCTGGCCCGGCGCACCAGCGGATGCCGAATACGATGACCAGCAACGCCTGATTTCACTGGAGCAACTGGGCTGGTCGCTCAGCTTCGATCGCTACGCGCCCATCGCCGGCGTCGCCCTGCCCTACCGCATCAAGGCCCAGCAGAACAGCAACCGTTTCACCCTGCTGATCAAGGACTGGCAACCCGGCAGCAGCGCCCCGTGACCCGACCAACACCCGCCCCGGCACTGACACTGCCGGCCCCGGCCAAGCTCAACCTGTTCCTGCACATCACTGGCCGCCGCGATGATGGCTACCATCAACTGCAGACCGTGTTCGCCCTGCTCGACCATGGCGACACCCTGGCATTCTCCCCGGCAGACGCCCTGTCGCTGCAATGCCACACGGAAAACAACCAGGACGCCCTCCCCACGGATGACAGCAACCTGATTCTGCAAGCCGCCAGAGCACTGCAGGCGCACACCGGCAGCAACAAGGGGGCGGCGATCACCCTGACCAAGCGCCTGCCACTGGGTGGCGGCGTAGGTGGCGGGTCCTCCGACGCCGCCACCGCCCTGCTGGGTCTGAACCAACTCTGGGAGCTGGGCCTGACACTGCCGGAGCTGGCCGATATCGGTCTGGCGCTGGGCGCCGATGTGCCCGTCTTTGTGTTGGGGCACAGCGCCTGGGCAGAAGGTGTCGGCGAACAAATTTCCCCCGTCACACTACCAAATGACGCTTTTTTGGTCGTTCACCCCGGAATTCATGTATCAACTGCTCGAATTTTCGGCGACCGGCAATTGACAAGGGATACACCCATCAGTAAATTACCGGCCTCGCTTGAGGCGGTGCTGACCCGCGACTTTCACAACGACTGTGAAGCGGTGGCAACCCGGCACTTTCCGGAAATCGGAAAAACGCTGGACTGGCTCAAGCAACATACGGGCAATGCTCGTATGACCGGCACAGGCGCTTGCTGTTTTTCCCGCCTGACCGGATTGCAACAGGGGCAGCAATTGCTGCAACAGTTGCCACAACACTGGACAGGTTTCGTCGCTCGAAGCTGTAATACTTCTCCTCTCCACCAGATTCTGGGAGAGACACTGGCGAAGTTTCGAGAGACAAAGAATTCAGGCAAACCCGCTTAAGCGGGCCTGAGACCGAGTGTTGGGGTATAGCCAAGTTGGTAAGGCAGCGGGTTTTGATCCCGTTATTCCCAGGTTCGAGTCCTGGTACCCCAGCCATTTTCTTCTGAGGAACCTCTTACCCTTCCCCTTAGCGGTTCCCAAATTCACGACGCAAGACCCCAGGGGGCGCCAGTGTCCAAGCTCGTCGTTTTCACCGGTAACGCAAATCCCGAATTGGCCAAAGCCATGGTCAACAACCTGAACCTGCCGATCGGCAATGCCGATGTGGGCACGTTCAGCGATGGCGAAGTTGCCGTGGAAATCCAGGAAAACGTGCGCGGCAAAGACGTCTTTATCGTGCAATCCACCTGCAACCCGACCAACAACAACCTGATGGAACTGCTGGTCATGGCCGACGCCCTGCGTCGCTCCTCCGCAGGCCGCATCACCGCTGTTGTCCCCTACTTTGGTTATGCCCGCCAGGATCGCCGCGTGCGCTCCGCCCGTGTGCCGATTACCGCCAAAGTGGTCGCCGACATGATCACCGCCGTTGGTATTGATCGCGTGGTTACCGTGGATCTTCACGCCGACCAGATTCAGGGCTTCTTCGATATCCCGGTAGACAACGTCTACGCCACCCCGCTGATCGTGGCGGACATCGAACGCCAGAACCATGACGACCTGATGGTGGTCTCCCCGGACGTGGGCGGTGTAGTCCGTGCCCGCGCCCTGGCCAAGCAGCTCAATGACGCCGACCTGGCCATCATCGACAAGCGCCGCCCCAAGGCCAATGTGTCCCAGGTGATGCATATCATCGGTGAAGTGGAAGGCCGCACCTGCGTACTGGTGGACGACATGGTCGATACCGCCGGCACCCTGTGCAAAGCCGCCCAGGCCCTGAAAGACCACGGCGCCGCCAAGGTGATTGCCTACATCACCCACCCGATCCTGTCCGGCCCGGCCATCGACAATATTGCCAGCAGCGCCCTGGACGAACTGGTTGTCACCGACACCATCCCCCTGTCCGAAGCCGGCCGCGCCTGCGCCAACATCCGCGTCCTCAGCCTGGCCCCCATGCTGGCCGAGACGGTACGCCGGGTGAACAACGAAGAGTCCCTGAGCGCCATGTTCGACCGGCTGGAGCTGGTATAGAACGCCTGACGCCAGATGCTCGACGCCTGACGCTGAAACCCGCTCTTCGAGCGGGTTTTTGCTTTTTAGCGCGTCCGTCATCAGGCATCTGGCGTCTGGCGTGCTTTTCATGCATAATCGCGCCCCCGCGGAATCCTCCGTGGCTTTATCAACCTCTCTGGCCGACCTGGTCGCGGGAAGCCCGAGAGCATACTGGAGACAGACCATGTCCAATGAATTCCTGCTGAATGCAGAAAGCCGCAGCGATACAGGGAAAGGTGCGAGCCGCCGCCTGCGTCGTCTGCAAGAACGTGTTCCCGGCATCCTCTACGGTGGCGAAGCCGAGCCGCAGATGATCAGCGTTGAACTGCGCGAGCTGAAAAAAGCCCTGGAAAACGAAGCGTTCTACAGCCACATCCTGACCCTGAAGCTGGACGGTGCCAGTGTACAGGCCGTACTGCGTGACATGCAGCGTCATCCTGCCAAGGGCCACCCGCTGCACGTGGATCTGCTGCGCGTCGACAAGACCCACAAGATCACCATGAACGTTCCCCTGCACTTCATCAACGAAGAAAGCTCTATCGGCGTGAAGAAGCAAGGCGGCGAGATTCAGCACAACTACGCGGAAGTGGAAGTGAGCTGTCTGCCCCAGCACCTGCCAGAGTTCATCGAAGTGGACATGGCTAACGCTGAGCTGGAGACCGTTATTCACCTGTCCGATCTGAAACTGCCGAAAGGCGTGGAACTGACCCAGCTTGCTCTGGGCGACGACCACGACCAGCCGGTAGCTGCGGTTCACCAGCCGAAAGTCCGTGCGTCCGCTGATGACGATGCCGACGAAGCGGCAGGCGAAGAAGCCTCAGGCGAGGAATAAGACGCACCGTGGCGGAACCTGTTCGACTGATCGTGGGCCTGGGCAATCCGGGCCGCGAATACGAAGACACCCGCCACAATGCCGGCGTCTGGTATGTAGACGCCCTGGCCCGACGCCAGGGCGTCTTCCTTACCGAAGACAAGAAATATTTCGGCCTCACCGCCACCTTCTCCTTTGAAGGCGAAACGATCCGCCTGCTGGTTCCGACCACCTTCATGAACCGCAGTGGTCAGGCAACCGCCGCACTGGCAAATTTCTTCAAGATTCCCGTTACGCAGATGCTGATTGCTCACGACGAGCTCGACCTGCCCCCCGGCTGTGCCCGCTTCAAGCAAGGCGGCGGCCACGGAGGCCACAATGGTCTGCGCGACATCATCAGCCGACATGGCAACAGCCGCGACTTTTACCGGCTACGCCTGGGCATCGGCCACCCCGGCTCTGCAGACCGGGTTACCCCCCACGTGCTGAACAAACCCTCCAAAGCCGACCGGGACCTGATCGATCGCGCCATCGATGAAGCCGCCCACTACACCGCCGACATGCTCCGCGGCGACCTGAACGGCGCCATGAACCACCTCAACGGCTTTAAAGCGTAAGATCAGCCACACGCACGCGACAACGCGAGAGCCGCTTTCTTTGATTTAAAGCAACGAGCCGCGCCCTGACCATGAGAGCGACCTCATGGCGTACACGCCTCCTCCATAGCGGCGGCGCGTTGTAGCTTGTCGCTTGCCGCTCATGTAGCATTGCGGCCTCGAAAAATGGAGGTCTGTCATGGGTTTCAAATGCGGTATCGTCGGTCTGCCCAACGTGGGCAAATCCACCCTGTTCAACGCGCTGACCAAAGCGGGTATTGATGCCGAGAACTTCCCGTTCTGCACCATTGAACCCAACACCGGCGTGGTACCGGTGCCAGACCCGCGTCTGGACAAACTCTCCGCCATCGTCAGCCCGGAGCGGGTGATGCCCGCCACCATGGAATTCGTTGACATTGCCGGCCTGGTCGCTGGCGCCTCCAAAGGCGAAGGGCTGGGCAACAAATTCCTGGCCAACATCCGTGAAACCGACGCCATCGCTCACGTGGTGCGCTGCTTCGACGATGAAAACGTGATCCACGTATCCGGCAAGGTATCCCCGCTGGACGATATCGCCGTGATCAACACCGAGCTGGCCCTGGCCGACCTGGACACGGTAGAAAAAGCCCACCTGCGCGCCACCAAGGCCGCCAAGGGCCAGGACAAGGACGCCAAAGGCCTGCTGCCGGTACTGGACAAGGTACTGCCCGCCCTGAACGAAGGCGACCCGGCCCGTTCCGTGGAGCTCACTGACGATGAGCGCAAGGCAATTAAAAGCCTCAACCTGCTGACCCTGAAACCCACCATGTATATTGCCAACGTGGACGAAGGTGGCTTTGAGGACAACGCCCTGCTGGACGCTGTGCGCGAGCTGGCCGAGAAAGAAAATTCCTCCGTGGTGCCGATCTGCGCCAAGATTGAATCGGAAATTGCTGAGCTGGACGACGAAGAAAAAGCCGACTTCCTCGCTGACCTTGGCATGGAAGAACCGGGCCTGAACCGGGTGATTCGTGCCGGCTTTGACTTGCTCGGCCTGCAGACCTACTTCACCGCCGGCGTTAAGGAAGTGCGCGCCTGGACTGTTCGGGTTGGCGCCACCGCCCCCCAGGCTGCCGGCGTGATTCATACGGATTTCGAGAAAGGTTTCATTCGTGCCGAAGTCACCGGCTACGATGATTACATCGACAACAACGGCGAGCAGGGTGCCAAGGAAGCCGGCAAGTGGCGCCTGGAAGGCAAGGAATACATCGTCAAGGATGGCGACGTGGTGCATTTCCGTTTCAACGTATAAGAACGCTGCACGCACCACGCTTCATGCAACACGCGAACAAAAAAAAGCCGCCCTTCCAGGGCGGCCTTTTTATTTAGCTATTAATTATTAACTGTTAACTATTCATTGCCCTTTTAGTCCGTACCGCCCGCATTCACCGGCTCGAAGTCTTCATCCTTCAGCTCCGGCAGCTTCTCATCGCAACCCTGAATGCCCTGCTTTTTCAGGTTGGTGCAGACCCGATCCAGCTTGTTGTCCACCGCGTGCATGTGATCCAGCAACAGGTGAATCGCTTCCGCCACCGGGTCAGGCATGTCGTTACTGACACCATAGGCCTGGAAGCCGATCTTCTCGGCCATTTCCTGGCGAGTCTTTTCTTTCTCGGTCAACGGATGGCTAATCACCCGGCCCGGGATACCGACCACTGTCGCCCCTTCCGGCACCTCCTTGGTAACCACAGAATTGGAGCCAATCTTGGCATTCTTGTGCACCGTAAACGGCCCCAGCACCTTGGCTCCTGCACCAACCACCACACCGTCTTCCAGGGTCGGGTGGCGCTTGCCCTTGCTCCAGCTGGTGCCACCCAGGGTAACGCCGTGATACAAGGTCACGTCATCACCGATTTCTGCGGTTTCACCGATCACCACCCCCATACCGTGATCGATAAAGAAACGACGGCCAATTTTGGCACCGGGATGAATTTCGATACCGGTGAGCCAGCGCGAAAACGTGGATAACAACCGTGCCAGTTGCTTGAAGTTGCGCGTCCATAGCCCATGGGCCAACCGATGGAAAAGCACTGCGTGCAAACCGGGATAGTTGAGCAACACTTCCAGCGTATTGCGGGCCGCCGGGTCCCGGTGAAAGACCGAACGGATGTCCTCGCGCACTTGATCAAACATAACTACCTCAACATCGAAGCCTTGGGCCTGGGCCCGTTAGGATGACGCCAATAACCGTTTGTTACGGCACATCAGCCATCATCTCGCGGCATTTTTTTCTCCAACGCCACCAATACGCCCCGCAAAATGCTCATTTCCATTTTGTCCGGTCGGGCGCGCATAAACAAACGGCGCATGCGCGTCATCACCTGCCCGGGCTGCTCCGGATTCAGGAATCCACTCTGCGCCATCACCTTTTCCAGGTGGTCCAGAAACCCCGATACCGCTTCGTTGGTGGCCGGCGGCTCATCCCAGAACATTTCCGGCAACGGCATGACCTCGCGACGGGAACGGGATTCCTGCAGCTCAAAGTCGTCCCCCAACAACGCCAGGCGCAGCTCGTAACTGATTAATTGGACCGCCGACGCCACATTCAAGACCCCATACTCCGGGTTGGTGGGCACGCTCACATGAAGATTGCAGCGGCGCAGCTCGTCGTTGGTCAGCCCCCGGTCCTCACGGCCGAACAACACCGCGATGCGGGTATTCTGCGGCGCATTGGCCAGATCGTGAGACAACTGAGCCGCCAACTGGCGTGGTGTCAGGCAAGGCCACGGAATGCGCCGCTGACGGGCGCTGGTGCCAATCACCAGAGTGGCGCCTTCCAGGGCCTCGTCCACGCTGTTGCATACCTGTGCAGCCTCCAGCACATCGCCGGCACCGGAGGCGCGCGCCGTCGCCTCCACACTGGGGTAGGCCTGCGGCTGCACCAGACGCAGATCCGACAGGCCCATGGTTTTCATGGCCCGGGCAGCCGCGCCGATATTGCCGGGGTGGGAGGTTTCCACCATCACAATGCGCACATTTTCCAACATGGGAGGCCTCTCGTTAAAAAAGGCGCTAATCTTAACACGGCGGCTGCCCTGATCGCGCGGGCTCTGCTACAATCCGCGCCCCGGAACGGGAACCCCGAGTTTCCCTGCCCCGCGCTCTTTAACACTGTTACGCCACACGCCATATTGAGGATAGATGCCATGCATGCGCCGCAAGTGAATATCGCCCTGCGAGCCGCCCGTCAGGCGGGAAATCTGATTCGCAGAGCTGCTGAAAGCAGTGATCCCGTGTCTGTCACGAAAAAGGGCATGAACGACTTCGTCACCGAAGTGGATCGCGCTGCAGAAGCGCGCATCATCGATGTGATTCGCAAGGCCTACCCGGACCACAGCATTCTGGCTGAAGAATCCGGTATGCTCGAAGGCAGTGGCGACGGTAAAGACTACCAGTGGATCATCGACCCACTGGACGGCACTACCAACTTCATCCATGGCTTCCCCCAGTACTGCGTCTCCATTGCCCTCAAATTCAAAGGCAAAATCGAGCATGCAGTCATTTACGATCCCAACCGCGACGAAGAATTCACCGCCAGCCGTGGCCGTGGCGCTGCCCTCAATGGCCGCCGCATTCGCTGCACCAACCGGGCTAGCCTGGAAGGCTGCCTGATTGGCACCGGCTTCCCGTTCCGCAAGGACCAGGCCCCGCATATGGACGCCTACCTGGGCATGTTCGCGGATATCGCGGCCTCCACCGCCGGCCTGCGTCGCCCCGGTTCCGCAGCCCTGGACCTGGCCTGGCTGGCCGCCGGCCGGCTGGACGGCTTCTTTGAATTCGGCCTGGCAGAGTGGGACATGGCCGCAGGCGTACTGCTGATTACCGAAGCCGGCGGCCTGGTTGGCGACCTGAGCGGTGGCCACAAGTACCTGGAAAGCGGCGGTATCGTCGCCGGCAGCCCGAAAGTCTTTAAGGGCTTGCTGCAAAAAATCAAACCTCATCTGAACGACAGCCTGAAGCGCTAACCCCCGCACAGCCTCACCTTCCCCCTTCCTCCCGCTGCGGAGGAAGGTTTTTTCCTGCCTGTCCCCTCACCCCGTTTTGTAAAAACTCCTTAGACTTCAATACGAAAGTGCTGTCTGTGGCATGGACATCTCGGCACGCTTTGCTAGCGTGTCAGGTATAACGGTTCAGCAAGGAGACGCTTCATGGCAACGGTTTCTCTCACGGACAGCACCCTGTTCCGCCAACAGTGCTACATCGATGGTCAGTGGTGTGATGCTGACGACGGCGCCACCTTTGCGGTCGACAACCCGGCAAACGGCGAAGACATCGGCACCTCGCCCCGCATGGGCGAAGCCGAAACCCGCCGCGCCATCGACGCCGCCCACCAGGCTTTTCCCGGCTGGCGCGACAAGACCGCCGCCGAACGGGCCAACCTGCTGATGGCCTGGCACGACCTGATGATGGAGCACCAGGAAGACCTGGGCCGCCTGATGACGCTGGAACAGGGCAAGCCCCTGCCCGAGGCCAAAGGGGAAATCGCTTACTCTGCCTCTTTCCTGAAATGGTTTGCCGAAGAAGCGCGCCGGGCCTATGGCGACACCATTCCCGCGTCCAAACCCGGCCAGCAGATCGTGGTGATCAAACAACCCATCGGGGTCACCGCCGCGATCACGCCCTGGAACTTTCCCTCCTCGATGATTACCCGCAAAGCCGGGGCGGCCCTGGCCGCAGGCTGCACCATGGTGGTCAAACCCGCCAGCGCCACCCCGTACTCCGCACTGGCGCTGGCCGAACTTGCCGACCGCGCCGGCATTCCTGCGGGGGTTTTCAACGTTATCACCGGCAGCGCCGGCGCCATCTCCACGGCAATCACCGACTCCCCCAAGGTTCGCAAACTGAGCTTCACCGGCTCCACCGAAGTGGGCAGCCAGCTGATGGCCCAGTGCGCCAAACACATCCAGAAGGTCTCACTGGAACTGGGCGGCAACGCCCCCTTTCTGGTGTTCGACGATGCCAACCTGGATAAAGCCGTGGAAGGCGCCATGGCCAGCAAGTTTCGCAACACCGGCCAGACCTGCGTGTGCGTGAACCGTTTCCTGGTACAGGAAAGCATCCACGATGCCTTTGTGGAGAAATTCAAGGTTGCCATCGAAGCCATGAAAGTAGGCGATGGCTTTGAAGAAGGCGTTTCCCAGGCTGCCCTTATCAACCGGGGCGCCTCCGATAAAGTCATGGAGCATCTGGAAGATGCACTGGGCAAGGGCGCCCGGGTCATCACCGGGGGCCAGCGCCACGAACGGGGCGGCAGCTTCGTTCAGCCCACGCTGATCACCGGCGTTTCCACCGATGCCCAACTCTGCCAGGACGAAACCTTCGGGCCGCTGGCGGCCATCATTCCCTTTAAAACCGAAGAAGACGCCATCCGCATTGCCAACGACACCCCTTACGGGCTGGCAGCATACTTCTACAGCGACAATATCCACCGCTGCTGGCGCGTGGCAGAAGCACTGGAAAGCGGCATGGTCGGCGTCAACGAAGGGTTGATTTCCAATGCCACCGCACCATTTGGCGGGGTCAAGGAATCCGGCCTGGGCCGCGAAGGCTCCCACCAGGGCATGGAAGAGTATCTGGAAACGAAATATCTGTGCATGGGAAGTTGAAACCAGGAGCGAGTTGAAAGTTAAAAGTTGAAAGTCGCGACAGAGTATCGAGCACGCGAAGCATCGGTGCCCGCCTGCACAGACCAAGCTGCGCGAAGATCAACAGGCCGAGAACACAATTACTGTTCTCCGCGTTTTAACTTTCAACTTTAAACTCGCAACTCGGAGTTAAGGATGACGAAACGGCTAAACATCGCCCTGCTCCCCGGCGACGGCATCGGCCCTGAAGTCATGGCCGTGGCCGAACAAGCGTTAACACTGCTGATTGACCGCTTTCAGTTGCCGCTGTCCTGTCACTCTTTCCCCTGGCCGTCTCACGCCTGGCACCAGCAACACGGGCAGATGATGCCGGATGATGGCGTCGACCAGCTACGCGCCTTTGATGCCATTTTGTTGGGGGCCCTGGGCGACCCGGGGCCACTGGATGATCCGGACCGTTTTGTGCTGCCCGACAGCATTTCTCTCTCGCCGCTGCTGGCACTGCGCAAACAACTGGACCTGTGGGCCTGTGAGCGGCCAGCCCGCTGGCAGCCCGGCGCGCCCCAATACCTCAGCGATCCACGCGCCAACGATGTGGACATGCTGGTGATTCGCGAAAACAGCGAAGGTGAATACAGCAACCAGGGCGGTCGCCTGCGAGCCGGCACGCCCCACGAAGTGGCCACGCAGGTGGAGGTATTTACCGCCTCCGCCACTGAGCGTTTGATTCGTCATGCCTTTGAGCGCGCCCGCCAGCGGGCCACCCAACGTCATCGGCCGCGCCAGTTCAAGAACGAAAAAGCCTCACAGGTCTGCCTGATCACCAAACGCAACGCCCAGCCCTTCTGGGGCGACCTGTACACCGAAACCTTTCTGCGCCTGGCCCAGGAGTATCCGGATGTGGACACCCACCACGAACTGGTGGATGCGGCCTGCATGAAATTTGTCCAGTGCCCCTGGCGTTTCGATGTGGTGGTGGCCAGCAACCTGCACGGCGACATTCTCACCGACCTGGCGGCGGTGCTCTGCGGCGGCCCCGGACTCGCCCCCTCCGCCAACCTGAATCCGGCCGACAACAATATTCCCGCGTTATTCGAACCGGTCCACGGCAGCGCACCGGACATTGCCGGGCAGAATCTGGCCGACCCCCGCGCCACCCTGCTCAGCCTGGCCATGACCCTGGAATGGCTCGCCCCCCACCACCCGGCCCTGGGCAATGCGGCACAACATCTGCATGACACGGTAACGGCGGACCTGGCCAAGGGAAATGACCCCACACTGACCAACGGGGCCCAGGCCACCGGCACCCGGGAAACAGGACAACGGCTTTACGCATTGCTGGCTCCGTAACACGGGCCGGTAACGTCATAGCACCGGCGGGGCGTATTTTCATCCCGCTGGCATCAGACAACGACGGCAATGAGCGATGAGAAAGGAGGCACCATGAGTCATTTGTCCCCCTTACTGGTTCAGTCCAGCGGGATTTGCGCAGAGCGCGGCGAAGGTAGCTGGCTCTATGATGAAAAAGGCAACCGCTGGCTGGACTTCACCTCCGGCATCGGCGTGACCTCCACCGGCCACTGTCACCCCAAAGTGGTCGCCGCCACGCAGGCTCAGGTCGCCAAGCTGGTTCACGCCCAGTACGCCACCGTCACTCACCCCAACATGCTGGCCCTCACCGACCGGCTCTACGAACACCTGCCCAAAGGGCTTGATGCGGTGGCCTTTTCCAACTCCGGCAGCGAGTCTGTGGAAGCGGCCATTCGCCTGGCGCGCCAGGCCACCGGCCGCACCAATCTCATCGCCTTTCGCGGTGGTTTCCACGGCCGCACCCTGGCCGCCGCCTCGCTGACCACGTCCACCAGCAAGGTACGTACCGGCTGGCAGCCGCTGATGGCCGGGGTCAGCATTGCCCCGTTCCCGCACGCTTATCGCTATAAGCAGGACATGGATCAGTGTGTCACCGACTGCCTCAACGAGCTGGACCATATCTTCGCCACCGAGTGCAACCCGGCCGACACCGCCGCCATGATTATCGAACCGGTGCAGGGCGAGTACGGCTATTACCCCGCCTCGGCCGCCTTCATGAAAGGCCTGCGCGAACGCTGCGACAAGCACGGCATCCTGCTCATTGCCGATGAAATCCAGGCCGGTTTTGGCCGCACCGGCAAGTTCTGGAGCCACGAACATTTCGATGTAAAACCCGACATCATCGTCACTGCCAAGGGGCTGGCCAGCGGCTATCCACTCTCCGCCATCGCCGCCAGCCGCGACCTGATGACCCACGGCTACCCCGGTTCCCAGGGCGGCACCTATGGCGCCAATGCGGTGGCCTGCGCCGCCGCACTGGCCACCCTGGACGTTATTGAGGAAGAGCAGCTGGTGCCCCGCGCCGACAAGCTCGGCCAGCAGCTACTCACTCACTTGCAGGGCCTGCAAAAACAGCATGACTGCATTGATGAAATTCGCGGCATGGGGCTCATGCTGGGCTTGGAAATTGTCAGTGCCTCACACACCCCCGATGGCGACCGCGCCGGCAAGCTGCTCAAGCATTGCGAAAATAACGGCATGCTGATGTTGCGCTGCGGCACCCAGGGCCAGGTGGTACGCTGGTTGCCACCGCTCACCGTCACCGAAGCGGAAATCGAAAAAGCGGTAGAACTGTTTGATGCCGCACTGAAAGAAACATGAGTTAAAAGATGAAAGTTAAAAGTTTAAACGCGATCCCGGCATAGGGTTAACAGGCCCCTATGAAGCCGCGCGTGTACTTTGAATATACGCGGGCAAGGCTTTTGTCTTACGACAAGCTACCCCGGATCTTTCAACTTTGAACTTTTCACTTTCAACTCAAAAGGAGATTCGATGACCGACACCACCATCACCGTCCTGCTGGCCGAAGACGAACCGTCCCTGCCGGGCCTGGACTCCCTCAGCGACCACGCCCGGGTGCGGGAAGTGCGCACACCTGATGCACTCCGGGCCGCGCTGCCGGACACCCAGGTACTGGTGGTCACCGATTTCCGCACCGACCTGCTGGAGGAAGTGTGGCCGGATAACTGCCCGGTGCGCTGGGTCCACGCCACCAGTGCCGGGGTCGATGCACTGATGATCGACCCGATCAAACACAGTGACATCGTGGTCACCAACGCCCGCGGCATTTTCGATCGCGGCATCGCCGAATACGTGCTGGGCGCCCTGCTGATGTTCGCCAAGGACACGCTCGGCAACCTGGCACTGAAAGAACAGCACCGCTGGCAACACCGTGAAACCCGCATGCTGCGCGGCGCCAATGCACTTATCGTGGGCGCCGGCTCTATTGGCCGGGAAGTCGCCACGGTGCTCGGCGCCATGGGCATGAACGTGATCGGCACCGCCCGCCATGCACGCCAGGACAGCGCCTTTGATCGGGTCCACCGACAGCAGGATCTGCCTGCCCTGCTCGGTGACGCGGACTATGTGGTGATCACCGCACCGCTGACACCGGACACCGACGGCCTCTTCGACGCCGCCACCTTCCGGCAGATGAAGCCCGGCGCGGCTCTCGTCAACGTCGGTCGCGGCCCCATCGTGCGCACCGACGCCCTGCTGCAAGCCCTGCAACGCGGCCGGCTGGCCGGGGCAGCACTGGATGTGTTTGAAGCGGAACCCCTGCCCGCCGACCACCCACTATGGAATCACCCCAAGGTGATGATCTCGGCGCATATGGCCGGGGACTTCATTGGCTGGCGCCAGGCGCTGGGCCAGCAATTTGTCGATAACTTCCACCGCTGGCGCCGGGGTCAGCCACTGGACAACCCCGTCAGCAAGGAACACGGCTATGTAACCAATCGGTGAGCCCGCCGCGACGGGCCACCCCAGGAGGATCGTCGATGAGTAAGGAATTACTGACCATGAGCGCCCAGGCGCTGAAAGCCGCTTACCAGACCGGCGCCCTGTCACCCGTGGAGGTGTGCAACACCCTGCTGGATCATGTTGAGCGCCATGATGAGGCGCTCAACGCCTGGTGTCTGATCGACCGTGATACCACCCTGCAATGGGCTCGCGAAGCCGAACAGCGATACCAGAACGGCAACGCCGACGGCCTGCTTGACGGGGTGCCGGTTGCGGTCAAAGACGTCTTCCTTACCCCCATGTGGCCCACCCTGAAAGGGTCGAAAACCATCGATCCCGCCAGCACCCTGGAAAAACGCTCCCCGGCCGTCGCCGCACTGGAACGCCACGGTTATGTGCCGCTGGGCAAGACCACCACCCCCGAGTTTGGCTGGAAAGGGATTACCGACAGCCCCCTGTGTGGCCCCACCAACAACCCCTGGGACCCGAGCAAAACTGCCGGGGGCAGCAGTGGCGGCAGCGCGGCCGCCGTATCCGCCGGCATGGCGCCCATGGCACTGGGCACCGACGCGGGCGGCTCCATCCGTATTCCCGCCGGCTTCTGCGGCATCGTCGGCCACAAGCCCACATTCAGCGAAGTCCCCCACTGGCCCGCCAGCCCCTTCGGCACCCTGGCCCACGCCGGCCCCATGACCCGCACCGTGGCTGACGCCGCGCTGATGATGACCGTCATGAGCGAAGCCGATGCCCGCGACAGTCTGGCCGCGCCACGCCGCGGCATTGATTATGTAGCCGCCCTGCAACAGCCCATCAAAGGTCTGCGTATCGCCTTGAGCACCACTCTGGGTTATGCCGACGTGAACCCGGAAATCGAAAAAGCCACCCGTGAGGCCGCCCGAGTTTTCGAATCACTGGGCGCCACTGTCAGCGAAGTCGACCCGGGCTTCAGCAACCCGCTGGCGGCATTCAGCCACCTGTTCTACAGCGGCGCCGCCAATGCCATGCGCGATCTGGGCGAGCGCCAGCGCAGCCTGATGGACCCGGCACTGGTGGAAGTGGCCACCAAGGCAGAAAAGCTGAGCATGCTGGATTACCTGGGCGCCATGAACGAGCGCATGGCGGTGAGTGAACGTATGGCCGTATTCCACACCAAGTACGACCTGCTGATCACCCCCTGCTTGCCCATCGAGGCCTTCGACACCAACCGGGAAGTGCCGGTGGACTGGCCCAGCACCCGCTGGCCCACCTGGACGCCCTTCACCTACCCCTTCAACCTGACGGGCCAGCCGGCATTGTCTGTGCCATTGGGGCTCAGCAGCAACGGCCTGCCCATGGCGCTACAAATTGTCGGTGCCCGTTTCGACGATGCCCGGGTGCTCGCCGCTGGCCACGCCTTTGAACAGGCGCAACCGTTTACCCAGCGACCACCGATGCTACAGAACTAGGAGCGCGACGGTGCGCATAGGGCTATCTTTTAGCGTCAGGCGTCCAGCGCTTGGCGTCCGGCGTTTGATAAGGAGCAGATGATGGGAAACAGCAATCTGGACACGGATTTCTACGAAAGCGAAGACCCGATCTGGAACCCGGCCCTGTTGACCATTCCGGTGCCGGGTATCCGCCGCATGGTGAATCTGGCTGCCGACCTGGACGATGTGATTCATCTGTCCATCGGCCAGCCCGACTTCAAACCGCCGGAGCACGTTATCCAGGCCGGGGTGGATGCGCTTTATGCTGGCCAGACCGGTTACACCATGGACGCCGGCCTGCCGGAGCTGCTGGAATCGCTGGCGGAGTACTACAGCAAACGCTATCAACGCACCCTGGTGCCGGAAAACTTCATGGTGACCACCGGCGCCACCGAAGCCCTGTATCTGGCGTTAACGGCCACCTCGGCCCCCGGCCGGGAGTTCATCGTGCCGGACCCGTCTTTCATGCTCTACGGCCCACTGATACGCATGAACGGTGGCATCGTGCGTAACATTGCCACCCGCGCCGAGAACAACCATCAGCTGGATCCCCAGGAAGTGATTGATGCCATGGGGCCCAATACCTTCGCGGTCATTCTCAACTCCCCCAGCAACCCCACCGGCACCATCTACCCGCGGGAAACCATCGAAGCCATTGTCGAAGAAGCGGCCTATCGCGGCATTCATGTGATCAGTGACGAGGTCTACGACCACCTGATCTACGACGGCAAGGATTACCCCAGCGTGCTGTCCTGTTGCCCGGACCTGGACCACGTCATGGTGATCAGCAGTTTCTCGAAAACCTTTTCCATGGCCGGCATGCGCATCGGCTGGCTGATCGGCAGCCAGGGCGCCATCAAGAAACTGCGCCGCTACCATATGTTCACCACCACAGTGGCCAACACGCCTTGCCAGTGGGCCGGCGTCGCCGCACTGCGTGGCAGCAACCAGTTTATCGACAACATGGTGGAGGAATATCAGCGCCGGCGGGATCGGCTGGTGGAATTGGTGGAACAGACGCCACACCTCACCGGCTACAAACCGGATGGCGCTTTCTATCTGTTTCCCTCGTTACCGGAAGGCGTCGACGGGGCCAACGTGGCGCTGAAACTGTTGCGCGAGACCGGGGTCTGCACCATTTCCGGCGATACCTTTGGGGACGCCGGGCGCAATGCCCTGCGCATCAGTTACTCCACCTCGCTGGATCAGATCGAAGAAGCCTTCAAACGAATTATTCCCTGGATGGAGAAACAGAACTTCAGTTAAGGAAAGCCGCAAAAAAAACGGGCCGGCTTGGGCGTAAACAACGCACCCAACCGGCCCGCGATCGTCCTGAGTCCAATGCCGGATTACGACTACACCTGGTTCGACCCATACCCGCTTTTTCGATTACGGTTTCTGCGCACCTTTTTGTGCGTCTGCCTGGGCCAACTCCGCTTCCATATCGGAAAACATCTGCTGCAGGGACGGCATCACATGCTGCATCTGGCGCTGGGAAATCTGTACTGATTCAGCCATTACCTGGGGCATTTTCTTCATGATCGCCCGGCCACTGTCTGACTGATAAAACTCGGCCATGTCCCGCAGCTCCTGCAGGGAAAAGGTACGCTGATAAATGGCCAGCATCTGCTCTTCCATGGCGCCCCAATCCAGTCCCTCCTCAAGAATGGTCTGCACTCGTGAGGTATAACGCTCCATCATGGCCTTGTTGTCAGCCGGGATAGTCTGCGTCAGGGCCTGGTCGGTCATGCCTTCAATCTGTCGCCGGGCTTCACTGAAAATGGCTTTGGCATTACTGGCTTCCAGCACCTCTTTGGCGGCAGCCGTCTTGTCCGCCTGTTCCGATGCCTGTGCGGTTACCGACAGGAAAGACAGCAACAGTACGGTCAGTATTTTTTTCATGATTATCTCCAACATTGCGGCGCCAACACCGCCAGCCTGAAAAGCAAAAAGGCCGTGACGAATCACGGCCTTTTACTATCAATTAACCACTATCAATGATCAATTGCCGTTATGGCATTTCATCCACTTCTTCCGGTTCCGGAACCATGAAGTCTTCCTTGCTGACCTTCATCATGAAGAGGATATTGCTGACCACATAGATGGACGAGTAGGTACCCACGAAGACCCCTACCAGCAAGGCTTCCGAAAAGGAACGCATCACTTCGCCACCGAAGAAATACAGCGCCACCAGCACCAACAAGGTAGTCGCGGAGGTGTTGATTGTCCGGGTCAACGTCTGGTTCACCGCACCATTGATGATGGCCACCGGGTCCGTCTGCCGTGAATTGCGGAAATCTTCCCGAATACGGTCAGCCACTACAATGGAGTCGTTAAGCGAGTAACCGATCAGCGCCAGCACCGCCGCCAGCACGGTCAGGTCGAAAGGCCACTGAATCAGCGAGAACAATCCCAACACGATGATCACATCGTGAAACAATGCGACCACGGTGGCCACGCCGAACTTGTTGGAGAACCGGAACCACACGTAGACCATCATCAGACCCAGCGCCAACAACATGGCGGTGCCCGACTCGTCACGCAGCTCGTCCCCTACCTGCGGGCCAACGAACTCCACTTTCTGTTTTTCCAGGTCCGGGTTGTGGTTTTTCAATACCGCGACCACATTCAGGCCAACCTGGTCTGCATCCTTGCCGTCCCTGGGGGCGACTCGAATATTGACCTCTTTTGGCGAACCGTAATGCTGAACAACCGCATCACCAAACCCCGCATCGGCCAAATCCGCACGGACTTCAGACAGTTCCACATCTACCGGGCTTTTGACTACCACGGTCGTGCCACCGGTGAAATCCAGCCCCAGGTTCAGACCCCGGGTCAACAGCAGCGCCACGGAAATAACGACTAGCGCCAGCGACAGGACACCCAGCGGTTTGCGGGCGGCCATAAAATTGATGTTCATGGGTGCTTTGCTCATAACCGCCTCAGATGCTCAGTTTGCTCGGGGCGCGGGCGCCTCGACCGTAAATCATTTCTGCCATGGCACGGGTACCGATAATCGCCGTGAACATGGAGGTGAGGATGCCGATGAACAGCGTAACCGCGAAGCCCTGCACCGAACCGGTACCCGCCGCAAACAGAATCACCGCCACAATCAGGGTGGTAATGTTGGCATCGATAATGGTGGTGAATGCGCGCGCGTAACCTTCTTCAATGGCCTGGCGCGGACTGAGCCCCCTGCGCAAATCTTCACGAATACGCTCGAAGATCAGCACGTTGGCATCCACCGCCATCCCCACGGTCAGCACGATGCCGGCGATCCCCGGCAAGGTCATGGTGGCCCCGGGGATCAACGACATGACGCCGACAATAATCACCAGGTTCCCCAACAGGGCCACGTTGGCAATCAGGCCAAACAGCTTGTACCAGATCACCATGAAGACCAGCACCAGCGACAGACCCAGCGCCATGGACTTGAGCCCGGCTTCGATGTTTTCCGCCCCCAGGCTCGGGCCCACGGTGCGCTCTTCCACGATGCTCACCGGCGCCGCCAGAGAACCCGCGCGCAGCAGCAATGCCAGTTCGGAGGCTTCCGCGGGATTATCCAGCCCGGTAATACGGAAACGGCTACCCAGAGTGCTCTGGATGGTAGCCACGTTGATCACATACTTGTCCGTGCTGCTGGTCATCTGATCAACGCTGTTGCCGTCTTCGTCGATCACCTTTTTCACGTCGGTCTTGGTTTCGATAAACAGCACGCCCATGGGGTTACCCACGTTCTTGCCGGTAACACGCTGCATGCGACGGGCGCCATCGGAATCCAGCGTCACGTTCACTTCCGGCTGACCGTTCTGCTGATCAAAGCCCATCTTGGCATCGATCACCTGATCACCGGTGGCAATGCTGGATTTATTCAACGCGACGATACGGCCCTCTTGTCCCTTGAACGGGAAGAATTCCAGGCCGGGAGGCGCCATGCCGGAACGCAGGCGGGCAGAAGACACACTGTTGTCTACCAGACGGAATTCCAGGGTCGCGGTGCGGCCCAGAATCCGGCGGGCGGTGGCCGCATCCTGAATCCCCGGCAGCTGCACGACGATGCGGTCTGCACCTTGACGCTGCACCACGGCTTCCGCCACACCCAGTTCATTGACCCGCTTGTTCAGCGCGGTACGGTTCTGGTCCACGGCGTAATCCTGCATTTCCTTCAGGGCCGTTTCGTTCAGCGTCATGACAATCTTCGGGCTGTCACCGGCCGGCTGCATGGCCAGCTTGTCCAGCGCCTGACGCAGCGGTGCACGGGCTGCGTCCGCAGCTACCTGATCGCCAAAGGTGGCGGTCAGGGTGGTGCCATCCACAGACACCGCGCGGTAACGCACGCCCGCATCACGCAGGGTCAGCTTGGCGGTACCTTCCCAGGCTTCCATGCGGCTCTTCACCACCGAATCCATGTCCACCTGTAGCAGGAAGTGCACCCCGCCACGCAAGTCCAGGCCCAGGTTCATGGGGCTGGCGCCGATCTCACGCAGCCACTGGGGCGTGGTCGCCGCCAGGTTCAAAGCCACCACGTAGTTATCGCCCAGCGTCGCCGCAGCGATGTCCTTGGCGCGCAGCTGCGCTTCGGTATCGCCCATACGCACCAGCAGTGAGTTCCCCACCACTTCGCCGTCACCGTGGCTCAGGCCTGCATCATCCAGGGCGCCGAGCACTCGCTGCCTGGCCACATCAGACACTTCACCACCCGCCTCGGAATGGCTGATCTGGATAGCGGGGGCATCCGGGTACAAATTAGGGAGCGCATAAAGGCCGCAAACAACAAGGGCAGCCAAAAGCAGGAAAAATTTCCAGCGTGGATAGCGGGTCATAGTTCTTTCCGGTAGTGCCGGTTTTTTAATAGTGCGACAGTGCGTCGAGCGCCGAAAAAAGGCGGCCGGCATGCACGATTAATCAACCGCTCGATACATTGGGTTTTGCTGGCGTTACCGCAACAGCAAAAGCCCCGCTCAAGACGGGGCTGCTATTCTTCTAGATCGACTTGATGGTGCCTTTGGGCAGAGTGGCCTGGACGCTGCTTTTCTGCAGCTTGATTTCCAGGTTGTTGCTGATTTCCACCACCACAAAATCATCGGTCACTTTCGCTACCTTGCCCAGAATGCCACCGCTAGTGACCACTTCATCACCCTTGCTCAGGCTCTGGACCAGGTTTTTGTGTTCCTTGGCACGCTTCTGCTGCGGGCGAATCAGGAAGAAATAGAAAACCACCATCATCACGACCAGCATGATCAGCTCGACACCGCCCGGGCCGGCAGGGGCAGCAGGGGCTGCAAACGCCGGAGAAACCATGGCAGTGGCCAACAGGGCCAGCAGGGAACGCATTGCGATGTTCATTACATACTCCAATCGATAAATAGCTACAGCGCTGGCGTAGTCTGGCCACGCGCCGCATAGAAGTCGTCCACAAAGGCGGACAATGTACCCCCTTCAATGGCCCCCCGCAATCCAGCCATCAGCCGCTGATAGTAACGCAGGTTATGGATGGTATTGAGCTGGGAGCCCAGCATTTCGTTGCAGCGATCCAGGTGATGCAGATAGCTGCGGGAGAAATGCTGGCAGGTATAACAGTCACAATCCGCCTCCAGGGGAGCCAGATCATGACGGTGTCGGGCATTTCGGATTTTCACCACCCCTTCGGCGATGAACAGGTGGCCATTGCGGGCATTACGGGTGGGCATGACGCAGTCGAACATATCCACCCCACGGCGCACCGCTTCAACGATGTCGTCCGGCTTGCCCACGCCCATCAGGTAACGGGGGCGCTCTGCAGGCATATGCGGGGTCAGGTTGCCCAGGGTGCGTAGCATTTCTTCCTGGGGCTCGCCCACGCTGAGGCCGCCCACGGCGTAGCCATCGAAGCCGATATCTACCAGCCCGGCCAGGGATTCGCGGCGCAAATCGTCGTACATGCCGCCCTGAACAATGCCGAAACACGCCGCATCATTGCCTTCATGGGCGTCTTTTGAGCGTTTCGCCCAGCGCAGGGACAGTTCCATGGAATCGCGGGCCTGTTTCTCGGTGGCCGGAAACGGCGTGCATTCGTCAAAAATCATGCAGATATCGCTGCCCAGTGAGCGCTGCACCTGCATGGCCTTTTCCGGACTCAACTCCACCTTGTCGCCATTGATGGGGTTTTTGAACACCACACCCTGCTCGGAAATCTTGCGCATATCGCCCAGGCTGAATACCTGAAAACCGCCGGAGTCAGTGAGAATCGGCTTGTCCCACTGCATAAAGCCGTGCAGGGACCCGTGGGCTTCGATGACCTCGGTACCCGGGCGCAACATCAGGTGGAAAGTATTCCCCAGACAGATCTCGGCACCGGTCTCGACCAGATCTCGGGGCAACATGCTTTTTACCGTCCCGTAGGTCCCCACCGGCATGAACGCCGGCGTCTGGATGGTGCCCCGCGGAAACGTGATCTCACCACGGCGGGCGGCACCATCGGTGGCGTTGAGCTGGAAGGTCATTCGGGACATGGGTAAGAGCTCGCTTGCACGCGGCATGCTTCACGCAGCATGCCAAAAAACGGGAAACACAGGATCATTCGTCAGCTCCACCCGCGTGTTGCGTGTCGCGTGATGCATGCTGCGTTCCTTCAATAAACATGGCATCGCCGTAGCTGAAAAAACGGTACTGGGACTCAATCGCCGCCTGATAGGCGTTCATCACCCGATCACGGCCCGCGAAGGCACTGATCAGCATCAGCAACGTCGATTTGGGCAGGTGGAAGTTGGTCACCAGGGCATCCACCAGCCGGAACCGGTAACCCGGATAGATAAAGATATCCGTCTCGCCCTGCCCGGTTTGCAAACCACCGGACTGGCTGGCCGCTTCCAGCGCCCGCAGTGCGGTCGTTCCAACCGCCACCACCCGGCCACCCCGGGCATGGGCCTGGGCCACTTGCTCAACCAGGGAATCGGGGATCTGGTAACGCTCACTGTGCATGTGATGGTCTTCCACCTTGTCCACGCGCACCGGCTGGAACGTCCCTGCTCCTACATGGAGGGTGACAAAACCGATATCAACCCCGTGCTGCTCCAGGGCCGCCAGCATCGCATCGTCAAAATGCAGGCCGGCGGTTGGGGCCGCCACAGCGCCAGGTTCGCGGGCATAGACCGTCTGGTAGCGCTCCATATCCCCATCCTCATCCGGGCGGTCGATATACGGCGGCAACGGCACATGGCCGATTTTCTCCAGTGCGGTCAGCAGGGTGTCGCAGCCCTGGCCCGGCAGCGAGAACTGCAAGATGAACAGGGCGTCACGACGCCCCGTCACCTGGGCACGAATACCCTCATCAAATTCCAGCCAACTTCCCGGTTTCGGTGACTTGGAGGCGCGCACGTGGGCGAGTGCCTCGTGGTCATCCACCACCCGCTCGATCAACACTTCAACCTTGCCACCGCTTTCCTTCTGGCCAAACAGCCGGGCAGGAATCACGCGGGTATCGTTGAAGATCAGCAAATCGCCGGGGTGCACATGGGAAAGCAGATCAGGAAACTGCTGATGCAGTAGCGCATCGCGGGTAAGCGCCAACAGACGCGCATCACGGCGCTCAGCAGGCGGATGGCGGGCAATCAACCCGTCGGGGAGCTCAAAATCAAAATCGTCGACGTTCACGTACTGTACCGGCACGGAAGTTCAAGGGGTGGCAAGGATACCTGCTAAACCCCCTCACACCAAGCGGTCTGCGTCACCGGCTCGCTAGGAAGCAAGGTGCGATTCAGGGCGTCTTGGGTTTCTTCGACAGCTGCACCGTCGCCGTAGCGGACAGGCGATCGTGAAGCGTTTGATGCGGCGCGATCAGCACCACCAGATAGCCCGCCCCGAACAGACCCCATGACACGCAGGCACCCAGGAAGCGAGCCAGTGTCTGCCAGAGCTTAACCGGCCCACCGCGATAGTCCCGCACCTGCAACCGCCAGGCACGCATGCCCAGGGTCTGGCCACCACGCATCCAGAACCAGGCATAGAACAACCAGGTTTCCACCAGCAGCAGCGGCAGCAAAATCCCCTTCAGGTAGTCCGGAGCAGCGCGGGTGACGCCATTAATATCTTCCATCGGCAACCCGGTTTTGGGGTAGACCAGCACGAAGATACCCGTGGTCACAAACCACAAGGCGAGCACCAAAAAGCCATCATAGACCAGCGCCATGAGGCGCTTAAGCAAACCGGCGGGCGGGGCATAGTCGGTCATGATCACTCTCCTGGACAGACGAGTTTGAGCTATCGAGAGCCCGGAGACGCCCGACATAAAAAAGCCCGCTGGAAGCGGGCTCTTTTATTGTTTGGTACAGAGGCCGGACTCAAATAGAACCCTAACCACTTGATACCATTAAAAATAAAAAAACCAAATAGGGTGTTGGCCACACTGTTGGCCCCATTAAAAATGACCTGAAAATGGGACCCGAACCCTTCGCGGGCGGCAGTATAACGCAGCCGCCAGAGGCAAGTCATGGAGAGGCCAAAAAACCTCAGTCGCCGCCCTCCACCCGCTCCGCACGACAGAAACCTCAGGCCTCTTTAGCCAGAATAGCGAGATACTGCCGGCAGATCCCCAGAACGCGCTCTACCAACTCGGCCAAGTTCTGATCCACAGCCAACCGCCCAACACCATCTGCACCGTCAAAAGCTGCAGGATCCAATTCGCTGATCGTCACCCAGCTCAACCACCACTGATTACTGTTATGGCCAGGAATCCCCCCAAAGCGCTCACCAGAAACAACATTGCCCTGGTGCTCACCGTCAACAAAGTGGCCCAACCCAACCCAAAACATGTCCGCAGCATCCAGGCCAATCACCAGATGCACATTCTGCAAGGCTGGATCGGAGATGCTCTGAACCCTAAACAAAATGGTCCCTTTGGCAGTTTTGCCGCTAGCCCATGCCTCATAGACACCCCAGCCCAGCCTGTCCTTTCTGGCGACATTCTCCACCGACTCAAGAGACAACTCAGACTTCAACCTCTCTTGAACAGCGTTTATAAGATCCTCCAGCAATCGAGCATGCAGAAAACGGACAGAACGGGTCAGCCTTGCCAGAACTGCAGCATCCTCCGGATTTTGTTGTATGTGCTCCATAAGCCCACTTTGATCTAGCTCTTCCATGGCATCCCTCCGAGAGTGCATCCCGGTCACCTCCATTACAATTTCAAGATATTGCTCAAGACTGTGCTGAATCCGAGGTTTTCCATCACTGACCTCCGAGACAAGCCCCCCTAACCACTCCAGGATCTCTGACCGATAACTGATGCACTGATAGGCAGGCGGCAACTGGTCCCCCAGGGCCCCTTCTGGTGCCCTCCGAGAGCCATCTGATGGCTCAGAGCCATCAATGGTCAAGTAGAACAAGCCCCCAGAATCAGCGCCTATTTCCTCAACCAGAATCTGCTGATAGCGCCACAGCTGAGCGTCTTGGTCTGCTGCCAGCAGCTTGTTTTCAATAACAAAGGCCACTCCGGGATACTCAATCAACAGATCTACCCGGCCATATTTCGGAAAATACCGTTCACGCCATACTTTCACTGAGCCAGGCGCTACGTTGGCAGGTAATGCCACCCCTAATTGCTGCAAAAACCGGCTCAAGGGCTCAAGGCCCAAGCCATGATCCCCATTCGGATCCAACAGCCAGCCAATCACTGGGGTATGCAACCTGACTTCATCGTGTTCGGAGAACAGAAGTGACAGCAGATTTGCAGGTTTTCTCCACTCTATCTCACGCAACCGCTTGTATAGCGGGGATTTCCAGAACCATTCGCTTTCTTTGTCATATCCGCTCAACTTCACCCCCCTTCGCTTCCTTCCCACATTCGAATGAGCGCCTTTCTCTATCGTGGCGGCACCAGCGCGTGGATCACAAAACCATGACATCCCATGTTTGAGCGTTAACAATCCGCTATTTGTGTCCCTCATGTTAATCGCCGGGCAAACAGTATCGAAAGATTGTCCGGCACACCTACTTCAATCACTGCTTGCCGCCACCGCTCCACCTGTTCCAGAGCGGGTAGGCCCACTTGATACAGCTCACGTATCCTCCCGTCGCCGATGGCATCATGCAGGCCATCGCTACAGAGAAGCAGGCCAGAACCTTTATTCAGTGCTGATTCCTGAAAATGCAGGGCAAAACCGTACTCTTCGGTATCGGCAGTCAAGCAATGCGCCAGCCCTTGGTACATATGGGAATACTCGACACCTTCCTCGGGAATAATCTCTCCGCTGGAAATCAGCTCATTCAGAATGGTGTGATCCTCGCTGATTTGACGACAGTCACCTTCAGGACTGAAAACATAAGCACGACTATCGCCCACATTAACGATCTCACAGTGGTTCTGCGCAACCCTGGCCGCGACAAGAGTGGTAGACGAACCATGAATCTCACCGCCGGCATATTTATCAGCCAGCCGAGCCTGGATTTCACGAATTTGCCTGCCGGTGAGCCTGTCACGGCTATCAAGCCGTGACAGGGCCTCTACGACAAAACGACTAGCCCTTGCAGGGCGGATACTGGCCGCAACCCCATCTGCTATTGCGAGCGACACACTCCCTTCCTCTATGTGGCCAGCAATACGAGCGTTACGAGCCTGTAGAATCGTTTGCCCGTTCCACATGGCGTCCTGCTGCTGACGAGAGGACCCGCCGCTATGCTGGGTATAAGCTAGCTCTAACATGGATGCTCCATCACAGTAGATTCAACGAGTACCGGGTATAACGTCGCTACATCAATGCAGCGACGCCATAAAGCCAATCGGCTGTGATGGTTGTTTTTTGTATCGCAGGCAATCACGCAACATATCCACCACTCCGACAACGTCCGGGGGATTTCTGAGCACACGAATGCGACGGTAGATAGCAGCAAAGTCACCAGGGGTTAGCATTTCCATGCCATTAAGCATTGCCAGCAGATCATTCTCGCTAGGCAGCGTAATGCCATAGGCACCAGCCAGGTCCTTTAACAGGAGAAAAACGCCGTCCTGATCAAGGAAGTCAAAGCGAACAACGAAATCAAAGCGCCGCATGGCGGCTTCATCGACTCCATCCAGCAGGTTAGTGGTGGCCACAAAGATGCCATTGAATTGCTCAAGTGAGGCCAGGAACTGATTAACGTTTGAGACCTCCCAGTTCCTCTGAGCGTTCTGGCGGTTCCCGATGAAGCTGTCAGCTTCATCAATTAACAGCACAGCCCCCTCTCGTTCTGCCAGCTCAAAAGCATGGGCGATACGCTTTTCTGTTCCCCCGACGTACATATCCAGTAAATCTGACGCCTGCCGCACAATCAGCGGACGCTGGATCTGTTCAGCAAGTTGCCGGCCCCAAGCCGTCTTGCCGGTCCCGGGAGCCCCGTGCAGGCAAAATCGAACAGAAACATCAGGGTTAAGCTGCTCAAGCAGACCCGCGACATCCTCAGAAGCCCGCAAACACTCCCCCCTCCAGGGCAGCCCCTTAAACTGTTCAACTTTCAACCGCTCAGCCACCCCCATAGCCTCGAACCGAGCATTCAGGTTATGTGTCACCAGACTCTCTGTACTCTTCCCCTCCTCAGCCACCAGCCGTGCAAAGCGCAGACTGCTATGCAGAATCGCCGGAGACAATGACTCCAGCTTGATGGCCTCAGTCAGAAAACGCTCGGAAACCTGCTCTTCGGCCATCGCCTCCCGCACAAGACGCTCACGCTGGGAAGGCCCGGGATTATCAAGATGGAGAACATGGGTAAAGCGACGGAGAAAGGCCGGATCCATATCCACACGGTTAGAGATCCAAATCGTAGGGCGAGGGTTAGTCTCCAGCAGACGAGTCATGCTGGATTTTTCCGTCTGTCGGCGAGAAAGCATCAAGAAAGAGAACGGATTATCACAAAGACAATCTTCTGCCTCATCAAACACCACCAAGGTGCGGGGGTCATGGGCAATCGCCCTCTGGCAACCGTTATAACGACCCATTCGCCCCTTTACAGTCAGGGCGTCGCCTCCCCGGTCTTCTTCAGGCACAAACGCCATGCTCATCCCGAGCGAATCGCCAATCACTTTGGCTAGCTCGCTTTTCCCGGTACCCGGAGGTCCATAAAAGAGCACATTGACGCCTTTCAAGTCCTCTTGCACTGAGCGCATCAGCAGCCGGGAGATCATCTCTACTTCGCTCTTGAGCTCAACATAGTCCTGAAGCCCAAGGCTGGGTTTATCTGCCTTTCTGTAGAACAGGCTAACAAGGTGCTCATCTGAAGCATCAGGCACATGCAGGTTTTCCTGCAACTCATCTTCAATATCCAGCATGCCTGCGAGGTCCACACCTCGATACCCAGATGCCAAACTCACCGTTAACAGCTGGGTCGCCCGTAGTACGCTGCCGGGCCGTAATGCGGCTTGAGCCTCATGCTCAGGGACATCAACCACTTTGGCCAGGACGCTGACGAACTTACGCCAAGACAAATCTTTGACCAAGCAACAAGCGGTGTTGAGGATTTCGCTGGCGCTTTTATAGCAGACAAAGACAAGTAAACGGCGCTCGGCCTCCGTTAAAGATAAGCGCTCACCCAGCTTATCGACGTTTCGATAAAGATCATCACTGGATAGAAGATCTTCAATGCGATCCTGACTGATGAGCGTGCCCAACGCCTGTGGGGGACGGCGCAAACGGCCTTCACGGGAAGGAAGAAAACCCAACACATCCAAGATGTCATCATCCTCGAAGCGCTTCATCCTGCGGCACCAACCGGCCCTCCAGGCCGAAGAAAAAGCCATAATCCGCGCTGTCCAGTGACGAATCAGTACGCTGTTATCCACATTGCCAGCTACAGTGGCAGCAACATCATCCAACTTGAAATGCATCCCCGTTCTCCTGACTCTCCGACATTCAACATCGGTATTATCCGTCAAGGAGGCGTCATTTTTTGTCGCGCTCAATCAGGGACAGCAAGGTCAGAATAGACGAGCTGGCACGCCCCCCCCCAGACAGGATGGATAATAGCCAAGGCGCACTAGCAGTATCTCTTCGCCGCTCGCTGAAATTCCTGACTGATCTCATCTCTTAGTTTTACTGGCAAGATGACTTCAACATTGGCACCGAACCCCAATATCCACCACTTCAACTCTTCCGTGTTATTAACCTTAACGCGCAGCTCCGCTGTATCAGGAGCAACTTCATGCAGCGTTTGCGAATCATTAATGGGTGTTTCATACAGATGATCAGCGGCACGACCGTAGAGGCGGATAACAAGATCGACACTATCGCCGTAGGGAAGATTCATGTTGCCCTCTTTCAAGTAGCCATCCAGATCGAAATCTGAAGCTCTCTCCACCTCCTCATCAAGAACATTCACTTTGCGCAACCGATGCAAGGCTAAGTGCCTGAAATCTTTATAATTCCAGAATCGAACCACCAGATAGCGGACAGCCCCTCTGTCCACCAGTGCAAATGGGTGAACTCGATGTGACTCATCCCTATCCTTGTACCAAATATCCATTTGTCGATTCCGGTACAACGCATCATAGACCTGATCAGCTATACCTCTGGATACGGCAGCTGGCTCCAAATGAAACCCTCGGGGGACATACGCCACTTTGTCTGACCAATAACGCTTACCCAAAGGCCTGTGACGCTCAAACCACCGTCTAGCCTCACTAAAGACAGGCTCGAGCTTTGCCAAAACATCTTTAGCCATTAATGGAGCCAGGTACCGGGATACCAAATCCCAAGTAGCAGCCATCTGAGCGTCCATTCCTGGAATCGACAGACTTTGCTTTTGAGCAATAGACCAACCGTAAGGTGTGGCAGAGTCATCACATTGCACTAAAGCGCCAAAAGCCTGGGACTCAGACAACTCCTTGAGGTAGCGCTCAATGGAACGGCGCGAGATATCATGCCCTTCGCTGCTCAGTCGTTGGTGAATATCGTTGCTAGTGATCTTGTGTGGATGTCTAGGCAAAGCTTGCAGTAGAGCAATCACTCGGTAGGTTTTATTGCTAATTGTAGCGCCAACGGTCATTACCGCTCCTTTCTATATCTCGCCCCCTTGATAAGAACCTTCATAAATTGTTAATTCTTATCAAGCTTAAGCAGCCGGTTTTCGACAACCTCATACGCCTCAGCAATACTCTTTGGTCTTTTCCCCATAACAGCGCGTTTTTTTAATTCATCCACCTCGACTTCAATTAAGAAGACAGAGACCGGCCCATCCTTTCTCGCCTTCCCACTCTTATTTTTATGCAACAATTCGAAACCACCATATCTATATTTTAACGTAACAGCAGAAAAGATATCATCTAGGCCACCAAGCTCGTCACTCCAATAACTGAACGGAACGCCTTCAACGTAAATACGAATAAAAACCTTATCCTCGATAGCTTTCTTTTTATCTCCGATTAAAGACAACCATTTACCCATGACAAATGATATCCGGGCCCGGACCTCCCCAAACCTAAAATCAATGGTATACCCATTTTTCAAAGAGCAAGACAAACCACTGCTTCTGTTTAGGTGTTGATATAAATCATCTGTAGCCAACAACTGCCACCAAGTATGAAAATAAGCATCCTCAGCGGCTTCGCCAACAAGAACCTTTTCCGCTCTTTTTTCCAGGTGCAGGTCTAATTGCTTGGTCGATTTAGAGCGGTCCATTTCCGGTGGCCAAATCTCCCAAAGGAGCGCCCTACTCTTATTATCTCTTATGGCCAAATCGACAGCCCCAACATGATCCCTCAGAATTTCTCGATATTGCTTTACTGCCTGCGCAGTATCCCCATACCTTTCACCTGGAAGAGAATTCAGAAACTCATAATGCTTTGAAACTGCCTGAATTAATGCATCCGTATCAACGACAATAAAGTTTGGGTCATCTAAAGCAATATCCTTACCTGAAAAATCAATTAAAAAGCAATAGACATCCTTATCATTCCCATATTTACTGGCGCTGACTGCCTCGTAATACTTATTTAAGTCATTTTGAACCACGCCTTTTAGCTTAAATTCAATAACTATCCTTGCGTCCTTTTCTCCTTCACGACTGATATCACAGGAAAAATCAATCCTCCTCTTCTCATCAATGTACAACTCAGTCAAAGAAGCATCACCCTCGAATATCGGAGAAACACTGAGTTCTTTAGATGCAGCACCTCTTCTCAATCGCTTCACCTTACGAAAAAGAGAATCACTATCAGTAACGCGACATACCTCATCAATAAAATGAAGCACGAAGTTTGTCGCCATATCATGCTGACGAGGATCAAATAGCCAGGCAAAAAAAGCCGCATGCCTGATTTCATAATTCGCAGCACCAGTAGCTCTAAAAAAATTGAAGCCTCGATCTCTATTTAATATTTTCGCTTTCTTAACTTTCTCTAACGCTATATCAATCTGACTTTTAAGCTCATCAACACCAGCAACCACAACCACCCTCCAAGATCAAACCCCAATAAGAAACTCAAAGTCAGAAACTCGCCTGACACCACTCACATCAACCTTGGCATTTCTTTTATTCCAGGGAAGATGCTCAACCTGAAGAATGTCATGCTCAATGGACTTCGATATATTGATCTCCCTCCCATTGATCATCACGTAGACATTTTTTGCCAAATAGAAATCCACCCTCTTCCCTGAATTAACCTCTTCAATAATCAGCAGGTCTTTGTTGTGCCAAATATAGTTGCCGCTCCTTAGCCACCGAGACTCGAGGGTGCGGGAGTACTCACCGACATACATGGGAACGCCATCAACCGTCACCAGATATACGCACTCTCCAACCTTCTTAATATCTTCGTGATACAGCTGCAGCTCTATGGTCACCTCATCGTCCTTCCCCTCGAACCTCACCTTGAGAGGAGCTTTGCTTTTCACAAACTGTCCCACTTTCACGAACTCATATTTTGAGTTCTCAAGAGTAATAGTCTCCATAGCCCTTCCCCCTTAGATATTCCTTGTGGCGATTACCCCTATCGCATCATAGCAACCCGCACTAGCGACAATATTTGTCGCACACAGCCCGCCTCACCTTCAACCTAATTGACCTGACAAGCGATTTAAAGCAGATTTCATTGATGCATTTTCAGGATCACTGGCCACTAACCAGCCCAACGAGCTCACAAACACTATAACCACTTGCGTAAGAGCCGATCTCCGAGCTATGGCTACTCACCAATCCCAACAACCAATTGTAAGGCGATCTACACGTCTTCTATCAGCCGTACACGAGCTCCACAAGCAAGGATTCCAGAATCTCGCCATCTATACGTCTATGGCGCCCTCAGGGGTCTATTGGCGCTGCCGGCTCCTCCCGCTGCATCATTTAGTGATTGAGGGTGGTTGCGTAGATGTCATTGCCGACAGCGATTCATATGAACCCGCTCATTACAGCTCAGGGAGTGGTGGGAATTTGTACTTTGGGTGGGAAGATGCCCGCTCGGACAGCGCCAGAACGCTGGCTGAAAAGATCAAGGACCGCTTCCCTCGCCTGATGGAGATATCAGCAGGGAGCAACTACCGCTATTCAGGCTGGTATACCGAAATGCTAGGCGTGGCAGAAAGAGGCGCTCTTCCTGTCATGTGGAGAGAGCATTACTCCACAGAACCAGGCCAAATAGCTTCAACCGACAGAAAAGTCCGAATTCCGATCCCCCCAATCCCACACAGCTGGAAGTTTCAGGGCAAGCGTTATAGCTACAAGCCCGGCCCACACCTGAAACCCGGCGATGACTGGCACACCGCCTATCACAGCATCATCAATGACTGGCGATCATCAGAAATCATCCAGCTACCGACCTTCCCCTTTGAAACAAACTGCCTGTATGAACACGGAGCTTACTGGGAAGGCGCTATTAACTATATCCAGACCATTCTGGGGTTCACCAAAATCGATGATTTCCTGACAGCTCTGGAGCAATCCAATCCAGAAAACGAGCGATGGGCTTGCCTCAGGTGGACATGGGACAGCCACGGACAGTTTATCTACCTCAAGGCTTTCCTAGTCAGACAGATGCTGCAGAAAAAGGAGAAATACTTACTAGATCAGAAAATACGCGTTAAATGGGAAGACTGGCTGTGCGAATTTGAGGCTGGCTACGCTCATGCGGAAGCCTCAGTGAAACCCCACCCCAATCCGTACTTCGGTGGTAGCAATCCGCTTCATCTCGGCATCGGATCAGAGGATGATCAAGACCGGCTGGTGTACGGTTAAGACCGCATGACAGCATGTCTCAACTATGAGAGCGCATCTTTTGGAAAATTACTTAGCCCGCCAGACTCACCCAAGTACAAACTGAGCTTCTAGCCGGTTCAATAATTGAAATGTTGTGATGTATGGGACATCGAAGGCCTCGCATACGTTCGGTATTTTCACCTTGGTACTATTATCCGGCACGGGTGTTTCATGGGTAACCACAGTGCCTCCATTGACTGCTGCAACAGCAATCAGCCATGGGTCAGCTTTTGCGAGGAACTCGGCAACAAATTCAGGCTTCTTAACGGGCATGTCATCTACGAACTGTGCGATTTCGGCGAATTTTTCCTGGGTTGCATCATCGGAAACTGGCAGAAAATGCCTTTGCCGATCCTTCACCCATTCCGAAAGCTCATCATCACCATCCGCCAGTTCATCATAAACTGTGCTAATGCTGGCAAGTGAGGACAACGCATATTGCTGGTCCAGCCAAGACCAATACGCAGGGCAAAAGCTCATTTGGTAATGGAGATTCTTCGCCTGAATGTAGGTATTGGCATCAAGCAAATACATTATAGCCCCAGCTCCTTGGCAAACGCGGTAATCCGGTAAGGCTTCATATTGAGAAGACTCCCTGCATCACGAAGAAGAACCCTACCGCTCAAAGCTTCGCTCACCAACGCTCGAGAGAAGGTCTCACTGATATGCCCTTTCTGAGTCCGGTAATAAGTCGGGCCACCTTGGCGCTTCTCACGATTGCGGTACTCTGCCTGTATCTGATGGATATAACGCAGGTAGTCATCACGACTAATTTTTCGCAGAGTTAGTGCCCGACGGGCAGTCACCCAAGTGCTTACCTTGAAGCGGGACGCCAGCTCTCCAACAGTAATTTCCCAGTCCTGGTCTCCCCGCCAGTTCGCCAGGAACTCTTCTTCTGGCACCAAAAATTCGGCTGCGACCGCATTGCAGAAAACCTCCTCTCTGCGACTGGAGTCCGGGCTTGCATCGGAGATACCGCTTTGCCCAATCCACACATGAGCCAGCTCATGAATCAAGGTGAATAAGCGGGCACTCGGGGCATCCGCCTGGTTAATAAATATAACCGGCGCCAGCGGATCTGCTATCGCAAACCCTCTAAACTCATCAACAGACAGCGGGCGGGTGTAATGTCGCAGAAAACTCTGGCGCATCACCAAAATGCCTACATCTTCAATCTTCCCGATCAGTAGCCGAAGATAGTCTTCCCATGTTCCCCGCTCGGGATGGGCCGGAACGCCCAATACCAAACGCATATCCTGAACCACATCAGCTACGGTGGCCTGCACGGAAAATCGCCCCACATTGGGGTTCCCCTCCCCTCCCTGATCACGCAAATATTCCGTGTACCACTCCTGGCGTCTGAGAACGATTTGCGCCATTTCAATAAGCTCAGAGGATGGACGCTGTGGTTGGCGGCCACCTACTGTTCGCAAATCTGGCAAGGGAAGCAACTCTTCAGGAGGCTGTTTCAAGTACAGATAACCAAACGGGATATGCGTTCTGGAAGCAAAACGCTGGGCCTGCTTAAAGGTAGGCGGCTGCTCCCCGCGCTCCCAAGCCCCAAGCCTCTCTTCCGTCACATTCATCCTGGAAGCCAGCACAGGTACGCTCAACCGCGCCCGCTCACGGGCCCAGACCATGATATCCGGGTTGATTTTCGCGTAACTGGTTGCCATAGCCGGCGCTCAATTGTTTGTATTTCAATCGCTTAGTGTAAGGGATGCAAACATACTGGCCAACCTCTCGCCAACCGCCTTCCCACGCCGTCCGTCGCCCCAAAGTTCCCCCAACGCTACCAACCCACGGGGAAAGATCAGGCTCTATCACAAGATTCCAGATTTTTTCACCCACATATTACCTCCATGAAGCCGGGAAGGAATGGCCTTCCTGGCCCCATCTCATGGAGGTTTCATGATCATTCAATGTCCGTCCTGCCGGTCCTGTCTCTTATACACATCTGACGCTGCCGACGAGCGATCTAGTGTAGA
>OJGU01000050.1_pt1 | contig 85996 bp, 84 predicted proteins | sample 1594741 | NCBI WGS metagenome assembly OJGU01 (sample SAMN05416841, study PRJEB24817) | seawater metagenome | isolation source: Sea water | place: Canada:Atlantic | collected 2013-07 | reverse complement strand
TCGTCGGCAGCGTCAGATGTGTATAAGAGACAGTTATAACATTTTGTTAAATTTTATCCCTATAAAAGGCAACTTAATCTAAAATGTTACGTCTTTGAGTTGAATAATTAGTAATTTTGGTAATCATATCTTAATAAAAGAATGATGATAACATCAGAATTTCTCAAGATTAACAACATGAAATTTATGAAACCTAATATGAAAAATTTATTATCAGTATTAATAGTAACATTATCTCTTGGTTTTAGTGCTTATGCATCTCATATACCAGGAGGTAATTTAACATATACTTGTACTGGTACGCCTAATCAATATTTACTTACAATGGAGTTGTTTGTTAAATGTCCTAGTACTTTACCTTCAACACAGAGCAGCTCGTATGTTACAATCACTAACAATTGTGGGTTACCCAATCCTGCTTCCGTAACTTTTAATCAGGTTGGGGTGCGTGAAGATGTAACACAGACTTGTGCTTCTCAATTAAGTAATTGTCCACCTAATCCTTCTGGAGGAGTTCAAGGTGTTTTAATGTACACTTACGAAGCTTTAATAACCTTTCCTGCTGCTTGTGATAGTTGGTCTATTTGTTTCAACCTTTGTTGTAGAGACAATGCTACTAACGTGTCAGGAAATTCAAGTAATTCCATGAATTTTTGTACGACCATAAATTCTCAAACACAAGTTTGTGGTAGTTCTCCGACAGTAAATGCAGCACCAATCCCTTATGTTTGTGCCGGGCAACCTGTTAATTATTGTTTAGGAGCAACGGATCCAGACGGTGATAGTGTTTATTATTCTATGATTACTCCTACTAGTAGTGGTACCCCTGTAACTTTCAACCCTCCTTATAATACAAATGCTCCTCTTCAAAACTTTACACTTGACCCACTTACAGGCTGTATTACATTCAATCAGCCTACAACTGGTAATTTTGTTATCGCTTTTTTGATTGAATCATTTGATGCTAATGGAAACCTTACAGGTTCTGTTGTACACGATTATCAATTTTATGTTATTAACTGTTCAAATGTAACTCCAGCACCACCTGCTGGAGGAATCACCCTTTTACCTGGTAGTAATGCTTATTCAACAGGACCTAATTCTATAGCGATTTGCGAGGGTGCTTCAGCTTGTTTTGAAATGACATTTACAGATACAAACCCAAGTGACGTACTAACAATTGATACTGCTAATTCTAGTATTCTAAATAATTTACCTGGTGCAACTTATACATTAGTTGGTACTAATCCTTTAACAATTACCGTTTGTTGGACAGTACCTCCTGGTTCTCCAAATTTTATAAATGGAACTATGACTGTTATTGATGGAGCATGTCCTATTGTAGGCTCTGCTTCTCAGGTAATTGTTATTGATGTAATAAATAGTACTGTTGCTCTTAAAGATACCACAATATGTGGTAACCAGTCTGCACAATTATCAGCAAATGGAGGACAAACATTTAATTGGACCTCTATAGCTGGAGACCCGATTATAGTAGGTACTAACTTTTCATGTAATCCTTGTTCAAACCCTATTGCAACTCCAAGTGTTACTACAACTTATGAGGTTACAAGTAACCTTTCCGGTGGCTGTAATAATAAAGATACAGTTACCGTTACCGTTGTTCCCGATTTTACTATGAATGTCTCTCAAAGTTCAACAACATCTTGTTTATTTGAACCTATTCAACTAAATGCAAATGTTCAACCAGCTAACCCCGGATATATTTATAATTGGTATCCAACAAACTATTTAAATAATCCTGCTATTTCAAATCCAGAAGCTAATATTACAGTGCCCGGAACCTATACTTATTATGTAGATGTTACCAACCCTGGAGGATGTACTAAAAAAGATTCTATTACTATTACGGTTGCTCCTGTAGTTGCTCCAGATATTAATATTTTAACTCCAGACTCTACTATTGAGTGCGATAGTACTGTTTTAGTAGATTTAGATTTAGGAGGAGGAATACCAGCTACTTGTGGTCCAAGTATTACTAATACTTGTTCTGGCCCTGTTACACAAACTACTGTTGGTAATCAAACAGGTCAAAACACCAATACATCTTACCCTGCTCCATTTAGTCATTTTTACCGTAACTCTAAACATCAATTTTTATTTACTGCAGCAGAATTAAATGCAATGGGTTTTATGGGAGGTAAAATTACAAGTATAGCTTGGCAAGTTACTCAAAATACAGGGCAGATAACATATCCTAATTACAGAGTTAGTATGGGCTGTACGCAATTAACCAATTTAACTACTTGGCAAACAGGACTAACTCAAGTTAAATCTCCTGCAAACTATAATGTTGTAATTGGTTGGAATACACTTAATTTCAATACTGCTTATGAATGGGATGGAACATCTAATATTATTATTGAAGTTTGTTATGATTTAAATCCAAATATTACTTGGACAGACAATGCTATTACCCCTTGGACAACTACGCCATTTACATCAAGCATTTGGTATAGAAGTGATGGAACCGCTGCTTGTCCATCAACAATTATTACCGGAACTGGATCAAATAGACCAGTAACCAGATTTGGATGGTGTCCTTCTACTCCAGATCCAAATGACTTTACGTATGAATGGACACCTAATTTTGGTATAAACGATACTACATTACAAAATCCAACATTATCGCCAACGCTACCTACAACATACTATGTTACAGTAACAAATATTAATGGAGGTTGTATCGATACTGATTCTATTACAATAACTGTTCAATGTTGTCAAATACCACAAGTTTCAACAACAGATGTTACTTGTTATGGTGGTAATGATGGTAAAATAGTGGTTACACCATATTATTTAGTAGGAAGTGAGGTTCAAACCATTACCTATACTGATAGTGCTACAAATACTATTTTACAAACCACACCAAACATGTCTGCAGGAAGTGATTCTCTAGTAAATATTCCAGCGGGAACCTATATAATTACTTCTACAGATACAAGTGGATGTACAACTGATACAACCATTTATATTTACGAACCAGACCAAATGTTTATAGATAACATTACTGCTGATGATACTATTTGTATAAATGGTGCTAAACAAATTAGTGCAACATCTATAGGTGGTACAGGAACTCATATACTTACTTGGACAGATAATACTACTAACACAAATATCCCAGGTAACGGACCTCACAATGTTAATCCAATTGTTTCGCCTAGTTGTTATGAGGTTTTTGCAACCGATATTAATGGTTGTTTATCCGACACACAACAAGTATGTATCTCATTATTTCCTAACATTATAGGATCATCAACCCAATATACTGATACTGTATGTGAAGGCTTTAGTACTACTTTAGATGTAAGTGCCACAGGTGGTTCAGGAGTTGGATATAACTACAATTGGTATGAAGGTGGGGTATTATTAGGCAATGGAACTACTATGAATGTTACACCAGGGGCTTCTCCAACTGATTATTATGTAGTTATTACAGACAATTGTACTACACCACCTGATACAGTTGAATATCAAGTTTTTTGGTATGATGTACCTATATTGGACATTGCCAGAAACAAACCTGATAGTTGTTACCCTATTACAGTAGAATTTAGTAATACTTCTACTCCAAACAACCTTGTTGATAATACTATTTGGGATTTTAGTGATGGTTCAACATTATCTGGAAATATAATTACCAACACTTTTAACACTCCTGTTTGTAGAGATTTGACAGTAACTGTTACTACCATTAATGGATGTGTTTTAGATACAACAATAACAAATTATGTTTGTCCAAAAAATTATCCTCATGCAGATTTTTATGCTACCCCGGAAGAAACAACTTTCTTATTCCCTGAAATTACTTTTACCAACCAATCTACAGGAGAAGGTAATTTGAGTTATTTATGGGATTTTAATACTGACGTAGCCCCAGATTCTTCAACATTTACAAACCCGGTACACTTATTCCCAGCAGGAATGCCTGGTGTTTATAATGTGTGGCTTACAGTAACAAATGAAGATGGTTGTGTAGACTCTACTATGAGAGTTGTAACTATTACTGATATCTTCTTATTTTATGTGCCTAACTCATTCACTCCAGACTCTGATAACTTAAATGAAACTTTTAGAGCTTATGGAGAAGGTATTGACTTATCTCAATTCAAAATGTACATTTTTGACAGGTGGGGAGAAAAAATATTTGAAACAGACAACATAGAAGAAGGTTGGGATGGAACTTACATGGGTGCTCCTGCTCCTGTAGGAACTTATGTATGGAGAATAGAAACCAAAGAGTTATTTGTAAACAGACGTCATGAAATGATGGGACATGTTAATTTATTAAGATAATAAAAATAATTATACAAAAAAGAAAAGCGATTGAGTAATCCTCAATCGCTTTTCTTTTTTGTATAATTTAACAACAGTTTTATATCTCCCAAGTTACTCCGCTATTAACCACCTCGTCAATAGAAGAAAATTTAGCTTTCGTTTTTTCATGGCTGATTTGCTCCCATAACTTATCATTAAAAGTAGATGCTTTAACACTTCTTATAACCCCAAAAGCAACAGGCATTTCAGGCAAAACCATATTAACTAACATATTATGAAGTGTTTCATCTTCACAATGAGCATCGTGTATTAAAATATCATTTTCAGTAATTCCATTTTCACCAATAGTAACCACTTCTAATTTTAACCCATTTAAACGAATACCTTTGTTGTTTTCTTTCCCAAATATCATTGGTTTGCCGTGTTCTAACCAAAGCTGATTATCAAATTTTCCTTCTTTATCTGTAATAGCCGAAAAAACCTTGTCATTAAAAATAACACAATTTTGAAGGATTTCCACTAAAGAAGTTCCTCTATGCTTTTCTGCTTCAACAAAAACATCCACCATTTTTTTCGGGTCAACATCCACTACTCTTGCAAAAAAAGTTGCTCCGGCACCTATAGCTAATTTTCCTGGATTAAATGCTTTGTCAACCGTTCCATGTGGAGATGATTTAGTTTGAATACCAGTTTTTGACGTTGGAGAAAATTGTCCTTTGGTTAATCCATAAATTTCATTATTAAAAAGAATCATGTTAATATCTACATTTCTTCTTAATACATGAACAAAATGATTTCCGCCTATCGCTAAGGCATCTCCATCCCCTGTAATTTGCCAAACACTTAAATCTGGGTTTGCCAACTTAACACCTGTAGCAATAGCAGGTGCTCTACCATGAATTGAATGGAAACCATACGTTTCTACATAATAGGGAAAACGAGATGAACATCCAATTCCGGAAATGAAAACGATATCTTTTTTCTCTTTTCCTATTTGAGGTAGCGCTTTTTGCATAGCACTCAAGATAGCATAATCTCCGCAACCCGGACACCATCTAACATCTTGATCTGTAGAAAAATCTTTAAAAGTAAGTTGTTGATCTTTAACTAAGTGTTCCATTAAAATAGTTATTTTAAATATTTTGTAAATTCGTTAATTAGTTCTTTTTTAGAAAAAGGTAATCCTTGTACCTTATTATATTGTTGATAATTGAACTGCGACAATTCTCCTTTAAGTAAACGTATAAATTGACCTGAGTTTAATTCACAAACCAATATAGTTTTGTATTTAGAAAAAACTTTATTAGTATTTTTTGGAAGTGGATTGATATAATTGAAATGTGCAAAACCAACGTTTTTATATTCTTTAATTAATTCACTAAAAGCTGTAAGAATACTTCCATAAGTTCCTCCCCAACCAACAATTAATAAGTCTCCTTCTGAAGCTCCTTGAACACTAAGCTCAGGAATAAAATTAGCTACTCTTTTCACTTTATCAGCTCTAAGGGTTACCATCTTTTCATGATTTTCAGGTTCATAAGAAACATTTCCAGAAATATCTTGTTTTTCTAACCCGCCAATTCGATGTTCTAGTTCTTTTGTCCCTGGTATAGCCCATTGTCTGGCAAGTTTTTTCTCATCTCTTAAATATGGGCTCCATCCTTCTTTTTTAGTTGCCATATTCAGCGTAATTGAAGGCATATCAGCCAATTTCTTAATTCTCCATGGTTCGGCACCATTAGCAATAAATCCATCCGTTAATAAAATAACCGGTGTCATGTGTTCTAAAGCCAATTTTGCCGCTTGGTATGCAAAATCAAAACAGTTTGAGGGCGTGCTAGCTGCAATAACAATTACAGGGCTTTCTCCATTTCTTCCATAAACTGCTTGCATTAAATCTGATTGTTCAGTTTTTGTTGGTAACCCTGTAGAAGGACCTCCTCGCTGAACATCAATAATTACAATAGGAAGTTCTGTCATCATTGCTAAGCCTATCGCTTCACCTTTTAAAGCTAATCCAGGACCTGAAGTCGATGTGACTGCTAAATTTCCGGCAAAACTTGCTCCTATAGCAGAGCAAATACCCGCGATTTCATCTTCAGCTTGAAAAGAAATAACATCAAAGTTTTTATACTTTGATAGTTCATGTAAAATATCAGAAGCAGGTGTAATTGGGTAAGTACCTAAAAATAATTTTAATTTTGTTGCTTCTGCAGCAGCTAATAATCCCCAAGCTGTAGCTATATTTCCGGTAATACTTCTATATTTTCCTTTTGGTAATGCAGCTGGTTTTATAGTATAATTCGATGGCAATAATTCTACTGTAATAGCAAAATTATACCCTGCTTTTAATGCAGCCTTATTCGCTTTGGCTAACTCAGGATTTTTAGAAAACTTAGCATCTAAAAAGTTTTCAGTAATATCTAATGGCCTGTTAAACAGCCAATAAACTATCCCCAAAGCAAACATATTTTTACTTCTGGTTCTACTTTTGTTTTCTATATCAAATTGAGCAACACTTTCTTTTGTTAAGTTAGTTATAGGTGCTTGAATTAAATTATATCCATCCAACGTACCATCTTCTAACGGATTAGAAGTAAATTGTGCTTTCTCAAAATCTTTAATTTTAAAACTATCTCTATCTATTATAATGGTTCCTCCATCTTTTATGGATGTTAAGTTAGCCTTTAATGCTGCTGGGTTCATAGCTACTAACACATCTGCTTCATCTCCCGGAGAAAAAACTGATGTACTACCAAATTGTATTTTAAACCCACTTACTCCAGCTACAGTACCTTGTGGAGCTCTAATTTCTGCAGGAAAATCAGGGAAAGTAGATAAATCATTACCTATAAAAGCTGTTGTGTTACTAAACTGCGATCCTGTAAGTTGCATTCCATCACCAGAATCACCAGCAAACTTAATTACTACCTCTTCCAGTTCTTCTATATTTTTTGTCATAATAACATTTTTACATTACAAAGTTACTATTTAGAACCTTTACAAATTCTTTTGAAGGGTGGTAATTGTTAAGGAAAAATAAAAAGCTGATTTTTTAAGCTTTTTATTAAGCATTATTTGAATAAATACCTTATTCCAAGAACAAAATGGTAACGAGATATCTGACTTTCTTTATATTCTTCATCAATTTTAAATGTTTCTCCGTTTATTTCTATCTCATTAATATATGTTCTGTTATATACTACATTTAAACCTATAGCTAAATTTCGCCATAGTTTGTAATCATACCCGGCAGCAACGTTAAAGGCATAACCATTTGCTTCAGTTTTAAATTTTTCTGTTAGTGTTATATTGTTATTAATATAAAATGTTTTTCCAAAAGAAAAGTCGATATACACTCCACTTGTAAAATCTTTCTGTAACCATCTTAAAACAAAAGAACCTGCAAGGTAATTCATAGTAATATCATCACTCAATTGCCCTATTAAGGTGTTGCCATTTTCATCTGTAATTAACATATTATCCAATTGATGTTTACTAGTAAAATTTGAAGCTTTAATTCCCAAGCCATAATTAAACCCTTCAGGAAAATAATGTGCTTCAAAAGTAGCGTTATAACCACTCTTAAGTTCTTTTGTATAAGCATTCTCTTTTGTATTTTGATAATCAAAATAACCCAACCCATAACTAGCCGAAAACCGAAAAAGTGGAGCTGATTTCCTTGCTATTTTTACTCTTTCTTTTTTTATTTTTTTTACTATTGCCACAGTATCCTGTTGTTCAAAAGAATGATTAAAATAATATGAATTAACTTGAGTTAACAATAATGATGAATTATACGGTACGCTATCAGTTGGAATGGAAAAAAATATTTTTTGAGCCCCAACACTTTCTATCTTACAATAAACGGTATCATCACCATTAATAACAATATAATCCTGAGCAATTAAAAAATTGCTTAACATTATAGCAATTACCAACAAATAATACTTCATTTTATTTAATACCAACATGACTATAAATTATTCTGTAAATTTTGTTCCCATTTCCAAGCAGAAAGCATCATATCTTCGATATTGTAAATAGGTTCCCAATCTAATAATTGTTGAGCTTTTTGGTTGTTAGCATAAATAGCTTGAACATCTCCTTCTCTTCTTTTTCCTATAACATAATTTAATTTTTTACCACTAACTTTTTCAAACGCTTTTACCGCTTCTAACACACTCACTCCTTTTCCAGTTCCTAAATTAATAATGTTATGATTTTGAAAATCTTTATTCTCAATTAGTTTTTGCAATGCCAACACATGTGCCGAAGCGATGTCGCTTACATGTATATAATCTCTAATACAAGTCCCGTCAGCAGTAGGATAGTCTCCACCAAAAATGGTTAGCTGTTTTAATTTACCAATAGCTGTTTGTGTAATATAAGGCACTAAATTATTTGGGGTAGAAAGCGGCAACTCCCCATTTAAACCACTTTTATGAGCTCCTACCGGATTAAAATACCTGAGTGAAATAGCTTTATAATTATTATTTACCATAATAAAATCATCCACTATTCTTTCTCCTATTTGTTTGGTATAAGCGTAAGGAGACTCGGCTTTTTCTAAAAGAGTTTCTTCGGTTACAGGTAACTCATTTACATTGCCATATACAGAACAAGAAGATGAAAAAATTAAGTTTGAAACATTAAACTCTTTTTGACAAGATAAAATATTAATTAATGAATTGATATTATTATCGTAATAAATTAATGGTTTTCCTACCGATTCAGGCACAGCCTTAAAAGCAGCAAAATGGATAATTCCTGAAATATCAGGATTTGCCTCAAACACTTTTTTGGTGGCTTCAACATCTTTTAAATCCACATTATAATATTGAAACTGCTTATTGGTAATTTCTTTTATTCGTTTATAAGTAGCTTCGGAAGAGTTCGCATAATTATCTACCGAAATTACTTCCCAATCGGTATTTTCTAATATCTCTATAATGGTATGTGAACCAATATAACCTGCTCCGCCTGTGATGAGTATTTTCATTGTTAATTTTCTTTTTTATAAGATATACTAGTTTGAGTTCACTTGGTAATACTTATTTTTGTAAAAGTAACATATTCTATCAAAATAACACTTTGCAACATACAAAATGCCTTATAACCCAAACAGAAGACTTATATCCACTAAAAGGATATGAGAAAAATTACTTAGTAAAAAGCAGGTCGAGTGGTTTTGTATTTTGCTCTAAAATACCTACTGAAGAAGAAATTTATAACCATTACAACAATTATCCAATAGGTTACGGTGCAGATTCGGCAATTACTACCATTAGAATTAATGAAGTTTTAGATGGTTTTGAAAAATTCAGAAAAACCAACAAGATGTTGGATGTGGGTTGTGGACCGGGATTGTTTTTAATTGAAGCTAAAAAAAGAGGTTGGGAAGTTTACGGAACTGAGTTTACTGATAATCAATTAACCTATTTAAAAGACAAAGGTATAAACACCTTGAAAGGAAAACTTAGTGATCATTCTTTTGAAAATGAGCTGTTTGATGTAATTATTTCTAGCGAGGTTATTGAACATATTAATAATCCCGTTGAGGAAATACAACAATTTCATCGTTTACTTAGAAAAGGGGGAGTGGTATATATTACTACTCCTAATTTTAATGCCTTAGAAAGATATTTTCTTAAAGGAGATTATGAAATTATTGAATATCCCGAGCACTTATGTTACTATACTCCAAAAACCATAAACTTATTACTAACTCAAAATGGATTTGAAAAATTAAAGATTACTACAACAGGTATTAGTTTAGCCCGAATAAAAAAAAGTTTGAAAAGAAAAAATAATGAATCTACCGAAAGTGTTGCTTCTGATGAAGCCTTACGTGAACAATTAGAAACAGGGTATAAACGATATCTTAAATCTTTTATAAATGGACTACTCAATTTTTTCGAAATAGGCAATTCTTTAAAGGTTTGGTATGTAAAAGTTTAATGTTTGAAATCATTATAAATCGCTGCATAAATTTTCTCTGCTATTTTAAAATTCCGGTATTTCTCTGCAATAGGTCTTATTTTGTGGTAAATTTCTTCTCTAGAATTCTTACTTAGTAAATTATCTATTTCTTTAATAGCTTTTAAGTAAGCTGCTTCATTCAATTCTTCTATCACACTTCCTATTTTATTGTTTTTAATAATGTCGGAATCATCAGAAATATCTTTAGTAATTACAACAGGAAGGCCTAATGCCCAATACTCTCCATCTTTAATGGGGGTACAATAACGTTTTGTAGGAATAGGTTTAACAGGTGTAATACCAAAATCTCCCAACCCAATATAATTCGGAATTTCATGATGAGCCACAAATCGATGTATAATTGTTTTGGGATTAACCTCGCTTTTAGAGGCATAGTTTTCAATTTCTAGTTTAGTATGAGCGGATAATATTAGTGCTCTAAATTTATCTCCCCAATAATTTTCTGCAACTTTTAAAAAATCAAATATATCTTCTGCTAAATAAATGCCTCCAAACTTCCCTGCATACACACCAACAATTTTGTCCTGAAGTTTTAATTCTTCCACTAATATGTTATTTTTTAAATTAGCTTCAGAAAACAAAGTTAGATTAACACAGGCTGGTTTAACAAATATATTATTGCCATAAAAATGATATTTTTCTTTTGCATAGCTTTTCATTCCCTCCGTTGTTGCAATTAAATACTTGGCTCTTTTAGTTAATCTTTTTTCAAAGAAAAAAAGCAGGTGATAAACCAACCCATTTTTTTTCCACACACCATTTTCTACCATAGTTTCTGCATGTGGTTCATAACTATCAATTATAAGCGGCCTTCCTGTAAGTAAAGACAAAATATATCCTATCATACCGGCAGGTGTACACCAACAATGTATCACATCGATCTTTTCTTTTCTAATAGTCTTCAACAACTTAAAAATAAGTCCCATCCACATCATTAACCCCTTTAAACTTAGTGGATGATAATCAATAAGTATATTCTTAATTTTAGTGTGATTATTGTTTATAGGTTGATTATTTTTTTCAAGCGTTGTAAGAAAAATCCTAGCCTCATTGGGTAGATGATTCGCAATAATATTTAAATAAGGCAAAGTATAAGTTTGAATCAGCGCATCATTATAACTCCAAGATGTAATAACTAATATGTTTTCTCTATTTTTCATTAACTATTTTCTTGAAAATTAATGCAATTGATGCAGGATAGGTTACAATTGCTAACAATAAAAAATACAAACCTCGAAGCTTGTTATTACCGTTTTTCCACCAACTACCGGCTAAAATAAGATATAAATTAGAAAAACATTGTTGCTTAAACCAATAGGAATGAAAAAGTTGTTGTTTTTCGCATTTTCTGAATAGATAAATACTGTCTTTTTCGAGTAAATCTACGTTTTTTGACATGTTTTCAGGATGAATTCTATAATTCCACAATACTTCAGAAATAACACCAAATTTAAATCTACTAGCTAACGCTTGAATTAATATATCCTGATCAGCATTATTAGATAAATTAACATCAAAACCGCCTATTTTATGTAAAACTTCTTTTTTAAATACTATTCCTGAAGGTGCTGTATTATAGTTAGCTTTTAGACTCAATAAATCCGATATTTTTAAATTATTTTCTCCTTTTAAAATTCTATTTATCGGTTTAGATTGTTCATCAATCATTTGACAATAGGAATATACTACATCATAATCTGTTGATATAAGAAATTTTACCTTTTTTTCTAAATTAGTTGCGTGCCAAACATCGTCTGCATCTAAAAAAGTAACCAATTCGCCTTTTGCTACTTCTAATCCTCTGTTACGAGTATCAGATACTCCTGAATTAGACTTATTAATTAATTGAATTCTATTATCTTTTTCTGAAAATTGATTTAAAATTGTAGCAGAATTATCCGTTGATCCATCATTAACAATGATAATTTCCCAGTTAGAATAAGACTGATTAATCACCGAATCGATGGTTTCTGCAATGTATTTTTCTGCATTGTAGCAAGGGATAATAATAGAGACTAATGTTTTCAGATTAAACCTATTTTTTTAGCTGTTTCAGGTTTGCAAATTAAGTAATTCCAAAAAGATGAAACACTAATTTCATCTTTTTGAGTAACTACATCATTTTTATCATCAATATCGAAATAGATATATCCTTTACCTTTAAAAAGTGCATTGAGCTTAACGGCACATGCCTCATCCCAAATTTCTATTAAAAAATCTGATTTAAATTTATCGAGATATTCTCCCATTCCTTCTAATACTTCAGGTTCATGCGTTTCTACATCAATTTTCATCAAATCAATTCGTTCTATATTATTTTTATCTATAAAGTCAACTAAGGTAATACATTCTATTTCTAATTCTTTTTGTGGAGTTGTTTCAGATAAAAGCGATTTATTTACTGTAACAGAGGTACAAAAATCATGACCTTCCATTAAAAATACCTTTGCAGTTCCATTAAAATTAGAAGCAGCTTTTGGAACAACTGTAATGTCATAATTATTTATTTCAACATTATAATTCAAATATTCTAAGACTTTGGGGAGCGGCTCAAAAGTATAAACCTTAGCTGTTGGGTTCAACGCTTTTGTAACCAATGAATACAATCCTGTATTTGCTCCAATATCCATTACCACATTAGCATCTACACATAACTTTCTCCATAGTTTTAGTGATGTTTTTTCCCAACCGTTATCAATTCCTCCCCAAAACAACTCATTTTCTTCTGATGCGCCTAAATGGTACATTTTAAATTGATGATTAGCATCTACCTTAAAAGTAAAAATGCCTTTAAAGTGGAGATGTTTATATATCTTTTCAGGTAAACCCATCCATTTTATCAATGAAAAAATTTGTCTCTTAAATGGAATTGAATTATAAATTTTCTTTATTAATTGCTTCATTATTTATCATATATTTCACACCAAACTTTCATTACTCCAAACCTAAAATCCATGGGTGTGGTATCGCAATGGATGATTTTCATAAGAAAAGTAATTAAAAGATTCTTCGTGAGCTAATCTATCAAATATCCATTCTAAGGTAAGGTATAAATTAAACCTTGTTTTAGGTTTTAATATAGCTAATAGTTTTGAAAATCTATATATTAAACTCAACAATAAAACACGTTCTTTTTCTCTTTTTAAATGTAATCCCATTATATAATTATGTTTTTATATATAAATTAATGTATGAGTTCCACATTCGCTCAAAGTTATACATTTCTAGGGCTGTTTTTTGTCCTTTTTCCTTAAAATCAGCACCATACTCTAATGTATAATTAATGCCTTCTGCCATAGAAGCCGCATCTTTATAGTTAACTAAATATCCATTTTGTTTATGTTGAATAGCATCCAAAGCAGAGCCGGTAGGAGTAGAAACTACAGGAGCAGCATTCATCATGGCTTCCGGTATTACAAAACCAAAAGGTTCGTAGTTAGCAGCATGAGCATAAACATCTAATAGTGCGTATAAAGAGGGAATATATTCTCTATCTACCCAACCTGTAAATACAATATATTGAATCACATTCAGTTTTTTAGCTAATTGTTGTAGTTCCTCTTTTTGATCGCCCTGACCAACAAATAAGAAAACTGTGTTAGGATTCTTTTTTATAACTTCCGGAATTGCTTCTACTATGTAGCGATAACCTTTCCATTCAATTAAACGAGCTACTGTTCCAATAATTTTTTTACCTGCTAATTGATACTTTTCTATGATTTCTTTTTTATACATTTCCGATTGTTGAGTAAAAATCTCAGGTGGGATTCCGTGATGAATCATGGTAATTTTCTCTTTTGGAGCATTTTCTTTCTCAATAATAAATTTTTCTGCTTCTTTAGAAACGGGCACCAAATGAGTTGCATTTTTATTATTGATTCTATCTGCAAAAACCCATTTTGGAGCATAAAAATAATGGAAAGTTGTATCTTGTTTAGTTACCACTCTTTTCTTAACTCCTGCCAAACGAGCTGCCATCAAGCCCGGAAAAGAATCATCAAATAAATGCGTGTGTACCACATCAGGCTTTAGTTTTTTAAACAAACTATACAATTGAAAAAAGGCGCGAACCATCCCTCTTTTTCTTTTATGGTGATCAAATTTATACCAATAGCAATCCCAACCATATTTACCCACATCTTCAATCATCTTTGGTTTTTCGGTATAAAGGGTTACAAAAGAGAATTTATGCTCTTTTTGTTGTGCTGCTTTTTCAGCAAACCACTTAAAATATGGAACACTAGATTCGTTAGATATGACAAAAACAATATGCATTAGTTGGCTGATTCAGTTAAAAATTGTTCTAGTTTTTTTATTAAATTATTATAAGTAAATTGTTTGGCAAAAGTAATTCGTTCTTTAATAACAAATTGATTCTCTTCTTCATTTAAAATTTTATTGAGTTGTTGAACTCCTTCCTCATGATTCTTATAAGAATAAACCAACGTGTTGTTTTGATAATCGATAAACTGTGGGGCTAAAACTGGTCTTCCCAATGCTAAATACTGTAATAATTTATGATGATTAATATTATTACCATTAACCTCTAAAAACATCGGAGCTATACAAACTTTTGCTTGTGCTATATAATTTTTAAGTGTTTTGAAATGTTCGGCTCCATGCAATATTAAATTTTTATGCTTATTTCTAAAAAAAACCTCATGAAATAAATCGTTTTTCGCATCTCCTATTTTTCCAATAAATAAAAACATTTCTTCCGGAAACTCTACAAGCATTTTATCAATTAATTCAACATCTAATCGATGGTCAATATTTCCAATATATAATAAAAAATCTTTTTCGTAATCAATGGTGCTATCATTTATAAACTCTTCCTCAGAAATTCCATGAGACAACTCTAGAATAGCTCCATTAAACTCAATATCTTTTAATAACTCTTTTGAAACAACAACTAATTTATCTATGTTTTTCAAAAGTGTTTTTTCTCTGTCATTAATATATTTATCAACTCTAAAATAGATTGTTAATTTAGGCTGAAATTGTTTAGGATTAGAAAATCGATAAGGGTCAAAAGTCCAAAAAATATAATCTGATACAACATTCTTCTTTAGCCATTTTTTTATAGTTTGACTAATAAGAAGTTCGTTTATATTGAATAAAAATTCAAATCGGGTAAGAGGAAGTCTATTGGTATAATTTAATATTGTTAGTGTTGATGAATAATTAGATGTACTTATTTTAGTTGAAAATAAATTTTTAAAAACCCATGGTTTAGGGGGATTAATAAACACAACCCTATTTTTCTTAGACAACTCATACGCCCAATTATGTTTAGAGTACCAAACATCTCCCCAAGGTTCATTGGACACGATTAATATATTTTGATTTTCTAATTTCATGTTAAAAATTGCTCTACTTTTTCAATCAGTTTTTCGTAAGTAAATTGTTTTGCAAATTGAATTCGTTGGACTACCTTTTCATTCGTTTCTACATGAGATAATTGTTTTATTTTTTCAATTGCCTCGTCATCATTTTTATAGCTTATAATATATTCTTCTTTATTAATAACATCATTAAAAATTGGAGAAATTATAGGTTTCCCTAAAGCTAAATATTGTAACGTTTTATGGTGGTGTACTGCATTTCCATGAATTTTTAAATCCATTGGCACTAAACAAGCTTTTGAATAGTATATATAATTTTTTAAATTTTTAAAATGTTCTATCCCATGAACTATTAGGTTGTTGTATTTGTTCTTATAGAAAATATCTTGCGATAATTCACTAAACAAATTATACATTTTTCCGATAAATACAAATCGTTCATTAGGGAACTCTTGAAGTACTCTATCAATTAATTCTATATTTAACCGATGGTCAATATTTCCAACATATAAAAAATAACCTTTCTCATAATTGACAATATTAGTTGGAACAAATTCTTCTGATGAAATCCCATGAGACAACTCTAACACGCTCCCGTTAAATATGATATCCTTCAACAACTCTTTTGATGTAACTACTAATTTATCAATGTTTTTCAAAAGTATTTTTTCTTTTTGCACTCTATATTTATCCACTCTAAAATAAATAGAAAGTAAAGGAGAAAACAATTGAGGATTAGAAAATCGATAAGGATCAAAAGTCCAAAAAATGTACTTTTTATAGTTGTTGTTCAGCAGCCATTTTTTAATTTTTTTTGAAACAATAAAATTGTTTAATTTATAGACTAAACTAAACCGTGTAAAAGGTAATATATTTTGATAACCTAATACCTGAAGTGATTCACTATAATCGTTTATACAGATTTTAAAACTCCACAAATTACTAATTTTCCATTTAATTGGTGGGGTTATAAAAAACACTTTATTTTTTTTAGACAATTCATAAGCCCAATTATGTTTAGAATACCAAATATCTCCCCAAGGTTCATTTGAAATAACTAATAGAGTTTGGTTTTCTAACTTCATGTATATTCTTTATCTTATTAAATTAACCCTAGAGAACTTCTTAGGAGATTATTCTCTTGTTTGAGTGATATTTTGGCACATGTGAATTTCATCTTTTACCTATTAATTTTTTCAGGGCTGTAATTATTTGGTTATGTCTTGTCAGATAACTTGCAAAATCAAGATGAGATACTGGTGTTTCTTCCATCCAAGCATCAAATATTGTTTCTGAAACACCTAATTTTTTTAATACATAAGCTTTATCTTGTTTGGTTTCATCTGTTTCCCAACATCTTGTTTTTAACTCTTCCAAAGCCTCTTCTCTAGTAATTTGATTAGAACATATCAATGACGACAAATGAGCTTTACGTTTGTCAATATTAAATTTCTTAGGTAAAATATAGTTCTGATAAAATCTTGTAAAAATAGATTCATTATGTTTAGCTCCATAATTTTTCCATCCAAACTCTTCTTTCAAAATTAATTCAGCTTCTTTTTTATTATAATCAATGTAGTCCAACAAATAAATGTAATTAGTTTTTCTATACTTTAAATGATAATATTCTTTGAAAAAAGTTAGTAATGGCAATGTTTTCAGACTAACCGACCCATATTTTTTATGTATAGATTTAATATTCAACGCATCATTTTTCCAGTGTATCCAAGCTTCAGGTAAAATGAATTCAGAACTTTGGTTATGACCTTGAAAAATATATTTTGTATTAAATTTTTTTGCAGCATCATACATCGTAGCAGAAATAGCATGATCTGTAACCAACTCAATGTCTACAACTCCAGCCTTTAAAAATGACATTTGTAAATCTTTAAATTCTTCCCAGTCGCACACATAAGTATATAAATCAACATTTAACTTTTTTAAAAGCGTTTCAATGTTTTGTGTGGCTGCTTCACTATTCCATCCATTATCAAAATGAACAGCTATTGGTCTAACTCCTAATTTTACCAGCTTATATACTAAATAAGCACTATCTAACCCCCCGCTAACTCCAACAACACAATCATATTTTTTAGTTGCTCCATCTTCTTTAATTTTTGTAATTAAACGAGTTAAACTTTCTGGTTTTTTAATATTAACATTACTCTCACTTTGTATATAAGTATAATCATCATTACAATAATTGCAGTTCCCTTCTTTATCAAACCAAATATTAGGATCGTTAGCATTATCCATAACACAACGTTTACACTGAGTATAGAAAAAAGGTAAATTTTTTCTAATTTCAGCTGCAGTAAAATAAGTAGAGTTAATGGTTGCTTGCTTTTTCCAATCTTTTAACAATTCAGGTTTATCAAGTAAGTTTTGTAAAATTCCTTTTAATGCATCTGCTCCAGCATAATTGAATACAGAACCTTTTAAGTTTTCCGGAACAATAAGATGAGCAGGGAGTAAACCGGGTAATTCAAAACTCATCATATCATGTATGGCTGCTGTTGGCTTAGTTTTTCCTATATACTCGGTAGTTCCTAAGGCTTTAAATTCTGTCGTACTTGTTGAGAGTACCAAATCTGACGTTTCCATTTCTTTTAGAAACATATCAGGCGTTATTAATCCTTCTATTGGAAAATATTCAGCTATTCCGGGGTGTATTTTATTTGCTTTATCTAATTCACTTACTACCCATTTTCCATAATCTTCTAAGGGTCTTCCTGCAAAAGAAAAAGTAATGTTAGCTCGGTTTTTTGCAAAATAATGAATGGTCTCAATAACATCCTCATATCTCCTTCTTTCTTTATGGATGCTTCCTGTTAAAACAATTTTTAAACGATTATTTTCTTTATGAAACTTTTTTCCTTCACGTTTATGAAAAATGGTAAATGGTATATATAAAAATTTATGCTTTTTAAAAAGAGACTTATCATTATTTCTGATATAATTAAACATAAAATCTTCAACCGCAATATAATCGAAATTGGCAACTATTTTTTGTTTTAATTTTCTCTCTTTATAATATTTATGAGTTCTAAAACGAGCATTGAGCCAAAAATTAAGGTTATGGATAGTAATTACTTTTTGGCAAGTTAAATTTTCGGCAATTTTCAACGCTCCTTTAAACCCTTTAAATATCGGACTTAATAAAAGAACTTCTATGTTTTCTTCCTTGCAAACATCAATTACTTTATCGTATTCTTCGTCTAATCCGGAAATAATATGAAACTTACCATTACAAAGTGCTGAATTATATTCATGCATTTTATCATACATTACTTTAGTAACAAAAAAAAACTTTTCCTCTCCTTCAAACAACTCTGACTGAGTTAACCCATACTGAAAATGTTCTGTTTCTATTATGGCAACTTTCATTTTTTATAGCTTTTCATTACTAAACCGTATAAGTAGACAACATCTTGTTTAGTCGGAATAAGTAGATTATTTGTTTTTATAGTAGTTTTAGTTATAACAAAGATATAGGTAATTATAAAGATGGCAAAATAACTTATTAAAGTAGCAATGGCCGCTCCATTAATGTTAAATTTAGGGATAAGATAGATGTCAAAAACAACTGTAAATATCAAACCTATTGAACAGGCAATAATGTTAAAAATATTTTTATTTGAAGAAACCAATAACATAGAAAACAGTTGTGTTATACAAGAAAACAAAATACCTATAGACAAAATTTGAAAAGGAATTATAGTTGGAGTAAATTCTTCTCCATACATTAAGGGGATGATAAAATAAGATGTTGAAAAAGCTATAACAACCAATAAAAAAAAGAATGAAAAACTAAACCTGCTGATTTGTGCAAATAATATCAATCTCTTATCATTATCACTATTTGACAACTTTGGAAGAATAACTGACGCAATAGTTACCGATAAGTATAAAATAATTTGAACAATATTAGCTGCTAACGAATAATAACTTAACTGTTTTTCGTCTAAATAATGATTAACTATCCACAAATCCAATCTATAATTAAAAAAATTAACAAACATTCCGATATAAATTAATAAGCTATAAGTTACAAAACCTTTAACTTTATTTACAATAGCGGCATTAAATTGAGGAATAATAGTTATTTGTCTCATATACAAATAAAACCAAATGATACTGTTTAATAGTAATAATATCAATGTAGCAACTAAAACGTAATTAAATTTCTCAACTACTGTAATTTGTTTTTCTTGCAGATAAAAATATAATATTGGAAATAAAGCCGCATTAATTACACTATTAATAATAGAAACTCTATTAATGATATTAAACTTAGAACGAGCTTGAAAAAAGGAAGTAATTAAATTATTAAAAAAAGATAGAAAAAAAAGGACAAACAGCGAAATAAGATAAGGTATTGTATTATAATTTTCAGGCAAATAAAATGAACTGATATCAAGGTAATAAGTAGTAAATAATAGTCCTAATAAAATACTCGAACTTACCAAAAAAATTGCCGATGAAATTCCTGCAACAACTTGCTCTGTATATTTTTTACTTGACACGAAGTAAACTACTCCTGTTTGAATTCCAAAGGAAAAAATTAGTAGAAATAACAGATAATTTGCCTGAAATAAAGAAAAAATTCCTTTTGCTTCTTCACCCAAAATTCTTGTAGAAAATACTCCACTAACAATTCCCAATATAAAAACAGGAATTTGAGTAAGTACAGAATTAATAAGGTTTCTCCCAAGCATTTAGTCAATGTATAAATAACAATAGGCTAAAATAACTAAATTGAATGATAATTTAATTGCTTTTTACCGCTATATATCAAAATATATCTGATTAAAATATACCTTTGTAACTTATTCAAAACTAAAAATTAGTACCTTTTATTTATGAAAAAAGACATTTACCAACAATGTAACAGATGTGTAATGGATACTTCCGACTCTGAAATTACATTTGATGAAAATGGATTTTGCAATCACTGTACAAATTTTTTAGAACATACTGCAAAGCAGATGTTCCAAGGAACATCAAGCGACCAACAGCTTAATGAAATTATTGAAAAAATTAAGTCTGCAGGTAAAAACCTAAAGTATGATTGTGTAGTAGGTATTAGTGGTGGTATTGATAGTTGTTACGTTGCTTACAAGGCGAAAGCACTAGGTTTAAAACCACTTGCAGTCCACCTAGATAATGGATGGAATTCAGAATTAGCTGTAAGTAATATAGAAAAAATACTCCACAAACTCGATATAGACTTACACACTCATGTATTAGATTGGGAAGAATTTAAAGATCTACAACTATCTTTCTTAAGAGCTTCAGTGCCTGAAATAGAAACTCCTACAGACATTGCTATATTAGCCGTACTTCACAAAGTAGCTGCAAAACATAATATTAAATACATACTTAGTGGAGGAAACTTTGCTACCGAAGGTATTTTACCCAAAAGTTGGCATTATGACGCTAAAGATGAAAAATACCTGTATGCTATCCAAAAACAATTTGGAAATAAACCTTTAAAAACTTTTCCAACTTTCGGTTTTCTAAAAGAAATGTATTACAAATTTTTTAAAGGAATTAAAATCATTTATTTTCTTAACTACCTTCCATACTCCAAAAAAGAAGCTGTTGCTTTACTTGAAAATGAATTAAATTGGAAATACTACGGTGGTAAACATTACGAATCAAGATACACACGTTTTGTACAATCTTATATACTTCCTGAAAAATTTAATATTGACTACCGTAAATCAACCTCTTCTTCTTTAATTTGCTCTGGTGAAATAACCAGAGAAGAGGCTTTGGAAGAACTAAAGGGTAAATCTTATGATATAAATTTAGTAAATGAAGACAAAGAATATTTATGTAAAAAATTAGAACTTTCAATTACTGAGTTTGATGCTATAATGGATACTCCTCCTAAAACCCATAATGATTATCCCAACAACAAAAAATTGCTAGAATTTATTTATAATGCTTATCGTAAATTCTTCTAACTTTAAAATTACCGCATTAGTTTTTCTGTTTTGTTTATTTTTGTCAAACATATTAGATTTATAAACAACTATGCCAACATCATTAGTTACCGGAGGAGCAGGTTTTATTGGAACTCATGTCACCAATCATTTAATTAAATTAGGACACAAGGTTATAGTCCTTGATGACTTAAGTGGTGGTTTTGAAGATTTTGTAAATAATGAAGCTATTTTTATTAAAGGTTCTGTTACCGATGAAAACCTAATATCACAATTATTTATTGATTATAAATTTGATTATGTTTATCATTTAGCAGCTTATGCAGCCGAAGGGTTAAGTCACTTTATCAGACGTTTCAATTACAATAATAATTTAATTGGCAGCATTAATTTAATTAATGAAGCTATCAAACACAAAGTTGAACGTTTTGTTTTTACTTCTTCAATAGCTGTATATGGAGCTTTAACACCTCCGATGCGAGAAGACATGCACCCACAACCAGAAGATCCTTATGGCGTTGCAAAATATGCTGTGGAATTAGATCTAAAAACTGCCCACGAAATGTTTGGACTAAACTATACCATTTTTCGTCCACACAATGTTTATGGAGAATATCAAAACATTGGAGATAAATATAGAAATGTGATTGGAATTTTTATGAATCAATTAATGCAAGGTAAATCATTATCAGTTTTTGGTGATGGACTCCAAACAAGAGCTTTTAGTTATATTGATGATGTAGCTCCATATATTGCCAACTGTGTAAACATTAAAGCAACCGAAAACGAAATTTTTAACATTGGTGCAGACCAAGAATATACTATTTTACAATTAGCAGAAACCATACAAAATGCTATGGGAATTAATCAGCCTATAATGCATTTAGACCCTAGAAACGAAGTAGTTCATGCACACGCAGACCATCAAAAAGCCAAAACAATTTTTGGAATAGATAAGTTTACCTCATTAGAAACAGGCATTCAAAAAATGGCCACATGGGCAAAAGATGCCGGAGCTAGAGAAAGTTCAAAATTTGAAAACATAGAAATTACTGAAAAACTACCTCCTTTTTGGGTTGAAAACTAAATTAATTCTTTTGTTGAAAGAATTAACTAACCTCAACTTTATATTTTCAATTAAATAGATGAAAAAAACTGAATATTTCGAGAATTTAGATGGACTAAGATTTTTTAGTTTTTTATCAGTATTTTTTTTTCATAGCTTTCACACAAACTCTGATTATTTAAAATCATTACCTATATATGATTTTATTAAATTCGATGTTTTTGGGGAAGGAAATTTAGGAGTTAATTTCTTTTTTGTTTTAAGTGGATTTCTAATAACTTACTTATTAATAAAAGAGAAAAAAATTAATGCTCAAATAAACATTAAATTATTCTTAATCAGGCGTGTTTTAAGAATTTGGCCACTATTTTTTTTCTGTGTAGGTTTCGGTTTTTTAATCTTCCCTCAAATTAAATTAATTTTTGGACAAACTCCTAATGAGACCGCAAACCCAATATACTACTTAACTTTTCTAAATAATTTTGATTTTATACGAAATGGGCCGCCTGACTCATCTGTTTTGGGTATTTTATGGAGTATAGCAATTGAAGAACAGTTTTACCTAATTTGGCCTTTAATACTTTTTGTATTTCCAATTAAGAAATTCTGGATTCCCTTTTCTTTAATAATTTTATTAAGCTTACTCTTTAGAGCGTTTAATGATGATTATTTATTACACGAACTACATACACTTTCCTGCATAGGAGATATGGCCGTTGGTGCATTTGGAGCATGGCTAATTTTAGAATTTAATTCTTTTAAATTGAAGATTCAACAACTGAATAAAATGTATATTGCATTTATTTATATCTTTACTATAATTGTGTATTTTTTTAGGTCAGAATTATTATATTCATCATTTGAAATTAGAATTTTCGAGCGTTTAATAGTTTCAATAATCTTCCTATTTGTAATTCTTGAGCAAAATTATGCTCAAAACTCTTTTTATAAATTATCTAATTTAAAATACATTTCTAAATTAGGTAAAATAACATATGGATTATATTGTCTTCATTTCATTGGAATATTAATATCTATTAATTTAACAAAGATGTTTTCTTTCAATACAAGCCTATGGCAAGTATTACTATTGGAAACATCTTTAGCACTAATTATAACAATAGTTATAAGTAAAATAAGCTATCGATATTTAGAATCTCCTTTTTTACGTTTAAAAAATAAATTTAATTCTTTCGACAAGTAATAAAATATAGTATTTTGTAAAAATTTTCAACCTTAGCTTAGAATCAATATGGCCAAAATCCTATTTCTAACACCTTACCCAACGAACTCTGCTCCAAGTCAACGATTTAGATTTGAGCAATATTTCTCTTTTTTTAAAGATGAAAATATCGACTATGACACCTTATCTTTTTTAGATGAAGCAACATGGAAAATTTTCTATCAAAAAGGATTTTTATTAAAAAAAACATTAGGTATTTTAAAAGGATTGTTAAATAGACATTTGCTCCTTTTAAAAATACATCAATACGATAAAATATTTATCCATAGAGAAGCTGCAATGGTAGGTCCCGCTTATTTTGAATGGATATATAGTAAACTTTTTAAGAAAGAAATAATTTTTGATTTCGATGATGCTATTTGGTTAAAAGACGTTTCGAATGCCAATCAAAACTTAAGTTGGTTAAAGTTTCCCGATAAAACAAAATCTATAATTGCTTATTCAAAAACCATTATAGCCGGAAATACTTTTTTAAGTAATTATGCGAAACAATTTAACGCTAATGTTTATGTTATTCCTACTACTATAGACACAAATTACCATTATCCTAGTAAAAAAACAATATCCGACACTATTAAAATAGGTTGGACAGGATCTTCTACCACCAACAAACATTTAGAGTTAATAAGTGATGTTTTAGAACATATTACTCAAACTTATTCGAACGTAAAAATTATTATGATTTCCAATCAACCCATTATTAGCAGTAAATTTAAATTGAAATTTGTTGAATGGAAACAATCATCAGAAATTGAAGATTTATCTCAAATTGATATTGGCATAATGCCTTTACCTGATAACGAGTGGGCTAAGGGAAAGTGCGGTTTCAAAGGGCTTCAATATATGGCTTTAGAAATTCCAACTATTATGTCTCCAGTTGGTGTTAACACCGAAATTATCGAGGATGGAAAAAATGGTTTTTTAGCCTCTAACAAAAACGAATGGATAAGTAAATTAAGTGCCTTAATTGAATCAAAAGAGCTACGAGAAGAATTAGGAAGAAATGGAAGAAAAACTATAGAAGACAACTATTCTGTTAATGCTCACAAAGATTTTTTAATTTCTTTAATAAAGCATTAAGTTCATTTTAACATTTTTCTTTCATCTTTTGCTATATTATATATTAACAGCAGTGCCGTTACAAATAACAGTTGTGCTGGCATTTTGTATCTGGATAAAGCTCCAAAATTATATGAGCTAACGCCTACTACTATCCCAAAAATTGCAGCAAAAATCATCATAAACAATATGTCTTTATTTTTAAACATGATTCTAAAAAACTGAAATCTGTACTTTAATAGTAAATAAACAACAAACAATAATATTAAGAAACTTTCTAAAGCACCAATTAAGGTTGGTACATTCCTAATTTCCCATAAGTAAGGTCTAAAAAAAGTAACATTAAAAGCGGCAGGAGCTACTTTTAAATACCCTAAAGGGGTAAATTCCATTTCTCCTAATGTATATCCGGATTGATCCTGAGTTTCAGCCAAATAACCATGCCAAGACTGAAATCCTTCTAAAGTTTGTTCTAATTTATTAATGTCATACTTTCCAGCTCCAATAGAAATATTCTGCAATACAAAAAAAGTGCTAACTGATATTGTTAATACAATCATGGGAATTAATATAATCCTTATAAAACTTCCTTTAATTAAGTTTTTTAAATTTGTTTGCCCCCAAATCAATAAACATGGAAGTAAAACATATAAAATATAAGGCTTTAACACTATGATAAAATACGAAGAAATAATAGTAATTAGTATACTAAAAAGTACCCTTCTTTTAAAAATGAAAATATTAGAAAATGCATAAATTAACCAACCCATACAACTTAATGTAATAGTATCTTTCAATACACCTGACCCCCAAAAAACAATAGAAGGAATAAAGAAAAACCCTATCAGTAAGTGCTTGGTATATTTCGGATAAATTTTACAAAGATTAGAATAAGCTTTCCAAAGTCCAATAAATGATAATGAAGCAAAAATTATTGTTGTGCTACCATAGGAAAAAAGACTTAAAAAGTTAATGAAGAAAAGTATTTTAACAAGAAGCCAAATATCATTTCCATTGATAAAATCTAATGTGTAATAATTAACTCCTTTTGATGATAAATCTATTGCCTCGTAACTTTTAAAAATCATTTCAATTCCCTCGGGTGGGTTTTTTGCAAAAAATTTAAAAATATCAATAGATGCCTGATAATACATTAAACTATCTCCAGGCATAAAATATACAGTTAATAATGCAAACATAAATCCACCAACTACTTTTGCTGTTAAGCCAAGTATGAAATATTTATATTCCGGATTATTATCAATCTTAATTCTTTTATAATAATAAGCTATGATATAAATCACCGCAAAAAATAGAACTGCTAGACAAATGTCATAAAGACCTAAATGTAAATCGATATATTTTATATTGTCTTCAGATAACATTTATTTTTTAAAATATTGATTAATTAATGCTCCACACATTTTTATTTTGTCTGGTTCCAAGTCGAAAAACAAAGGCAGTCTCAGCAACCTATCACTTTCTATTTTACTATAATCTCTTTTAAAACAAAAATAAGGATAGTTCTTACCTTTATCACTTAAATGCAAAGGAGAATAATGTGTATATGCTGCAATACCACTATTCAATAAATAGCTTTCTAATTCATTTCGTTGCTGCTTATCTTTAAGTTTTATAAAAAAAATATGAGCATTATGTTTATTAACTGTTTCCGGAAAATCTATCAACCCTGAAAGTTTTAAAGGATTTAATGCTTCTTGATATAATCCATATAAAGATTTTCGTTTTTTAGTTACCTTTTTTAATGCCTTTAGTTGAGCCAACAAAAAAGCTACATTAATCTCACTTAGTCCATAACTAGAACCTAATGTTTTCCATGTATATTCATTTACCTCTCCTGCTAAAAACGCTTTTCTATCAGTCCCTTTTTCTATAATAACATCAATTTTCTCAATTAAAGTTTTATTATTTATCAATATAGCTCCTCCTTCTCCACACTGAATATTTTTAGTGTCATGAAAACTAATACAACCTATATCACCAAAAGTTCCTAAATGCTGATTATTATAGTAAGAATCCATACTTTGAGCAGCATCTTCAATTAAATAAATAGCATGTTTATTACATAATTCTCTAACCTCTTCAATATTTTTGGTTAATCCGGCATAATGCACTAAAACTATAGCTTTAGTTCTTGATGTAATCGCTTGTTCTAGTAAACTTTCATCCAAACACATGGTTTCGGGGTGAATATCTACTAATACCAATTTTGCTCCTCTTAAAACAAAGGCATTTGCAGAAGAAACAAATGTAAAAGAGGGCACAATTACTTCATCTCCTTCATTAATGTCTATAGCTAGAGCTGCTAATTCTAAAGCAGAAGTACAGCTTGCTGTTAACCTTACTGTTTTGCAACCTGTAATTTTTGATAATTCCAACTCACATTTTTTTGAAAAAACGCCTGGATAAGAAAAACTTTTATTTGCAATTACTTCATTTATGTAAGTAACTTCGTCTCCTGAAACAAATGGTATATTAAACGGAATTTTCAAAATAGTTATGATAGAATTGGTTTTTGCTACAAATAACGAAAATAAAATTAAAGAAATAAATGCTTTATTAACCAACTCCATTAAATTATTAAGTTTAAAAGATATTGGTTGTTACGAAGATATTCCTGAAACTGCTGACACCATCGAAGGAAATGCTATTTTGAAAGCAAAATATGTTTACGAAAAATACGGATATAATTGTTTTGCTGATGATACCGGATTAGAAATTAAATCACTAAATGGTGAGCCTGGAGTTTACTCAGCAAGGTATGCAGGAGAAGAAAAAAATGCCGATAAAAACATGGATAAAGTGCTCCAAAAATTAACACACTATTCAGATAGAACTGCTCATTTCAAAACAGTTGTTGCATTAGTAATTAATAGCAAAATAACTACTTTTGAAGGAATTATTGAAGGTAAAATCACCAAAGAAAAACACGGGAAAGATGGTTTTGGTTACGACCCAATTTTTAAACCAAACGGCTACAAAATCACTTTTGCAGAAATGCCATTGTCTGAAAAAAACAACATAAGCCATAGAGGTCGTGCTGTAAAAAAACTAATTCACTTCTTAAATTCAAAAAAATAAAAAAAGAGCATGAAAATCATGCTCTTTTTAAAAAATATTCAACTGAACTTACAACTAATTATTTAGCTGCAACTTTAAACTTTACAGTAAAAAAGTCATCAATCATTTTGTCTCCTAAACCTTCAAAAAACTTTCCTGAACCATATTTAATATCATATAAAGTTCTATCTACTTTAACTTCTGCATAAGCAGCAACTTTACCATCTTTTATATCAATAGTAGCAGGAAATTCTATCGGTTTAGTAATTCCTTTAATAGTTAAATCTGCTTTAACAATATAAGTATTACCTTTTTTTTGTTTAGTAGAAATAATTTTTAAAATTGCCTCTCCGTGGTTTTTAGTATCAAAAAAATCAGCAGAATTTAAATGCCCTTCTAATTTGCCTTTCATTTCTCCTTCTAAATCTGAAACTACTATTGAAGTCATATCAATAATTACTTCACCACCTACAATTTTATTATCTTCAACCTTTACTGTTCCTTCTTTAATTTCAATTGTACCATTGTGTTGTCCGGTAACTTTTTTACCTACCCATTCTACAGTACTTAAATCTTTTTTAATGTGTAAATGACTCTCGTCTCCATGGGCTTTTAGCGATAATACTGATGCAGCTACTACCGCCATACTTAAAATAATTTTTTTCATGATTTCTAATTTTTAAATTTATACCGCAAATGTATGTAATAACATTAAATGTATATACATTTATTATTTAATTTTTGTTAATTTTTGTTAAGTTACTAGTTTATAAATATAATTATTTAATCTCTTGACAAAGCTCTATCAATACTCCATTTACCGATTTAGGATGCAGAAAGCATACCAATTTATTATCAGCTCCTTTTTTTGGTTGTTCGTTTAAAACAATAAATCCCTCTTTAGATAAACGCTCCATTTCTGCATAGATATCATCCACATCAAAAGCAATATGATGAATACCTTCGCCTTTCTTCTCTATAAACTTATAGATAGCACTTTCTTCAGAAGTTGCTTCTAGTAACTCAATTTTGTTTTCTCCCGTTTTGAAAAAAGTAGTAATTACATTTTCGCTTTCTACTGCTTCAGTTTTGTATGGCGACTGATTAAAAAGCTTGGTATATGTTTTTGTTGCCTTTTTAATATCTTTTACAGCAATACCTATATGTTCAATTTTTTGTATCATACTTTTATTTCAAAAAAAAATCCTCACTAAAATTAGCGAGGATTTTTTAATATTAATAATTATTTATGTTATTTCTTCACAAAAGTCTCACTCTTATTATCATAATTCAAATAATAAATTCCTTTTTTAAGGTTAGTAACATCAATAGAATTACCATATCCCTTTTTAACAATGTTAGCATAGCTATCATAAACTTCAAACAACGTCTCATCAGTAAAAGTAATAATGTCTTTTACTTTTATTGGGCTAAAGGTAATTTCACCTTTGGTGGAAACATAACGAGCAGCTTGAGAATATCTTGGTTTACCTGAATAATCTATTTGCTTAACTCTAAATTTATTTTCACCTGAATGAGGCTCAATTTTAAATTCATATTTGTTTTCCGTAGAAGTTCCAACACCATCAACTTCTCCTACTTTTATCCATTTGTTCCATCTAAATTGCTCTACCACAAAAGTTAACTTTCCCGTTTCGTTTGAAGTTGTCCACTCAAAATTTCCTTCTTTAGAAATATTCATGTTAACAATTTCAAAAGTACTTTTAGGTTTAAGCACCTCAGGATTTAATACTTTTGGTTTACAATCATCTTTATGCTTAATTTTTACAATTACAGGGTCTCCAACTTTTAATTGAAATGCAGTAAAATCAATTTCAAAAGCACTTGAGTTTACTTCATCTGTTGTTACATCTCCATTTATGGTTACCTCAAACGTACAGAAACCAACTCCTGTTCCGGCAAAAGGATTTTGCACATACAGGTTTTTGCCTTGATAATGTCCTTCTAAAACAATTACTCCAGCATAACTGCTAATTACAGTAAAGAAAGCAAGGATGAATGTAAATATATTTCTTTTCATTTTCAATGTGTTATTCTTTTATAGCTATATAAAATAATTAAAAGGCAATATTAAGTCCTAATTTGCGATTTTCAAAATATTTTTATGCAATTATAGTATTTATAACAAAATAAACTTTTAATGTTATAAGTATAACTACTTAATTGCGAAACAAAAATAATATATTTTAAATAAAAACATGCCCTATTTTAAAAAATATTTTTGATGTCAATAACAAAGTGATTTAATCCTTAATTTTGTCGGCTATGAGCAAAAAAGGGATTTTACTAGTTAATTTAGGCACGCCAAACAGCTACGAAACTGCTGATGTAAGAAAGTACCTACGTGAGTTTTTAATGGATAAATATGTAATTGATTTGCCATATTTAACCCGTTGGTTTTTGGTAAATGTAATTATTGCTACTTTTAGAGCTCCTAAATCGGCTAAGATTTACAAGCAATTATGGACAAAAGAAGGCTCTCCGCTACTAGTTTACGGAAAAAAAGTGCGTGAATTATTACAGCAAGAAGTAGGTAATGATATTGCTGTTTATTTAGCTATGCGTTATCAAAACCCATCCATAAAAAGTGTACTAAAAGAAATAAAAAAAGATGGAATTACTGATTTAGTAGTTATCCCTCTTTATCCGCAATATGCTTCTTCTTCCACTAAATCAAGTATCGAAAAAGTGAAAGAAGAATTAACTAAAGCAAATTACCAGCCCAAGGTTACATTTATTGAAAACTTCTTAAGCAACGAAAAGTTTATTGAAGCTTTTGCTGAAAATGGTAATAACTATTGGAAAACAGGGGATTATCAAAAAGTATTATTTAGCTACCACGGCATTCCTGAAAGACATATTCTAAAAGATTCTGAAAAAGGTTATTGCCAATTAAACGACAAATGTTGTTCAAAATATTCTAACAATAACCGTTTGTGTTACAGGGCACAATGTTATGAAACCTCTCGATTAATTGCCGCTGAAATGGGACTGAAAGATGATGAGTATAAAGTGGCATTTCAATCTCGTTTGGAAACGCGTGCCAGAGACCCTTGGCTAAAACCTTACTCAGACTTGGTTACAGAAGATTTGGCAAAATCGGGCGTAAAAAATGTTCTTTGCTTTTCTCCCTCTTTTATTGCTGATTGTTTAGAAACCACTATTGAAGTAGGTGAAGAATTTAAAGAAATTTTCCATGAAAACGGTGGAGAAAAATGGCAACTGGTTGAAAGTCTTAACGATAATCCAAAATGGATTGAAGCTCTTAAAGAAATTACTTTATCAAGCTTTTAACGCTAAAATTCTCTCTTCCAAAAATCTACTTAAATCAAATTGATGTTGAATTTGCATTCCCGTAAAATTAGTAGCTTTATTAATAGCTTCTTCTAAATCAAATTCTTGCTGGGTTTGTGTGAAATAATGTTGCTTTTCAAAATGATATCTTGCTAAATATTCTTGCTCTGTTTGTCCGGGAGTAGGTACTAAAACTGCTTTTTTACCCAAAACAGCTAGATCCATTATGGTGGAATATCCTGCTCTAGAAATAACCAATTTACTTTGTCCTATTTTTTCTAAAAACAATTCTGTTGGTAAGTGGTTATGCACTTCTATATTTTCCGAATGTAAATATTCCGGGATTATATTTTCTGATGGTAACCCTCTTACCAAAACTAATTTTAATGCTGTTTTTTCAGCTTGTTTGACTACTAAACTCTCAAAAACAGTTCGTTGTGGTTCTGGACCAGAAATAACAACAAAAGCATCATATTTTTGTTCTGAAAACAACCCTTTTTCTGAAAATCTTGACAATGGTTCTATAAAAAAAATAGGTATCGCATTTAGTTTTTTGGTGTGCGATAAATTACCACTCAAATTACTTTCATTTTCAATATCGGGAACCCAACATTCGTTGAATTTCTGTATAAAATAATGGTTAATTTTATTGAGCCATCTTTTTCCGAAAGAAGCCTGAATAAATAACTGATGTGTAATAAATGCCGTTGGAATTTTTTTAGTCCAAAGTCCGTAGCGGTTGTCAGATATCACCAATTCTATTTGATTCTCATCTATTATGGTTTGTAACAATTGATGCTCTTTTTTAATACTTCTTAAAAACCCCGGCATTTGTGACAACATTTTAAAATTCATGCATCCATTAGTTGTATAACGAATAGTATAACCAGGCAACTGTACAAATTGTAACTGAGGAAAAGTAGTTTTTAAAAAATGTAATGGTGTATTGTCGGCAGCAATAATTACTTCATGTCCTAAATCAATTAATGTATAAATAATGGGAACACATCTAGCAACATGTCCTAAACCCCAATCTAACGGGCAAACCAATATTTTTTTTTGATTACTGATAATTACTTTTTATTTTCCAATTTAACAAAAGCCACTAAATTACCTTTATCGCAAGAAGAAAAGCCAAGTGCTTCATAAAAACCTCTTGTTTCTTCATTATCATCAGTCAGCAATACTTTTTGACGAACATTTTTAAATTTCTCCAAGACTTTCTGTAACAATAAACTCCCAATTTTTCTTCTTTTATGTGATTTCATTACCAAAATATCCTGAATATAAACAATAGTCAATCCATCACCCACCAAGCGAATCAACCCAACTAATTGCCCATTTTCCCAAACAGAAAGCACATAAAGTGAATTACTTACGGCTTGCTGCAATAAGTCTGGGCTATTGGTATAAGCCAACCAATTAGCATCGTTATAGAGGCTTAATAAATCTGCCTGATTTAATTTCTTTTCTTCAGAAAACTCGAGATTGTTCATTTGCAGGTTTAATTAACTTTTTCTAAACAAAAATAATTTAAATGAGTGTAATCATACTTATAAAACAAGTAAAATATTATCTTTGTTCAAACTAAAACAAATTGTTATGCTAAAAAAAATTGGTCTTGCATTGTTTGCAATTTTCGTAATTATACAGTTTTTCAGAATTGACAAAACCAATCCTGAAATTATTGCTGAAAATGATTTTTTATATGCCGTTGGAGCTCCTGAAGAGGTGACTCAAATTATTAAAACATCGTGCTACGATTGTCATTCTAACACTACCCAATACCCTTGGTATAGCAATGTTGCTCCTGTTTCTTGGTGGCTAAAAGACCATATTAATGAAGCAAGAGAAGAACTTAATTTTTCTGAATGGGAAACGTTTGAGCATAAACGTAAACTAAAAAAACTAAAAGAAGCTGTTGAAGAATTAGAGGAAAAAGAAATGCCTTTAACATCTTACACTATTACTCATAGTGATGCTAAATTATCCGACCAACAAAGAGAATTACTAATCAATTGGTTTAAAGAAACCTTAAGTTATTTTGAAGAAGGTGAAGCTACTGCAGAAGAAGAACCTAAAAGTAATCTTAGCTTAGATAATGGCAAAAAATGGATTGCTAATGTTGAAACTATTGACGGTATTAATAACATGATAGCCATTATTGCTCAACCAATGGAAGAAGAAAGAATTATTCTGTTTGTTGCTAGAGGACAACAACTTATGATAGAGTTTGAAACGTTAGTGTCTAAATGCAACATGACTGGTGAAGCTCACGAGCAACTTCATCACTATATTTTTCCTTTAAAAGAAAAAATTGAGCTATTAATGAATTGTGAGGACATGACTACTTGTGATTTAACTCAATTGGACATTTTAAGACATTTGCACTTATTTAACGAGTATTTTGAAGGAGCAAGTTTGCCAAGTTAATTGCTACTTATAAAAATTCATCTCGGTTAAATACTTGTAAACCGGTTCTGTAAGTAAATAACGGACATCCTTTTTATCTTTTACCGCTTTTCTAATAAAGCTGGAAGATACTTTCATTACCGGAGCATCACAAAAATGTACATTTGGATGATTAAAAAAATCGTGCTGTTGTTGGTTGACTTTCAATTCAGATTCTTCTCTCTCTTGTTCTGTTAAAGCTCTCGGATAAACATAAATATGATGATTAGTGATAATTTCTTCATGATTTTTCCACTTGTGGAAAGTCCTTAAATTATCCTCCCCCATAATCAACGAAAATTCATAATTCGGGTATTTCTCATGCAAATAAATTAAGGTATCAGAAGTGTAAGATGGTTTAGGCATATTAAACTCAATACCGCAATCTTTTAAATGATTATTATCTTCTATAGCTACCCTTACCATAGCCAAACGATGATAATCTGCCAATAAAGAATTACTTAATTTTAATGGATTTTGAGGAGATACAACAAACCAAACTTCATCTAAATCGGTATACTCTGCCATGTAATTAGCAATTATCAAATGTCCGACATGAATGGGATTATATGTTCCAAAATATAGGCCTACTTTCATCTGTTTTATCTATTGTTTTCATCTGTCAGATATAACTCCCTATTATTAATCATTTTCTTATGTAAGAAAATTTTTTTTCAAGGTCATTTCATCCCTCTATTATTTTGTTAAAAAAGAGTTTACAATATTAAGTGTTTCTTTCTGAGCTTTTTCCAAATTATCATTTACAATAATTACATCGAACCACTTAGAGTAACTCATTTCTTGAGTTGCCTTTTTCAGTCTTTTTTGGATTTTCTCTTCTGTTTCACTTCCTCTGCTTCTTAACCTTTTTTCTAACTCTTCTATACTTGGAGCCTGAATGAAAATGGTTAGTGCATTCTCTCCAAAATATTTACTTAAACTCAAACCACCTTCTACATCCACATCAAAAATTACATTATGTCCTTCTTCCCAAATTCTGGTAATTTCAGATTTTAAAGTCCCATAATATTGATCTTGATAAACTTCTTCCCATTCTACAAACTCGTTATTGTCTATTTTGTTTTGAAATTCCTCTGTACTCAAAAAGTAATAATCCACTCCGTTAGTTTCATTCTCTCTTTTTTCTCTATTGCATGCCGAAATCGAAAATTTTAAATTTAAGTCTTGTGCCAATAGGTATTTGGTAATTGAAGTTTTTCCTGCTCCTGATGGAGCACAAATGATAATGCATTTGTTTTTACTCATAATTCTTATAAAATATTTAATATCTGTTCTTTAATCTTTTCTAACTCATCTTTCATCTCCACCACAATTTTTTGTAATTCGGAATGATTTGCTTTTGACCCTAACGTATTAATTTCTCTACCCATTTCCTGACTGATAAAACCCAACTTTTTTCCTTGGGAATCCTTATCATTCATAGTGTCCATAAAATAATCGAGGTGAGATTGTAATCGTTGCTTTTCTTCTGAAACATCGAACTTTTCAATATAAAAAACCAACTCTTGCTCTAACCTGTCTTTATCTATCTGATTACCATTAACAATTTCTTCTAAATGTGCTGTAATCCTTTCTCTAACAGTAATTATTCTTTCTTTTTCGTACAATTCCACTTTATTCAACAGCTGTTGAATATTATTAATTCTCAACTCCATTTCTTTTTGAAGCGTATTGCCTTCATCCGTTCTGTAAGCATCAATATCTTGCAAGGCTTTTGTAGTCAATTCTACTATGGTCTGCCACTCCGACTCGTCTAAGGCTTGTTTTTCTTCTTTCTGAAAAACATCAGGCATTCCTGCAACAATTTTTATTAAATCAGATTGCTCGCCCAACTCGTCAGACAAACGCTTTAGCTCATTATAATAGTTTTTAAATAAACTTTCGTTAATTTGGTAATTTGGTGTGGCAGTAGTTTGCTCAACATATAAACTAAATTCAATTTTTCCTCTCTCAAGATGCTGATTAATTTTAGCTCTAAGTTCTAATTCTTTTTCTTTGTAAACAGCCGGAATTCTTATAGAAATATCAGCTTGTTTGCTATTAAGCGAACGAATTTCAATGCTGATTTTCTTTTGGTTGATACTGGTAGCGGATTTCCCAAATCCGGTCATTGATTTAATCATCTATGATAATTTTAAGTTGCAAATGTAATAAACCTAATACTTGAATAACAATAGATGGACACAAAATGCTATTTTTGTTGTTCAACTATAAAAAAATAATGGAAAAACTATGAGCAACATCAACTTTAAAATTGATAATGGAGTAGGCATTATCATCCTTAACAGACCCGATAAATTCAACAGTTTTGTTCGCCAAATGGCTTTTGATTTACAAGCTGCTTTAGACGAATGTGAAAAAAAACCCGAAGTAAGAGCCATTTACATTACTGCTGAAGGTAAAGCATTTTGTGCCGGACAAGATTTAGCAGAAGCCATAGATCCTAATCAAACCGAATTACCCAAAATTGTAGAAGAACATTACAATCCAATAATAGATCGATTAAGAAAAATTGAGAAACCTATTGTTTGTGGCGTAAATGGTGTTGCAGCGGGTGCTGGAGCCAACATTGCATTGGCTTGCGATATTACCCTTGCAGCAAAATCAGCAAGTTTTATACAGGCATTTAGTAAAATTGGGTTAATCCCCGATAGTGGAGGAACGTACTACCTACCCAGATTAATTGGTCTGCAAAAAGCTGCTGCTTTAATGTTTTTAGGAGATAAGGTTATAGCTGAAGATGCTGAAAAAATGGGTATGATTTATAAAGCTGTTGCCGATGAAGCTTTACAAGAAGAAGCCCTAAGAATAGCTCAAACCTTAGCTCAAATGCCTACCAAAGGAATTGGTTTAACTAAAAGATTATTAAACGAATCGTTTAATAACAACTTAACACAACAATTAGCCAGAGAAGGTGAGTTACAAAATGAAGCCGGACAGACGTACGATTACCAAGAAGGTGTAAATGCATTTTTAGAAAAACGTAAACCAATCTTCAAAGGGAATTAATTAACAAAAGCAAACATTAGGAATGAAGAAAAAAGATATAACTTATGAATGAAATAAATAAAGTAGGCGTACTAGGAGCAGGCTCTATGGGTTCCGGAATTGTGCAAATTGCAGCAACCAACAAACATCAAGTTACTCTGGTAGATTTAAATGAAGAGGCTTTAGTGAAAGCTTCAACAGGATTAAAAAACATTTTATCTCGTTTAGTGCAAAAAGAAAAAATCAATCAGGCTACGGCAGATAATATTATGGGAAGAATTACTTTTTCTACCTCAACCAAAGATTTAGCCGAATGTGATTTGATTATTGAAGCCATCATTGAAAATTTAGACGTAAAAAAGAAAGTGTTTGCTCAGTTGGAAAGCATTACTTCTCCCAATTGTATTTTGGCAAGTAACACTTCTTCGCTTTCTATTGCATCCATTGCAGCAGCTTGTAAAAAACCCGAAAGAGTAATTGGCATCCATTTTTTTAACCCTGCACCATTAATGCCCTTAGTAGAAATTATTCCTGCAGTGCAAACATCCGAAGCTACCAAAAAAACGGCTCGTACATTAATTGACAGTTGGGGAAAAGTAACAGTGTTGGCAAAAGACACTCCGGGTTTTATTGTTAATCGTGTAGCTCGTCCGTTTTATGGCGAAGCATTACGAATTTATGAAGAAGGAGTAGCCGATTTTGCAACCATAGATTGGGCTATGACCGAAATGGGTGGATTTAGAATGGGTCCTTTTACGTTAATGGACTATATTGGTAATGACATCAATTATACGGTTACAGAAACCGTTTTTGAAGCGTTTTATTACGACCCGAGATACAAACCATCCTTTACACAAAAACGCCATTCAGAAGCAGGTTGGTACGGAAGAAAATCCGGTAGAGGTTATTACAATTATGCTGATGAAGCTAATATGCCGGAACCCAAGAAAGACAAAGTCTTAGGCACTGTTATTTTCAACCGAATTTTAGTAATGTTAATTAACGAAGCTGTTGATGCTTTATTCTTAAACATTGCTTCTAAAGAAGATATCGATTTAGCGATGACCAAAGGTGTAAATTACCCTAAAGGTTTATTAAAATGGGCAGATGAAATTGGATTGGAAAATGTGCTTACACAATTAGAAACACTTTTTGCCGAATACGGAGAAGATCGCTACCGACCAAGTGTATTGTTAAGAAGAATGGTAAGAGAAAACAAAAATTTCTTTTAATTATGGGACAAACACACAAAATAGTAGATAAAATGATGGAAACCGATGCTTTTAGCCAATGGTTGGGTATCGAAGTCATTGAGTCAAAAGAAGGGTATTGTCAACTAAAAATGACGGTAAGACCGGAGATGTGCAATGGATTTGGCATTATACACGGTGGAGTAACTTTTTCATTAGCAGATAGTGCTCTGGCTTTTGCTTCTAATGCTTATGGCAGATTAAGTGTGGCGTTGGAGTGTTCTATTTCTTATCCTAATCCGGTAAATGTTGGCGACACCTTATTTGCAGAAGCTACAGAGATAAATTTATCTAACAAAATAGGCATTTACAACATTCCGGTAACTAACCAACATGGTATGTTGGTTGGAGCTTTTAAAGGTACTGTTTATAGAACAGGAAAAGAATGGAAAGTTTAGTTTATGAGTTTAGAGGTAGAAACATTATCGTTTTATGAAACCTCAAACTTTAAACATTGAACCTCAAGATACCAAGACCTCTCCATCCATTTCTACTGGCAAAGCAATATCCATTAACTTTAAAATAGTGGGAGCGATATCCGCTAACTTTCCATCAGCAATAGCTTTGTAATGATTATCTATTAAAATGCAAGGCACCAAATTAGTGGAATGAGCTGTATTTGGAGAGCCATCAGCATTGATAGCAACATCAGCATTACCATGATCGGCAATAATGATAAATGAATATCCTTTTTCTATTCCTGTGTTTACGATTCGTTCCACACAATTATCCACTTTCTCCACCGCTTTTACAATGGCTTCATAAACGCCTGTATGTCCCACCATATCAGGATTAGCGAAATTTAAACAAATAAAATCGGCAGAATCATTATTAATTTCATTAAGAATGGCTTGAGTAACTTCTTCAGCACTCATTTCAGGTTGTAAATCGTAAGTAGCTACTTTTGGAGAATTGATTAAAATTCTTTTTTCGCCAGTAAAAGGAAGCTCCCTACCTCCTGAAAAAAAGAAAGTTACGTGGGGATATTTTTCTGTTTCGGCAATACGAATTTGGGTTTTATTATGAGCAGATAGTACTTCTCCCAAGGTATTCGTTAAATTATCTTTATTATAAAGAACATGCACATTTTTAAATGTCTTATCATAGTTCGTCATGGTAACATAGTACAACGGAAGTGTATTCATGTTCCATTCATGTTTGTCTTCTTGCGTTAGTGCAATGGTAATTTCTCTACAACGATCGGTTCTAAAGTTAAAACAAATCACCACATCATCCGGCTGAATAGTTCCTATAGGATTTCCTGTCTCATTCACCACAACAGTAGGTTCTATAAACTCATCGGTAACATTATTAATATAACTTTCTTGAATGCTTTGTAATACATTCTGCGTTGTTTTTCCTTCGCCTTTAACCAATAAATTATATGCTTTTTGTACACGTTCCCAACGGTTATCCCTATCCATAGCATAATACCTGCCAATTACCGAAGCTAACTTTACATTGGTATGTTGAATTTTTTCTTGAAGTTGCTCTATAAAACCCAATCCACTTTTAGGATCACAATCTCTACCATCAGTAAACGCATGCACAAAGGCTTTTTTTACTTGTTGCTGATGTGCTATCTCACACAATCGGTACAAATGGTTTTGATGTGAATGAATACCCCCATCGGAAACCAACCCCATAAAATGAACACTTACATTGTTTTTCTTTGCGTATTCAAAAGCAGCTAATAAAGTAGGATTTTTATCGATGGTTTTATCTTCAACAGCTTTATTAATTTTAGCAAAATCTTGATACACTACTCTTCCTGCTCCTATGTTAAGATGCCCTACTTCAGAGTTACCCATTTGTCCTTCAGGCAACCCTACAAAACCACCAAAGGTTTTTAGTTTTGCATTGGGATATTTTGCCAAGCAAGCATCAAAAAACGGGGTATTGGCATTGTAAATGGCGTCTGATTTGGTCTTGTCTCCCAAACCCCAACCATCCAAAATTAATAAAGCTACTTTTTTTGTGTTCATCTTTAGAAAATATTAAGCTCGACAAAGTTAAGCTCATTTTTTTAGCCCTTTAATTAATGTTAAGATTATTTTGAGAAATTTCGCTCCGTTTGTTCATTTGCCCACGCTCGGGTAGATGGCATTAGTAGTTGGTTTCGAATTCAACTTTTAAGCTTTTTTACATTTTTGACAGTAGGATAATGCGTAATTTTATGGTGTAATTATTAAACTAATAAAATGAAAAAGACATTGATATTAGGAGCAACTCCAAACCCCGAAAGATATGCATACAAAGCCACTGCTAAATTGGCTCAACACGGACATGAAGTAGTACCTGTTGGGATTAAAAAAGGTAAAATTGAAGGACATGAGATATTAACTAATTCTCCTACCCCAACTGATATTGATACTGTTACCTTATATGTTGGTCCGGCTCGACAAAAAGAATATTACGATTATGTAGTGAATCAAATTCACCCGAAACGTATTATTTTTAATCCGGGTACAGAAAATCCTGAACTTAAAAAATTAGCCGAAGATAAAGGCATTGCTACCGAAGAAGCTTGTACCTTGGTATTGTTATCTATAGATAAATATTAGAAAAATTTAGCTTTACTTTGCTGTTCTATTTTCTATACAAATGAAAGCTTTTTTAACGATTGGGTTATTGATTTTATCCAATACCTTTATGACTTTAGCGTGGTACGGTCATTTAAAATTCAGTGAGTGGAAATGGTTCAACAAGTTGGGCTTTATTTCCATTGTATTAATCAGTTGGGGTATTGCTTTGTTTGAGTATTTTTTTCAGGTGCCTGCCAACCGAATTGGCTACAAAGAAAATGGTGGACCGTTTTCGTTGATAGAACTAAAAGTGCTACAAGAAGTAATTACCTTGGTGGTTTTTGTAGTATTTTCCTTGCTACTTTTTAAAAACGAAACTTTTAAATGGAACCACTTAGTAGGTTTTGTGTTTTTGGTATTAGCAGTTTATTTTATTTTTAAGAAATAATTCTTCTCTTTTCCCTGACGAAACGCAGTGAAGATTAGGGACCCATACTTAGGTTTTGGTGATTAGTCTGGACTCCTTATCTCCACTCTGCTTCGTAAGGAGAGTTCTGTTTGTTTTATATTTAAGGCTGTGAAGTTAAATCTTCACAGCCTTTCTTAATATTAAATTAATCCTCTAAATTAAATGTAACTTTAACTTCTTCGTAGTTGGTATAATCAACATTAGGGTTAGCTAAACGAGCACTTGAAGCTATTGCAACAACTTTAAATCTTTCGAGAGTAGTAGGCTGTGGGTTTGCAACTATATTTACGTTGGAAGTACTATAAGCGTATATAACTTCTGTTCCCGAAAAGCTTAAGGGTAATGCTGCCCATACACCTGAATATGCAGATGTTTCCATATAAACCATCACAGAACCGCTATTTACAATAGTGTTACTTACAATAGTAGCATTCAAATTGGTTTGGTTTGAAGACCAATTCCAACTATTAACATCAAATGTTTGTGATTTTACATTAGCATTTCCTGCAGGACCAGCAGGGCCTGGAAGACCATCTTTGCCATCTTTTGCACAGCTAAATAATAGAGAAACACTTGCTATTAAAGTGAGCAACACTATTCTTTTTATTGTTTTCATTTCTATAAATTTTAAAGTTCGAGGTAAAAATATAAAAAAATTCAATACTAATCATAAAACATTAGTAATAATATATAACACTAATTATAAATGATATAACTACGAGTTTTGTAGAAAAACAAAATTTGTGGTAACTGATTCTGAAAAATATTTACAGTTTATTGGAAGTAAAATAGCTGAGATACGAAAGTTAAAAGGAATTTCGCAATATAAATTAGCCAAACAAGTAATGATGGAACAATCTAATTTGGCTAGAATAGAAAAAGGCTTAACCAACCCCACTGTCAAAACGCTACTTAAAATTTCTGATGCTTTAGAGATTCAATTGGTAAATTTATTTGATTAAGATAAAAATTATATACAACGAACTATATAATGGCAGCTTATTGCTTTTTTTACTTAATTCTAAATTAGAACTAAAATCCTACAAAAAAATAATCTCTTATATAGTCTTTAAAAAAACCTATAATTGTTAATGGAATTGCAAAAGTTACAAGATGAATCCACCCTTTATAAATCCAAACCCACTTCTTTTTCTTACCTAATCCAATAACTGTTTTGGGTCTTAACAAAATAATTACTGAGCAAATTAAAAAAATTAGCCATAATTTGCCTATTATCTTATTAGACACTTCCTCAAATACAAAACTTGTAGGAACGTATGAGCTCTGATATTTTAATAGTAATTCTATGGATTTTGGAAGATTGTCATTAGTTATACCAATATCTAATAGATTATGAGTTTCTTTTACAAGTTCTAGCTTATAAGCTTCTAAACGAGTAATTGAATCATCAAGAAATACAGTTAAAAACATCAATACGAAAAAACTTATTATTACTGACTGTATACCAAATTGAGCCCATTTTTGTACTATCCATTTTGGTTTATTTTCTCTTGTCCAAGTTTTTATTTTATGCTTTATGTCAGTAGAAATTTTTAAGTCTTCAAAATTATCAGTAGTATAAAGCCAACCTATATCATCAGACGTAATTTCAAACTTAAATTCGTACTCCTCTGTTTTTATTTCTATTAATAATTCAGAAGGAAGAAAATCATCTATTTTATTATCTTTCAATATACCAATAATCGAATAATCTTCTATTATTTTTCCTCTTTTAGATTTTAAAATAACCTTACTATGATTTTCATTAGAAGGATATTTTACAAAAATATTTGTTTTAATCTCTTCAATTATCTCATGTAATTTTTCTAATTGAAGTTCATTCAATATCCAAGGACCTCTAATTTCAGTCTCTCTTGGGTATATTAATTCTGCCATATCTTAAAATTTAATATTATTTTTTCGTTTTCTAATCAAGAACATATATTACGTTTATCTATATACATAGTACTTAATTTAGAAATCAAATTACGATAATCTTCGTTGTTCTCAGATTCTAATATCATTAGTGATAAATCTGTTTCACAGAATGAAATGAATTTATATCAGTAAGTTGATTAAATTTTTTACTTTCCTTATAAACAATCATATCTTTTTTACTCTCAACTGAATTCATAAGAAATAACTCTGCAGAACTAGTGTCATGTACTGAACTAACCCAACCTATATCTCCTAATTGTTTTAATCGATTTAGAAAATCAACTCTTTTAGGGTGACCAAATTTTTTGAAATGAAATGCTGGCATCCATGTTTTATAAAAATCAAAATATAAAGTTTCTAAGGAGCTAATAATTTGCCCTCCATTAATTTCTATAATTCTATATGGCATTTCTATATCTTTTATAATTTCCCAGACTTGGATTTCATCAAGTTGATGGTAATAAGCTGTCCCACAATCATAAATATCAAAACTAAAAAACATATTTTCATGATATTTTGTGTCTTTATACTTCCTGTACAGCATAGTATGTGCTGGTATAATACATTTCTTATGAAGAATTTCTTTTAGAGGAACTTCTTTTCTACTATAATTGTATTCTAATAAAACCATAGGATTAAATTCATATTCTGGTTCTGTTGTCATTAATGTTAGATTTTAAGGTTAATAAATCGAATTACCACTTACAAAACTAATCAGCGATTTTGGCATTAAAAAAATAATTTCCTTTACAACCTTTACTTAAGTTGTAAAGGAAACCGCCATTGAAGTAGTAAAATCAATATCCTTTTTAAAAAAATTGTGTAAAGGAAATAAAATCCTATCCTTGTTTTACTATCTTAATTTTAACCAAAAAACACCCTTCTCCTTTGAAACGACTTATCTAAACCATTAACTCAGTACGTATAAACTCAACATTTCTTTTCTAACTCACCAACCTATTCACAACTTCCCTTTTTTAATACTCTCTACTACTTCCGGGTCGAGCAGGGTGCTGGTATCGCCTAAGTTGGAGGTATCGCCTTCGGCAATTTTTCGTAAAATTCTACGCATAATTTTCCCGGAGCGGGTTTTCGGCAAGTCTTTTACTATCTGTATTTTATCGGGCTTAGCAATTGGTCCAATTTCTTTGGTTACCAACTCCAACAGTTCTTTTCGGAGTTCGTTTTCATCCACTTCTTTGGCACAAATTACATAAGCATAAATCCCTTGTCCTTTAATATCGTGCGGGTAACCCACCACTGCTGTTTCCACCACACATTCGTGCGTGTCTAAGGCATCTTCTACTTCAGCAGTTCCCATACGGTGTCCGGAAACATTAATTACATCATCTACCCTACCCGTAATTCTATACATGCCATCAGCATCTCTGCGGCAGCCATCGCCTGTAAAATACTTGTTTTCGTAAGTAGAAAAATAGGTTTGCTTACATCTTTCGTGGTCGTTGTAAATGGTTCTCAACATAGAAGGCCATGGAAATTTAATACACAAATTACCTTCTGTTTCCGTTTCGGTCAGTTCATTACCATCAGCATCTACAATGCAAGGTTGAATTCCCGGTAAAGGATAAGTAGCATAAGATGGTTTTAAAGGCGTTAAATTACCTAGGGGAGAAATCATAATGCCACCTGTTTCGGTTTGCCACCATGTATCTACAATAGGACATTTGCCTTTACCAACATGTTCGTGGTACCATTCCCACGCTTCATCGTTAATGGGTTCTCCTACACTTCCCAATACTTTTAATGACGATAAATCATGTTTGTTGACATACGATAAATCTTGAGCTTGCAACGCTCTAATAGCAGTTGGTGCGGTATAGAAAATATTTACTTTGTGTTTGGCAACAATTTCCCAAAATCGGCCTGCATCGGGCCAAGTAGGAACACCTTCAAACATGACTGTTGTTGCTCCAGCCAATAAAGGACCATACACAATATACGAATGTCCGGTTATCCAACCAATATCGGCAGTGCACCAATAAATATCGTCTTTTTCATACTGAAAAACATTTTGAAACGAATATTGAGCAAAAACCATATAACCACCGGTAGTGTGTAAAATTCCTTTGGGTTTTCCGGTAGAACCCGAAGTGTAAAGAATAAACAAAGGATCTTCTGCATCCATTTCCTCGGCAGGACAATCATTAGTTACTTTTGCTATTTCATCGTGCCACCATTTATCTATGTTGTCATTAAAGGCAACTTCCGCTCCTGTTCTTTTCAACACAATGTTGCTGGTTACCGAAGTACATTGTTGCAAAGCTTCATCCACTACCGCTTTTATAGGAATGACTTTAGACCCGCGATAAGATTCATCCGAACAAATTACAATATTACACTGAGCATCATTTATTCTGTCGGCAAGTGCTTTGGCAGAAAAGCCTGCAAATACTACCGAATGAATAGCTCCAATTCTGGCACAAGCCAAAGTAGCAATAGCTAACTCAGGAACCATAGGCATATACAAACAAATTCTGTCACCTTTTTTTGCTCCATTGCATTTTAACACATTAGCAAAAGCACTCACTTTTTCGTGTAATTGTTTGTAAGTAAGCTTAATAACATCTTCATTCGGATTATTAGGTTCCCAAAGAATAGCTGTTTTATTGGGATGAGTAGCCAAATGTCTGTCTAAACAATTTTCAGTAATGTTGAGTTTGCCATTAACAAACCATTTAACTGATGGCGTTTTAAACTCCCATTCTAAGGTTTTATCCCACTTTTTTTGCCACTGAAAAGTTTCAGCAATTTCGTCCCAAAAGGCTTCGGGATTTGCTATACTTTTTTGATATTGTTGTTGATATGCTTCGAAAGAGTTTATTTTTAATGACATAGGTGAAATTTTATTGCGTTTTGATGTCTAAAATTAGACAAAAAAGAGGAAACCACATTTTTAAAATCATGATTTTTTAGAACATTTAACAACACTAATTTTTCTCACTTCTAAGCTTTGTTAAACGGATATTTTATTTACTTTTGTCTATTCAAAAATCAAGACAAAGGCATGGACAAACATTCCTATTTAAGCAATGCAGATGGAGCTGTAATTGAAGATTATTACCAGCGTTACATCAATAACCCTGACAGTGTTTCGGAAGGATGGAGAAAATTTTTTGAAGGATTCGAATTTGCTCGTAAAAACTACGACACTGATGTTCCGGAAAATTTCAACAAAGAATTTAAAGTTCTAGATTTGATTAATGGTTATAGATCCAGAGGTCATTTATTTACTAAAACCAACCCTGTAAGAGCCAGAAGAACCTATAGACCAACATTGGATATTGAAAACTATGGGCTAGAACAAGCGGATTTGGAAACTGTTTTTCAGGCAGGAAACGAAGTGGGCATTGGCCCGGCTAAACTAAAAGATATAATAGATCATTTACAACAAACTTATTGTGATTCAATAGGCGTTGAATACATGTACATCAGAAAACCTGAAGAAGTTGCTTGGATTAGAGAAAAGATTGAACTTAAAAATAGACCCAAGTTTTCTGAAAAAGAAAAAAAACACATTTTACACAAGCTGAATCAAGCTGTAGTTTTTGAAAAGTTTTTACATACCAAATTCGTTGGTCAAAAACGTTTCTCATTAGAAGGAAATGAAGCCCTTATTCCTGCTTTAGATGCTGTTGTTGAAAAAGGTGCTGACATCGGCATTAAAGAGTTTATTATCGGAATGGCTCACAGAGGAAGGTTAAATGTGTTAGCCAACATCTTTAATAAAACCTACGAGAAAATTTTTAGTGAATTTGAAGGGAAAGAATATGAAGATAACCTTTTTGATGGTGATGTAAAATACCATTTGGGTTATTCTTGCGATGTGAAAACCGATAACGGGCATGATGTTCACATGACACTAGCACCCAATCCTTCTCACTTAGAAACTGTTGGACCGGTTGTAGAAGGAATTACTCGCTCTAAATTAGACACTTATTTAAAAGACGAAAAGAAAATTGTTCCTATCATTATCCATGGTGATGCAGCTATTGCAGGACAAGGAGTAGTGTATGAAGTGGTGCAAATGGCTCAATTGGATGGCTACAGAGTTGGAGGAACCTTACACATTGTAGTAAATAACCAAATTGGTTTTACTACCAACTATATTGACGGTCGTTCTAGTACGTATTGCACTGATGTTGCTAAAGTTACTTTATCTCCTGTACTTCATGTAAATGGCGATGATGTAGAAGCAGTAATTCAAGCGATACAGTTTGCAATCGAATACCGTCAGACTTTCCATAAAGATGTTTTTATCGACATTTTAGGATATAGAAAATATGGACATAACGAAGGGGATGAACCTAAGTTTACTCAACCCCTATTATACAAAGCCATTGGAAAACACAAAAACCCAAGAGACCTTTATTTAGATAAATTAATTAATGAAGGAATTATCAGTAAAGAAAAAGCATCCGAACAAGAAAATGTATTTAACCAATTATTGCAAGAAAGGTTAGATGATGCCAAACAAATTGAAAGAGCTACCGTTTCTCACTTCTTAAACAGAACGTGGCAAGGTGTTGAAGTAAGTGATGAGGATTCTTTTTTAACCTCTCCTGATACTTCTTACGATAAAAAGAAATTAATAGAATTAGCTGATAAAATTAACAGTTTACCCAAAGATAAAAAATTCATTAACAAACTTGCTCGACTTTTTGAAGCAAGAAAACAAATGATAAAAGATGACAACTTAGATTGGGCAATGGGCGAACTATTAGCTTATGCAACTTTATTAGCAGATAAACACCCTATTCGTTTTTCTGGTCAGGATGTGGAAAGAGGAACTTTCTCTCATAGACATGCTGTTGTTAAAGTAGAAGATTCAGAAGAAGAGTATACTCCATTAAACAATATATCTAAAGACCAAGCTCCTTTATATATCTACAACTCTTTACTTTCTGAGTATGGTGTTTTAGGTTTTGAGTATGGTTACGCAATGGCTAGTCCAAATGCATTAACTATTTGGGAAGCACAATTTGGAGACTTTAATAATGGAGCTCAAATTATTATCGACCAATTTTTAAGTGCTGCCGAAGAAAAATGGAAAACACAAAACGGATTGGTGATGTTATTACCTCACGGTTACGAAGGACAAGGAGCAGAGCACTCTAGTGGCAGAATGGAAAGGTTTTTACAGCTTTGTGCTGAAGATAATATGCAAATTGCCAACTGTTCTACTCCGGCAAATTTCTTCCATATTTTAAGAAGACAATTAAAATGGAATTTTAGAAAACCATTGGTAGTATTTACTCCAAAAAGTTTATTAAGACATCCCAAATGCGTTTCTACCGTAGATGAATTAGCAAAAGGAAAATTCCAAGAAGTAATTGATGATACCACTGCAAAAGCTAAAGATATAGATACCTTAGTGTTCTGCACAGGTAAATTCTACTACGATTTATTAGCTAAAAAAGAAGATATAAATGCTGAAAACATTGCTTTAGTAAGATTAGAACAATTGTACCCGCTTCCATTCAACCAAATTGAAGAAATAGTAAAGAAATACAACAAAACTAAAAAAATCATTTGGGCACAAGAAGAACCTGAAAATATGGGAGCATGGAGCCATATGATGAGGCATTTATCTCACTTAAATTTAGAAGTAATTTCATTAGCAGAAAGTGGTGCTCCGGCAACAGGTTCAGCAAAAGCACACGTAGTAAGACATACTGCAATTATTGATAAATTATTTGAAAACACATTAGTAAGTTAAAAAGCTTAGAAGACGGAAACACGAAGACAAAAGTTTTAAAAAATTAAACCTATAAAAATATGGCTTTAGAAATGAAAGTTCCCTCACCGGGAGAATCTATAACAGAAGTTGAAATAGCACAATGGTTAGTAGAGGATGGCGATTATGTTGAAAAAGACCAAGCAATTGCCGAAGTTGATTCAGACAAAGCAACCTTGGAATTGCCTGCCGAAGAAGCCGGAATTATTACACTAAAAGCTGAGGAAGGCGATTTAGTTAAAGTTGGTGCTGTTGTTTGCTTAATAGATACTGATGCCAAAAAACCCGAAGGATTTGAATCTAAATCAGCTCCTGAAGAAAAAGTAGAAGAAAAAGCCGAAGTAGCAGCAGCCCCTAAACAGGAAACAACTACTCCTAACCCTGCTCCTGCTACAAAAACAGACGTTAAAGCAACTCCTTTAGCCAAAGAAATGATTAGTGCTAACAACATCAACACTAAAAAAATTGTTGGTAGCGGAAGTAATGGAAAAATTACCAAAAGCGATATACAAGCTTATTTAACTAGCGGAATTGACTCATCTGCCATTGCAGGTTGGGGAGGTTCTCGTGAGCAAGACAAACAAAAAATGTCGATGCTGAGAAGAAAGGTTGCTCAACGTTTGGTTAGCGTTAAAAACGAAACGGCTATGTTGACTACTTTCAACGAAGTGGACATGAAACCTATCATGGATTTAAGAAATCAATTTAAAGATAAATTTAAAGAAACACATGGTGTAAGCTTAGGCTTCATGTCATTCTTCACCAAAGCAGTTACTGAAGCACTTCGTCAGTTTCCTACCGTAAACGGAATGATAGATGGAGATTACATTATAACTTACGATTATGCTGACATAGGTATAGCTGTTAGCTCTCCAAAAGGATTGATGGTTCCTGTGGTTAGAAATGCCGAAAGAATGACATTGGCTGAAATTGAAGCTGAAATAAAACGATTGGCAGTAAAAGCTCGTGATGGAAAAATTGATATCTCAGATATGGAAGGAGGAACTTTTACCATTACCAATGGTGGCGTTTTTGGTTCTATGATGAGTACACCAATTATTAATCCTCCGCAAAGTGCTATTTTAGGAATGCATAATATTGTAGATAGACCAATAGCTGTAGATGGAAAAGTAGAAATAAGACCTATGATGTATGTTGCATTGAGCTACGACCATAGAATTATTGATGGTAGAGAATCTGTAGGATTCTTAAAAGCAATAAAAGAAATGCTTGAAAACCCAAGCAGCATCATCTTTGGAGGTAAAAACCCAGATGAAGTGTTACTTAATTTATGATAGGTGAATTTTTAAATAATAGCTGGAGCGAAATTATTAACTCCAACACTATTAAATATTTAATTTTTGTAGTTGTAACACTTGCTGTTGCTTCATTGGTATTAGTTATTTTACGAAAAATAGCCACCAAATTAATTAACAGTAATGCCGATAAAATTAAAGTTGATCCTACTAACTTTTCTTTCCTAAAAAACTCCTTAAGTTTTATTATTTACTTTATTGCTTTAATAATTATTTTCCGGCATATTCCGGCATTACGTTCTTTTGGTTCTGCCTTATTTGCCGGAGCAGGAATTCTAGCGGCTATTATTGGTTTTGCTTCTCAAAAAGCTTTTTCTAACATCATTACAGGAATTTTTATTCTAATTTTTAAACCATACCGAGTAGGAGATGTTATAGAAATTAGCAACGGCAGAATAGGAACAGTAGAAGAAATTACCTTACGCCACACCATCATCAAAGATTTTAAAAATGAACGAATTATAGTCCCAAATACCGTAATTAGTGATGATATTATCATTAACAGCTCTATAACAGACTCTAAAATTCAATGCAGAGTTGAAGTAGGTATCAGCTACGATTCCGACATAGACCTTGCAATGCAAATTATGCGAAGCGAGTGTGAAAAACATCCTTTAATGATTGATAATAGGACACTTGAAGAAACTGCTAAAGATGAACCTATAGTGAGAGTAGCTGTAATTGCTTTAGCAGATTTTTCGGTAAATTTAAGAGCAAATGCTTGGACAGAAAGTTTTGCTGATGCTTTTCAAATGCGTACAGACTTACTAAAAAGCATTAAAGAACGCTTCGACCGTGAAGGCATTGAAATCCCTTTCCCATACAGAACTATCGTTTATAAAAAAGACATAGAGAAGAAGTAAGGAAAGTTTAAAAGATCTAGCATTTATAAGGTTTAATTAAGTCTCCTTCAAAATTCATTTTTCCTAACTATATAAAGTAACATTGTCTATTAACCTTACATTGCCTACAAAAACAGCAACAAAAGCAACACAATAAGTTGTTTCTTCCCAATTTGTTATAGGAGTTAATGTATTTCCATCAGCAATTTCAAGATATTCTAATTGTAATGCAAGTATATTTTTAATGGCACTAATAAAGTTGTTTTTAACCTCCTCTACACTAAGTATTTTAGCTTGTTGCTTGGCATCTTGCAAGAACTTATAAATATTGGCTGCTTGTTCTTTTTGTTCAGGTGTTAATCGTTCGTTACGAGAGCTCATTGCTAATCCGTTAGCTTCTCTAACAATGGGACAACCAATAATTTGAACCGGTAACTTCAGTTGTTTTACTAAATTCCGAACAACAGCCAATTGCTGAAAATCTTTTTCCCCAAAATAAGCCCTCGTTGGCTGTACAACATCAAAAAAACGCTCTAAAACCATTCCTACACCGTCAAAATGCCCTGGACGATGTTGTGCTTCCATTACTAATGATAAGTTCCCAAAATCGTAGCTTTTTTCTATTTTGTTGGGATAAATCTCTGTGACATCAGGTAAAAAAATAACTAGTTTGGCATCATCCGCAAAAGCATGTTGTATAAGTGCTAAATCTTTATCTGTATGTCTTGGGTATTTTTCTAAATCTTCTTTATTATTAAACTGCGTAGGGTTAACAAATATGCTGCAAACCATTAGGTCGTTTTCTTCAATAGCTTTTGCCATTAACGATAAATGTCCTTGGTGTAGAGCTCCCATAGTTGGAACAAATCCAATGGTTTTATTTGCACAAGATAAAAGAAATTGTTGAAGCTCAACAACTGTTTTGAAGATAAGCATAAAAAGCTATTTAATAAAAAGTGTGCAAAATAACGTAATTTTTATCACTCTGTTAAGCTTTAAGTTTTGAGTTTAATTCTTCCGTCTTCCGTCTTCTAACTTTTAAGTACTCCTAAGTATTGCTCTCCTCTTTTGGTTGTTTCATATGTACCACTCTTTGTGGGAAAGGAATTTCAACATTATTTTCTTTAAAGTATTCGTACAACCTCACTCTAATTTGACTTTTAATAGATTCTACCCTAAACACTTCATCACACCAAAAAAACACCGAAAAATTAAGTGACGAATCTCCATATTCTTGAAACCTTACCGTTGGATCAGGATGACTTAACACTTCTTTTTGCTCTTTAACCGCTTTTTCCATCAATTCCATAACCAATTTTACATCAGAGGAATAGTCTACTCCTACTTTAATTTCAAAACGAGAAGAAATAGAGCTGTACGTCCAGTTAATCAAATTATTATTTGTGATAACAGAATTAGGTAAAATAATAAAAGTATCTTCTCGGGTTATTACCGAGGTGGTTCTTAAATTTATCTTTTGTACCCTACCCACAATCCCGTCTACTTCAATCACATCATTCACTTTTATGGTAGCATCAAACAACAAAATAATACCAGAAGAAATATCTCCAAACAAACTTTGCAACCCAAAACCAACACCAACCAATAAAGCTGCCGAACCTGCTAATAAAACGGTAATATCAACACCAACTATTTGAAGACTTATGGCTACAGTCAAAACAAATACAATATATTTAAAAATGGTAAAAAGCGAATGCTTTTTTGGCAACTCTAATGTCGATTTTTTAAAAATAGCTTTTTTAACCAATTTAATAAAAATGTAAACTCCTAAAATAAAAAGCAGTAACGTTATTAAGGTAATTACCCTAAACTGATGCTTTGCAATTGTAAAAAGAGAATAATCTAATATTTCGTTAATATCCATCATTGTTTTATTTTAAATCGTTACCACAATTATTACAAAAATTAGCATTTACATTATTTTGATGTTTGCATTTAGCACAAACTTTTTGCTCATTACCAGCTCGTGCTACCTCAACAGTAAAAATAGCTGTTGGAACAGCAATAATAGAGTACCCAATAATCATTACCACAGACGAAATAAACTTTCCTAAAACTGTAGTAGGAACAATATCTCCATACCCAACAGTTGTAATGGTAATAATTGCCCAATAAATACTCTGAGGAATACTAGTAAAACCATTTTCTGCTCCCTCCACTACATACATTATGGTTCCCATAATTATTACCACAGCTAAAATAGTAAACAAAAAAGTACTGGTTTTATAAATACTAGAAACTAACGCTTTTTTAAGTGTATTCGCTTCTTTTATAAACCTTACCAACTTAATTATTCTCACAACCCTTAACAACCTTAACGAACGAATAGCCATCAAAAAATGAATATTGGGTAAAATAAAAATTAAATAGGTAGGTAAAACAGCCAACAAATCTACCACTCCCCAAAAACTAAAAATATAATTCTTAGGTTTCGGACTAACCCATATTCTTAAAAAATACTCTATAGTAAAAACTCCTGTAAAAAATAGTTCTAAAATAAAAAACCCTGAAGTAAAGTCTTGTTCTAACTGTGGTATGCTCTCCAATATTACTGTCAGTACACTAGCTAAAATCAACCATAATAATACAATATCAAATCTTTTACCCGCTTTGGTATCTGTCCCAAAAATAACAACAAACATTTTGTCTCTAAATGACGGCATAAAATATAGTATAAGTTGATTATCACTTTCAAAATTAGTCAATTTTAAGCGAAAATAATTTCTTATTGGAATTCGCATTGAAAATGATAACTTTGCAAGCCTTATATACTATGTCATGCAGTTTGAATTAACAAAAGAATTTTTAGACCACCTTAACAATGCTGTTGCCGCAGGTGCAGAGCAAGAGGTATTGATGTTAATTCAAGATTTGCACCCTGCAGATATTGCCGAAATTCTTGATGAGCAATCCTTAAATCAAGCCAAAGCTTTTTTTAGTTTCTTACCACAAGAATTAAGTTCCGATGTATTGGTTGAGCTAGATGAAGATACCAGAGAAAAATTCTTAGCAGCCCTAACTTCCCAAGAAATTGCTTCTAAATTCATCGATAATATGGATTCCGATGATGCGGCAGATGTTATCGGGGAACTTTCTGATGAAAAAAGAGATGAAGTAATCTCGCATATTGAAGATATAGAACAAGCATCAGACATTCTTAAATTACTAAACTACCCCGAAGATACTGCCGGTGGTTTGATGGCAAATGAATTGGCAAAAGTAAATTGGAATTGGACTATTGGAAATTGCCTCACTGAACTTAAAAAACAAGCTGAAGAATTAGATAAAATTTACACCGTTTATGTTGTTGATGATGATGATGTTTTAAAAGGTAGAATTTCTTTGCGAAAGCTATTACTTACACCAAGTAATAAAAAGGTAAAAGATATTTATGATGACGACATCCTTTCCGTAACTCCCGATACAGATGATGAACAAGTCGCCAACATCATGGAAAAATACGATTTAGTTTCTGTTCCTGTTGTTGATGAAATGGGAAGATTATTAGGTAGAATTACCATTGATGATGTAGTTGATGTAATTAAAGAAGAAGCTGAAAGAGATTACCAAATGGCTTCGGGTATTTCTGAAAATGTTGAATCTTCCGATAAATTTTGGATAATCTCCAGAGCAAGATTGCCTTGGTTATTAGTTGGTTTGTTAGGTGGAATTGTAAGTTCAAAAATTATTGGCATTTACGAAAACCAAATTCAAATTCATCCTGAAATGGCATTTTTCATTCCGCTAATTGCCGCTATGGGCGGAAATGTTGGAGTTCAATCTTCTGCTTTAATAGTACAAGGGTTGGCTAATAACTCATTAGGGCTAAACAGTGTTTGGAGTAAAGTAGGCAAAGAAATGGCTGTAGGAATTCTAAACGGAGTAGTTTGTTCTGCCATTATTTTTGGCTATAATTATTTTTTTGAAGAAACCTTAACCCTAGCTATTACGGTAAGCATAGCACTTATTTCTGTTATCTTTTTTGCAGGAATTTTCGGGACAATTATCCCATTAATGCTAAACAAATATAAAATAGATCCTGCACTAGCAACAGGTCCATTTATTACCACTACTAACGATATCTTTGGAATTTTTCTATACTTTTTTATTGGTTACTTAATGTATGCCTAATATCTTATTCATAGATAGTGTTCACCCTATTTTGGAAGAACGATTAATACAAATGGGATTTGTATGTGAACACGATTATACTTCCTCAAAAACAAGTATTGAAGAGCGTATTTCCAATTACATTGGCATTGTTATCAGAAGCCGATTTACTATCGACAAGACTTTTTTAGATAATGCTGAAAACCTAAAATTTATAGCTCGCTCAGGTGCCGGATTAGAAAATATTGATGTTGCTTATGCCGCACAAAAAAATATTTCTGTTTTTAATTCTCCCGAAGGCAATAAAGATGCTGTTGGCGAACATGCTATTGGAATGTTACTGATGTTATTCAACCAACTAAAACAAGGTGATGCTCAGGTGCGTCAAGGAATTTGGGATAGAGAAGCCAACCGAGGCATAGAATTTTCAGGTAAAACTGTTGGCATTTTAGGCTACGGAAACATGGGAGAAGCATTGGCTAAAAAATTAGTCGGTTTCAATTGTAACGTAATCGCTTACGATAAGTATAAAAAAGACTTTGATGGTTTTTTTGTTGATGAAGTTTCCTTAAACGAGTTGTTTGAACAAACTGATATTTTAAGCATTCACCTACCACTTTCGGAAGAAACCAAACATTATGTAAATACTGCTTTTCTGAATAACTTTAAGAAAAACATTTACCTGATAAATACCGCTAGAGGAAACAATGTAAAAACTGACGATTTAATTCAAGCACTTCAATCGGGAAAAGTATTGGGAGCTTGTTTGGATGTATTGGAATTTGAAAGCAAATCGTTTGAATTAGAACAAACCCACCACGAAGCATTTAACTACTTAAAAAATGCCGAAAATGTTATTCTTAGTCCGCATGTAGCTGGTTGGACGGTAGAGTCTTATAAAAAACTCTCTACTTTTTTAGCTGATAAAATTGAACTTTTCTTTTCTAAAAAATAATAATGCACATTAATCTTTTTTCTTTTATATGCTGACATTATGACTTTTGTTACAATTCCTTTCTGAAATAATGTCTTGCAATATAGGTAGTTATATGATTTTTATGTAATTTTTTCAGCATTTTTGTAATGGCAAAAAAATTGAGAATATCGTTAATAAAAATTAATTATTAACCTTTAAATATTATAAGCCATGACAATAGTAAAAAGAAACAACAGCGTTTTTCCATCTATTTGGAATGATTTTTTTAACGATGATTTTTTTAGAAACACTGGTTTAAGTGAAACAAGTGCCACAACACCGGCCGTAAATATTAAAGAAAATGAGGAGAAATATACCATTGAGTTAGCAGCTCCTGGAAAAAAGAAAGATGATTTTAACATTAAATTAGATCAGAACCTTTTAACCATTTCTTCAGAAGAAAAATCCGAAAGCACTGAAGAGAAAAAAGATGAAAACTACACTAGAAGAGAATACAGGTACAGTTCATTCTCAAGATCATTTACCCTACCCGATGCTGCAGATAACGAAAAAATTTCTGCTCATTATAAAGATGGAGTTTTAAGTATAGAAATCAATAAAAAAGAAGAGGCTAAAGTAAAACCAACTCGTTTTATAGAAATTTCTTAAATAGTGCATGAATGGTTCATGCACTATTTAACTTAAAAAACAAAATAGTCATGAAAAAAATAGCATTAATATCATTCTTAGTATTTTCAATATTATCTTGTAATGCTCAAGAAAATGAAAAAGATAAATTAAATACAAAAAAAACTCCTAAAGAAAGTGGAGTGTGAATAAAGAAATAGACAAAGACGATAATATTACAAAATACGATTCCGTTTATACATGGTCGTATTCATTAGCAAATGGAGATAGTAATACGGTAAATTTAGATAGTGTAATGCAATCGTTTGATGATTATATAAAAAATAATTCATTATTCGATTGGAGCGAGCACTTTTCATTCTTCCCTAAAAATGACTCCTTGCTTATGGACAATTTTTTTAAAGAAGACTATTTTTTAAACCAATGGAATCAACTTGATTTTAATATTGACAAAATGATGCATGAAATGGATTCTTTAAGAAATGAGTTCTTAGAAAAACAATATCCGGAATTAATAGAATCGAAAAAAGAAAAAAATAATCATAAAATTATCGCTCATTAACATTAAGTTGCACTATGATAAATAAACTAAAACTAATACAAAAAATGGTTAACTTATAAAACTCCAACAAAAACTGTTGGAGTTTTTTACACACAAAAGACAACATGGAATTCATAGATTATTATAAGATATTAGGGTTAAACAAAAATGCCTCATCAGACGATATAAAAAAAGCCTATCGTAAATTAGCTAGAAAATATCATCCTGACCTAAACCCCAATAATGATACTGCTAAAAAACAGTTTCAACAAATAAATGAAGCAAATGAGGTATTAAGTGATCCTGAAAAAAGAAAAAAGTACGACCAATACGGAAAAGACTGGAAACATGCAGATGAATTTGAAAAAGCTCATCAGCAACAAAAAAAACAAAATTACTCACAAGGAAATAAAGAATATTTTGCCCATGATTTTGAAGGAAGTGGTTTTTCTGACTTTTTTGAATCGCTTTTTGGAAATACAAATAAGTTTCGTACACAAAACCAGTCTACTCAATTTAAAGGAGATGACTATAAAGCAACTCTTCAATTAAATTTAACAGATATTTTAACTACTCAAAAACAAACTTTAGAGCTTGGTGGTAAAAAAATTCGCTTAACCATTCCCGCAGGTGTTGAAGATGGTCAAACCATTAAAATTAAAAGTTATGGAGCTGAAGGTTACAATGGTGGTCCGAAAGGAGATTTATATATAACATTCCATATTGTTAACAATACCGATTTTAAACGTGTGGGAAATAATTTATACAAAAAAATTGATGTCGATTTATATAAAGCCATTTTGGGCGGATCTATACAAATAGATACATTAACAGGAAAAGTAAAATTAAATGTATCCCCTGGTACTCAAAACGGAACAAAAATAAAACTAAAAGGAAAAGGAATGCCCACCTATAAGAAAGAAAACAGTTATGGAGATTTGTATATCACCTATAATATAATCATCCCTAAAAACTTAAGTAACAAAGAAAAAGAATTATTTACTGAACTTTCTAAAATGAAATAATCATGAGTAAAAAACAATATATATTATTAGATAAATTTTGCCGACATACAAATATCAGCGATGTTTTTCTTAAAGAACTCATTGAATTTGATATGATTTCACACCAACAAATAGATGATACATTCTACTTACTCGAAGACGAGATTGACACAATTGAACGTATGTTTCGTTTACACCAAGATTTTGGAATAAACACACAGGGATTAGATATTATTAATGAAATGTTGCTTCGAATTGAAGAAATGGAAAGCGAAATTCTGTATTTAAAAAAACGTTTGAGTTTATATGAATAATGTTGAAGTCATTACATTTCCAAAATCCAAGCTTTACTATTGTCAGATTTTGCTAATGCCAACGCATCTAAAGCTTGTTGTCTGGTAGAATGACTGTTGTAACTAACCGTCCATAAACCTTTTCTTTTACCAACTATCCAAGCATCAAAACCTTTATTTTTTAGCTGTTTTACCATTTTGTTAGCATTTTTCTTTTCAGAAAAACATCCTGCAATAATATGGTAACGTAAATGGGTTTTAGTAATAACCACTTTTGTGGTATCCACCTCAGTAATATATTTATTTGTTAAAGCAATAGTTACAGGTTGCTCATCTTTTAACCAAGAAAAAGTAAGATACTTTTCATCTTCAGTAACTTTATTAATGCTTTCTTTTAAAGAAAGAACATCATCATGCTCAAAAGTTGTCAACTCTGTTCTGGGTGAGTAAGTGGCTGCTTTTTCCTCCGCAAATGGATTTAATTTGGCGTAATTAATATTTTGTGACAGATTATATTTTGAAGGTATCCAAAAAGCTAAAAACCCTAAAGGAATAATAATAGCAGCAGCTGCAGCCCATTTTCTAACACTACTTTTATGTTGAGGAAGCGTTTTTACTTGTTCAGCAATTTTTTCCTCGTAGTTCTTTCTCTTTATAGGACTAACTTGTATTGGTGTTAATCCATAAGAAGAAAGTAAATAGTTTTCACTTAGTGATGGTTCAAAATGAATTCTATTTTCATTATCCATTACAAAAGCGCCAATATCTCCAAGAGTAACCTCTTTATTCGTTCTCAATTTTGTTTTTGTAGCTAAAACAAATGCTTCAATTTCTTTTAATGCTTCATCATAACTTATGTTTTCTTTTTTAGAAACATAATGAGTAAGTAACCCATCATTAGCAATTAAGTTCTTATTAAAAGAAATTTGCTTAGATGGCGGATGAAATTTATGCTGAACTGTTTGAATATAAGCTGGCTTATAATTGCATACAAACCCTCCAAAATTTGGTAGAATCACACACTCATGGTGAAAAAGCAACTGACTTATATGTACTGAAATATCCAACATAACAACTTACGAAGTTATAAATTTTTAAAAGAAAACAACCGTTAGTTTTAAAAGATTTTTTGATTGTCGGTTCAAATCAGGTTCAAATCTTCAGGAACATCAATAGAAATAGCTTCATGGAAAGTTTCTTTCACTTTAATTTTATAGCCATTTTCTAACCATCGCAACTGCTCCAAGCCTTCAGCTTTTTCTAAGCTTGACATAGGTAATTGAGTAATTGCTTTCAACACCTCAGCTCTATAGCCATAAATACCAATATGTTTAAAAAATGTTTGGTGATTTAACCACCCTTTTTCCTCTACTCCCCTTAAAAAAGGCAAGGTTTGGCGACTGAAATACAAGGCAAAATCATCAACAGATTTAATTACTTTAGGTTTATTGATATTAAAAAGCTCTTCTTGCTTGGTTATTTTCTTACCTAAGGTAGCAATATCAGTTTTCAAATCTTCAAAACAGCTGCCAACTTCATCAATTTGTTCAGGGTTGATATAAGGTTCGTCTCCTTGAACATTTATTACCACATCATAGTCTGCATCTAGTTTGTTCAACACTTCAGCACATCTGTCTGTCCCACTTTGGTGAACCGTATCTGTATAAACTACTTTGAAATTTAATGCTTGTGCATGGTTGTAAATTCTTTCATCATCGGTAGCAATAATTACATCACTTAAACAAGTAGCCTTTTTGGCTTGCTCATACACTCTTTGTATCATCGATTTTCCTTTAATCTCTACCAATGGCTTTCCCGGAAACCTTGTAGATGCGTATCGAGATGGAATGATGCCTAAAATTTTCATGTGTCTATTATAATTGAAGTTGTAAAAATAGTACTTTTCATCAGTAAATAATAATTTTAAAGTGTCACCGCTAACCTCCGTATAAGTTTTACATTCGTTTTTGTAAGTTTGCAAATGAAAAATTGATGTCGGTTTAAAAAAATAAAACAAATCATTAAAAATAAACTAATGCACAAAATAACTGCCGACTATATTTTTACAGGAAATGCTGCTCCAATAAAAAACGGCATCATCCTTATTAAAAATGATGGAACTATAATAGATATTATCGATCCAAAAAATTCAACCCTAAGTTTTGATAATGTAAAAAAATATGAAGGTGTTATTTGTCCAGGATTTATAAATACACATTGTCATTTAGAGCTTTCGTATCTTAAAAATGAAATACCACAAAAGACAACCTTACCTGGATTTGTTAAAGAATTAGTACAAAAAAGAAACAACTTTTCTGAAAAAGAAAGACAAGCAGCTATTAATAAGGCAGAGCAAGAAATGATAGAAAATGGAATTGTGGCTGTAGGCGATATTGCTAACGGAAATAGTACTTTTCAGCTAAAAGCAAAACACAACATTTATTACCATACTTTTTTAGAAGTTTTTGAAATAGACGATGAATTAGCCAAAAGTGCCTTTGATAAAGTAGCACAATTAAAAGCTACTTATTTTAATAAAAATCAAATCAGCATTGTTCCTCATGCTCCTTATTCTGTTTCAAAATCGTTATTAAAACTTATTGTTTCTCAAGAAAATACTATTTTCACTATTCACAACCAAGAGACTGATTCTGAGAAAGCTTTTTTTAAAGAAAAATCAGGGAAATTATATGAACAAATGGCTGCTTTTAATCCTAAAGTAGCCACTTGGGAAAATCAAAAAGACGGCTCTTTAGCACATTATCTTCCTTATTTTAAAAATGCAACATCGCTTTTATTAGTTCACAATACGTATACAACAAAAGATGATATTGCTTATGCTAAAGAACAAAACATTCCTATTTATTGGTGTTTTTGTCCCAAAGCCAATTTATACATAGAAAACACACTGCCTGATTTTACTTTGTTTGAAAACGAAAATTGCACAATAGGTACCGATAGTTTAGCCAGTAATGATACACTTTCTGTGTTAGAAGAGTTAAAAGTGATTACTGAAAATACCCCAATCTCATTAGAAAAACTCATCAAATGGTCAACCTACAATGGAGCAAAATACCTCAATATTGAAAGTCAATTTGGCTCAATTACTAAAGAAAAAAAACCGGGAATAAACTTGCTGACTAACATCAACTTAGAAGAATTAAAACTAACTCAAGACAGCTCTATTGTAAAACTTTATTAAAGCTTATAATATATAAATAGTTAATTTTTATATTTTTGTACACTCAACTAAAACTAAAAAACAAACATGAGTCAAGCAAAAACAAAAATAGCTGCACTTCCTTTAGCTGGAAGAATTGTAAGCTATGCTCATTTGTTTAAATTAAGACTTACCTCTTATGTTGTTTTATCAGCTGTTTTAGGTTATTTTATAGGAGTTCAAACCATTAATTACACCATACTCTTTTGGTTAATCTTAGGTGGTTTTTTAATTACTGCAAGTTCAAACGCTCTAAACCAAATTTTAGAAAAAGATACTGACAAACTAATGAAGAGGACTCAATGCAGACCACTTCCTGACGAAAAAATGTCAGTTGTCCATGCTTCCATAATTTCACTCTTAATGGGAGTTGTTGGTGTGTTTATTTTATGGTTTGGTATTAATCCACTAAGTGGTATTTTAGGTGCTTTAGCTATAGTAACCTATGCAGGAATTTACACTCCTCTAAAAAGAATTACCACCTATTCTGTTTTTGTTGGAGCTTTCCCAGGAGCTATTCCTCCAATGTTGGGATGGGTTGCTGCAACAGGTTTTTTTAGCTTAGAAGCAGGAATTTTATTTGCGCTTCAATTTCTATGGCAATTTCCTCATTTTTGGGCTATAGCTTGGAAATTAGATAATGATTACAAAAAAGCGGAATTAAAAATGTTACCTTTCAACAAAAAAAACAAAACGACTTCTATAATTATTCTTTTAAGTGCTTTAGTGTTATTTAGTGGAAGCTTTTTACCTGAATATTTTAATATCTCCGGAAGAATTGCAACTATAACACTTTTTATACTTGCTGCACTAATGGTTTATCCGGCAATAAAGTTGGTAAAAACACAAGATGATAAATATGCCCTAAAGATAATGTTAATGTCTTACCTTTATCTTGTGTCATCATTAGCTATTCTTTTAATAGATAAAAACTAATAGATTTGAAGAACAAAACACTTATCATTGTTATTTCAATTGCATTACCTTTAGCGGTTGCTATTTTGTTTAACGTTAAACTTCCTAATATAGAACCTCTTAGTTTTCTCCCCCCCATTTACGCAGGAATTAATTCCGTTACTGTTTTCACTTTACTATTTGCTGTAATAGCCATAAAAAAAGGCAATAGAAAAGTCCATGAATTTTTAATGAAAATTAGCTTGGCATTGTCTGCTGTGTTTTTGATAATGTATGTAGCTTACCATATCACCTCAGACCCAACAAAATTTGGTGGAGATGAGTCAACAAAAATCATTTACTTAGTTATACTAATTTCTCATATTATATTATCTGTAACTATTATCCCTTTAGTATTAATAACCTACAATAGAGCACTTTTACAAGAATTTGATAAACATAAAAAAATAGCACGTATAACATTCCCATTATGGCTATATGTGGCAATTTCAGGTGTTATCGTTTATTGGATGATTTCACCATATTACGTTTAAAAATCTTACTTATTGGCATGATTTTTTATTGCCTTTATAAATAAATTGTATTTTTAAGTCCTTAGTTTGAAACTTTTTAATTTTTGAATCGTTAAAGTACAGTGTTGATTTTTGTCGATTAATATGACGCATTAATCTAAAAGATTTTATTTATTTGTTATTTTTGTTTAAATTTACGTTCCATTAAACTTCATTTTAATGAAATATATATACTACATAATTATCACAGTTTTTATCTCCTCAAACATTAGTGTTGCGGCACAGAAGTTTGAAATAATAAATGGGGATACCATTAACTATATAGACGAGAATAACCTTAAACAAGGTTTTTGGAAAATATTTGGAAGAATGAAAAAGCTTCCTGATTATCAACCAGATCAAGTGGTTGAACAAGGTGATTACGAAAACAGTCGTAAGCAAGGCATATGGAAAATGTTTTATCCAAACGGTAAAACAAAAAGTGAAGTTGCTTACGTAAACAGCAGACCAAATGGTTATTACAAAACTTATTACGAGAATGGTGAATTAGAAGAAGAAGGTGAATGGAAAAACAATAGAAATGTTGGTAAATTCGTTAGAAAACATCCAAATGGTGAAGTTGCTCAAGAATTTGTTTTTAATGAAAAAGGTAAAAGAGATGGTGAGCAAAAATATTACTACGAAGATGGTGCAGTAATGATTGTTGCCGAAATTAAAGAAGGAAAAGAAGAAAAAGTAACTGAATATTATCCTGATGGTTCATTAAAAGCCGAAAAGGTATTTATTGACGGAAATTTAGATGTTGCTAACACTAAAGTATATGAACCTAAAACTCCTATTAAAGAAGTAGTAACAACCGAAAAAGATCCCGTTAAAATAGTTAAAGTTGATAAGGCTGAAGATGTAAATAAAGGTATCTTTGACGGAAACGGAAACCATAAGTTATACAACAAAGACAAGCAAATATCAAAAGATGGTTTATTTAAAAACTACCGTTTGATGGATGGAAAAAACTACAAGTATGATGAAAACGGAATTTTAATAAGCATTGAATTAATTAAAAACGGAAGATATATTGGTGAAGCACCACTTCCAAAAGATTAATTTTATAACCCTTATTTTAAAAAACCCAACTTTTAATAAAAGTTGGGTTTTTTGTTTTATAGATTAACATTATTTTTACCAAAAATTTAAATATGCCTGAAAATCGATTAAAAATCTATAACAGCTTAAGCTCTAAAAAAGAAGCTTTTGAACCACTCTCCCCTCCATTTGTTGGACTTTATGTTTGTGGACCTACGGTTTATAATGAAGTGCATTTAGGGAATGTTAGAACTTTTATCACTTTCGATATAGTATATAGATATTTAAAATTTTTAGGTTATAAAGTGCGATATGTAAGAAACATAACTGATGTTGGACATTTAGTTGATGATGCAGATGCAGGAGAAGATAAAATTGAAAAGCGTGCCCGATTAGAAAAAATTGAACCTATGGAAATTGTTCAGAAATATACCAACAGTTTCCATGATGTTACCAAATTGTTTAACTTAATTTCTCCAAGTATAGAACCTACAGCATCAGGTCATATTATTGAACAAATTGAGATGATTCAACAAATCATTAAAAATGGTTATGCTTACGAAATAAACGGTTCTGTATATTTTGATGTGAAGAAATATGCTAAAAAATATAATTACGGAGAACTTTCAGGTAGAAAATTAGACGAACTTATTGAAAATACAAGAGAAGAATTAGAAGGTGGAACAGACAAAAAATTCTTTGCCGATTTTGCTCTTTGGAAAAAAGCCTCCGAAAATACCATTATGAAATGGCCTTCTCCATGGGGAATTGGCGTGCCGGGTTGGCATTTAGAATGTTCTGTAATGAGTACTAAATATTTAGGCAAATCTTTTGATATTCATGGAGGCGGTATGGATTTAAAATTTCCACACCACGAATGCGAAATCGCTCAATCTGTTGGTAGCGGAAATGAACATCCTGTTAAATACTGGATGCACGGAAACATGCTTACTGTAAACGGAACTAAAATGAGTAAATCCTTGGGTAATTCTTTCTTACCTCTTGAGCTAATAGCAGGAAGCCATCCTTTACTAGAAAAAGGCTACTCACCAATGGTAGTTAAATTTTTCTTCTTACAAGCCAATTACAGAAGTACTGTAGATTTCTCTAACGAAGCTTTACAAGCTGCCGAAAAAGGATATGCAAGAATGATGACTGCCATCGAAACATTAAACAAAATTATACCTTCAGCTACTACATCATTTAATATTGATACGTTGATTAATAAAACCAACGAAAGCATGAATGATGATTTTAATACCCCCGTAACTATTGCTAACTTATTTGATGGTGTTAAAATCATAAATAACATAAAAAGCGAAAAAGCTACCATAACAGCTGAAGATTTAACAAAACTAAAAGCTTTATATAACAATTTTATTTTTGACATTTTTGGATTACAAAAAGAAAGCTCAACTGCTAAAAATGATTACTTAGATGATATCATGAATGTTATTATGAACATTAGAAATGAAGCAAAAGCATCTAAAAACTGGGCACTCTCAGACTTAATCAGAGATGAACTAAAAAATTTAAACATTACTATTCAAGACTCAAAAGATGGCTCAAATTGGACTGTGGAGAATTAACCTGTTTCTCCTATTAATACTTAGTTTTTTTATATTTTCTTGTGAAGATGAAAAAGAACAAGAACAACAACAAACAACACAACCGAAAAAACCGATAAAAACTGCTTTTATTCCACTCGAAAAACCTAATTTCAGTGAAGATTCTGCCTACCTATATGTACAACAACAAGTAGATTTTGGCCCTCGTTTTCCTAATAACGAAGCCCATGGAAAATGTGCTATTTTCTTAAAAAATAAATTGGCTTCTTTTGGCTTTTCTAGTCAAATTCAAGAAGGAAAAGCAACTACTTTTAATAATAAAAACATTACCATAAAAAACATTATAGGTACACACAACCCAACTGCAACAAAAAGAATTTTATTATTTGCCCATTGGGATACTCGACCTTTTGCCGACCATGATGATAAAGACAGAACAAAACCAATTTTAGGTGCTAATGATGGAGCAAGTGGCGTAGGTATTTTGTTAGAAGTAGCTCGTCAGATAAACATTACACAGCCGGAAATTGGAATTGACATCATTTTTTTTGATGCTGAAGATTACGGACAACCTTCAAGCTTAATGAGTCCATCGTTAGCAGAAACTTGGTGTTTGGGCTCTCAATATTGGGCAAGAAATCCTCATATACCTGGATATAAAGCCGATTTTGGAATTTTACTCGATATGGTTGGAGGACCAAATCCACAATTTACCAAAGAAAGTATTTCTATGAGGTATGCTCCTAATATTGTTAGGAAAGTATGGGATGTTGCCAAAAGATTAGGACATCAGCATGTGTTTGTTGATAAAGAGACTTATTTTGTTGGAACTGACGATCATCAATTTGTAAATGAAATTGCCAACATACCAAGTATAGACATTATCCATTTTGAAGAAAGTACAGGTAGTTTTCATCAGTCGTGGCATACCCATGATGATAATATGGAAGTAATAGATAAAAACACATTAAACATTGTTGGAGAAACAATTTTAGGAGTTATTTACAATGAAAAATAATTTTTTTTAATTCTCTCTTGCATATTACGAATATTTGTTTACATTTGTGACCTATTTTGACGAATAGAAAACTAAAAATCAATCAATAACCAAAAACAATTAATTAAAATGAAAAAAGTATTAGCATTATTAATGGTTGCAGGTATGTTCTCTCTAGTAGCATGCGGACCATCAGAAGAAGAAAAAGCAGCAGCAGAAGCAGAAGCTCAAAAAATCGCTGACGATTTAATGAAAGGCTTAGAAGAAGCTGTTGAAGAAGAACCAACTGCTGAAGTAGAAGAAGCTCCAGCTGACTCTACAGAAGCTCCAGCTGAAGAAGCTACTGAAACTCCAGCTGAAGAATCTGCTGAATAAGTATTAAATAAGATTTATCTTATAAATTAAGACTGTCAATTTAATGACAGTCTTTTTTTTATTCTATTTTCTAATATGGGACAAAAAAACAAATTAGCCAAGTGGGCAGACAACTTAACTTTTGGTAATGTTTATCAACCAAAAACCACTGAAGTATTAAATGCTAATTATCATTTAAAAGGAAAATGGAATACTGAAGTTTTTAAAAATGACCACCCTATTGTTTTAGAACTAGGCTGTGGTAAAGGCGAATATTCTGTTGGACTAGCAAAACACTACCCTGATAAAAATTTTATTGGACTAGATATTAAAGGTAATAGAATTTGGAAAGGTGCTAAAGAAGCTTTCGAAAAAAACATGAACAATGTTATTTTTATCAGAACCAGAATAGATTTTATTACTTCTTTGTTTAACGAAAATGAAGTGGATGAAATTTGGATTACTTTTCCCGATCCACAGCCAAAAGACCGTTTAGCAAGAAAAAGACTTACCTCTCCCCTGTTTATTGAAAGGTATAAACAAATTTTAAAACCTAATGGCATCATTCACCTAAAAACAGACCATGAAGGTTTTTTTAGATATACGCTAGAAGAAATTGAAGCCAACAACTATCATTTAATAGAACACACTTTTAATTTATATGGCGAAAAAATTGCTGATTTAGATGAAAAAACGCGTGATATACTATCTATAAAAACATTTTACGAAAACTTATTTTCTCAAAAAGGACATAATATTCATTATCTAAAATTTCAAGTAACCAAGTAAGTATAATTATTATTGTTAAAAGATGAATAAAGCGTAATTTTACGAATGAAAATCATCTAAAATAGTTAATTATGCGAAAAATAATTGGTTTAATTATCATAGTTTTTTTTCTATTCTCTTGCAAAGAAAACCATATTGAAAAAACAGAAGAAGCTTACCCCGACAAATCTCCTAAAGTAGTTGGTATCTATAAATTAAATGAAAATCAACAAGAAATTAAATTCGAAGAAAAAATACTATTTCCTACAGGAGAACTAAAAATGAAAGGCCCTATAGAAAATAACCTCAGACATGGTGTTTGGGTAGCATATTTTAAATCGGGCAAAAAACAAAGTGAAGGAGAGTTTGTAGATGGAGTAAGGAATGGATTTACCATTGTTTATCATGAAAATGGTAATAAACTTTATGAAGGTTTTTATACCGATGGCAAAGAATCAGGAGTTTGGAAATTTTACAGTAAAGACGGAAGTTTAAATAGCGAAAAAAAATTTGATTAACACGTAATGATTCCAAAGGATACCATAGATGAAATTTTTAACGCCTGCATTATTGAAGATGTTGTAGGCGATTTTGTTACGCTTAAAAAAAGAGGTGCAAATTATTTAGGTAACTGTCCTTTTCATAACGAAAAAACTCCCTCTTTTACGGTTTCTCCTGCTAAAGGAATTTATAAATGTTTTGGATGCGGCAAAGCCGGAAACTCCGTGAACTTTATAATGGAGCACGAGCATTATACTTATCCCGAAGCACTTAAATACCTAGCCGACAAATACCAAATTGAAGTTGAAGAAGAAGAGCAAAGTGATGCTCAAATACAAGCTGCCAACGAAAAAGAAAGCCTTTACATTGTTTCTAATTTTGCTGCCAAATATTTTGCTAACGAACTGCTTAATACCGACAAAGGCAAAGCTATAGGTTTAAGTTATTTTGAAGAAAGAGGTTTTACGCCTGAAACCATAGAAAAATTTCAGTTAGGTTATAGTCCCGATGAATGGACAGCCTTTACGGATGAAGCCCAAAATGCAGGGTACGATATTAAATATTTAGAAAAATCTGGACTAACCATAGTTAAAGAAAATAAAAAATTTGATAGGTTTAAAGGCAGGGTAATGTTCCCAATTCATAACCTCTCTGGTAGAGTATTAGGTTTTGGTGGAAGAATATTAACCAACGATAAAAAAGCAGCAAAGTATATTAACTCTCCTGAATCGGAAATTTACGATAAGAGTAATGTGCTTTATGGAATTTATTTTGCCAAAAAAAGCATTACACAGGAAGACAATTGTTTTTTAGTAGAAGGTTATACCGATGTAATTTCTTTATCTCAAGCCGGAGTAGAAAATGTGGTGGCATCTTCCGGAACTTCTCTTACTGAAGGACAAATTAGGTTAATTAGTCGCTACACAAAAAACATTACCATACTTTATGACGGAGATATTGCCGGAATTAAAGCTTCCTTTAGAGGAATTGATATGATTTTGCAAGAAGGGATGAATGTAAAAGTAGTACTTTTTCCTGACGGGGAAGACCCAGATTCATATGCTAAAAAAGCTACAACCGAAGAGTTAAAAGAATATATTGGAGAAAAAGCTCAAGATTTTATTCAGTTTAAAATAAGCGTTTTACTAGAAGAATCGGGTAAAGATCCTATAAAACGAGCTGAACTTATTAAAGACATTGTAAGTAGTATTGCCCTTATTCCCGACCAAATTAAAAGAGCGGTTTATACCAAAGAATGTAGTGTGCTGTTAGAAATTCCCGAGCAAGCTCTTATTAATGAAACAAACAAAATACTTCGAAAAAAATATACCAAACAATCTTCCGCTTCGGAAGAAATAATTACCGAAACAGATTACCAATCTTTTACCCCAACAGAGAAAAAAGATGCTTCAAATACAAAGCTATTGTATCATGAGAAAGAAGTTATAAGATTATTGATTAAATACGCAGATAATGATATTATTGTTAAAATTAAGAGTGAAGATCAATTAGAAAATAGAGAAATCCCAGTAGTAACCTACATTTTGCATGCTCTTTTGGGTGATGAAATTGAGTTTATCACTCCTGAGTATCAAGAAATACTTATGCTTTTCAATGATTTACTTAAAGAAGAAACTACTAGTGAAAAACTTAAAGAAAAAATTATAGCTCTTCAAAAATCTTTACCTCATCACGAAAAAAGTTCCATTAGAAAAACTGCTATTGACATATATTCAGAAGACAATAAAGAAGTTCTTAATGATTGGGGAAAACATAATATAAGAGTAATTACTGAGAACGACAATTATCAAGAAGCTGTTAAAGGAGCCGTTCATAAATTGAAGTTATGTAAAGTAACTGATTTAATAAAAAATTCTCAAGAAAAACTAAAATCTGCTAATGAAGATGAGCAATCTTCAATAATTCAAAAAATTATATTATTAGAGCAAATAAAAGCTCAACTTTCTGAGATGTTTGGAATGGTTATTTTAGAATAAAAGCCTCCTATTCCTCCTATGGAAATTTATCTAACAACTATTCTTCTTCAAAAATCCTATCTTCCTTATTAAACTTAGGCATTTGCACAGAAAGCACTTTTACAGGGACTTCAGAAGTTACTTTTAGCGAGTGAAACGTATCTTTAGGGATGATGAAAAAATCACCTTTCTTAATTTCAAATTGCTGTTCGCCAACAGTCATTATTCCTGCTCCATCAATAACAGTAATACTTTCGGCATGCTCCACATGTTTGTGCGATTTTACACTTTGCTTTATCCAAATAAGATAATAAGAAGCGTGTTCATTTTCATAAATCGGTTCAACATGTATATTCTCATAGGTAGTTTGAGGCTCAATAATCTCTAGCGATTGCTTTTCTTGAGCAAATCCTAAAGTTGTACATAACAACAAAATAATTATTAAAATACTTTTCATGGGTAACTTTTTATAGGTTTCATGTTATAAAAATAACAAAAATATACTCCTTATTTAGTGTCTGTCCATAAAGTCGAGAGGCTGAGTCATAAAGTTCGAGTACGAGGCTTTCGAAATATTAAAAATCAGGAGTTTACTGAAGTAAATGACTGTTTTTTTTAGATGAGAATAACGAAGTAATCGGACTTTATGGACAGACTCTATTTATGTCCGCCTTTTTGACAACAAGCTGGAAGTTGCTCATAAGCTTTTTCGTTTGCCGGAAGCTCGTCTGCATCATATCCCACTTTAGTTACTGCTTCTTTTAATTTTTCAGGAGTGGTTTTCTTTGGATTATATTCTACCGTAAACACAGCTGTTTCAACATCTAGTTCCGATTTTTTTACTCCTTTTTCATAAGCAAAAGCTTTTTCCAATCGCTCCTTACACATACCGCACTGAGCTGATGTTTTAATTTTTATCGTTGCTGTTTTTTTAGTGTCTTGTGCTTTCACATCATTTACAGAAAAGCTAAAAACACTTACTAATAATAATACAAATAAATTTTTCATGAGATTTAATTTTTATAGTTTATTGAATTTATATCTGATTCCCGCATAGGTAATTCTACCATTTATAGAACCCCATATTAAAGAGGCATCAAAATTAGAGCCAAAAGGATCATTAGCCGCAATAATAGGATTGTCTTGCGTAAAATTAGTCAAGTTTTCTACTCCAACATACACTTCAAAATGCTTAAATGCTCGGGTTACTTGCCCATTAAACATAAAATAAGATAACGACCTTGACGGAATTTGATAGTCTGCCGGATTAGTTTCAGTACTTGGCAATCTGCTTGTCCCAAACCATTGTCCCGTAAGATCAAACTTCCATTTATCGAAATTAGTGGCATAAGCAATATTCATAAATGCTCTGTTAGTAGGCACCAACGGTTTCGTTTTTCGTCCACTTTTATAATCAGTTTGAATATCGTAAAACTTATAAGCGGTTCTTAACTCCAACTGTTCGGTAATTCTAACATGAAGTTCCACCTGTAAACTATGAGAAAACGATTTTCCATCCAAATTATAAAATACTACTTCGTTGGGATTTTCCATATCGATTACTACTTGATTTTCAAAATTGGTATAATAATAATCGGTACTAAAGGTCATTTCTTTTTTAAACAACTCAAAATTATGAGTTAAACTCGTTCCGTAATTCCAAGCTATTTCAGGATTTAATTCTTCAGTTACCACATTTCTTGAGCTTGCCATAACACTAGCACTTTCAATAAACGGATTAGCTGTTCTAAAACCTCTTCCCACAGAAAATCTCCATGCCGAAAGCTGCGTAAAATTATATTTATAATGTAATCTTGGTGTAAAAAAAGCTCCATACATATTGTGGTAATCTCCTCTTGCCCCCAATACCAATGCGCTTTTATTTCCGGTATAAGTATATTCTGCAAAAGCTCCCGGAACCACTTCTTCTCTACCAAAAAGTGAATCGTTATAGTTTTTATCATACAGGTCGTACTGCATACTTCCCCCAAATTTAATGGTGTTGTGCGTATTGCCTATAATAGTTTGATAAATAGAATTGAAATACCAACTTGTTTGTTCAGCATTAAATTTTTTATCGCCATAATTCGATTGGTGACTATGGTATTTAAAATTCTGAATAATACCTATGCTCTTATATTTCTTTTCAGGAAAGAGAAATCCATTTTTATTGAACACTTCAAATTGTTTGGTGGTTACCCCAATTTTAAACAGCCTATTTTCATTCGTAATTCGGTTTTGACCTGCTTCCAACTCATCATAAACTCCTCTAAAACCAAATTGAGACATAAATTTTTTACCCCTATATTTCCACCTGTTGAAAAAATTATATTGCGTTTTTATCGGCATATCCAAAAAACTATCATCATTCATATCCCACTCTACCGACTGATTACTAACGTGAGCAAGCGACATCGTACTCCATTTTTCACTCAATTTTTGAGCTCCATGAATATTTAATTCCATTCTACCTTTTTCGTTTCCGTAAACATTTACAAATAAATTTTCTGATTCATCAGGCTTAAGCATTTCAATATTAATCTGACCTGTAATAGATTCGTAACCATTAACTACCGAACCTGCTCCTTTAATAATTTGAATCGATTCTGCCCAAGTTCCGGGTACAAAAGTTAATCCATAAGCTGACGATAAGCCTCTAATTAACGGTAAGTTCTCTGCCTGAATTTGAGTATAAATACCATCCAAACCCAACATTTGAATTTTTTTAGTCCCGGAAACGGCATCCGTAAAGTTTACATCAACCGTTGCGTTGGTTTCAAAACTTTCGGAAATATTGCAACAAGCCGCCTTTTCAAATTCTTGTTTATTTAATTTTTCTACCAATAAAGGATTTACAATATCAATTTTGGTGGTGGCTTCTTTTTCAACCACTTCAAATTCCTTTAAATCCACATTGCTTTTCAGCTCAATATTTAAGGGCTTATTAGGAATACTTTTTAAAACTATACTATCGACTTGGTAGCCCACAAAACTAACTATCAAAGTGGCAGGAAAAGTTTCCGGAACTGTTATTTCAAAAGTTCCATCTGCTTCGGTAACCGTTCCTTTATCGACATTTAGCCAATACACATTAGCACCCGGTATGGGCATTTTGTGTTCTCCGTTGTGCAGTTCAAATACATTTCCTTTAAGGTTTTGAGAAAACCCTACGGCAATATTGAACAGCAAACAGATAAGAATTATAAGATGATTTTTCATAAAAATTAGATTATTAAAATTATACACTATTGATTTATACTGCAATAAGCAGCAGCCAAGTGTAATAATTCTATAATCTAAATACCTGAATAACTTTGAGTAAGTCGTAACCACTTAATGGTGGCGGCAGCTTATGAAAAAAAGTAAGAAAAGTAGGTTGTATAGCGGGTGTTTTAACGGCTTGAGGAAGCTCATTAACCACTAACAAAGTAATTTTTGATACGCTGATATCTTGAAAATTAACGGTGGAATTTACATTGTAATCAAACGTGATTTTATCAAAATCACAGCATTTATTGCTTAACTCACAATCAGATTTGGATTTACAATCTTCAAATTCACCTAAGCTATAAAACGTATCATTGGCAATATAACAGGTCATTTTGGAAACACTCACTTGCAAGGATGCAAATAGAATTACCAATGCCATTAAAAATCCGGTGATATGTTTTGCCACTTTTTTCATGAGAAAAAACTCATTGCAAATTTAACCATTTTTCTGTTTACCTACTGAAAATGATGTTAAAAAAGCCCAAATGCCCCCTAATCCCCCGAAGGGGGACTTTTTCAACCCACAATGCCCACTACAAGCGTCATTACCGAAATTTTGTAGTGCAACGGAAAAATTATCGGGAATCTGTTTTAATAGAACGCAGATAACACGGATGATACGGATAAAAACCTTTGATGATTTGTAAACTATTTTTTTTATATTTGGGAAAAAATAAAGTATGATGATTTTCATATATACAACAATATTTGATGGGTATATGGATATATGAAAAAATCATATGTAAACAAATTAGCAAATATTAAAAAAATACTATGACCTTAATAATATCTTGGATAGGAGTTGATGATAAAAAAGAAGGGAAATCAATTTCTTCAATTTATATCGCATCTGACAGCAGATACACTTGGGGTAATACTGGCAAATATGATTATGGAATAAAAGTATTTGGTTCTTCAAAACATCCTGAAATATTTGGCTTTTGCGGAGATATCCTCTTTCCTTCAACAATACTTGGACAACTAATCCCTCAAATAGATAATGGATTGTTATTAGATGATAATGATAACTGTGAAACAAAAAATAAAAAAATAACTGATTACATTAAAAGCTCTCTTGACTCCTATCCGAAAGATTTTTTAGTCGGAACATTTACTATTCTTCATGGAACTCGTAATGAAAAGATTTTCAAGCTCTTCAAAACTTCTTTTTCACCTGACACAGGATTAAATAATATAGAAATACAATTACCTAAGATTTCAACAAAAGTTTATAGTGGGGGTTCAGGAAAAACTGAGTTTGACAAAAATTGGGAAGATTGGCAAAAAGAAAAACATAATGAATTCAGAACAAGTAGAGGTGTTTATCACTGTCTTCATCAAACCCTTAAAGTAGTAAAAGACTCACAAACGGGTGGCTTACCTCAAATTGTTGGCCTGTATAGAAATAAAAATTCAAGACTTTTTGGAATCGTTGAAAACGACAAAAAATATATCTACGGAAAAGAAAGTGCAGAAAGTATAAATTCAACTACTATTGAATGGAGAAATGAAAATTTTGAAAGAATGAATCCTGAAACATTAAAAATATTTGAAGGAGCACAAAGACAACCTTCATAAAGAAGCAACTCCCTGACTCTCCACAAAGAAAAGAATATAATCAAACATTTGGGGAGGTCGAGGTGTCTGGTGCTTAATAGAAATATTAAGCACCATCAGGGTATTAAAAAGCCAACTGTGGTGTAATTAGATAGCACATCCATAACTAAGTGGAAGGTCCTGGGGCGGTTCCGGGCGGCTTTTTTGAATAAAGAAAACATTTGCTAACAAGGTATATAGCCAATGCTAACAGACAGAAAACAAATGAAGAAATATAAAATAGACATTTATACTCTAACCGAAAGTGGCAATCACTCAAGTAACAATATCTACTATGGAAGTATAGTATTTGAAACAAAAAGTGACGCAAGTTGGGTTTTTGACTTTTTACATCATGCAGGCGGACAAATGGCAATAGAAGGAATTGAAATAAAGACATACGAATTTGAAGAATATACTTTAATTTCTTTAACTGACTTTTTCCGAGACGGTGACTTTTTCAAAAACTTAATTTATAGCAGTAAAGACTTAAAAGTAACTAACAGGCTATTTCCTGACAAACAATTTACAGCTGACAATGAGCCTGAATATTTGATAATTGGAGATGCTGCTGTAGCAGAACTTTATGCGGAAAGCGAATTTGACTTTTTAAAAGATTATAAACAAACAGTTGTGAAATCTGAATACTTATACGAATGGGGCGCAACTGGATTTTGGGGAAATTACCTAATTGGAGTTGCTTCTAGTCTTTCTGTTCTAATAATTGACAAATTAGTTTCATTTGGTTTTCCAGTTGACAGTATTAAAAGATTCAAACTGCCTTCAAAAATTAGAAAATCTCTTGCAAGTGAATACAATATAAATCCTGACAGCTTGTTCCTAGAAAGTTACAGTAAAGAAGAAGAAATAATTAAAGTAAGTTTCAGAAATATAGCTTACCGTTTTCACTTGACAATCAAAGAAGGAGAACTCGTAGATTTAATAACAGAGAAACTAGACAAATTTATTTGATAAAAAGAAGCACTGGCTATAACAGGCGTTTGGTAAAAATTAAAGAACCAGTCGTAAAGAATGAATATTATAATCGATACCAGCATACTAAGAAAAGATAGAGGGTTCTTGAATTCGGATATTCTTTTGATAAAGAAACTTGCCAAGTTAGACTTATTGAAAATTCATTTTCCATGGATAGTATTTAAAGAATCTATATCTCAAAATCTACTTGAAGTTAAAAATGGAATTGAAAATGCGATTAAAGAAATTTCTTCATTAAATAGAAAGGGAATAGATATAGAGGAATATGAGAAATTAAAAGAAATAGCAAAAAAACTTGAAACAATAAACTTGAAAACAGAAAAATCGATCGAAAAACATTGGGAAAGGTTTATAATCGATTCAAAGGCTATTTTACATGAAATAAATGAAGAACATGGAAAGAAAGTAATGACATCATATTTTCTTGGTTCCAAACCTTTTCCTGTTCCCAAAAGCAGAAAAGATATTCCTGACGCTTTTATTTATGAATCAATATTGACAATAAATGAAAAATTTGGAAAGACTTATTTTATCTGTGATGATAAAAATTTAAGAGAGTCAATTGCAAAAAATGAAGATTGCCAAGTGTTTAAAACATATGAGGAGTTTTTTGATTCAGATATTTATAAGCCAATTGACTCTGAATACAAAAAAATTGAGCATTTCGCTGACGAATTAATTGTACTCAAAGAAAACGTTGATAAAATTGAAAAGTATGCAAAAGAAGAGTTGTACAGAGACCTTTTTGCCGGTGATGAACAAGTAATCGTTCATGAAAATATTCCTTCAGATGGAAATGAAGGCGCTTTACAAGGTATTGAAGGAGAATTAGTTAAGACAATTCAGTTTGATAAAATTCAATTTGTGGACGGTGTTTTCTACATTCCAGTTGAAATGAAAGCATGTTTTAGGATTGAATATTTTCTTTTCAAAGCAGATTACTATTTATGTGAGGAACGGAATATCTCAATTATTGACCATGATTGGAATAAGCACTATTATTTAGTTGAAGAGCCATTTAATGTGAGCTTATCATTTAAGTGCACAATTGAACAAGAGAGCATTAAATATGGCGAATTTGAATTCGATTATGAACCAGCAATAATTGATGAATTAGAGATAATTGAAAAATAACTTTTGCTAACAGACGTTTGGCTCAATAGCAGGTTAAGATCTTCTATGACAGTTTAGTACAAGGTTTAGGTGTGGACATTTGTGGTAAAAATTCACCACTGCACCAAGCGCCAAAACATTATTCCGTTTTATAATTTTGTTGATTTCATCCAAAATAAACCCATAAGCCTTATTTTTGCAGTATGATTTTAACTGATACACACACCCATTTATATTCTGAGCAATTTAAGGATGATATTGATGAAGTGGTGCAAAAAGCTATTAATTTAGGGATTTCCAGATTTTTTTTACCCAACATTGATAGCGACTATACAGCTGCTTTGTTGGCTTTAGCAAAAAAATATCCTGACAACATGTTTCCCATGACGGGTTTACACCCTTGTTCAGTAAAAGACGATTACCAACAAGAATTAGAGCAGGTAGAAAAAATGTTGTCTGAACACCAAGTTGTTGCTATTGGCGAAATTGGTATTGATTTATATTGGGACAAAACTTTTTTTAAAGAACAACAAGCCGCTTTTCGTCATCAAATTCGCTTGGCTAAAGCTAATAAATTGCCTTTTGTTATTCATTGCCGAGATGCTTTTGATGAAATTTTTGAAATTTTAGACGAAGAAAATGACGAAAACATGCGTGGCATTTTCCATTGTTTTACAGGAAATCTGGAGCAAGCACAAAAAATTATCAACTATGGAGGCTTTAAATTAGGGATTGGTGGAGTAGTTACCTTTAAAAATGCAGGGTTGGATAAAGTGGTTGAACAAATAAGTCTAGAACATTTGGTTTTAGAAACCGATGCCCCTTATTTAGCTCCTGTTCCTTACCGAGGAAAACGTAACGAAAGTGCTTACATTATTGAAATTGCTACAAAAGTGGCTAATTTAAAACAAGTTAGTTTAGAAGAAGTAGCTAAAATAACTACCACTAATTCAAAAACTGTTTTTGGAGTATAATTCTCAGGGCAATTTTATTGATTTTTTTGCCCCTATAAAATTTGATTTTTGCAGAATAGTCCTACATTTGTCGAAAAATTATAAATCGTTCATACCATGAGTAAAGGATTCTCAACATCTTCAGTAGGAAGAAAAATTTTAATGGCCTTATCGGGTTTTTTCTTATTATTTTTTCTTCTACAACATTTTGTAATCAACTTTCTATCAGTGCTTAGCCCTGATGCTTTTAATGAGACATCTCATTTTATGGGCACCAACCCACTTATTCAATATTTCCTTCAACCTGTACTTCTTTTTGGAGTTTTATTTCATTTAGGAATGGGCATTTACCTTGATTTGCAAAACAAAAAAGCAAGACCTGTAAAGTACGCCATGAACAAACCAGCAGAAAATACCAACTGGATGAGCAGAAATATGATTATTACAGGAATTATGATAATGTTGTTTTTAGGCTTACATTTTTATGATTTTTGGTTTCCTGAAATCAACACTAAATTTATTGAAGGTGATTGGAGTGGAATGCACAATGGCGGATTTAGATACTTCCATGAATTACAAGATAAATTTGTAAATCCAGTTAGAGTTGGAATTTATGTGTTAGCCTTTGTTTTCCTTTCGTTACACTTATTGCATGGCTTTCAATCAGCATTTCAGTCGGTAGGTTTTAACCACAGAAAATATACGCCTATCATTAAAAAATTAGGGACACTGTATGCCATCATTATCCCATTAGGATTTATATTTATTGCAATTTTTCATTTTATCAATCACTCGCATTAATCTATTTTAAGTATGTCAAAATTAGATGCTAAAATACCTGAAGGTCCATTAAAAGATAAATGGACAAATTATAAAAACCACATCGATTTAGTTAATCCTGCTAACAAAAGAAACATAGATATTATTGTTGTTGGAACAGGGTTAGCAGGAGGTTCTGCTGCTGCATCCTTAGCAGAAATGGGTTACAATGTAAAAGCTTTTTGTTATCAAGATTCGCCAAGAAGAGCACACTCTATTGCTGCTCAAGGTGGTATAAATGCTGCCAAAAATTACCAAAATGATGGCGATTCTACTTACCGATTATTTTACGATACGGTTAAAGGTGGCGATTACAGAGCTAGAGAGGCAAATGTTTATCGTTTAGCTGAAGTTTCTGCCAATATTATTGATCAATGTGTGGCTCAAGGAGTTCCTTTTGCAAGAGAATATGGCGGACTATTAGACAACCGTTCGTTTGGTGGTGTATTGGTTTCCAGAACTTTTTATGCTAAAGGACAAACCGGACAACAATTATTGTTAGGAGCTTATTCGGCTATGAACCGCCAAATTGGTAAAGGAAAAATTAAAATGTATAACCGTCATGAAATGCTAGACTTAGTTATTGTTGACGGAAAAGCAAGAGGAATTATTGCCAGAAACTTAGTAACAGGAGAAGTAGAAAGACATTCGGCACATGCAGTAGTTATTGCAAGTGGTGGTTACGGAAACGTATTCTTTTTATCTACCAATGCTATGGGTTCTAATGTTAGTGCCGCATGGAAAATCCACAAAAAAGGAGCTTTCTTTGCCAACCCATGTTACACTCAAATTCACCCAACTTGTGTTCCTCGTTCGGGAGAATATCAATCTAAACTTACATTGATGTCTGAATCATTAAGAAATGATGGTAGAATATGGGTGCCAAAGAAAATGGAAGATGTTATGTCCATTAGAGAGAAAAAACTAAAGCCTACTCAAATAAAAGAAGAAGACAGAGATTATTATTTGGAAAGAAGATATCCTGCTTATGGAAATCTTGTGCCTAGGGATGTTGCTTCTAGAGCTGCTAAAGAAAGATGTGATGCCGGTTATGGAGTTAATGCAACTGGAGAAGCTGTTTATTTAGATTTTTCAACTGCTATTCAGCGTTATGGTAGAGAAAAAGCCAATATGTTAGGACTTGAAAATCCAACTGCAGAAAAAATTACTCAATTAGGAGAAGAGGTTATTGAAGCTAAATATGGTAACTTATTCCAAATGTATGAGAAAATTGTAGATGAAAATCCATACAAAACACCTATGATGATTTACCCAGCGGTACATTATACCATGGGAGGAATTTGGGTTGATTATAACTTAATGACTACTATTCCGGGATGTTATGCTGCCGGAGAAGCTAATTTCTCTGACCATGGAGCTAATCGATTAGGAGCTTCTGCATTAATGCAAGGATTAGCTGACGGTTATTTTGTATTGCCTTATACTATTGGAGATTATCTTTCTAATGAAATTAGAACAGGAAAAATACCTACCAATTTACCTGAATTTGAAGCTGCTGAAAAAGAGGTGACAGAAAGATTAGAGAAGCTTATCAATAATAAAGGAACTAAGTCGGTAGATTATTTCCATAAAAAATTAGGAAAAATAATGTGGGATTATGTAGGGATGGCAAGAAATGAAGCTGGTCTTAAAAAAGCAATGGACGAAATTGCTCAAATTAGAGAAGAATTTTGGAAAGATGTTTTTGTTCCTGGGAGTATAAATGAACTTAATCCTGAATTAGAAAAAGCCGGTAGAGTTGCTGATTTCTTAGAATTAGGAGAATTGTTTGCTGTTGATGCATTACACAGAAATGAATCATGTGGTGGACATTTTAGAGAGGAGTCTGTTGAAATGGATGGCGAACAAGAAGGTGAAGCTAAAAGAGATGATGTTAACTTTAAATATGTTGCTGCTTGGGAATATACAGGAAATCCAAGAGAAGCTGTGCTTCATAAAGAGGAGTTGACTTTTAATGATATTGAATTAAAACAAAGAAGCTACAAATAGTTAATGGTTATTAGTTATTTGTTAATCGTTAATTGATTTGAAGGAGAATAAAATAAGAAGTTTTGAAGATTTAGAATGTTGGAAAGTTGGTACAGAGTTAAGAAGGTTTGTTTCTCAACTTATTAAAACTTTCCCAAAAGAAGAGCAGTTCGACTTAACTTCGCAAATGAAAAGAGCTTCTAGGTCTGTAACACATAATATTGCTGAAGGATATGGTAGATTTCATTACCAAGAGAATATTCAGTTTTGCAGACAAGCAAGAGGATCGTTGTACGAACTTATTGATCAATTTATAGTAGCATTTGATGAAAAATACATAACTAATGAAGAGCTAATAAAAGGAAAAGAGCAGATTAATAAATCATTAGCATTGTTAAATGGATATATTAAATATTTAATGAAAGCTAAAAATGAAAATTAAAATATAATTATTCGTTGAAAGTTTATCACTAATAACTTTTAACGATTAACAATTAACAAATACATATCATGGATTTAACACTAAAAATATGGCGTCAGAAAGACGCAAAGTCTGAGGGAAAAATGGAAACATATCCCATTAAAAATATCTCAGAACATTCTTCATTTTTAGAAATGTTGGATGTGTTAAACGAAAACTTAGTAAACGAAGGTAAAGAGCCAGTTGCATTCGATCACGATTGTAGAGAAGGAATTTGTGGTATGTGTTCTTTATACATTAATGGTGAAGCTCATGGTCCGGATAGAGGTGTAACCACATGCCAACTACACATGAGAATGTTTAAAGATGGAGATACTATTTACATTGAACCATTTCGTTCTAAAGCTTTCCCTGTAATAAAAGATTTAGTTGTTGATAGAGGTTCTTTTGATAGAATTCAACATGCAGGAGGTTTTATTTCTGTAAATACTTCAGGAAATACACAAGATGCCAATGCGCTGCCAATTCCTAAACCGGATGCTGATAAAGCTATGGATGCTGCAACTTGTATAGGTTGTGGAGCTTGTGTAGCAACTTGTAAAAACTCATCAGCAATGCTGTTTGTTGCGGCAAAGGTTTCTCAGTACTCTTACCTTCCACAAGGACAAGTAGAAAGAAAAGAGCGTGTGTTAAACATGGTAGAACAAATGGATAAAGAAGGATTTGGAAACTGTACCAATACCGGAGCTTGCGAAGTAGAATGTCCAAAAGGTATCTCGTTGGAGTTTATTGCTCGTATGAACAGAGAATATTTTGGGGCTTCAATAGTTTCTGAAAAATAACTAGCTACTCATTTATAAAAGCAGATAACACGTTCTTAAAAAGTGCGTTTATCTGCTTTTTTATTTTCTAAAACAATGCCTAAATTTTGGGTCATAACCTGTTTAATTAATTTTTTAATTGCAACTATGCTAGGCTTAGTTTTACGCTATGCTTTTATTGGCGAAATCGATTTTAATTTTAGGTTTTTAACTCACGCTCATTCGCATGTTGCCATGCTGGGATGGCTTTATTTAATGTTGTATAGCTTTATTGTTTACCGCTTTTTACCCAACATCAGGAAAATTTATCATTATTTATTTTTTATTACTCAATTTGCTGTAATCGGCATGTTATTTAGTTTTCCTTTTCAAGGGTATGCTGCTTTTTCAATAATATTTTCATCCTTACATATTTTTGCTTCCTACTTTTTTGTAAAACTGATTTTAAAAGACCTAAAACCATTTACTACCATCGATAAACAATTTATTCGTGCTGCATTGTGGTTCATGGTTATTTCCACTATCGGCATTTGGTGTTTACCTATATCTATTGTTGTATTTGGAAAAAACTCTGATGCTTATAATATTGCTATTCAAACTTTTTTACATTTTCAGTTTAATGGCTGGTTTATTTTTGGTGTGATAGGTTTATTTATCAAATACCTAACTAGTCATCCAACCGAAAAAAAAACCCAATTAAAGAAAGCTTTGGGCTGGTTAATTTTATCGGTAGTTTTTACATTAGCTTTACCTATAAGTTGGTTTGTCAAGCTACCAACATTAAATATCATAAACAGTTTGGGGGTTATTTTTCAACTAATAGGGTTTTATCATCTTATTGTTGCTCTAAAAAAGCCCTTAAACACCTTTTTATCATCTGCTACACTTTACATTAAAAGCTTGGTATATTTTATACTAATTTCAATGGTTATAAAAGTACTATTTCAATCATTTTCAGTGTTCCCAGAAGTAAATGAAGCTTCCATACAAATAAGAAACTTAGTGATTGGTTTTATACACTTATTGATGCTTGGAGTGATTAGTGGTGCTTTGTTGCTTTTTTTATCGTTAGAAGGCATTTTTAACCACAACAAACTATTTGCTCGAATTGGCTTAGGCTTATTTATTTTAGGATTTGTGTTAAGTGAAATTTATTTGTTTTTACAAGGCGGAATGTATTATTTAAACTTGGGTGAACTACCTCTTTATCATAAAAGTCTGTTAGTATTTAGCTCATTTATTGGTGGAGGGGTATTTTTGTTTTTGTTGAGTGTTTTATTGATGAATAAGAATCAAAACTTGTAAACTATTGCTCAGCCAACACTTCTTGGTGTGTGTCTATAGCTGTTTTGTAATGTTGGTAACGTTCCATAATCTCTTTTACATATTTGTAGGTAATATGTCCCTTGCAATAACCGTGTTTTACTACCTCATCTTTATAATATTTTGGCTTAGACTTATTTTTAAGGAAATAACTAACCTCTTTCCAGAGCTGAGGATTTTTATTGTATTTCTGTGCTAATCGATACGCATCAAAAACATGTCCGGGACCAACATTATAACTCGCCAAAACATACTTTACCCTTTCGGTAGAGTCTGCAATTTTATCTTCCCACATTCTACTTAAATAACGAATGTATTTTGCTCCTGCTTTAATGTTTTCACGAGCTGATGAAGTAGAATCAACTCCATATTTGGCTCCTGTTACCGGCATAAATTGCATCACACCAAAAGAATTTCCCCAACCTAAAGCACTATTATTAAACCTCGATTCCTGATAAATTAAAGCCGCCATCAACTCCCAATCCCAAGGTATTTGTGGAGCATATTTTTTTAAGGTTTCATCATAAGGAGTAAGTTGTCCGCTGCTCAAGGTAAATGACTCATCATTAATTCGTTTGGCATGCTGCGAACGGTTATCATAATACTTTTTATACAACAACTTAAAAGCTACTGTTTTTTGATATGCTTTCAGCCAATTATTAATAGAAACTGTCAAACTATCACTGTTTTTTCTAAGAGCAAACGCTATTTGTTGTTCGTTGCTTACCTCAACACTTGCATCAATATTAGGATATTGCCACTCATTTACCAAAGCAATATTTTTATCGGCAACAGTATAATCTATCGTTCCCTGAGCTACTTGTTCAATCAACTGTTCCATAGAAATTTCTCCGGGTACTACCTGAATTTTAATTTTTTCACCAATTTCTTTTGATAAGCTATTCAAACGCTCATAAAAAGATGATTCTCTTCTAACAAAAACCGTTTTACCACCTAACTCTAATGGAGAGTTTACCAATGAATCTTTAAGTGATTTCTTAGAAATTTTTTTCCAATTTTCCGGCTTACGTTGAACCAGCACTTGTTTAGTAAATAAAATGGGGGATGAAAAATCGACTTGTTTTTTTCTATCTAAAGTAACCGTTAAGTTCGCTGCCACTACATCTCCTACACCATGATTTAAATGAATAAATATACTATCCATATTTTTTATTGGAATAACTTCTAGCTCTACTCCCTGACTTTTAGCATATTGATTTAATAACTCATACTCAAAACCCATGGGCTGCCCACGATAAATAAAATAACTTGTTGCACTATAATTAATTAAAGCCTTAATTTTACCGTCAGCTCTAATCTCTTTTAAATCTTTTTTTACCGGACGAGGAAGATTAGGCTCATTAACCATTACTTCTTTACAACTAAACAAAGAAATGCTAAAAACTAAAATTAATATATATGAGATTTTTTTTATCATAAAAAATGTTCAACAAGTTATTAATACGTTGGCTTTTCAAAAAATGTTTTTAATTTCAAAAAAAACGGTTTTACTAAGTTTACTCTTAACCACTGCTACAATTGGCTTTTCGCAAGGTTTATTTAGCAGTAAATTAACTAAAAGTTTTGCAGCTTTAGAAATTCACGACTACTTTAAAGCCAAAAAATACTTTGAAAAATCATTGAAAAAAAATCCTGTTCCGGCTTCTTATGGACTTAGCATAATTTATTACAGAAACAACAATCCTTTCCATAATATAGATTCAGCTTTATATTATATTCAAGAAGCATCTTTTCTTTATCCGAAATTAAGTCCAAAGAAAAAAGAAAAATTTAAGGCTTTTGGGGTTGACTCATCAAGCATTTATGTTCAACATCAATTAATTAATGAAAAATGTTTTGAAGTTGCTAAAAACAAACACTCTATTAATGCTTATAATAAATTTATAGATTGCAATATTGGAGCAAAACAAGTTGATTCTGCTATTTTATTAAGAAATGAAATTGCTTTTAACTTGGCTAAAAAACAAGAAAACGCTGAAGCAATTCAACATTTTATTACTACCTATCCTAATGCTAATGAAGTTATTATTGCAAAAAATATTTTAGATACTTTAATCTATAAAGAATTCACTCAACCCAATACCATAGAAAACAACCTAAAATTTATTCAGCAGCATCCTAACAATCCATTTGTGCCACAAGCCGAAAGAACCATTTACGAACTTTCTACCGCTGATAAAAAAATAAACTCTTACTATAACTTTATAAAATCAAATCCAAAAAATCCTTACACAGCAAGTGCTTGGAGAAATATTTATAACTTATCCATTATCAATTATACTACTGATAATCTGTCTCTTATACACATCTGACGCTGCCGACGA
>OJGU01000049.1_pt1 | contig 87622 bp, 83 predicted proteins | sample 1594741 | NCBI WGS metagenome assembly OJGU01 (sample SAMN05416841, study PRJEB24817) | seawater metagenome | isolation source: Sea water | place: Canada:Atlantic | collected 2013-07 | reverse complement strand
CGAGATGTAGAGAGGTCTCGTGGGCTCGGAGATGTGTATAAGAGACAGCTTCAATACTGCTTGTTTGCCTGACTTACGCGAAGCGGCATCGTCCATTTCGTCAATCGATTTATAGACGGCAGAGAACGCCGTAACCTTGCCTTTGCTCTTGGCACCGATATCCGCAGCACGAGCAAGTGCTGGCTGTACTTCGGTAGTAGGGTCGATAACGACAAACAGTTTTTTGTAAAGACTCATAAGATCCGATCTCTTGGTATTGCTTTATTGATAACGACCAAGAATAAACACTCTGAACACGAGTGTCTAGCGCATCCGTATGTGCACAAAACGAGCTTGATCTAACGCAATGATTCTTACCAATTAATGTAATTAAAACTCGCTTGAGAGGTTCCGTGCGACTCATAATGGAAGAGCAACATCAGCGAGCTATATTTTTACTCTAGACAGCAACCTATAGGAGACTGTCATGATAGAACCGAATTTCGCAGGCGGCCTGATTGGAGGCAGCCTGATTGGCATTGCAAGCCTCACCATGCTGCTATTACTTGGCCGCATCACTGGCATATCAGGGATTCTAACCGGGGTCATCACTTGGAATAAAGAAGGCGGTCTGTCTTGGCGCGCAGCCTTTATAGGAGGCCTAATTATTGGGGCCTTTGTATATCAAATCGTCTTTGGGCGACCTCTGCCCATCGAAATGCAGGCAAGTGGCCCCCTACTCATACTGGCGGGATTACTGGTTGGCATCGGGACTCGGCTTGGGTCTGGCTGCACATCAGGGCATGGGGTATGCGGCATTGCTCGTCGATCCCCCCGCTCTATTGTTTCTACCGCCACATTCATGACCGTTGCGATCGCTACAGTCTACGTTACGAGGCACCTCTTATCATGAAAACACCTTTAGCGGCTTTACTCAGTGGCATCATATTTGGCTTAGGGCTGGCGATCTCAGAGATGATCAACCCCGCGCGCGTGATTGGTTTTTTAGATATCACTGGACAATGGGATTTCACATTGATGTTAGTGATGGGCAGCGCACTGAGCTTTACACTCATTGGCTTTCCTCTCATTACCCGCAAGGCTCACCCAATACTTGCAGAGAAATTCACACTTCCAACGAAGACGACGTTGGACATGCCTTTGCTGGGCGGCGCCGTGCTTTTTGGGATTGGATGGGGGCTTGCCGGGCTTTGCCCAGGACCTGCTATAGCAGGTCTCGCATCTGCTGACCCGAGCATATTTTTGTTTGTCGCAGCAATGGTAGTCGGGCAAGTCGCGGGCATTGGAATCGAGAAAACAATGATCAAGAACTAAAAAAAATCCGACTAGAGACTCTCTAGTCGGATTTGAAACACCACTTACAAGGAATCATGGTGTATACCTAGCCTAACAGTATGGCTCAATGCCAAGGTCTATATTACGCTTCTACGCGAATTTGCCAATGTGGCATAGTGTCGCAGAACACTAAGCATCTTAATCAACGATAGCCCCATAACTCACCGCTTTGAAGGTATTGCGCAAGGGCACCTGCACATTCATATGTTGAATCATAACGATGCCGATCAACTCCTCAACAGGGTCGATCCAAAAAATAGTGCCTGCGGCGCCACCCCAATAGAACTCACCCGCTGAGGTAATTCCCCCCGCGCCAGCTGGGTCTTCGACAACGGCAAACCCAAGCCCGAAACCTGTACCGCGCGACATCCCATAAAGGTCTGCATCGGTGTTTTCAGAGGCGCCACCGAAAATCCCAGGGAGGTGATTTTGCGTCATGAACTCAAGCGTTTTGCGCCCAATAATTCGCTCTCCGTCAAGCTCACCGCCATTTAACAGCATTTGTGAGAAGCGCATATAGTCCTCTGTGCTAGAGACTAGCCCACCACCACCGGAGAAAAACGTCACATCATTGGCGAATGCGCTAGTCTCTGGCCTATCGTAGACCTGCATCGTCTTAGTCACTGGATCAAAATTATGATTTGTTCCAAAACGTGGCTTCTTGTCAGCGGGGACTTCGAAGAACGTGTCATTCATCTCCAAAGGGTCAAAAATACGTTGTTGGAAAAATTCATCCAAGTCTTGACCGGAGAGCACTTCGACCACCCGTCCTAATACGTCCACCGAAACACTGTAATGAAAGCGCGTCCCAGGCTGATATTGCAAAGGGATCTCACCAAGCCTTGCCGTCATCTCGGCAAGATCGGTGTTGCTTAAGATATTGGCATCTCGGTATTGTCGATCGACAAGCGTGTCACCAAAGACACCATAACTAAGCCCTGCCGTATGGCTCATCAGCATTTGCATGGTCATGGGGCGCTCAGAGGCCACCATCGCCCCACCCTCTCCCATCACCTTGAGATCGGCGAACTCGGGCAAGAACTTAGACACCGGGTCAGTTAACTGAAACTTGCCTTCTTCGTACAGCATCATCGCTGCCACGGTGGTGATCGGTTTGCTCATCGAATAAATGCGGAACAGGCTGTCTTTCTCGATTGGCGCTCCCGTTTCCATATTAAGCGTGCCGTAATTTTCGAAATGTACGATTTCTCCGCGTCGCGCCAACATGCTGACAACGCCTACCAGTTCACCACTATCAACGTATTGCTGTAATAAGGGGGTGATCCGCTCAAGGGCTGCGGAGGACATTCCAACGGATTCGGGTGAAGAGTAGGACAGATTATCGGCAAAGGTAAAACTAGACACTAGCGCCCCATACACAATAGTTAGCGTACGAAGTGTGTTACGTGTGACAGTGAACATTATTAACCCCCGTTATTGTATTTTTTATTGGGCCTTGCTCCTTGCACAGCCCAGCTGTTTTAGAAGTATTGCTATCCTTTGTGCATCCTAGCACTGCTGCGAAGCCTAACGAAACTCAGTTTCTCTATCTGTCAGACAGGCAGCCATAGGATTGCGTCCAACGCATTTATGCAGCGTGTTCATGGGTTCATGAATTTTTACCAATTTTTTCGCGCTTCCATCCCCTCTATCATGCCAAGCCCGATCAGGGTACGCCTGATCTGCCTATCGCCTAGCCGACATGAAAGGGTTCTCATGACTACCGCTCCACAATCCCTGCAAGAGAGTAAACGCCGCATCAATCACTACTTGAGCAAAAAACCCCAGCTGCGCGAGCGTTACTTGCGCTCCAAACAGATCCGCAGGGTACTGCGCAAGTCTAATAATTATGACCTTACATCGCGCTGCAATCTGTTTTGCGAAGGTTGCTTCTATTTTGAAGGAGACGACTATAAACAAGCGACCGAGGTCACAGAGTTGGAACAATGGGATGCGTTCTTCAAACAACAAGCCGCAGCTGGGGTCAGTTTCGGTTTTTTTGCTGGGGCCGAACCCGCTCTAGCGCAAGACCGCTTGCTGCGTGCAGCGCAATACATCCCTCGCGGCTCAATTCATACCAATGGCACAATTCGCATTCGACCTGAAATCCCCTACTCCATCCAGATATCCGTATGGGGCGATGAGGACACCACTAGCCACTTTCGCGGTGGCAATGTGTTTTGGAAATCAATTCGCAACTTTGCTAACGACCCGCGAGTGCGTTTTGTTTTTACTATCAACCCCAACAATCTAGCGCAGCTGCCCGGTGTCGTACGCATAATGGACGATTACGGACATAAGATTATGTTCAATTATTTCTCCCCGACACAGTCGTACCTAGACAAATTAGTCAGTGGGGCCAGCAACGATAACGGCTATTTTCGAATTAGTTCTGACCAAAGCAATATGCTGTTCAGTAGTGAGAGCTTGGCTAGGTCTCGGGACGTCGTTGATGAACTCATCGCACAATATCCGCGCACGGTCATTCAATCCCAAGCATTCAATAATGCGCTCACCACCCCCGAACCCCTATATCAATTAGACGATCAAACAGGCATTGCGACTAACTGCAATGGTCGAAATTTTGATTGGCATCAGGGTTACCGCGTCGACTTACAAGCCAGCGACGCAAAGTGCTGCATGCCCAATGTAAATTGCGAACAATGCCGCCTTTACACCATTGCTCTAGCCTCATTTATTTACCAGCCCGAACGCTTTCTCGACTCTATTGACGGCTTCGAAGACTGGCTCAATATCTGTGACCAATTTGCCCGTGTTTGTTTATTGGAAACGGATCCAGAGTGGCCTACGCCGTGCCAATAACTGTTCGCGCCTACCAAGCCGGTGATGAAACTAGCATCATGTGTGGGTTCAATCGCGTGTTTAATGAGAACCGTGGCACTGATTATTGGCGTTGGAAATTCCTGCATAACGACGAGGCCATTGCCTCTGTTGCCGTGGATGAAAAACAGAAAGTGCACGCCCATATCGCTGCGCACCCGATTCTCTGGCATGAGGGGCGAAGACAGGTGTCTGTGGCCCATGCAGGGGATGCTTTTTCGCTCCCCCTGCCAGAGACGATTCATGGCCGTGCCATGCTAAAAGCGCTCTTAAGTCTGCACCAAGAACAGCGTAGCAAGGGGAACATCCAATTACTCTTTGGATTTCCTAGCGGCACACTGAACGCCCTGCACAACACGCAAAGTCCATTGCAAGATGCCACAAAAGTAATTAGGCGTTGGCGCTTCGAGACAGCAGCAACGAGCCCAGCCCAAAATTCGCAATTCTCTGTCGAAATATCCTCGCCATGCCCAGCCAGTGTCGATGCATTCTGGCAGCGGGTCTCGTCCCGGTATGCTTTGCTCGCTCAGCGTGACTGGAAGTGGATCAACTGGCGCTTTTTGCAGCGCCCGGACATCAACAATTATGAATACCTGCATTGCCATGACAGTACCGGCACCCTGCGCGCATGGGCCATCATCAGAGAAATGCAGGGGTGCCTTTGGATAGCGGACCTCTTATGGGATGCGGACTCACGCTGCAGCCTTGTAGAACTCTTGCGTCATATTGTACACATTGCACAAGCTCGGCAATTGCGGCAAACGGCCCTTTGGTTGCAAGGCGATCAGCGCACCATCGATGTGTTGCTAGCTATGGGATGGCAAGACGATAGCGCCGCGCATCAAGTCACCTTATCTATGCACCCTTACGACACGCGCTTGAATTACGATTGGATTCAAGAATCACTCTACATCACTAAAGGCGATAGTGACCTCATTTAAGCGAGGTTTGCACTCGACCGGCTAGCTCTATGAACCCAGCAAGATAGGCTAAAGATTCATCACTACGCCTAATCCCCAAAAATATCTGTTTAGCGATGCCCTGCTTGCCCATGCGCACACCGCGGATCGGCATGGTCTGGGCATACTCTTCAACTAACCATTTTGGCAAGGCTGCCACTCCTCTTCCGGCCGCGACCATTTGCAACATAATATTCGTCGCTTCGATTTCCTTATGCTCTTTAGGGACACATTTAGCGGGCGACAGAAACTCTGAATAGATGTCTAGGCGCTCTCGTTCTACCGGATAACTAATCAGAGTTTCGTCGATTAGATCTTCGGGAACCACATACGTCTTGTGCGCCAACCCATGCTCATTGTGCACTACCAATACCTGCTCATAATCAAATACTGGGGTATAGAGCAAGCCACTCTGTCGCAAAGGGTCAGGAGTCACCAAAATATCGATGTCATAGCTAAACAAAGCGCCAATGCCACCAAACTGAAACTTCTGTTTCACATCCACGTCGACATCAGGCCATTCACTTAAGAAGGGAGTAATGACTTTTAGCAACCACTGATAACAGGGATGGCATTCCATTCCGATGCGCAATGCTCCGCGCTGGCCTCGCGCAAATTGTTTAAGTAGTTGCTCGGTGTGCTCAAACTGCGGGAGCAAGCGTTTGGCAAGCAAGAGCATTTGCTCACCGGCTTGTGTAAGACGTAACAATCGCCCTTCTTTTTCCCACAGCGCAGTGCCTAACTGGTGCTCTAATTTACGAATAGCATGGCTCAGCGCTGACTGGCTCAAATGTAGACTAGTAGCGGCCTCGGTCAGGGTGCCACGGGCATCGACGGCCGCGATGATCGCCAAATGGCTGCGCTCCAACATTGTCTTTCTCCCTATCAATCTATGAGAAATACTCATGGCTTCATGCATTTTAACCATTTTTATTCATTGTTTGTAAGCCCTAATATGCCCGCACTGTTCTATTTTCGGAGAAATCAATAATGCCCCTCATTCATAACCTAGGCTTTCCACGTATCGGCGCGCAACGCGAATTAAAATTTGCTTTGGAAAACTATTGGCGTGCGGAGATTAATAGCGATGCACTAGAGGCAACTGCGGCAGGCTTGCGTAGCAAGCACTGGCAAATACAAGACACCCTTGACCTAGTGCCCGTGGGTGACTTCTCACTCTACGACCAAGTATTGGATATGAGCTTCTTACTGGGGAATGTGCCGCAACGGATAAGCGAGCTTAATGGGGATGAGCTACAAGCCTATTTTCGTCTCGCCCGTGGCAGGGCTCCACAAGACCCAGACTCCCAATCTGTGGCCGCAGGAGAGCTTACCAAGTGGTTCGACACTAACTATCACTATATCGTGCCCGAGTTCGAAAAAGACACGCGCTTCAGTTTGAACGTCTCACGCTTGCTCAGTCAAATCATTGAGGCGCGAACCCAAGGGCATAATGCCAAACCGGTAATATTAGGGCCCCTTAGTTATCTGCGCTTGGGCAAAGCACGCGATGGCAGCAATAAATTAGACCTGCTGCCGCAACTACTAAAAGTTTACAACGAATTATTCAAAGCGCTACAAGCCAGTGGCATAGAATGGTTACAAATCGACGAGCCAATCTTAGTGACCGAACTCGATCTTCAGTGGCAACGCGCCTTTACACAGGCCTACCACGAACTGCGCCGCGGCGACATAAAAGTACTGTTGGCCACCTATTTCGGTGAACTACAGGATAATCTACTGCTAGCCTGTGAACTACCCGTGGATGGCCTGCATATTGATGCGATCAATGCTCGAAGCGAGGTTAGCAAGGTGATTGATTGGCTGCCCGCACACAAGGTACTGTCTCTTGGAGTAATCGATGGACGTAATATTTGGAGGGCCGATATCAATGCCTTATTGGATTATTTAGAACCCATCGAAAAACGCTTGGCAAACAGGCTTTGGCTTGCGCCATCTTGCTCACTATTACATGTACCTGTGGATCTTCGTAGCGAGACAGCTCTCGCTAGTGATGTTCACTCCTGGCTAGCATTCGCCGTACAGAAACTTGCCGAACTCACCTTGCTCGCGCAAGCGCTAGAGAATGGGCGAGAACCACTTGAAGAAGCGTTGCGACAGAACGCAGAAGCTTTACAGAGTCGTCGTGATTCAAAGAAAACCACTAACCCGCAAGTTCGGGCGGCACTACTCGCATTGCGCCCCGACATGTCTGCACGTGATACAGATTTCACCGCCCGCGCAGCGCTACAGCAGAGCCAGTTCAAGCTACCGTTGTTCCCAACCACAAGTATCGGGTCTTTTCCGCAAACACTTGAAATCCGTCGAGCGCGCAAACTCTATCGCGAGAAAAAACTCGATCAAAAAGAGTATGAACATTTTCTGCAGCGTGAGATACGACATTGCCTGCAGCAGCAAGAGTCATTAGGGCTAGATGTTCTTGTGCACGGGGAATCTGAGCGCAATGACATGGTCGAATACTTCAGCGAACATCTGCAAGGCTATGCGCGCAGTCAATTTGGTTGGGTGCAGTCCTATGGTTCTCGTTGCGTCAAGCCTCCCATTTTGTTTGGCGATGTGGCCAGACCTGAGGCAATCACTGTGACCTGGGCTAAATATGCGCAAGCGCAGACAACAAAACCGGTCAAGGGCATGTTGACTGGCCCTGTGACACTGCTTAACTGGTCATTTGTGCGCGATGACCAACCGCGCTCGGAGACTTGTCGCCAACTCGCTTTGGCAGTCCGTGAAGAAGTGCTAGATCTGGAAAAAGCCGGCATTGCCATTATCCAGATCGACGAAGCGGCTTTGCGTGAAGGCTTACCCTTGCGCCGAACTCAGTGGTCAAACTACCTCGACTGGGCTGTGTCTTGTTTCCGCTTGTCAGCCAATGGGGTGCAAGATACCACGCAAATTCACACTCATATGTGCTATTCGGAATTCAATGACATCATGGAAGCGATTGCCGCCATGGATGCAGACGTGATCACAATTGAGACCTCGCGCTCGGACATGGAGCTGCTCGATGCATTCGATCAGTTTGCCTACCCCAATGGTATCGGCCCTGGGGTTTATGATATTCATTCGCCCAATATTCCCCATGCAGACCATATTGTAGCGCTAATGAGAAAAGCCGCGCAGAAAATCCCCGCCCAACGTTTGTGGGTAAATCCTGACTGCGGCCTTAAAACTCGGCGATGGGAAGAGGTCGCCCCTGCACTGAGCAATATGGTAGAGGCTGCCAAGCAACTACGTGCGCAGTTCACCTAAAACGGACTAGCGACGGTGAATGCTCTACGCCAATATTCGCCGTCGCTAGATCGTGAAACTTCCTACAAGCTGTACGGAGACTTCAACGCGAAGGAAAAACAATACGAACGCAGGTCCCTTTGCCAGGCTCACTTTCGATCTCTATCTGCCAGTTGAATCGATCACAAATTCTTTTCACTAAATTTAAACCCAAGCCCGTACCCCCGGTTTTTGTGCTGTAACTACGCTCAAAAACGAATGCGATATCTTGTGCGGGAATCCCCCCTCCCGTATCAGTGATACTAATGCTTGTTTTGTCGATCACAATCGTTATACAACCACTGGAGGTATGCTCAATCGCATTGCGCAATATATTGCTCATAGTAATTTGCACTAAGCTCAGTGGTTGATTCAATTGCGGCCTATCCCAAAAGTGCTTTTCGATCTGCAGCGATCTATCAGCAAGAGCTGAGGCGCTATCTTCCAAGAGCTGCTCCATCACTAACGCTAGATCCACCGGATCGCTTTGGTCGATCTGCGTGCTTCCTTCACGTGACAAGAATAGCGTTGCTTCGATAAAGGCCAACATTTCATTGCAGGCTCGATTGATTCTTTCGATAGCTCGCACAGAGACCGGAGATTGCGCGCTCTCGGACAACACATCGACAGCTCCCATCATTACCGACAATGGGGTACGCAATTCATGACTTGCAGCCGCCGTAAAGCTTTGCTCCCGTTCCACAAATTGATCTAGCCGCTCCATATATTTATCGAATGCAGCCGCTATCTCGCCAATTTCTGTCCCGGCATAGTCTTTGGCGATGCCTTTACTTCTCCCCCCCGGCTGCAAGCTCTTCAAGCGCGAAGACAAACGCCGTACCGGAGATAGAATAGTGTTAGTGGCAGTCCACCCCATTACCAAAGCCACGGCCAACACGAGAAGTAAACCATAGAGCAACATGATCAAGACCGTGTGCTCTTGCTCCTCCCATTCCGTGATGTCATAGCTTAAATACACCTTCTGACCTAGCCAATCTCCTACCTCTACCTGATAGACCTTATCTTGCGTAAAGACTGAGTGGTGTGACCCTAGACTTAACTCGGCAAACGCTGGTTCAATAGGCTCTGCACTGCCTTGCATGTAAAAATGCCAACCTGCAAACAGGCTTGATTCGTCAAAACGGTCTTCCCGCAATTGACGTTTGATGTCTTCGAGCTGGCCAGACACCATATTGCCAAAAATCACTTCCTCTAACTGCGCCTTGATGAACAGAACGCCGCCTGCAAATAAAGCGCTCGTCACTGTGACGATTATCACTAAGGCAAGTATGACTCTAAATCTTAAACTAGCTTTGTTCATCACTGCACTCTCATTACAGGGTCTCAGCCAATCGATAACCAGCCCCGTGAACGGTATGAATGAGCTTCTTATCAAATGGCTTATCCACTACTGAACGTAGGCTGTAGATATGCGTCCTCAAGACATCATTGTCCGGAAGCGCATCACCCCAAATATGCTCCTCTAACTCTTCTCGACTCACAACTCGATTGGCATTTTGCATTAGCAATTCCAATATTTTTCTTTGAATTGGATTAAGCTCTAGCAATTGATTGTCGCGAGAGGCATGCAAAGTTTCGGGGTCATATTCTAAGCCCGCAATGCTAAGCACACGATTAGCAGCCTTTATATCACCACGTTTGATGAGCGCCTCTAATCTCGCTTCAAGCTCTTTCACAGAGAATGGTTTAACTAAATAATCATCAGCACCTGCCTGAAACCCCTCTAGTTTGTCATCTAACTGATCACGCGCTGTCAACATCAATACAGGGGTGTATATTCGAGCATCCAAGCGCAGCCGACGGCATAACTCCATGCCACTGAGCCCAGGCAAACCAATATCTAATACGATGACGTCGTAGCGTTGTGAGATCGCCAATTGCAAACCTTGCTGCCCATGGGTAGCGAAGTCCAACACATGGCCTTTTGGTTCAAGATAGTCCGCTATATTGGCCGCAATATCGCGGTTGTCTTCAATTACTAACACTTTCACCAGCACTCTCCTGACGGCATAGCTTGCGCTGTGACTTTAGTGCCTAATTTAGGCATTTCTAGAGTCGCAGTTAGACACGCCGCATGTCAAAAAAAAGTGAAAAAGTCGCTTTGACAATTTTTTCACATCCTTAGAGCTAGTATGCAATCAACATTGGTAGAAATGGGTTGATCAAAGGTGAAAAACACTCTCGTTTTCTCGATAGCCACTCTAGGATTACTAGCCTCGCTGTCCCACTATGCTTTTGCACAAGACATTGAGCATATTCATCTTAGCAAGAGTGAAACCCTGCAACTGGATGAGGTTTTCAAGCAAGCGTTGCTAAATGCGCCACAATACCGTGAAATAGCTGCTCGTAACGAGCAAGCCCAAAGCCATGAAGACATAGGGCAAAGCTGGATCGCTGGACGACCCAATGTGCAATTGGACTATATCGACGACCGCTCTCTAAGCAATCTAGGCGAGAAAGAACTTACCTACGGAATTGAGCTCCCGCTCTGGCGCCCAGGCCAGAAACGTGAAATGCAAGCATTAGGTCAACGCTATTCACAGCAAGCATCTCTGTGGCAGCAAAGCTTCACATTATCGATTGCAGGGCAGCTCAGAACGGCTCTTGCTGATTTGCAAGCGACTGAAATGCTACAAGCGCTAGAACAACAGGCCACAGAGGATGCTCGTACACTGTTAAGTGCAGTTGAAAAACTGTTCGACGCCGGTGAGGTCGCGCAACTCGACGTGATGCAAGCCCGCTCCTTACTTCTTGCACAGCAGCGCAATGAATTGGCCGCTGATGCAAGGCGCGTGGATGCAGAACGCACTTATTATGTTCTCACAGGCCTTAGTGCTATACCGTCGACTCCCCTTTCTGAGACGCGCATCGAAGCTGAAGAAGTCCCACTTGACCATCCTGTTTTGCAACTACTGCAAAGTAATATAGACCTAGAAGACGCTAATATTAGCAAGGCATTGAACACGGCAAAGGGTAACCCAACGCTAACAATCGGCTCACGTCGCCAGAAGGCTGACGCCTATGCCGATTACAGCAATGCGCTTGCGCTCTCTATCAGCGTGCCCATTGGTGGCAAGAGTTTCGTTAGTGCAGCGGGCAGCGCCGCGCGACGTGCCAAGGTGGATGCTCAAGTGCAGTACTACACTGCCGTGCGCGAACTCAACAGCAAACTTCACGAAGTCGAACATGAGTTATTCACATTGGATTTAGCTTTGCCTATGGCCCGTGAGCAAGCCGAACTCTCGCGCGCACAGTGGGAGATGGCGCGCAGCGCATTCGAGCTTGGCGAGACTGATATGAGCCGCGTCGTCATCGCGCTGCAACAGGCGCGCGCTAGTGCCAAAGAATACGAAACTCTTTCCCTGCAATATCAACGACTGATCATAGAGTCTAATCAGATCATTGGAGTTCTCCCATGAAGTCAACGTTCAAAAAATGCTCAACACTAATCCTATTGGCATTGAGCACACCAGCTCTGCTCGCACAGGAGCTTATCGACATTTCTGACGCTGACATCAGCCACATGGGTATCGTGTTCGCACCGGCGCAAGAAATTGACAGCACCGCAGGTGCTCGTTTCCCAGCCACTATAGTCAACTCTCCAGACAGCATTGCCACACTAAGTGCACGCTACTCGGGGGTCATTGAACAATGGCATCACAACTCAGGCTCCGCTGTGACTGCAGGGCAGGTATTGGCGACACTACGCAGTTCCGAAATTCTCGCGGTGCAAAACCAATGGATCGCGGCATTGAGTGCGCAAGACAGTGCACAGTTTGAACTGCAAAAAGATCAAGCACTTTTCGACCAAGGCATCATCTCGCAGCAACGCCTGCTACAGACGCGTAACCGCGCGCAACAAACAAGCTTCAATGAGAAAAGCATTCGAGCACAATTAAATTTGGCAGGATTCAATGATGCCAGCCTCAACGCCTTACGCGACAATGGCACAGGGCTCGGATCTTATTTTCTTGTAGCGCCCAGCAATAGCGTTCTAACTCAACGGGTAGGCAATGTAGGAGACTATATTGACGCCAATGAGGCTTTGGCCTTTCTCAATGCCCAAGGCGCGCGTTGGGCAAGCATTCATGTCCCAGGTCGTTTTGCGACTGAACTTGCCATTGGGCAAACACTCAGCATTGCGGGCTCTGGCGAGACCTTAACGCTTCGACAGAAAGACTTCACCATTGACAGTAGCAATCAGACTATCGAACTACTAGCGCAGTTCGATAGCAATAATGCACTGACTACAGGTCAGATCGTTTCGGTAGTCCTGCCCCCTTCACGCCAGGGCATTCTCGTACCCGATCGCGCCGTCGTGCACAACGGTAACAGCACTGTAGTTTATGTACGCACTAACGAAGGCGTACAAGCACTCGAACTTGAGCTATTGTCGGTAGGTGCGCACTACCTAGCTGAGTCTGGACTTCGCGCAGGGGACATGATCGCCATCCAAGGCAGCGCCGTATTAAAGGGCATTCAGTTAGGACTAGGGAGTGGTGAATGATGTTAGCTTCTCTTGTGCAATCTTCTTTAAGCCAACGCCTTTTGGTGATCCTCCTATCGCTACTGCTAACGGGTTTTGGTGTAAGAGCGTTGCTTGATATCCCAATCGACGCGTTTCCTGATATCTCCCCAACACAAGTGAAGATCATCATCAAAGCACCCGGAATGACTCCCGAAGAAGTGGAGTCTTTGATCACGCAACCTGTCGAAGTAGAGCTGCTAGGAATTCCTTATCAATCGATGTTGCGTTCCATATCTAAGTACGCACTCACTTCAATTACTTTAGATTTCGACGACGGCACAGATATCTACTGGGCACGGCAGCAAGTCACCGAGCGATTAAACAGCGTTTGGGGCAATCTGCCTGGAGGCATAAGTGGGGGACTTGCGCCCATGAGCACACCTTTAGGTGATATGTTCATGTTCACTATCGATAACGATACGTTGACGCTTGAAGATAAACGTTTTTTGCTAGACTGGACTATCCGCCCTGCACTGCGCACCGTCCCAGGTGTCGCAGACGTCAATTCACTGGGCGGATTCATACGCACTTATGAAGTTCAACCCAACCGCGATGCGATGACCGCGTTGGGCGTTAGCACGCTCGATATCATCGACGCTCTAGAGATGAACAATAAGAACGATGGCGCCGGCCGAATCACTCAAGGCGAAGAGGTCATTCTCGTGCGCGTCACAGGGGCCATCGAAGGTCACGACGATATTGGCAACACTTTAGTCGACAATGCTGAGGGAGAAAGAATCCTATTATCGCAAGTAGCTAATATCACTACCGGCACAATGGAACGCTATGGCGCGGTTACAGCCGATGGGGGAGCAGAAGCAGTACAAGGACTTGTTATTGGTCTGCGTGGTGCCAATTCGCAAGATGTTGTGCAAGGAGTCAAAGATAAGATCGTTGAGCTTGAAAACACATTGCCTGCAGGTACTAGCATCAATGTGTTCTATGATCGTACGATATTAATTCAAAGCGCAGTTGGCACGGTATCACAAGCTTTGCTTGAGGCGGTTGCGTTAGTCATCATCTTACTTGGCTTATTCCTAGGCAATGTCCGAGCGGCACTAACGGTAGCGGTTATACTGCCGTTGTCCGCACTTTTTACATTCTTGATGATGAGTCAACTAAATATGTCCGCCAACCTTATGAGTCTTGGCGGCTTGGTCATCGCTATTGGTATGCTGGTCGACTCCTCGATTGTTATCGTAGAGAATATCGTGTCATCGCTTGCCCACCAAAAACAGGGCGGAAGACGTCTTCCTAATCTCCATATCGTTTATCGCGCCGTGAGAGACGTGGCGCTTCCTGTTACTTCCGGCATTATCATCATTGTGATCGTGTTCTTGCCTTTGCTGACCCTAGAGGGCTTAGAAGGCAAATTGTTTGGTCCTGTCACGATGACAATAGTATTTGCGCTTTTGGGATCGCTGATTTTGTCGCTGACACTCATTCCTGTCGTAGCCTCGTTTATTGTGCGCGCCGATGCGCATTCCGAACCTTGGCTCGCCCGAAAACTGACTTCGATTTACCGCCCTTTACTTAAAAAAGCCTTGCATCGCCCTGTTTTTTTACTAGTAGGCGCAGGTTTGCTTTTGGCGACAAGCGTTGTGGTTTTCCCCCTAGTAGGCAAGACATTCATGCCTACTATGGATGAAGGCGATATTCTGATTCAATTAGAGACTATCCCCTCCATTAGCCTCGAGGCCAATATACGTATCGTGCAACAAGTCGAGCGCGAGATTATGAACAATGTGCCAGAAGTGTTACGAGTCGTCTCGCGCATTGGCTCGGATGAGATGGGCATGGACCCAATGGGCTTGAACGAGACCGATATCTTCTTACAACTAAAACCCCCAGAAGAGTGGCGAGTTGCCACTAAACCAGAACTAGAAGATCATTTGCGGGAAATCATGGATGAGTTTGTCGGCCTAAACTACGGTTTCACCCAACCCATCGACATGCGCGTGTCAGAGATGCTCACCGGTTCTCGTGGAGATGTGGCGATAAAACTCTTTGGCAGCGACCTGGGCGTTCTAAATCAAGTCGCGCAAGAGATCGCTTCATTGGTAGAGACCGTCCCTGGCGCAATCGATACCATCGCGACAATCAATGAAGGCGCACAATATTTACAAGTGACAGTAGATAGAATGATGGCCGGTCGCCTTGGCCTTGATGCCGACAAGTTGCAACAACGCCTGCGCGCAGAGATAGAAGGTGTCGACGTTGGCACCGTCATCGAAGGCACTGCCCGCGTGCCATTAATGGTTCGTTACGACGGCATTCAAGGCGACGGATTGGTACAACTGAGCAACAGTTTTATCGACTTACCAAATGCCGACCGGATACCCTTGGCAGATGTTGCAAGCATTAGCCGCGTAGAAGGGCCAATCACAATCTCACGCGAGGCTGGGCAGCGTTTCTCCGTCATTCGCACCGACGTCGCCGAACGCGACCTTGTGGGTTTCGTCGCCGACGCCCAGCAACTCATTGCTGATCGGATAGACCTACCAGAAGGTTATCGCTTGGAATGGGGTGGTGAGTTCGAAAATCAGCAACGTGCAGCAGCAAGGCTTACGCTAGTTGTGCCATTGGCACTTTCTCTGATCGCGTTACTATTGTTCTTAACTTTCAATTCCATAAAGCAAACTTTAATCGTGCTATCAAATATACCATTCGCCCTTACCGGTGGTCTGATCGCACTCTGGGTCACTGGTGAATTTCTTTCTGTTCCCGCCTCAGTCGGCTTCATCGCGTTACTTGGGATTGCCGTGCTCAATGGGGTGGTCATGATGACCTACTTTAATCAGTTACGCGCAAAGGGAATGGAGATCACCGAGGTAGTCACCGAGGGCGCCTTACGCAGACTAAGACCGGTGATGATGACCGCAACTATTTGTGCATTCGGTCTTGTCCCTTTATTACTCGCCACGGGACCAGGCTCTGAAATCCAGCGACCTCTAGCTATCGTGGTAATCGGAGGCCTGATCAGCTCAACGCTATTGACACTGTTCTTGCTACCGATCATCTATAGAACCTTTCATCGAACTTTGAAAAGCGCAGGTATTTAGAGATGAGTGAATTTAATAAACAGTCGCCGGATAACAAGCTCACGATGTTCGTGCTCAACGCGGCCCCTGAACTAGAAGAAGATCTCATTGATTACCTGCTCACTTTTGAGCAAATCAAAGGCTTCACCTCGTTCTTAGTACACGGGCATGGAGAACACAACGACCTAAGTGTTGCGGAACAAGTCACAGGGCGACGCAAACGGGTGCAATATGAGATTTTCTTAGATAGTACTGTGATACCACTGATACTGGCCAATATCGCTGAGGCGGTAGGCAAGGATATTACTTATTGGGAGCTAGCCATCAGCAATTTTGGTAGAGTTGAATTATGATACAGGCACGCAGGGTTTTTAAAGGAATCCAACTCGCATGAAGTCAACGTTTAAAATCCAACTACGCAGAACTTTGTGTGTAGCGTCAGTTTCACTAGGTTTGGTAGCTTGCCAACAGGCTCCAACAACTCAACAACCCTTGCAATTAGTGGAGAGCACAATCGCAGAGCTGCAGCTCGCCATCGTCTCCGGGCAAACCAGTTGCCAAGCTGTCGTATCAGGATTTTTGCAACGTATTGCCCACTATGACGACGCAAGCGCAGTCAATGCGATTACAGTGCTTAATCCAAAGGCACTTGCAAAAGCTGCCGAGCTTGATCGAGCACTCGCAGCTAATGAACCCCTGCCAGAATTATTTTGCGCTCCTATCGTTGTGAAGGATAACTTTGACACTCATGACATGGTGACCAGCGGTGGCTCAATAACTCTCAAGAACAGCTATCCTCCCGACGACGCGTTCATGGTGCGCAAGCTTCGTGAAGCCGGCGCGATCATCATCGCCAAGACCAATATGGCGGAATGGGCGTTTAGCCCTCGTGAAAGCGTCTCCTCGTCCTTTGGCCGCACCGCCAACGCCTATGATGTCAATTACGTTCCAGCTGGCTCTTCTGGCGGCACAGCCTCAGCTGTCGCTGCGAGCTTTGCCGTCGCGGGCATGGGCAGCGACACAGGAAACTCGATACGCGGCCCGTCCTCCCATCTCGCCTTATTTGGCATTCGCTCTACGCTTGGCCTTACTAGCCGCGACGGCGTCATTCCGTTGATTTTTGATCGCGATGTAGCCGGCCCTATGGCGCGTACGGTCGAAGATGGCGTCAGGCTGTTCAATGTCGTGGCCGACTATGACGCCAATGACCCATTAGCGGTTCCCAATAAAAGGGCTAGCGATTACCGTGATTTCCTCAAGGTAGATGGTTTGAATGGTAAACGTATTGGAGTATTCAGACGCTTAGTCGATCACGACAACGCAGATCCAGAGATCACACAATTATTCCTGAATGCGCTCGACGATTTGCGCGCTGGCGGCGCAACGATTGTGGATTACGTGTCGATAGAAGATTTCGACATACTCAATGACAGCATTCAGTCTTGCGCAAGTTTTCGCTATGACTTGAAACAGTACTTAGGCACTTTGGATGCCCCACCCTTTGAAGATGTAGCAACGCTTTTAGAAACAGGGCAACACGCCGATGAGTCCAAAGGCTCGCTTGAATACTTTTCCCAATCCCCCTTAGATACAGCGCCAGAGCAATGGCCAGAGCCTTGTCTCACCTGGCCCAACCACCCCTTACGCAATCAATTACTTGCCAACACCATAGACGCTATGGATTCACAGAATCTCGATGTCCTTGTCTACCCAACTTGGTCGAATCCACCGGCGCATATCGATAAAGCCAACGAAGAATACTTGGGCGATAACAGTCAAATGCTTGTGCCAGCGGCAGGTCTACCCGCTGTCAGTGTTCCTATGGGGTTTTGGCAGAATAAATTACCTGCAGGGATGCAAGTGGTAGGTCGCCCCTATACAGAGGGCTTATTGATCGAGGTCGCTTACGGGTATGAGCAACGCACTAAGCACAGGAAACCCCCGCAGGGGTTCCCTTCATTGGCCCAATAGCAGCACTTATGATTGGATATCCACCAACATCTCTGTTGGGGTAATACGATCGCCTTTCTTAACTAGTACGCTGGCAATCTTGCCAGCGACAGGCGCCTTAATCTCAGTTTCCATCTTCATGGCTTCGATCACCAACACTGGGTCACCTGCTGCAACAATCTGCCCCTCTTCTACAAGCACTTCGACCACATTGCCCGGCATAGTCGCCGTCACATGACCAGGTGCAGTGGCACGTGGGCGCCGACCAGGTTTGCTATCGCTAGCCGCTTCTGCCTCCGCGGCAGCCGTGGACTCGAGCGTGATTTCTTCTGGCTCGCCATCAACCGTCATATAGAAACGGCGCTCGCTATCGCTCGAAGGACTAACGCCTGTCACATGGATATCATAAGTCTCGCCATGAACAGTGACTTTAAATTCGTGGGCAACGCTGGCTGAGGCAGTGCTCGCATTCGCTGGCAACAAAGCCTCTGGCTTCAACGTGCCATTATTGCGATTCTGCAGATAACTCATACCAACATCTGGGAACATGGCATAGGTTAAAACATCTTCTTCGCACTTGGCGTCATCGCCAATTTTGGCACGCAAGGATTCAAGCTCTGGCGATAATAGATCCGCTGGACGGCACTCGATTACATCTTCTTTACCAATGGCACGCTTGCGCAGAGTTTCGTCCACTGGTGCAGGAGCGGCACCGTAATGCCCTTGCAAATAACGTTTCACTTCATTGGTGATCGTGTCGTAGCGTGCGCCAGACAGAACGTTCAGAACAGCCTGAGTTCCAACGATTTGCGAACTAGGCGTCACTAATGGTGGATACCCTAGGTCTTTACGAACACGAGGAATCTCTGCAAACACTTCATGAATGCGATCCAGAGCGCCCTGCTCTTTAAGCTGATTCGCTAGATTGGACATCATCCCGCCTGGCACTTGGCTCAGGAGCACTTGCGTGTCGACACCGTTATAAGCACTTTCAAACTGATGATACTTGCCACGCACTTCACGCAAGTGGCTCGCGATTTTCTCGAGCACTTGTGCGTCTAGGCCAGTCTCGTAGCCTGCAGCTTCTAAAACGGCTTTCATTGTCTCTGTTGGTGGATGACTAGTACCACCAGCAAAGGCGGAGATTGCGGTGTCGATATGATCGATACCAGCCTCTACCGCCTTGAGCTGACACATTGACGCCATGCCTGAGGTGTAGTGAGAGTGCAAAAATAGCGGTAGATCGATTTCTTTTTTCAATGCCGATACTAGGTCAAACGTAACTTGCGGAGTTAAAAGCCCCGCCATGTCTTTGATAGCGATGCTATGACAACCCATGTCCACTAGTTGCTTGGCCATCTCGACAAAACCTGCAACGGTATGTACTGGGCTGGCGGTGTAACACAGAGTTCCTTGTGCGTGTTTGCCAGCTTTAACAGTCGCTGCAATCGCAGTCTCTAGATTGCGAACATCATTAAGTGCATCAAAGATTCTGAACACATCAATGCCGTTCTCAGCAGACTTGGCAACGAAAGCCTCTACAACATCATCTGGGTAATGACGATAGCCGAGCAAATTTTGTCCGCGTAATAGCATTTGTAAACGAGAGTTCGGCAAGGCTTTACGCAAGGTGCGAAGTCGCTCCCAAGGGTCTTCTTTCAAGAAGCGCACACATGAGTCAAAAGTTGCACCACCCCAGACTTCTAACGACCAATAACCGGCTTTGTCTAAGTCAGCACATATGGGCAACATATCCTCGATCCGCATCCTAGTGGCGATCAAAGACTGATTGCCGTCTCTTAGGGCAAGTTCGGTAATGTGAATTTTCTTACTCATGTTTTCTCCACACTTCGCGGGGTTCTCCCGCTCCTACAATTTTTTAAGGTTTGCGATGCGTTACATTCCCGACTGCGCGGCAATCGCCGCCGCAATAGCTGCGGCCAAAAACTCCGGCCGGCGCTTAGTCGAATAGCGAGTTAACTCGGGATGCTCTTCCACAAAACTCGTATTGAAATCACCCGATTTAAACTCTGGGTGCTGCAAAATTTCTTTGTAATACTGACGCGTCGTTTGAATCCCATAGATTTGCATATCGTCCAACGCTCGCATACAGCGCGGCAATAGCTCATCCCAATTACGAGCCCATACCACTAACTTGGCGCACATGGAATCATAATGCGGAGGGATGGTATAACCGGTGTAGATTGCCGCGTCGGTGCGCACACCTGGCCCACCTGGAGAGTAGTAACGACTGATACGACCAAAGCTAGGCAAGAAGCCGTTCTTTGGGTCTTCGGCATTGATTCTAAACTGCGCGGCAAAGCCAGTGTAGGTAATACTGTCTTGTTGTACTGAGAGCGGCAAACCCGATGCAATTCGGATCTGTTCGCACACGATATCGATTCCGGTGATCTCTTCAGTGATTGTGTGCTCAACCTGAACTCGGGTATTCATCTCCATGAAATAGAAGCTGCCATCGCTATCGAGCAAGAACTCGACGGTTCCAGCATTTTCATAACCAGCTTCTTTAGCCACACTAACGGCGAGCTCGCCTATATAGTGTCTTTGCTCATCGTTCAATTGTGGAGAAGGTGCCAACTCGATTAGTTTTTGGTTGCGCCGCTGAATTGAACAATCACGCTCAAAAAGATGCACAGTATTGCCGTGCGCGTCAGCGAGTATCTGCACCTCAATATGGCGAGGATTAACGATACATTTTTCCAAAAACACATCGGCACGCCCAAAAGCCTTAGTGGCCTCGGAAATGACGCGTTGATAATTTTGCTGTAATTCTTTCTCGTCATTACAGCGCCGTATACCACGCCCCCCCCCACCAGAGGTTGCCTTGAGCATAATCGGGTAACCAATCTCGCCCGCGATGGCAAGCGCCTCATCGACATCTTTAAGATTGTCTTGAGTGCCTGGGGTCACTGGCACGCCCGCACGCTCGGCGCATTTGCGCGCCTCGGTCTTGTCTCCCATGGATTGGATGACTCGCGCTGCAGGGCCAATAAATTTGATGCCGCGACGCTCGCAGATCTCTGCCAATTCTGGATTTTCAGATAGAAAGCCATAACCTGGATGCAGAGCATCGCAGCCGGTCTCTATGGCGAGATTCACTAGTTGGTGTGGATTCAAATACCCCTGCAAAGGATCAGGGCCCACAAAATAGGCCTCATCGGCCTTTTTTACATGCAGGGAGTATCGATCGGCTTCTGTATAAATTGCCACTGAACGAACGCCGAGTTCTCGACATGCGCGGGCTATCCTGACCGCAATCTCGCCGCGGTTGGCTATTAAGACTTTTTTAAGCACTGAAGAGTTCTCTACTGACTGGAAACTTACCGAATTCGCGCGGTACCACCATTTTTAGCGGCTCGCACCACGAAAACAGGGGGCGCTTTTTTAAATTCACAAGAACTCAAGCTTACTGAGACAGCCTTGTAGCGTCAACTCCGAAAATTTTTTGGCCAGCAGGCACAACAAGAATCAGCCTATTGAGTTAGGGGGATTGTCGATCATAGATGCGCACCATTTTCACAGCAGCACCAAAGTTATTTGGCTTAAGCTCTAGCTCTACACGCAAGCGCGCGCCATTGGCTTGTACAGTATAAGACTCCAATGTAAACCCGCCTTCGCGCGGCCGGCCCTCTACATACAGCGTATCACCCTCCCATTGCCCAAATGCAAAGTCCTGCGCGCCATTGCTGTAGTGCTCACTAGCCCCCACGCTTTGGGTGCGCCCATCAGTATGGAACACCCGCTGAAAGCCATCATTGTAACCAAACCAGAACTCTGGCTCGTCATAGGTAATGCGCAAGATCGTGTCGTAGGAAAGCCGGTCGTAGAGCTCTTGTTCTTTGGGCCCACCGCGGTAACGCCCTTTCTCTTTCTTCTTGAACCAACTGCGCGACACTTTGCCACCGGCTGCGATTATAGCCGCCTCTACCGCTTCGTCAGGGTCATCACTAAGCTCTTCATTGATAAGCCAGTTGCCCTCAATGAGACCACGTTGATCTTGGGCGAAAGCAGCGCTCCCAATAAGAAACAGACTGCAGAGGACGGCAAATATCATTTGTGGCATTTTCACGCTTGACTCCCCACTCTCTTAGGCACAAATCGACAATTTAAGGCTAATTGCAACTTACCTTAGCATGACTACAACGCAATGTGCGCATATTGAGCTCCTACGCGCGCCTGGGCGCCCTGCGCAGCGCCAGATAATTACTACTCATTAAAAAGCTGATCAACAGCACCACTGCAGCCATACCAAACCATTGCAAAGCATATTGGATATGGGTGCGGGTATTCACTGTTACCGCAGGCCAATGCCTAGCAAATACACCGGCCTCATCGGGACCAAGACGCACCACCCATGGGAGCAGGTCGCGCTCCAACACCTGCCCTGCACGTTCGATATCAAGCCTTCGGAACCGTAAGGGCCAGGCCTGCCCCTCTACTTGCGTCACGCCAATAGGGGCGGCAGGCACATGCAATTGCCCCGTTAATTGTTGCTGCCCCTCTATGGGCACAACGTAGGGCATACCATCATCACCTGGGCCAGGTGCTACCCAGCCGCGGCTGACTAGCACAGTCTCTCCTGTGCCCTGCACTTCAAACGGTGTAATCAGCTCAAAACCCGGGGCACCCTGAAAGAATTGAAATGCAACGACAAACGAGGCTTCATTCCAATAGCGTCCTGACGCAGTCACACGTAGGTTCTCAATGGCATTTGCTTGCGCCTCACTCATGGGAGCAACCCGCGCTTCGATTTCAGCCAATGGCAACGGCACTGACTCCAAACGCTCTTGCATCGCCGCTCGCAACTCTCGCTTATCTTCTAGACGCCCAAGCTGCCAAAACCCAAGATTGATCAACAAGGCCACCGTGGCGGCGACACATAAGGCGATCAACCAGTGTACCCGGAATTTAAGCTCGCCAAACTGCAGTACTGTCTTCACGCTGCCCCCTATTATTATTCTTATCGACTTTGCCTAGGATTCTAAAAGCATTCCCGAGCTAGCGCGATTCTTTTTACCCCGCCCCGTCTCTTTTATATTGCGCTTGTGGTAACTTACACCCACTGCACAACTTCCACTTTTTAACCCCGCTTTAGGATCACCCACAATGAGAATCGGCGTTTTATCGCGAAACGGCAAGCTTTACTCGACCCGCAGAATAGTAGAGGCAGCCCGTGCGCGCGGCCACGAGGTTCGTGTTGTGGACGTTCTAAAGTGCTATATGAATATCACCGCTAATAACCCCACAGTCTTCTATAAAGGCGCTGGCGACCCAGAGGCATTGGAGTTCGATGCTGTCATTCCCCGCATTGGCGCAAGTGTCACCGGCTATGGCTGTGCGGTGCTGCGACAATTTGAGGTTGGCGGCATCTATTCGGTCAATGAATCTATCGCCATCACACGTTCGCGCGACAAACTGCGGGCGCATCAATTACTTGCACGTCGCGGCATTGGCCAACCCGTCACCAGTTATGCCCATTCGGCCGATGCGACCAATGATCTCATCAACTCCGTTGGTGGCGCGCCGCTTGTCGTCAAAGTCATGGAAAGCACGCACGGCAATGGCGTGGTGTTAGCCGAAACTAAAAAAGCGGCCGAAGCGCTGATCAATGCCTTCCGCGGCCTGCAAGCTGATTTTCTTGTGCAAGAGTTTATAAAAGAATCTGGCGGTGCCGATATTCGTTGCTTCGTGATTGGCGAGCGTGTGGTCGCCGCAATGCAACGTACCGCGGCCGCTGGCGAGTTTCGCTCCAACCTGCATAGAGGCGGTTCTGCGCAAATTATCAAGCTGCGCCCTGACGAGCGCAAACTAGCATTGAAGGCAGCGCAAGTAATGGGCTTAGATGTGGCCGGAGTCGATATTATTCGCTCCAATCACGGCCCCTTAGTGCTTGAAGTCAACTCCTCCCCCGGCCTTGAAGGCATCGAAACGGCTACCGGCAAAGACATTGCCAGCAGCATTATCGAATACATCGAAAAAGATTGCCTGAAAGGGCCAAACAAGATGAAAGGCAAAGGTTGAGTTTATTTAGGCTGTTCGAAAAGATGGCAAGACACAGGCTGGTCTTCACCATTTAGCACTGGAACCAGTTCTTTACACACATCCATCACTTTTGGGCAGCGCGTATGAAACGTGCAGCCTGAGGGCGGATTGATTGGTGATGGCACATCGCCAACGAGAATCTGTCGAGTTGCCACATGGTGTGGGTCTGGTACCGGAATCGCCGAGATCAACGACTGGGTATAGGGGTGTCGCGCAGTGCGGTAGATGCTCTCCCCTTCGCCACTCTCCACAATTTTGCCCAGATACATGATCGCGATGCGATCCGATATATGTTTGACCACGGCAAGGTCATGAGCAATGAACAGATAGGACAAATTGAACTCTTTCTGCAAATCGATCAATAAGTTCAATATCTGGCTTTGTATAGACACGTCTAGTGCCGACACCGGCTCATCACAAATAATCAACTTGGGGTTCAAAGCGATCGAGCGTGCAATGCCAATACGTTGCCTTTGCCCACCGGAGAATTCGAACGGATAGCGCGTAACCGAGCGGGCAGGCAGGCCGACTAAATCCAACAGTTCCACAACACGTTTTTTGCGATAGGCTTTGTCGCCGATTTTATGCACCTGGAATGGCTCTTCCAGTATTTGCCCGACAGTATGACGTGAGTTTAATGACTCCATAGGGTCTTGGAAGATCATTTGGATGTCGCGACGAAACGGCATCATATCCTTGCGCCCCAGTTTGGCAATGTCGGTGCCTTCGAAGCTAATCTGCCCGGCGGTGGGCTGATACAATCTTGCTATACAACGGCCAAGCGTGGACTTTCCGCAACCAGACTCCCCTACCAGGCCAAGAGTTTCCCCCGGCATAATATCGAAGTTGATTCCATCGACCGCTTTGTTGAACTTCCCTGTACGCATGAAGATGCCTTCCTTTACAGGAAAATGCATCTTTAAGTCACGGACGCTTAAAATTGGTTCGATGGACTTTGCTTGTAAAGGAGATACGCTCATGCAACTGCACTCAACTTAAAATTAGCACTGTCACCACCGGGCACAGTATTGCGCTTCAATTCTTGCCATTCATAACAGGCGACTTCATGCCCTTCAGCGATAGTTTCTGGGTCAGGAGGCGCAACAAGACAGCTGTCTTTTCTATAGGGGCAACGATTCTCAAACCGACACCCTTTAGGCATGTCTAATAAGCCCGGCACCATGCCAGGAATAATCGTGAGCTTTGACTTAGGCGGCGTATCAAGTCGAGGAATAGACTCAAGCAAATCTTTTGTATAAGGGTGCGACGGGCGATCGAAAACATCGCAGACACTGCCGCGCTCAGCCACCTTACCTGCGTACATCACCACCACTGACGAGGATGTCTCAGCAATCACGCCAAGGTCATGAGTAATGAGAACAACCGACATCCCCATTTGCTTTTGCAGGTCTTTAATCAGCTCTAGGATCTGCGCCTGAATCGTCACGTCTAACGCCGTTGTCGGCTCATCCGCAATCAATAGTTTTGGCTGGCAGGCCAATGCCATGGCAATGACCACACGTTGTCGCATACCGCCAGAGAGCTGATGCGGGTACTCAGTCATGCGAATATCCGGAGCGGGAATCCCTACTTTGTCGAGCATCTCGATGCCCTCTCTTAAGGCTTTATCTTTCGAGAAGTTTTTATGTAGCAGAATGACTTCGGTCAATTGGCGCCCAATGGTATGGACCGGGTTCAGCGCTGTCATCGGCTCTTGGAACACCATGCCAATACGGGCACCACGAATCTTACGCATTTGCTCCAAAGGCAACTCTACTAGGTTCTGCCCTTCAAGCAGTATCTCACCGCCCATAATTTGGCCGATGGGCTGCGGCAGAAGCCGCATGATCGATAGTGCGGTGACACTTTTACCACAACCAGATTCACCGACTATGCCGAGGGTTTCGCCTTCTTTAATCGAGAAGCTGACATCGTCGACCGCGCGCACTCGCCCCTCATCGGTCGAAAACTCGGTGATCAGCTTATTAACAGAAAGTATCACGTCCGACATAAAGCCCTACTGTTGTTTGTATTGGTCATAAACATTGATCTGTGGTTCAAAAGATTGCCCGGAGCGCTGCGCTGCAAGCGTCTCTTCCTTCATCTGCGTGTCGATCCAGTGCACAAAGTGATCTTCGGCGTAGCTTGAATAACGAAGATTAAAATCCTCGGGCCAACGCACCCATCGCCACGAAGCATGCCAATACAAAGGCTCCACAAAGCCCGGGACAAACGAGGCATGATCATGGTGCATTTGCGTTAACTGGTGGGCTATCTCGACCATTTCATCTTTATCTGAAGAGGCAACATAGCGATCGATCAACTGGTCCATCTCGAATATGGCCAAGTTTTCCAGGTTATTAGTCTGCACCTTAACCTTACGATCAGGGTTCACGCTGCCATCTTCTAAAAACGCATCATCGTAGGCGTTGTCGGAGTGGTACATTTCCCAGTAGCGCGGATACATCTCTATCTGAAAGTTCAAGCCGATGAAGTAAATATCATGCTGTTTCTCAGAGACCTTTCTTGAGCCTGCCGCGACATCCATCATCTCCAAGCGCAGCTCTAAACCGGCTTTTGTAGCCTCTTCTTTTAAAATCGTGAACACATCGCGGTAACGCTCATAATGGGTTGATAATGTGAAGGCTAAACGTTCGCCTTGTGCGTTCATTAATATGCCATCTGGCCCACTTTGATCGAATCCGGCTTTGGCGAAATGTTCACGTGCTCGCGTAACATCGAAGCGCCTGGCTTTAACATTAGGATTGCTGAACTCGCCATAGCCGATCTGCCCCGATTCTAGTCGCGTAAAATCGCCCCTGAAATATTGCTGCAGCACTAGATCCCAGTTAGAGGCATATTGAATACCGAGTCGCACATCGAGGTTATCCAGATGCTTACGTGCGGTGTTGATCCACATACCCCAAGGTGAGCGCGGGCCATCGTTATAGAAAGCCGCCTTTTCTATATAGCCGGCCTGCACATCCGGGTCATCGTTCGGCAGGTTCTCATACCAATAATCCGCCGTGCGGATCTTAAATTGATCAAGATCGCCTCGTTTAAAGGCCTCAAATTGATTGGCCGTGTCGCGAATCACGTTGAAATTAATGCGATCTGGGTTGTAGCGATTGCGGAAAAACTTCAGATCTTTTGCCCACCAATCTTGCACACGGGTCATCACGATATTGGTCCCCATGTTGATATTCTCTGGCTTGATCTCGTAGGCACCGGCGTGGGGAACGAAGCGCCATTGGTAAGTTTGAGCGAAGTCTTCGTCAAGATCCTGATAGAAATGCTCTGGCATCGGTGGAAAGGTTAATGCCAAAGAGTCCATGTCGGGCTTGGCCTCGGCCATGCTAATCGACAAGGTGTGGTCATCGTACTTAGTGATGTTGGTGTACTGAGACGAATACCAATTCGCATACCAAGGGTCGTTGACGTAGTCACCGAGATAATAGAAAAAGGTAAAAAAGAAGTCGTCGACTGTGATGGGTTCGCCATCGGTAAAGCGGGCATCTGGGTTCAGACGCGCATAGACAGTCTTATTCTCTTGATCGACAGCCCATTGGGATGCAATCGCTGGGTAGAAGTCAAACTCATTCGGGTGGCGATGCGCGAGCGTTAGGTTTGTGTAGTCGAGCAAAAAGCGACGAAATTCCCCGTTTGCATCAGGGCCATTGACTCGCAATGTCGCAGGAAAATCTGCAATAAACTCGTATTGCGTCCCGCCCTTCTTTGCCTCAGGGGAGCCAATATCCGACAACTCCTCACCGCTTTGCCATTGCAATCCTTCGGGAATATCCGCCAAAGTTTTGAAAGAATACCTTTGCGGCTCAGCCGCATAAAAGGCCTGCGCTTCTGCGCTGATATCGCGATCGCTTGCAGTACTAGTGGTGGCAGGCTCACCACCACCGCAAGCGAATAATAAGCCGCAAAACGCAATAACACCTGTGCTTCGCAATAGTGTCATTTGCGCGCTCATTGCAGGCCCTTGAACTGGTCATAAACATCGTCAGCGTGGGGCTCAAATGTCTCACCGTTACGACGGGCATCCATTGTGGCCTGTCTCATCTCAGGGTCGATCCAGAAAGCGAACATTTCATAGGGGTAAGTGGTGAAACGGAAATTGAACCCTTCCGGCCATTGCACCCATCGCCAATAGGCTGTGCGGTAATTAACCTCAACGAAGCCAGGGGAGAAAGAGGCGTAGTCATAGACTTTTTCTTGAATCATCTGCGACAACTCCACCATGCGGTCGTAGTCCTCGGAGCTATCGTATTCTTCTATCCATTGATCCAGTTCGAAATCAGCCACGACTTGCAAATTATTCGTTTGCGTTTTGATCTTGCGATCTGGGTTGACCGAACCGTCCTCAAGAAAGGCGTCATCATAGGCATTGTCCGAATGGAAGTACTGCCAGTAATCAGGGTACATCACTAACTGGGGAGAAAAACTCACAAAATAGATATCATGCTGACGCTCTTGGGCTTTCCTGAAGCTTGCCGCGCCATCGAGCATTTCAACGCGAATCTCCAAACCTGCCTTAATCGCTTCCTCTTTCAAGATCGTGAACACATCACCCAAGCGTTCATAATGAGTCGTCAGAGTAAATGCCAAGCGATCCCCTTGCGCATTGCGCAGGATTCCGTCCGGCCCGCGTTCGGTAAATCCGGCTTTGGCAAAATGTTCTAGCGCCAAGTCAATATTAAAGGAGCGAGGTTCGATGTTCAGATTACTAAAATCGGGGTAGCCATCGTTCTGGGTTTTCAGTCGCTCTACGTCACCTCGGAAATAATTACTGATCACCAGATCCCAGTTTGCGGCGTATTGAATGCCAATGCGCACATCTTGATTATCCAAATAAGGACGCGACGAGTTCATCCACAGCCCCCAATTGCTGCGCGGCCCACCATTGAAGAAGGTCGCTTTGTGGATATAGCCACCGGCCACATCTGGGTCAGTTGGGGGAAGATTGTCGTGCCACATATCGGCGGTGACGACTCGCATCATATCGACATCACCGCGGCGGAATGCTTCATAACGTTTAGCGGCGTCGCGCATCACAGTCAGATTAATGCGGTCGACATTGTAGAGGTTACGAAAATACTTATTGTCTTTCGCCCACCAGTCTTTTTTACGCTCTAAAACTATCCGCACGCCCATGTCGATATTCTGATCATCAATCGTGTAGGCACCAGCGTGAGGCTCATAACGCCACTGATAACGCTCAGGGAAATCCTCACCTAATTCTTTATAAAAATGTTGCGGAATCGGGTTCAGACCAAGGCCATACTCAGCCATGTCGGGCTTGGCGGTTGCCATAGTGACAGAGAAAGTATGCTCATCGTAACGAGTAATATTGGTGTATTCGGTGTTGTAGTGATTGTTGTAGAACGGTGCCTGAATATATTCGGACTGGAAAAAATAAAAGGCAAAGAATTGATCATCAGAGGTAATAGGCTCATCGTCGCTCCAACGAGCCTCCGGGTTAATCTTAATATACACCGTGCTAGTGTCGTCATCGATTGCCCAACTTTCGGCGATGCCTGGAATAAAATTACGCGTATTAGGATGCGGCCAAGCATAACCCATACGGTAATACCCTGCGATCCAGGAGCGCGAGGAGAAGTTCGAATCAGGCCCTACGAAGCGCAACGTCGGTGGAAAGTCTTCTATCGACTCATAAAAGGTACCGCCTTTCACTGCATCGGGAGACCCTAGGTCGGGCTCATCCATGCCGTCTTCCCAGACTAGATCATTCGGCAAATCATTGATTGTGGCAAAGGTGAAAAAATCAGGGTTAGCTGCGTAGTAATCATTCACTTCTTGAGTATTATCGAGACTCGTATCGACAGTATTTGTCGACTCAGAACCGCCTCCGCAAGCCGTTAAAAAAGCGGCAGTGGCGACTAACGCGAACCTAAAACTGAATTTTGTCATCATGGCCATGTTCTCCCAGGGTCTAACTGTCGGGGTGACTATTTGTATAAAGTGAATTTTTTCGGGTCGAACGACTCTCGTATTGCCTCACCCACAAAGGTGACTAGCGTCAGCAGTACCACGAGCGTACCAAATGCCGACATCACTATCCAAGGGGCGGTTCTTAGTGTCTGCGTGCCTTGTTTTAGCAACTCACCCAAGCTCGGAGTGGGCGGCGGCAGGCCGAAACCAAGAAAATCTAGAGCCGTGATGGCCGAGATCGCCGAGACGATCGTAAACGGCATAAAGGTCACTAGGGTCGATAGGACATTTGGCAAAATATGTCGGAATACTATGCGTGTATTAGAGGCACCTAAGACTTTTGCCGCCGCAACATAGTCGCGCGACTTCTCTTTATAGGTTTCAGTACGCATATAATAGGTCATCGAAGTCCACGAGAATAAGACCATAACCCCAAGCAAAATAAGAATACGCGAGAAGATAGTGAAGGCATCTGGAATCACAGAGAACACGATGATGACCATATAGAGAAATGGAATATTGCTCCATATCTCAATCAAGCGCTGACTCAGAATATCGAACATCCCCCCGAGATAGCCCATCGCACAGCCTACCGCGACGCCGATCAAATACACCGCCGCCATAAACCCTATCGCAAATACTAAGGCGATTCGCGTGCCGTAAAACAAGCGCGCAAGAATATCCCGGCTTGTGGTATCAGTGCCTAAATAATGTTGTTTAGAGGCATCTGGCGCCTCCGGTCGAAAAATGCCAGTGGAGCCATCGTTCTCATAGGGGCTATAAGGAATAATCGGCATTAACACCCAATTGTCAGACCCACTTTCTTGAAAGTGTTTCTGCAAGTCGCGGTAATTGGTCTCATAGGGGTAATCCAAGCCAAAATCAGTACCAGGGTGAAACGCACTATAGGTAGGAAAATACCAATCCCCCTCATAGCTCACGATAAGCGCTTTGTTGTTGATCAACATCTCGCCGATCAGGCTTAGGAACAAAAATGCCATAAGGATCAAAAAGCTATAGTAGCCACGCTTGATCTCGCGAAAGCGACGCAGTTTTTTAACAGTCTGTGGATTCAGTTTCAGCAAACTCATGACGGCACCCTAGTTAAATCGAATGCGTGGGTCCACTAAGGCCACGAGAATATCGGAAAGAATATTACCGATAAGCAATAACACGCTGGCGAGAAACACAACGCCCATCACCACAGGGTAATCACGGTCTACAATCGAAGTAAGTCCTAACAGACCAAAGCCATTGATATCGAAAATAGTCTCAATCAAGAACGAGCCAGAGACCAATAGGGTGATGTTTTGCCCGAAGGTAGTGGCTATTGGGATCATCGAATTACGCAGTGCATGCCCGGTGACAGCCTTGCGGAACGACACCCCTTTCGCGATTGCCGTGCGCACATAGTCCGAAGCCAAATTATCCATCAGATGGTTTTTGAGCAGCAAGGTCACGAGAGCGAAACTGCCCATCATATAACACACCAAGGGCAGAGCGGAATGCGAGGCGAGGTCTTTTATCTTGCCCCAAAAACTTAAATCATCGTATTGCAGGCTGACAAAGCCCCCCATTGGGAACCATTCCAAGCGCACGGAAAAATACAAAAGCAGAAGCGAGCCCAGCGCATAGCCGGGCACGGCATACCCAATAAAGATGAGTATGGAGCTAATATTATCGACTGCGGTCCTGTGCTTTATTGCCTTGACTATCCCCAAGGGAATACAGATCGCATAAGTTAAAATCAGAGTGATAATGCCGTAGTAGAGGGATACAGGAAAACGGCTGGCCATGACATCCCAAACCGGTTGATTGTAGCGATACGAGGTACCAAGATCGCCAGTGGCTACTTTTCCTACCCACTCAGCGTAACTCTGCAACACAGGCTTATCGAAGCCGTAGTATTCTTTCAGCCGCTCTAGCTGCGCCTCCGACAGGGCCATATTCTGTCCAGCGGTAGCGCCACGGGCGCCGCCACCCAGTTGTGCCTCCATAATGGCACGCTCAATAGGCCCACCGGGCACAAGGCGAGTAATGACAAACACGATAATGGTAATGCCAATAAGCGTTGGAGGGATGAGTAACAAACGACGAAGGAAATAATCTCGCATTTAATTCTTCTTACTCTTTGTCATAGGTCTTTGGATTAGCTGCATAGCCCTTGAGGATACCTGCTTTTAAGTTCAGAACGAAGAATAATCCATTTTCTTCCCTGCCCACCCCAGAGTTTTGTCACCATATTGTCATATCGATGCCTCGCAGGTGTCACACAGAGGCGTCAAACTCCCTTTTGTCGCTGTTGTACACAGATCATGCAATACCGGCACCGCGAAAGAGGCTTTACTCTCTCTTCAATGGCTGCCCTCAATGAGGGTGGCCATTTTTTTAATATAGATGACAAGCGACAAGGCTTTGACTGCCCCCAACTGCCTTGAGTTGCGGAGTCTGCGCTCTGCACACATCCATGGCCTTGGGGCAGCGTCCAGCAAACCGGCAACCCTGCGGCACATTCACCGGCGAGGGAATCTCGCCGATTATCTCTGTCGACTTACGAGCGCGTTCACTGTCAGGGTCAGGCTCTGGATTTGAGCCTACCAAGACTTGGGTATAGGGATGCAGCGGCTTGAAATACACATCATCTACCGGCCCAAGCTCCATCAACGCTCCAAGGTACATCACTGCCATCCGATCACTGATATAACGCACCATTGACAGGTCGTGGGCAATAAATAACAGCGTCAGGCCCATGGACTCTTTCAGTTCACTCAATAAGTTCACAACCTGCGCCTGCACCGACACATCGAGCGCCGAAATTGGCTCGTCGCACACCACGAACTCAGGCTCCAGTATCAAGGCTCTAGCGATGCCAATTCTTTGTCTTTGCCCGCCGGAGAACTCATGCGGGTAACGTGACATATGATCAGCGTGTAAGCCCACTCGCTCTAACCAAGAGGCGGCTTTATCTCGCGCCTGCGCGGCATTCATCATGCGGTGCAACAACAGGCCTTCACTAATGATCTCTCCCACCGTCATCCGCGGGTTCAACGAGGAGTAAGGGTCCTGGAAAATCATTTGCATCTTGCGCGAATAACGTCGATAGTCCGCCGTGTTATAGCGCATAGGCAGAAGTTCATCGCGGTAGTACACTGCCCCATCGGTCTTGTCGTGCAGGCCAAGCAATGTTTTGCCCAAGGTCGACTTACCTGAACCACTCTCTCCGACTAAACCTACAATCTCACGTTCGGCGATATTAAAGCTGATATTGTCAACGGCATGGACATTCTGACCACCCCCTATATCGAAATATTTATACAAGGAATCAACGCGCACTAGATCAGTCATGGCGACCTCCTAGATAGAGACCTTCGACTCTGTGCGGGCTCTGCTCGTGCTGCAACCAACAACGCGCATTGTGTGCATTAGCCAACTCAAAGACTTGCGGCGCATAACGCTCACACGCTTGCATGCTATGAGGACAGCGCGCGGCATAGGCACAGCCTGCAGGTGGAGCAAACAAATCGGGAGGGCTTCCTTCGATAGCTTGCAAGTTACGCGCGATGCTCGGGTCGTTGCTTGGCATGGCGCGCTTCAGGCCTTGTGTATACGGATGTGCAGAACGATAAAACACATCGTCGACACTGCCCGACTCAACAATTTGCCCTGCATACATGACAGCCACATCATCGGCCATACGTGCCACGACGCCCAGGTCATGTGTAATCAAAATCAGAGCCATGCCGGTCTCTTTTTGCACGTCTTTAAGCAAATCAAGAATCTGAGCCTGTATGGTCACATCCAGTGCCGTTGTAGGTTCATCCGCGATCAATACGGTTGGTTGGCAGGAGATCGCCATTGCAATCATCGCCCGTTGCAACATGCCACCGGAAAATTCAAACGGGTATTGTTTTGCGCGTTTTTCAGCCTCAGGAATGCGGACCAACTCTAGCAACTCGACCGCACGAGCCCACGCCTTCTTATTACTATAGCCCTTGTGCACTACAAGTGGTTCTGCGATCTGATCACCAATGGTCATGGTAGGGTTCAGGGATGACATAGGATCTTGAAAGATCATGCCAATCTCAGCACCGCGAATTTCTTTGCCATTGATGACTTTTTGCCCCAATATTTCGTGCCCACGCAATAGCGCCGAGCCTTGCATGACTCGCCCTGGTGGCATAGGAATCAACCCCATCATCGCCTGCACTGTCACCGATTTGCCACAGCCAGACTCGCCCACGATGGCAAGCGTACGCCCCGCCTCCAAAGAAAAACTGACGCCGCGCACGGCCTGCACCGTACCGCCATAAGTGTCGAACTCGACGTGCAAATTACTCACTTCTAATAATGCCGCACTCATTCTAGGCTCCTCATACGCGCATCTAGGGCATCGCGAAGACCATCGCCTAAAAGATTGAATGCCAACACTGTCAAGCTAATAAAGATTGCGGGAAAAATAAGCTCATGAGGATGCGTCAACATCGTCGCCAAGCCTTCGTTACTCATGCTGCCCCATGAGGCCGTGGGTGGGGCGACCCCCATCCCAATAAAGGATAGGAAAGCTTCGGTAAAGATGGCACTTGGCACGGCAAAGGTCAGCGTCACTAAAATCACCCCCATTGTATTCGGGATCATATGGCGCAAGACCAGATAGGTATTGCGGGCCCCTAGCAGGCGGGACGCACTGATATAGGCTTCCTGACGTATTTGCAGAATTTGCCCACGCACTAGACGCGCGGTGGCAGGCCATGACAAGACTAACAAGGCTACCATCATGGGAATGATGCCACTTTGCCCAGGCCCTAGCCCAAAGACGACTTGAAACAGAATCATAAATAGTAGGAAAGGCAAAGCCACGACAAAGTCGGCAAAACGCATCATGAACTGATCGACTTTGCCGCCAAGAAAGCCTGCAGTACTGCCATAAATCACACCCAGCAATACAAAGAGAAAGGGTGCAACAATACCAATAAAGAGTGACGCTCGCGCCCCTGACATCAAGCGCGCCAACATATCTCGGCCAAGATAGTCTGTTCCCAATGGATGTAGTGCCAAATTGACGGTATCCCCTATCGCCAAGTTTTGTTCCGGTGGCACAAGACTGCGCGCCCGCACTTCATCCACTGTAATGACCCGCTCTACATCAACCTCTAAGACTTCGTATTGCTCACCTAGACCGCCAAATTCGTCTAAAGCAACCAAGGTATAGTAATAAGTATCTGGGCGCAGATTGAGACGATCCTCGTAAAAACCCGCCGCCGCTGAGGTCACGTCAACCAAAGGAAGGCCAAACACCCGATCATCGCCAATAGGGAAAATATTGCGATAAATACGATAGCCGTACGCCCCTGGCAACGCGTCCCACACTAGCCTTACTACTTGCGAATTGGGGGCATCCCCCAGATTAAAAACACCTTGTTGTGCAGGGGCAGACTCGGTGACTTGCCCGCCCCAATATTCATAGGGTGCCACGATGGTGGCGCTTCTATCGGCACCCGGTGCCTGGCTGATCTGATCGATGTCTTGCCTTGCAGGATCAACACTCCACAGCAAGGGCCCGACTAATGCAAAAGCAAGCAAGCCGATAATAATCCACAAAGACACTATGGCTCGACGATTGCTTTTTAGTCGCCCCCAGGCATCCTGCCAATAGGAGCGCGAAGGCCTGCTTATGCCATGTCGCTGCTCACGCAGGCCTAGCGGTTTAAAATCATCGGGACTCAGTTTCACGGCAGGTTCATTCATTACTGCAACCTCACTCGTGGGTCAATCCAGCCATAGAGCAGGTCAACAAGGATCACCATGAACACAAGGAAGGCACCATAGAACACCGTCGTTCCCATGATGACTGTGTAATCTAGCTGTTGCACCGCTTGCACGAAGTAACGCCCTAGCCCCGGAATTGCAAAGACCAACTCGACGACAAAACCACCTGTAGTGATTGCCGCAATCGCAGGCCCTAACACGGTAATAACCGGCATGATCGCATTGCGCAGTTGATGCTTGGCAAAGATCCGCTCTGGCGGCAGGCCCTTGGCCTTTGCAGTGCGAACATAGTCGGAGTTTATAATTTCTAGCATGGACGAGCGCATCAAGCGTGTCAGGTAAGCCATCGTCCCCATCCCCAACACCAAGGCTGGCATTAACATATGGCTCACCGTCCCCCACCCTGCCACGGGCAAAATAGAAAAGCCGAGTAGGTCGTTTATATTCACTAAGAGCAATTGCCCCAGGGCTGCGAACACAAAGCTAGGAACAGAGATACCAAGGATCACCATAAACATTATGATGGTGTCGGGAAGGCGATTGCGAAACAGGGCAGTCAACGCCCCAAACAGCACGCCGCCCATCGCGGCGAACATAACCGCCAAGATGCCGAGGGTAGCCGAAACAGGAAAATGCTCCCGTATGATGTCATTGACTTGCCGATTGCGTTGGGTATAGGAGATACCGAAATCTCCCTTAATGAAGTTTTCTAGGTAGATGATATATTGTGTAGCGAGAGGTTGATCGAGCCCATAGCGAGCCTCTAAGTTAGCGCGAATCTCTGGTGTAGCCGCTCGCTCCCCTGAAAGAGGGTCACCTGGAACATTATGCATGGCGAAGAAGGTAGCAGTGGCAATAAACCAAACGGTAACAAGCCCTTGTAATAGTCGTTTGAGGGTGTAACGCCACATAGTAAAGTGTCCTTAGTTACTGAGCGTCGAGATCAATATAGGCATACGTGTAGTCTGTCTCTGCCCCTATCGCTCGCCGCAAAATGCCTTTTACGCGCGGGTCGGTCGCATAGACACGGCCTCGTTCGTAGTTGCCGATTAGCACTGATTCGTCGAATAAAATCTGTTGAATCTCGCCGAACGCCGCCATTCGCTCTTCGTTATCTAGGGAGTTCTGACCGATGCGCACAAGCTCATCGAGACGCTCATTGCGGTAGTGGCCGCGGTTATTCAAATTCCACGAGGCATAGTAATCACCAAAAGTAAGCGGGTCGTTATAGTCTGGCCCCCAGCCCGAGAGCACAATATCGAACTCACCGCTTTCCATTTTCGCCAGACGCTGCCTAAAAATCTGCTGATCGATAACGATGTCCAAGCCTAGGTTCTTCTTAAACGTCTCTTGATAATATTGCGCGGAAATCGTCGCCACTGGGGATGTATCCGCTAGCAATATGATCGGGGGAATCTCACTTAACCCTAATTCTTGCTTCGCTTTTTCAAGATGCTCTTTGGCAAGCGCCACATTAAAAGGCGCCTCAGGTGGAGGATATTCTTCATGAAGCGTTCGACTTGCACCGCGCATCCACGCAGGGAAGAGGCTCTTTGCTGGCACATAGCCGGGTAGCTTAATGACACTGTTGACTAGCTCATTGGCATCCTGTGCCAACACCATTGCCCTGCGCAGATTCTTATTTGTCGTAACACGCCCATCACGATGGTTAAAATCAATAAAAAAGACACTACCATCCATGAAGCGATCAAGAACCCACCCTTGCTGCATGGCTCCTTCAAGCATCTCGGCAGTCAGGTCGACTTGCACAATACGACCATCTTTAAACAAGTTCAGCAGCGTATTTGTGTCTTCTGTGACATAGGCAAAGTTAATAGCGTCGAGCTTGGCTCGTGATTGATCCCAATAATACGGATTTTTCTCAATTCGCAAACTGGCACCATGGACCCAGCTTGTCATCATGAAGGGGCCACTATAAAGAAGTGATTCAGCTTCGGCTGCAAAGCGGCCATTTGTGGAGTTGAAGAAAGCTTCGTTCACTGGCGAGAATGTCGCGAAGGCCACCATCTTCTCGAAATACGCGATAGGTTGTTCTAAGGTAACTTGCAGCGTTTTATCATCTAAAGCGCGAACCCCCACGTCATCGATAGAGAGCTCGCCATTGTTAGCCGCAGCCGCATTCTTTATCACATACAGGATAAAGGCATATTGGGAAGCGGTGGCTGGGTCTAACGTAGTCTTCCATGCAAATTCAAAATCATGTGCTGTAATCGGCTCCCCATTACTCCATCGGGCATTGTCTCGTATCCAAAACGTAGCCGTATCACCTTCGATTTCCCATCGTTCGGCGAGCCCTGCGACGATCTCGCCATGCTCGTCATAGCGCAGCAAGCCTTCCATGACATGTCCTAACACAATACCGCTTACCGCATCGGCAGCCCCCATAGTGTTTAACTCAGGAGGATCTTGGCGCAAATAGGCCGTAATTTCGTTGTTCTCGACATCTACTGCCCCTGCCACCCCCCCAGTACTAGTGCTAGTAAGGCTGGCGGCAGAGTTTAATCCCAACATCAGCAGGACAAACGCCAAAACAGCGCCTACGCCGTACAGTGCCAACTGCCGGCTGGCAGACCGATTAAAGCCTTCGTTTGAGTCAATGGGCTTATGCATAACCACTCTATTTTTTGGCAACAAGCCTTGAAGAATACATTAGCCCAGATAGCGAGTCGATAGAAGAAATCGAGCAAACGCTCGAAGCTGCCCATAAACCCACAAACCAGATTACAATAGGGAAAAACTCACTGAAGCAGGAAACGACCATGGAGCAAGAACTCGAACAATTCACCGCCATTTACGAACAAGTGACTAGCTTTCTTGTGAATTACAGCTTTCAGCTGATTGGCGCCATCATCGTTTTCCTCATAGGCATCGTAGTCGCTCGTAAAGTGAGCAACATTGTTCTGCGCCTTTGCCAGAAGAAACAGCTCGATGTGACATTGAGCAACTTCGCCGCCAATACCGTACGCCTCATTATTATTACGATGACCGCAATCATCGCTCTTGGCAAACTTGGCATCAGCATTACTCCCTTTGTTGCAGCGGTTGGTGCCTTGTCTCTCGGCGCGGGCTTAGCGGTTCAGGGGCTTTTATCTAACTATGGCGCTGGACTAAACATCATTCTAGCAAGGCCTTTCGTGGTGGGAGACACGATCTCAGTTCAGGGCGTCAGCGGCATCGTCAAAGAAGTACATCTAGCCTATACCGTTTTGGCCGACGAGGACGAAGTGAAAATCACCATTCCCAACAAGCACATCGTCGGCGAAATTATTCACAACTCTCAAAATGACACAATCGCAGAATTAGGCGTTGGCATTGCCTACCACAGCGACCCTAAATTAGCAGGCAAGGTCATTCTAGAAGCGCTTAAAGCCGTCCCTGGCATCAGTGATGCGCGCACACCACAAATAGGCATTGAGAACTTTGGCGATAGCAGTATCGATATCGGGATCCGCTTCTGGGTCAAGACCGAGGTGCGATACGAAGCCCAGTACCAAGCCAATATGGCAATCTATGATGCGCTCAAAGCCGCTTCGATCGACATCCCCTTTCCCCAAAGAGAAGTCAAAATGCTGTCTTGAGGCCTGTTGACGCTAAGGATCATGCCCTTGGCACCTAACTATCCCGACAGTTTGACCATTAGTCGAAATTTACCCATTTTTACCCTATTACGGTCGGTAGGAAACTCCGCAATAGGGTAATATTCGCACACTGACCGGAAGACTCGGTCGCGACGACTCTCAAACCTAGAACCTACAACATGGGCTTCACAGAATAATTGAGGATATGGAAATGAAATTTTTGAATAGCACACTAGCGATCTTCTTGCTTTTGACAAGCTTGTTCGCCGCTAGCAGTGTCTTGGCTGTCACTGAACCTGAAGCACAATGCTCTGTGCTCTATACAGAGGCCGCCGTTGAAGTAGGGGCAGTGTGCGTCACTGTAAACCCAGATGCAGAAAACGTTTTCCTCGACTATTTGTTAATTGGCGACTGGAAACTGTCCGCTGCGCAAGCGTGGATTGGTGACGATGCGGCCAACATCCCAACAGATGGTAGCGGTAACCCGCAAGTTAGCGTGTTCCCGCATAGTGCTTCAGATTTGACTGACGTTAATCAGCACAGCTTTACCATCCCCTTTTCCGAATTAGCCATTAATGCCGACACATTCTGCAACGCCGATGTAATCGTCGCAGCAAGCGCTGTTGTTACCCGAACAGTCGAAGCAGAGCCAGGCGACGATGACGATAATGGCGGCAAGTCTGATAAATCAGGCAAATCTAACAAATCTGATAAGTCCGGCAAGTCTGACAAATCGGGCAAATCCGATAAGTCTGGCAAATCTGATAAGTCTGGCAAGTCAGACAAGTCCGACAAATCCAGTAAGAATGGAAAAAACGGCAAGAAAGGCAAGGGCAAAAGTAGTGGTTCTAGTTACTCAGGCAGCTCGCACAACGGTTCTAGCGCTTGGGGTTCAAGCTGGGGCTCAAACTGGAGCTGGGGTGCAAGCAGCTCCAACAAGTCTGGAAAATCTGACAAATCAGGTAAGTCTGACAAATCAGGTCAGTCTAATAAATCGGGCAAGTCCGATAAGTCTGGCAAGTCTTGCGGAACCCACGGAAGCTGGGGACATAACCACGACGATTGCGAATGCCCAGGCGATGGCGGCACAGACCCCGTTGTGGAAACTTTCACAGCATGGGCAGGTGATACGAATGTCGGCAATGGTAAATACTTTAGTTTTAGCAATGACTTCTGCACAGAAGAACCAAATGAAGTAGTCCTGCCTCATCCCAGCTGTTACAACGTGTTTGCAACGTCCCCAGTAGGCAGCAGCACCGCATTCACACCGGCCGGAATTACTGATGGCGCGACAGGTTGGTTGAATCAGGCACCTACTGCAGGGGTCGGCTTACCACTATCGCTTGCTAACCCGAATAGTGGCCCGAGCAACGGCTTAGTCCTGCTTACTCCGGGCTCTGGCGTCATTCAGGTACAAACCAGCGTGCCAAGCGGTAAAACCATTTATAGCGTGAACGTATACGCAGGTGCTGCAGGCACATTCGATGCAGGGGTATCGCCACTTGATTACGGTATCCACGCAGAAGGTTTAGCAGCACTAAACTTCACTGCCCCATTTAGTCCATTACCAGCGGTAATAGATTTAGTGGTTCACGCAGTGGTATGCCCTGCAAACCCTATCTAACGAATAACTTGTGAGTAGTACTCAATGGGCCATGATGCTTGCATCGTGGCCCTTTTTTTTGCATACCATTTACCTTGCGAAAAACCCAAACACCTAACGACAGGTTTGCCCCCCCTCTGCGTATATCTATTCAAACAATGTCTATTAATGCAAGGCACGATCTTCATTCTGTGAGATTGAAACGCCGACCAGTTTTTTGGGGCGAATAGAAGTATTATTCGAGCATAAGGTCTACGGAACAGAATTCTCAGAATGAACGACGACGAAGCATTGATGCTAGCGATACAAGGTGGCGACTCGAAAGCTTATGAGTCCGCCGTGCGGCAGCATATAAAAGCGCTTAGTCACTATGCCTATAGAATGCTCGGCAATAGCAAAGACACCGAGGACATTACGCAAGAGGCCCTATTGCGCCTCTGGACACACGCCAACAGCTGGCGAGCCGACAAAGCAAGCGTGTCCACATGGCTGCATCGTATTACCCATAATTTATGCATCGACTACCTGCGCAAAGATAAGTCGAATGTAACCGGGGAGCTCAACGATGAGCACGAGTCGAAAGATCGCCCCGCTAGCGTACCAGAGCAAAACGAGCGGCTCGACGCGCTAAAGAATGCGTTAGAACTCTTACCTGAGCGACAACGCAGTGCAATCATACTGAGCCACTACCAAGGCTTTTCGAATAAAGAGATTGCGCAAGTAATGGATATTTCAGTCGACGCATTAGAGTCGATATTAGCAAGAGCTCGTAGGGGGCTGAGAGCCCAACTCTCAGATTTACAAGCGTCGTAAGAACGCAGCAATACACTATCAGGCTACTAACCATGACAGCACTAGAGCGTTTCGAACAACTAATGGCAATCCACGGCAGCGATATTGATCGCTGGCCCATAGATGAGCAGTTACCCGCACGACAGCTCCTCTCGGAGTCGGTTACTGCGCAGGCTTTGCATAACGATCAGCTAGCACTCGATGCCCTGCTTGATGCGATTCCCGTTCCCACCATGACGGCAATGGAGAAACGCATTATTCGCAATGTATCGGCAGAGACGCGTTCAAGCTTATTAGATAAGGTCATCGACTGGATTGTGCCACGTGGTGGCAGCCTCTCCACTTGGGCTTGGCGCCCAGCACTCGTGGCGTGCTTGCCTCTTGTTTGCGGCATCTATATGGCAGATTTTTATAGTTTTGGCATCGAATCGACTGAGAACTCTTGGCAAGAAGAGCTCTACCTTATTTCGATGAATGATTACGCGGAGTTCTCGGAATGAGCATCAATCGAAGACGTGCACTCAATATTCTATTAGTGCTTTCATTGGGCGCAAACCTCCTAGTTTTTGGCGGAATGGCCGCTCGTTACTTTGATACGCCCAATGGCCGCCCTATTCCTCCCAATCTGTCTTGGGTGCTGAGGAACCTTGACGAGGACACACAAACTCGGCTGCGCCCAGTGCTTGAGGAGTTCGGTAATGAGATTCGTCCTATGCGCTTTGCGCTATTTCAAGCCCAACGCGCCGTTAATGACCTGCTAACGAAGGAGCCATTGAACAGAGAAGATATAGGGCTCGCTTTCGATGCCTTACGCACTGCGGGGATACAGTACCAAGATCGAAGCCATGAGCAAACATTAGAGATTTTTGCGCAATTGAGCCCTGAACAAAGAGTTAGCGCCATGCGTTATATTCAGGAACGTTCACGCTCCCCGCGTGAGAACCGCAATGATGACCGCCAGCCCCAGCAAGCACATTAAACAATCGGGCCTGCTGGGCGCACTGTTTAGGGCCTTACACGACGCAGCGTCTGCACGCCTTGCGGGCTACGCTGAACCATTTGGTCTGCGCTTGGAAATTCGACGGTGCTCACGACTACTTGCCCCATCGCATCCAAACGAATGCTATCGTCATCAACCCACTCGTAAGGGAAAGATACACCGAAAGACTCTACGACAACCTCGGTTTCGGTATATTCCAAGACGATACTCTGACCCGCGATATCCCCAGACCACACGCCTAAAATCATTTCCTGCTTCGACGGTGTTGAGGTCCCTGCACAGGCTACTAATAGCAACGCCGCGCAGAAAGCTGATAGTAGCTTGAAATATTGCTGCATGTTTTCCTCACTTCAAAGAGTTGTGTTTGTGTGTGTGCGTCATAATACTGTGATCTAGTGCTTAGCGCATGGGCTTTTCTGCTAAGCTCACACATTATTAAGGCAAAGTGCGACTAATCTGAGAAATACGAAACACTATGACACTACAACCAGGAATATACCGCCACTACAAAGATAAACTCTATCAAGTCATTGGCGTTGCAAAACACAGCGAAACAGAAGAAGAGCATGTGGTCTATCGCCCACTCTATGGTGCCCGCGACTTATGGATACGACCATTATCGATGTTTACCGAGACCGTTGAAGTCGAAGGCAAAAGCGTTGCACGCTTCGCCTTCGTCGAAGAGTAATCCGGCCAAACAACAAGGCTCAACTCTCTCTTTGAGCCTGCTTTGCCGCGAGCTTCTCGAGCCGGCGTCGCTCAATGGTTTGCGCCATCGACTCTCCGATATGCGCTTCACCGCGCGCCTTGGAAAGTTGCACCTGACGTTCGCGCTCAGCATAACGCTGGCGCTGCTCAGGATCATGTTGGTCAAAACAATGCGGGCAGCTAATACCGCGCTCGTATTGCTCCGACGCCTTATCTTCTTCGGTTATTGGCATGCGACAGGCATGACATTGATCGTAAGAGCCTTTCTCAAGTTGGTGATTCACTGTCACTCTATTGTCAAAAACAAAGCATTCCCCTTCCCATAAAGACTCTTCCTCAGGGACCTCCTCCAAATACTTAAGAATGCCACCCTCTAAGTGAAACACCTCATCGAAGCCCTGCTCTTTCATAAAGGCTGTCGATTTCTCACAACGAATGCCTCCAGTGCAGAACATTGCGACCTTCTTATGTTTTTTAGGGTCAAAATTCTCTTTGGCAAATTGCGGAAACTCTCGAAACGATTTTGTCTCTGGGTTCAGGGCATTTTTGAATGTGCCGATTTTCACCTCGTAGTCATTGCGAGTATCCACAACCAGTACTTCTGGGTCGGCAATCAACGAGTTCCATTGCGCAGGTTTTACATAGGTTCCGACGATATGATTTGGATCGATATTTTCTACCCCCATCGTGACGATCTCTTTCTTGAGTTTCACTTTGGTGCGATAGAAGGGGTTTTCGTCGGTGTAGGATTCTTTCGCGGTAAGCGTCTGGATGCGCGGGTCGGCTTTTAGGAAGTCTAGAACAGCATCGATACCGGCTCTTGAACCGGCAATCGTGCCATTCACACCTTCGGCTGCAAGCAGCAGGGTGCCACGAACATCATGGCTCAACATCGTCTCTCGCAGGGGGTCACGCAGTGTTTCAAAATCGGGAAGGCGCACAAATTTATACAGTGCCGCCACAACTATAGCAGTCATTATTAACCTCTCTTGCCGCCTGAATCGCAAATCCAGCGCATTATAGGGTGGAATTAAACGAGAGGCATTTTACACGAGTGAGCAAATAATCAAACCGCTTAACCTCCCTCATGCTCCCTAATAACCTGCAAGAAGGCAGCCCCGTACTTCTCTAGTTTACTTTGACCAACGCCGTTAATAGTCAGTAGTTGCGCCTCATTCAAGGGGCGGTAGTGCACCATCTCCATGAGGCTCGCATCATGAAAAATGACATAAGGAGCCACATCGTTTTCATCGGAGAACTGTTTTCGACACTGTCGCAAAGCTTCCCACAAGTCTTTATCGGCATCTGCCACCGCTTGCTTGCTGCGAGATTTACGCTGGGGTTTACTGCTTGGCTCTTGCACGTCGATGCGCAGAGCGATGGACTCTTCGCCTTTTAGCAAAGCGCGAGACTTTTCATTCAAATGCAAACCGCCATAGGTGGCATGGTCAACACTCAAATAACCCCGGGCCACCAATTGGCGAAACACCGAACGCCACGCATTGCCGTTGAGCTCTTTGCCTATGCCATAAGTGGAGATCAGATGATGGTCATTCTGAATGATCTTATCGCTATCTGCGCCTAGTAATACATCGATCAAATAGTTAACGCCAAAACGCTGACCGGTGCGATAGACGCAGGAAAGCGCCTTGCGCGACGCTTCGGTGCCATCCCATGTTGGGACAGGGGCAAGACAGGCATCGCAATTGCCGCAGGCATCGTGACCATCCTCACCAAAATAGTGCAGCAAGGCATGACGGCGGCAGCTGGTGATCTCACATAAGCCGAGCATCGCATCGAGCTTAGCCCGCTCTATGCGTTTAAATTTTTCATTCCCTTGGGAGGCATCCATCATCTGCCTGAGCATAATGACATCCTGCAAGCCGTAAACCATCCACGCAGTGGCGGGCTCCCCATCACGGCCAGCACGCCCGGTCTCCTGATAGTAGGCCTCTAAACTTTTAGGCAGATCCAGATGCACAATGAAACGGACATCGGGTTTGTCGATCCCCATACCGAAGGCAATCGTCGCGACGACTATCACGCCATCTTCACGCAAGAAGCGTTGCTGATTCTCTTGCCGCGTCGCTGCACTCAAACCGGCATGATAGGGCAGTGCGTCGAAACCCTGCTGAACCAACCAAGCGGCAGTATCGTCAACCTTTCTACGCGATAGACAGTACACAATCCCAGCATCGGACTCGTGTTCTCGGCGCAGAAACCTTAGCAATTGCTGCCGAGGGTTCTGCTTCTGAGTAATGCGATATTGAATATTTGGTCGATCGAAACCACTGACAAAATGTCTAGCGTCTTGCAAACCCAGACGCAGGGCTATCTCCTCTCTGGTATTGGCGTCTGCGGTTGCTGTCAGCGCTATGCGCGGTACATCTGGAAACACCTCTTGTAGCAGCGATAGTTGCAGATAATCGGCTCGAAAATCATGCCCCCACTGTGAGACGCAATGGGCCTCATCAATGGCAAACAACGCCACAGGAATTGATTTTAAAAGCTGCAAGGTACTTTCTTGATTCAAGCGTTCAGGGGCAACATAGAGTAAATCTAGGGAGTTATCCCGAAGAGAGGCTACCACTTCCCTTTGCTCCTCTGGCGTCAGAGACGAGTTCAAAAAACTCGCCCTAACTCCTAGCTCGCGCAACGCATCCACTTGATCTTGCATCAAGGCAATCAACGGCGACACGATAATTGCGACTCCTGGAAGCAATAGACCGGGAATCTGATAACACAGCGATTTACCACCACCGGTGGGCATCAAGACAAGGCAGTTACGCCCCTCTAAAAGCTCGGTAATGATCTCGCGTTGTGGCTCACGAAAGTAATCGTAGCCGAACACATCTTTAAGCGCTTGTTCTGGAGTAAGGGTAGCCGTCATGTATCAACTAAAATAAATCGAGGTGGGTTTACTGTCATAGTAGCTCAAAATAACAACGGCCTGTTCTACATAGGCAGAACAGGCCGTTGCTCTAAAACGCTCATCCTTCACCCCTAGCGGGCCGCCAATTGCTCTTTGAATTGGCGCAGGGCTAACTTAAGTTTTTCGGCATTTTGCGGCCCCATACGCAGCAGTTGTTTTTCAACTGGGCTGAAACTTTCGATTTCAGAGTCTGCATAGATATACATTACTTTCGGTTTGATCAATTGAAACGGTCCCTGCGCGGTTCGCGCATTAAGTACGGTATCGATTGCCCGCACTAAGGCATCATCAAAATTACGGTTGCGATAGCCAATCTCGGCGTATGCCTCTTGGAATAATGGTTTCATTAAGCGATAGATCGCGATGGCTTGCTCGGGGTTCACGGCAGTCAAACCATCGATTACAGGCGTATAACGTTGGTAAGACACCGTCTGCATCTCGAATAGATTTTCATCTAGTTCGCGAACCGCCATCGATTGAGGTAGACGTTTCACCGGGTATTCTAATTGTGGCAAATTACCATCGGCGACATTTTCGACGAACACCACAAACTTACGAATCACGTCATCAGGCACTAGAAGACTTAATAAACGCGTCCCAGTTTCTAATCCGCCAAGCCGCTCATTAAGCATGTCATCACTTTCGTTTAAACTAGGCAGTTCGATAATCTCTTCGGGCTCCTCTGGCGCCACCGGCGCTTGCACAGCAACAGGCGCAGGCACTGCTGGTATTGGAGCGACGGGTGCAGGCTCTGCCGGTGCGGGTGGTGGCACTTCTACTCGTTGCACGGGCTCAGGTACGCGCGGAACAGGAGGTGTTAACTCGACTGTTCTTGTGCCCTCTGGGCTTTCGAATGTGGCCGCCAGATAGACCAGAAACAGCAAGCCAATGACGGCTATAGCAGCAATGATGGCCAGGCTCTTATTTGGCATGAACTTCCCCGATTGATCAGTAGTGTAAAAACCATAGACTTTGCAAGGTGGGCATTCTTGCACAGCCCCCTAGTAGCGGCAAGCAAGAGCCAATGAAATCAGCATCTTGCCCACTATTGCCATTATTTCGGCCCATTTAGCACTTGCTCAACGCCAGAACAGTACGGCTAAACCCAATAGCAAGAAAATCAGTGCTGCAATTGAATGCACCAGGCGCACGGGCATTTTGTCCGCAATTTTGTTTCCTAAAATAACGGCCGGCACGTTGGCGATCAACATGCCAAAAGTGGTGCCTAGCACGACGCTAACTAAAGCCTGGTAATTCGCTGACAAGGCCACCGTGGCAACCTGCGTCTTATCGCCCATCTCTGCCATGAAGAATGCAACTAAAGTGGCTAAAAACACTCCTTGTTTGACAAAGGCGGCATCCTCTTCCTCGAACTTATCGGGAATTAGCGTCCATATAGCCATGGCGATAAACGATCCACCAAGAAGCCATTGCAAGGTTTGTGCAGAGAACAAAGTGGTAACCCAAGCCCCGAAAGCGCCTGCAAGACCGTGGTTTGCTAGCGTCGCGACAAGGATGCCAAAAATAATAGGCCATGGTTTGCGGTACTTCGCGGCCAATATAAATGCGAGCAACTGCGTTTTATCGCCAATCTCTGCTAGCGCTACCAAACCGGTAGAAACTAAAAATGCTTCCATGCCATCCTCTAAGTTTAATCAGGGGCATCAATTGTAATGCCCTTGCACTACCAACGCATTACGCTACGGCGATAATTGCGATTAATATTCACCTGCATCGTGCGTAACTCTTCGAGCCTTGCCGGTGCGGCGCCGTCGTTCCCCGATTGCAGGCGCGGCTGAGCATTAAGCAAGGCCTCCAACTCATCAATAGTGTTATCCAAGGAGGAGACCGCCGCCTGCACACGATCCCTATATAATTGTCTTTGCATTTCATACTCGCGATACTGTGGGTTTTCCCGTCGCACAGTCCCGCAGCTCTCGGAGACCTGTCCTGTGGCCGATACCACTTCTCGGCAGACGTATTCTGAAACATAGCGCTGCACTGGACGCTCGAGCCGCAGGGGAATTGTACTCATGGCATAGTCAGCCACCTGCGCTTCGGCATAGGCTTTGGCATAAAGAAGGTCGAAGCGTGTTTGTGTACGCATACCATCCTCGCCCTGCGCCACCTCTGACTCAGGGCCAAGCGCCGCCCCATAGACATACCGCAGCCGTTCGATGTCGCGCATATTCACTAAAGCACTGCGCTGCATTAAATTGCCGCGAATAGCCTGTATTTTCCACTCGCCAAACGCCAGCGCGGCATCGGCATAGGCTTGCGAGCCCGGCTCGTATATTCGCGTATTCAAGTGCAAGGCTAAATGCATTTTATCGTCTGCTAGATCCCATTCTCCTGCCGCTTTATAGGCATTGACCAACTGCGTCAGAATATCTAACTGTTCCTCACTATAAAGCCCATTGCTGATCCGGGTGATGTTTAATGCTCTTTCAAAGACATTGGCAGCGGATTGAAACTGACCCAGCTCCATGTAGAAACGGCCCAAATCATTGAGCACCTCAATGAGATTGACATCATAGGGGCCAAGCTCACTCTCGATTGCCACCAGCTCTTGCTCATAACGTGTGACCTGCTGACTCACAGCAAGCGCTGTTTCTGGGTCTGCTGCCGGGACAATAGACACGGCATCGGGCTCTTCTGCGCTATAGCTCAAGCTTGCCCATGCCGCGCATAGACATAGCAAAAAGCCTGCAAACAGCCTTGTCTGTGTTAACTTACCCCTAGCGCTCAATTATTACTCCTTGCTTTATACTTAACGCACAACTCACACTTTCGTTGACGCGCTCACATCGCACAGGTCACACTAAGACCGGCCCCCGCCCTCTATAAGTCCCGCTTCACTCAACAAATCAGAACATTAACTGGGGGACATTAGCAAGGAGACCGAAAATGAAAAAAATATTACTAACGGCCTCAGTGATTGCGCTTGCCAGCGTTAGCACTGTGAACTACTCACAAGATAATTCAATGAGCTTCTTTATTACTAGTGTTGGTTCAGGAGATGGTGGCAATTTAGGCGGACTACAAGGGGCTGATGCACACTGCGCCGCACTCGCTACTGCCGTAGGGGCCGGCGGCAAGACATGGGCAGCCTATTTGAGCACGCAAGCCTCTGGCGGCCGTCCAGGTATCAATGCTCGGGACCGCATCGGTAGTGGCCCTTGGTATAATGCCAATGGTGTTATGATTGCCGCGAACGTGGAACAACTGCATAGTGAAGCGGCCATGACAGGCAAAGCAAACTCTCTGACTGAGGCCGGTAATCTTGTGAACGGCCGCGGCGACACACCTAATACTCATGATATTTTGACCGGCTCGCAGCTTGACGGCACAGCCTTCCCAGAAGGCACACAACTGACCTGCAACGACTGGACTAGCAATAGTGAAGGGAACGCACAAGTTGGGCATCACGATCGCCAAGGTGGCGGTGCCAACCCAACGTCCTTTAATAGCGCTCATGCTAGCCGTAGCTGTAGCCAAGAAGACCTAATCGCCACAGGCGGCAATGGCCTTTTTTATTGTTTTGCCTATTAATATGCACGCGGCGCCTCCGCCTCGAGGTGCCGCAATTTAGTTTAAATTCTCTAGTAAGCTGTGGATCCAAACATGGAATTTAAGGATTACTATAAAATTTTAGGAGTCAACGAAGACGCGGACTTAAAAACCATTAAGACTGCGTATCGAAAACTGGCAAGAAAGCATCACCCTGATGTTAGCGAACACGATGATGCCGGGAAAAAATTCAAAGAAGTTGCTGAAGCCTACGAAGTGCTTGGCGACGAAACAAAGCGCAGCGAATACGATCAATTGCGCCAATATGGTGGTCAACAAGGCCCACAATTTGAGCCACCTCCTGGCTGGCAAAGACAAGCCAATTCTCACGCAGGACAACAACATGACTTCTCAGATTTTTTTGAGAATATTTTCGGTGGCGCGCATTCGCAAAGTGGGCGCCAGCAGCAATCAGGCTTTAGCGGGCAACGCGGTCGTGACATTGAAGTCGAGATGCCATTATTTTTAGAAGACACATTATCCGATGAGGCACGCGCCATTGAGTATTCTCTGCCCCAGTACAATGCACAAGGACAACGCGAAGATATTCACAAGACTCTAAAAGTGAAAATCCCCGCCGGAGTTAGCGATGGCGAACGCATTCGTTTAAAAGGGCAAGGCGGCCCGGGTGTCGGCAAGAGCCCGGCCGGCGATCTGTACTTACGTATACGGTTGATCCCACACCCCATGTATGCCATTGACGGCCATGACCTAAGCATTGTGGTACCAGTGACTCCTTGGGAGGCCGCACTAGGGACAAGCCTCACTGTGCCAACACTGCATGGCAAAATCAAACTTACGATCAAAGCGAACAGCCAAAGCGGGCAACGCTTGCGCGTAAAAGGAAAAGGCTTACGAACCCGTAAGGGCTTTGCTGATCTTTTTGCGGTGTTAAAAATCGTTATCCCAGAAACAAGCAGCGATCAAGAACAGCAATTGTGGCGCCAGTTGGCAACACAATCAAACTTCAACCCTCGCCAAGAGTGGGAGGCTTAATATGCAAATTGAATACTCTGTCAGCATCAACCTTGATGAGGCGTGCCTTGAGATAGGCATTGAGTACGAGCAAGTCTATGCCATCGTAGAAAATGGCATCATAGAGCCTGCCGGTGGCAGGCCAGATAATTGGTTGTTTGATCTCGAAATGATATGTCGCGCTAAACGGGCGCTGCGCTTACAACAAGACTTACATTTAGACTGGTCTGCCACCGCGCTGCTTGTATCACTGCTTGATGAGCGTGATCAATTACGCAATGATAATGAACAGCTACGCTCGCAACTCGAAAAATTCATTTCAAACTAAACACTAAAGGAAGCAAACTACTTTTATATGGCCGTTGAGATTGAAAGAAAATACCTCGTCATCCACGATAAACTCCCTGCATTAGAAAAAGGCGAGTTGATCGTTCAAAGTTACGTTCCAACAATGAATAGCAGCACCGTTCGCATTCGTCTATATGGCACGACGGCATTCTTAACATTAAAAGGCCCAAGCCAAGGCATTAGTCGCCCGGAATTTGAGTATGCAATTCCTGCAAGCGATGCCCATGAAATGCTAACGCTATTGTGTGCACCGGGCGCGATAGAAAAGCATCGTTATAAGGTGCTGCATGATGGAATGATCTGGGAAATCGATGTCTTCGAAGGCAGTAATAAGGGGTTGGTTCTTGCAGAGATCGAGTTAACTTCGGAAACTCAGCAATACACGCTGCCTGATTGGATTGGTGCCGATGTGAGCGCAGACATTCGTTATTCCAATCAGTCGCTGATGAAATCACCCTGGCCAGCGTGGAAATAAGCAATCTAGTTACGATTGTCACATAACCGACACTTGCGAGTAACTCCCCTGTCATTTAAGTTTATTATCGTGTGCGTCATCTTGAATATGTGAGGTGATAAGCATGAGCGCAGCAAAAAATGCTAGCCCGCTGAAAAACCCTTTGAAATACCGCGCCATCTTTCTTTCTGATACCCATCTTGGATTCAAAGGCTGCCAAGCCGAATTTCTTCTAGACTTCCTTTACCGCACCGACTGTGAGTTTCTATATTTAGTCGGCGATATTTTCGATGGCTGGGAAATGAAAAAGAAGTCCTACTGGCCGGCATCACATCAAGCAGTCGTCAATGAAATACTCAAAAAGGCCGCCAAGGGGACGCGTATTATTTATACGCCTGGCAATCACGATGAAAGCGCGCGTCATTACTGCGGGCATAGCTTCGACAATATCGAAATAAGCGATACAGCAATCCATACCACCGCTGACAATCGCAAACTATTGGTATTGCACGGCGACCAATTCGATTCGGTCGTTAAATACAGCCCGTTTCTCTCTAAAGTTGGCAGCTCAATGTATACCCACCTACTCTTCATGAACCGCATCATCAATGCAGCGCGGCGGCTAGTTGGCTTGCCGTATTGGTCATTGGCCGCCCATTTAAAACACAAAGTCAAAAATATCGTCAGCTACATCGGAAAATTCGAGGAGGCCGTGGTCGAATCTGCGCGCCTAGAACACGTGCAGGGAGTCGTGTGCGGGCACATCCATCACGCCGAGATGACAATGTTCGAAGACATTCTTTATTGCAATACTGGCGACTGGGTAGAAAGCTGCACCGCGATGGTCGAAGGTCACAATGGCCAACTTGAGATATTAAAGTGGACGAGTCAGTCAGAGCGACTAAAAGGCGATGCCCACGCCCAAGACACCCCCACCTTGAACGCCGCCTAGCAAGGCGCTGCTCGCTTTTTACTGTTTTCAGCGTGGCCGCGCGGTATACTCAACCGAGCACTACGACCATAAAACACTAAAAAGAGTATAACAATGCGAACCACAACACGCCGATTTTTAGCGGGGGCCGCTCTGGCTTGCCTCCCCCTGTTCAGCCTCAATACCCATGCTGCAGAAGTGGTCTTGGGCCCTGTTGGTCCTAGCCCCTACGATATATTGCCAGGTTGGCACAAACCCTTCGCCGAACCTGGCTTTGCCTTCGGAGGCAATTCGGGCGTGCAATCTGAATCGCCAGACCGACTCCTTGTAGCCATGCGCGGCGAAGCACGCCTACCGCAACCTGTCCCCTCCGAATACGCAGGTTATGCGGGGTCATTGGGCATCAATGTGCTTACCGATACTGAGCTACGCACTTGGAAAAACTGTCTCTATGAGCTCGATGGTGACGGCAACATCATCACCATCTGGAATCAATGGGATGTTCTTTGCGAGAATTCTGAGGGCCCTGGCCCGCACCGTATTCGAGTAAACCCCTATGACCCAGAGCGGCACGTGTGGGTGATCAATGAGACTTTCCATACCATTTATGTGTTCAGCAACGATGGCAGTGAATTGATCCTGACTTTAGGTGAGAAACACGTCCCTGGGGCAGACAAGACCCATTTTGGTCGCCCGCAAGATGTTGCTTTCCTTCCCGATGGCCGCGTATTAATTGCAGATGGACTAGACAATCACCGTATCGTCGTTTTGGACAGCGACTTCGATTACCTTACTGAGTTCGGCGGGTTTGGCACTGAGCCCGGCCAATTCAATGGGGTCCACTCTGTACAAGCTGGGCCTAACGGTCTCATTTTTGGTCTCGACCGCTCAGGGGGCCGCGTCAATGTGTTCCGCACCACTGCTGACCCAGCCGTATTTGAACACGTTGATACGTGGACTGGGTTTAGTTTGCCACTAGATATGATCGTCAACGAAGACGCGGTCTGGATGACAGATCTCAACCCCTTGCGATTTGTGAAACTCGACTTCGATGGCAACCGACTCTATTCTTGGATCGTTGAGCGTGACGGCCCAACCGGTTTTCTGGAGGTGCATGCCTTTACTGTGGACTCAGAACTCAACCTGTATGGGGGAGACAATCAGTATGGACGTACGCAGAAGATGGTTCCAAAACCAGGAGTTGACCCTGACCTATTAATCAAGACACCTTGGTATCAGCGCTAATCGACAATGACTGCGCAGCGCCCTGTTTACTGGCGCTGCGCGAGCTCTAATTCGGCTTCCTGTTTCTCAGGTTCACGCCACCGCAATACGTGGAAATCAAACCCCAACTCCAACGTCGGCTTTACCACACAAAAATACGGTGAAAGATCGAAGTCCCGAGGGACATAGTGAGTATGATGGCGCGCCTCAAACATTTGCTCATCGCTGCCTTCTGCAACGCTACTGCGAGGCAATATAGGGTAGCCGATTGACTGAAATGCTTGCGCGATTAGAGTGGAACAAATAGCTTTGGTGGGCTCCCCACTTCCCAAACTCAACATGCTTCTTCGGTACTGAGTGGGAACAGCGGGGTTTTGGATTAAATAACGCATCAAATCGAAAATATTCTTCAGATCATAGCGAAACCCGATACGCTCCTGTACAAAATCTAATAGCGATTTGCGCTCCGCCTCATTGAGCCCAACCGGCCTGCAAATGCGCACATTATAATCCGCGTACTTGCTCAACGGCACCATAGTCACACCGTTGTTGAGATCTGCCTCTACTAGGGACAGAGCTTCGGTACTAGGTTCTGGGGCGCCCATATAAAGGCAGGCATGAGACCAAGTCGATTGCGTTAAATATTTGATTGCCGTACTAATGCGAGAGTTACCATCGACCAATAGAATATCGCCAGGTTTTATTACCTTTAAAATCGATTCCATGGACGTCGTGTCGTGCTGTTGATAGCCAGGCCTTGGTTTGCTTAAGAAAGAAGCAAGGTAAGATCCAATGGTGCGCGTAATTCTAAGCATTTCTATATATTCTCTCTGTTCCCTGCTCGTTGCGATAATGCTCTCGAGGCTCTAAGGTAACTCAAGCGGCATTTTTTTTCAGTTATACTGTTCGTCTTAATCTTTAGGGGTATTAGCCATGACTATCGACTGCAGCAATTTTTATATCAACGGCAAATGGTTTAAACCAGCACAGCGTAAAACCATCGACGTGATTAATCCCGCCACTGAGGAGCCTTATGCAACGGTAAGCATGGGCAACGGCAGCGATGTCGATGCAGCCGTCTTAGCGGCACGCGAAGCCTTCCCTGCATGGTCGCAGACGACTGTCGTCCAGCGCATCGACATACTAGATAAGATTATCGCCGGCATTAAGGCTCGCGCTGAAGAGCTTGCTAGCGCGATCTCAAGCGAGATGGGCGCACCGATCACTTTTGCCCGTTCAGCCCAAGTGGGCACAGGAATAGCCCATTTCACAACAGCACGCGAGCTATTGCGCGGCTTTGAGTTCGAGCAGGATCGAGGAAAAAGTCGTATTGTGAAAGAGCCTATCGGTGTTTGTGGGTTCATCACTCCTTGGAATTGGCCGCTCAATCAGGTGGCCTGTAAAATTGCACCTGCACTGGCTGCCGGTTGCACCATCGTCATTAAGCCTAGTGAGATGTCACCAGTTAGCGCCTATATTCTAAGTGAAATTATTGCCGATGCCGGTGTTCCCGCCGGCGTCTACAACCTTGTCAATGGTGACGGCCCAAGCGTCGGTGCGGCAATCTCAGCGCATCCTGGCATCGACCTAGTTTCATTCACAGGCTCTACTCGAGCAGGGCGAGAAGTGGCGAAGGCGGCGGCCGATAGCATCAAGAAAGTCACGCAAGAATTGGGCGGCAAGTCAGCCAATATCATACTCGACGACGCGGATTTCGCGCGCGCTGTCACCGGCGGTGTGATTTCCTGCTTTAGCAATAGTGGTCAGTCCTGTAATGCGCCAACCCGTATGCTTGTGCCAGAGTCGCGCATCGAAGAGGTGATCGAGATAGCCAAGGCCGCCGCGGCCAAAGCCATAGTCGGCGACCCTAGCGACGAGAGCAGCCGACTCGGCCCGGTGGTCAGCAAAGCGCAATATGAGCGCATTCAAAGCTTGATCGAAAAAGGCATAGAAGAAGGCGCCTCGGTTATCGTTGGCGGCCCAGGCAAGCCTGAAGGGCTCTCGAAAGGCTATTACGTGCGGCCCACTATCTTCGCCCACGCCAATAATCAAATGACCATCGCCAGAGAAGAGATTTTTGGCCCCGTGCTGACAATTTTGACCTATAAGGATGAAAACGACGCGGTAATGCAAGCCAATGACACCGATTATGGTCTCTCCGGCTATGTGTCTGGCGAACCCGAGCATGCTCGGCAAGTGGCAAGACGGTTGCGAACTGGCATGGTGCATATCAATGGTGCGGCGCCGGACTTTTCCGCTCCCTTTGGCGGTTATAAACAGTCTGGTAATGGCCGCGAATGGGGCATCGAAGGGTTTGAAGAGTTCTTCGAAACCAAAGCTATCATCGGCTACGGGGCATAGTAGTGAAGATGTGAAGCTAACAAAACTTAGCAAATGCGCGGGGAAGTGCGAGGCAGCCGCTTATAAGCCTGTGACCCCAATTAAAACTATCCGCCCGGGCGTCAATATTGCAATCATTGCCGACCCAGACGGAAACTACTTAGCGCTTCTAGATAATGAAGCCTAAGCCTTAGTGGTCGTGATGACCATCAGGGCCATGGACGTGGCCATGGTCAATCTCTTCAGGAGTGGCAGCACGGATGCTCACGACTTCTACGTCGAAGTGTAGCGTCTTGCCTGCCATCTCGTGGTTTCCATCGATTGTGATCTTGTCACCATCTACCGCTTTTACACGAATGTGCTGCTGACCGCCTTCACCTTGCGCAGTGAACACCATGCCTGGCTCGATTGTCTCAACGCCACGGAACATCGACTTGTCGATTACGTGGATCAAGCCTTCATCAGCTTCGCCATAGGCGAGTTCTGGTGGTATTACAGCATTAAAGGAATCACCCACTTTTTTGCCTTTGAGCTCATTTTCCAGGCCTGGGATCAAACCATGAGTCCCGTGCAGGTAAGTTAGCGGCGCGCCACCAGAAGAAGAATCCATGACTTCTCCTTCAGCATTTTTAAGCGTGTAGTGAATTTCGACTACCGAGTGTTTGTCGATTGCGTCTGTCATAAACGGGTCCTAGCTTGTGTGAATAAAAATCTCCGAGCCGCCATTATAAGGAAATGCGCCCTCGGGGAAAGGGTGAATACTATTTTGGAGCATTTCCAAAGCGTTCCTGCAGCCTGCGCATGCCCGCAAGCCAACGGTCATAATCCGCTGTTTTACGTTGCATATAGCTTAAAACTTCTGGATGTGGCAGCACCAAAAATCGCTCCTGTGCGAGCGTTTCAATGACTGTTTGCGCCAGTTGTTCGGGCTCTAACATGCCATCAACCCCCGCGGCCCCCGTGCCTCCAGCGGTCATCTGCGTGCGAACCGCTTGCGGACAGAGCACTGAGACTTTAATCCCACGATCGCCATAAGTAATTGCAAGCCACTCCGCAAAGCCAACCGCCGCATGCTTGGTCACCGCATAGGGTGCAGAGCCAATTTGGCTTAGCAAGCCGGCGGCCGAAGCGGTGTTGAGCAAATAGCCCTCCCCGCGGGCCAACATGCTGGGCAACACGGCTCGCGATGCGTACACATGCGCCATGAGGTTAATATCCCAGATCCGCTGCCAATGCTCGTTCGCAACCTCCTCACCGCCCATAGTAAAAACCCCAGCATTCGAGCAGAACAAATCGATATGCCCGAAACTTTGTAGAGTTTTGTCTACAAGCGTCTGAATATCCTGCTCCTTACTAACATCGGTTGTAATGGCCAGCGTTTGTGTCTGCCCAGCGATACTTGCGCTCACCTGCTCGACCCCAGCGCTATCGATATCGGCTAATACCACCGCTCGTGCACCGTCTCTAGCAAAACGCTCACACAGTGAACGTCCAATGCCGCTCGCTGCGCCAGTGACTACGACAATTTTATCTTTGATTTCCATAAAGCCCCCTTATTACTTTAGTTCAGGAATCTGCCAGTAGCCCCTGTAGACGTTCAGAGATAATAGTTTGAGCTTCGGCCACCATCCTTGTTAGCAAGGTCTGACAACTTGGTATGTCATCGATCAAGCCAATAACCATTCCCGCCGACCAGACGCCGTGTTCAAGATCACCTGTTTCAAATAATTCGCGGCCACGCACACCTTTGACCAAAGGCGCTATATCATCGAATTGTGTCTCCCCAGCCTGAGCCTCAATGGCGACCACTTGCTTTGCTACTGAGTTACTAAATACACGAGAAGTGTTTCGCAGACTGCGGAAAATCAGTGTGGTGTCCAGCTCACTGGCCTCGACCATGGCCTGTTTGACACTGTGATGAATGGGCGCCTCCTCTGTCACCATGAACCGCGTTCCCATATTGATGCCATCCGCCCCCATTGCCAATGCTGCTGCAAGCCCTCGGCCATCGGCAAAACCACCGGATGCAAGAAAAGGGATTTTTAATCTACGTGCCGCCAATGGCAGCAATATCAAGTTGGTGACGTCATCCTCTCCGGGGTGCCCTGCGCATTCAAACCCATCTACGCTGACCATGTCACAGCCAATAGCCTCAGCTTTGAGTGCGTGTCGTATTGAAGTGCATTTATGAATAACAGTGATCCCAGCCTTCTTAAACGCTGGCAACCATGGCTCTGGATTGCGGCCCGCAGTTTCGACAATTCGAACCCCCGATTCCACAATGGCATCAACGTATTCACCGTAGGGAACCGGTTTTATTGTTGGCAAAATAGTAAGATTAACGGCGAAAGGTTTATCAGTCATGGTGCGGCAACGCGAAATTTCTTTGCACAAATCCTCTGGCGAGGCTTGCGTTAGAGCGGTCAATATCCCCAACCCACCGGCATTGGAGACCGCCGCTGCTAACTGCGCACGCCCAACCCACTGCATGCCACCTTGTACTATTGGATGCTCAATACCGAGCATTTGCGTTACCCGCGTCTTCATACCCCACCTCGTTTTCTATATGAATTCACCTTTGGCCACCCTGCCTTAAGATGAAAGTAAGCACTGATTATAGGCATAGACTGTATCGGCTTGAAACCCGCATACAAACAAGCAGTGACTCCACAGAACGAGATGCCCCACCAACAAAACATTTCTTTTGGGGTTATAATCAAGACGACTCTTTGAAGCGAACCCCAAATGACAGTGTCAGCTAGCCTTGATCCATTGCTAAACCAACTTTTGCGATATTGTAAGCAAACGCAGGCTTATGAGCGCCGACCAATACAGCATCCCGACCAAGCGATCAATCGCCTCATTAACTCCCGCGAACTGCCAGAGAGAAACTTTCGCAAAGCAGCAGTATTAATCCCCATTTTTTACGATCTCGATGCCTCAGCCGTCGTGCTGACCTTACGCACCGAGCACTTGAGCAGCCACCCAGGGCAAGTTGCCTTTCCTGGTGGCAAAGAAGACCCAGGTGACGCAGGCCCAGTTCATACAGCCTTGCGCGAAAGCGAAGAGGAAATAGGATTGCCAGCAGACGCCGTGCGAGTAGTCGGTCGATTAGGGCAATTGCTAATGCCTTCGGGGTATTGCGTCACGCCAATTATAGGCTTGCTTTCAGCCAAGACTCCCTTAGTGCCTTGCCCACGCGAAGTGGCACACATTTTCAATTTGCCACTTAGTTTGGCACTAAACCCAACTGCCTACTCGCGATCGAAAATAATGGTGCAAAATAGTGAACGCGAAACGCTAGAGATTCATCATGAGGGGTATCGAATTTGGGGGGCAACGGCGGCAATTTTACATCACTTGGCTTGCGAGCTAGACCGTGCAGCAAAACAAGTATAGTTAACCGCCTAACAAGAGGTCTCGTTCTTCATTGCTCACCGAAGTCTCATCTCGAGTAGGAGCATGTCTCACACAATTACGACCAGATTGTTTGGCGCTATATAAATAGGCATCGGCCCGAGCGATAAAATGGGATGCATCGATGGTGTCATTCTCGGTAAAACAGTCCACACCAAAACTTGCGGTCATCTTAACTTTCTCACCTGAAATATTCAGAGTCATGTTCTCAATATTAGTGCGTAGCCGTTCAGCCAAGTTAACAGCGGCAGAAAGCGGGGTATGTGGCAATAAAATGGTAAACTCTTCGCCACCATAACGGCAAGGAATATCAGCACGTCGCACCGTGGCTTGCACTGTTCTTGCCAGCTCTCTCAAGGCAGTATTGCCAGACTCGTGCCCCCAGAGGTCGTTAAATGATTTAAAGTGATCCACATCCATCATGATCAAAGAAAGCACTAAACCCGAACGGCGCACACGTTCAAATTCAACTGCGATTGAATGCATAAAATGCCGATAATTAAACAAGCCGGTCAATTCATCTAATCGCACGAAAGATTGCAGCGCCAAAAACTCTTCCTGGCACTTCAATAATTTTTCGGCGAATGGGCAATCATCGCCATGCACAGGACATCGTTCTTCGCCCATACTTTCACTAGTAAATTCTACATGACTTTTCTTTGGCAAAGTTGCAAATCTCGCTATTACTAGATCAGGCAAATAACTCCGTAAGGAAGTCAGCAATAAGACGCTTTGATCGCTGATTAGCCGAACTGCTGTATACCGTCCCAATCGACTGATCGTCAGCATTAGGGTTAGTAAATGCATGCTTGGTTCCGCCAAAAATATGCATCTGCCAATCCACTTTCATTTGCGTCATTTCCGTTTGAAAACTCTGCACCTGATCGGGCAAGCCCATCGGATCGTCATGGCCGTGCAAACAAAGCACTTTGGCGAGTATTTTTTCGTTCTCAATAGCGCTTTGATTCAGTAGGCCGTGCACACTAATCACCCCTTCAATATCGGCGCCACTGCGTGCAAGTTCAAGCGCTGCCATACCGCCAAAGCAATACCCCAGCACCGCAATTCTGTTAGGGTCCACCCGGCTTAAACTGCGCACCGCGCTCAGAGCGGCTTGCATTCTTTGACGCAGCAAAGCGCGATCTTCGACATAGGGCATCATCAGCGCAGAGTTGCCAGCAGTATCGCCGTCTTTGCCAAAAATGCCCTTGCCGTATATATCCACTGCGAAGCCCGCAAACCCCAAGTCAACCATGCTCTCTGCAGCACTACAGGCCAATTCGCGACGGCCACTCCAATCATGCGCGATGAGAACGACGGGTTGCTGCTCGGTTAGCGTTTCATCCCAAGCAAAATAGCCTTCTAACGCATCATCACCATCTTGATAATCAATGTAATCCGTTTTCATGGGCTTATGATCTCCGCAGGCTTTATTTAAAGAAGTGCTAAAATTGCATCAGCTGCACTGACTTCAATGCCACCGGCAGGTTCAACCGCGAGATGAGTCACCACGCCATTTTCCACAATCATGGCATAACGCTTACTGCGTGTTCCCATGCCAAAACCCGCTGCGTCCATTTCTAGATCAACGGCTTTTGTGAAAGTGCCATTACCATCAGCAAGCATCAGGATTTCTTCGGCGTTCTGTGATTTACCCCATGCGTCCATCACAAACGCATCGTTGACTGACAAACAAGCGATCGTATCAACACCCTTTGCTTTGATCTTATCTGCCTGTACAACATATCCGGGCAAGTGTGTCACTGTGCAGCCAGGAGTAAACGCACCAGGCACTGCAAATAACACAACTTTCTTGCCGGCAAAAACTTCATCGGTTGTGATGTCCTGCGGTCCTTTTTCACCCATTACTTTCATAGTTACTGCAGGAATCTTGTCGCCAGTTGCGATGCTCATTGAGGAATCTCCAAAGATAGTTCAAGTGTCATAATGCCGTGTACGCCTTATAAGACTTAGGTTATACACGGCATAATTCAGAGTAATGATGGTAGCAAACTTCTAGGGAACTTACACAAGCTTGCATAGAGTTATTTACTCACATCAATCGCCCGCAAAAGCGGACTGCGTCCTCGATCAACGCTACAATAGCTCACTATTTTATTATTGCGACTCGCTTGGATAAGGGCGTTAATGGACAGTGTATTTTTCTGGGCATCAAAAATCATGTGGGCGCTCATTTCGCCCGACAGTTTACTTCTTATTTTGCTGCTCACTGCCTATTTCTTACTACTGCTTGGCTGGCGACGCAGTGGCAGAACCCTTCTTGGCGCTTGCTGCCTTGCAGCGCTGAGCGTTGCGGTTTTGCCAATTGCTGACTGGCTGTCATACCCGTTGGAGAAACGCTTTACCCCCTCACCTACTTTACCCAATACCCTCGATGGCATAATCGTGCTTGGTGGCTTCATCGATACACAAGGTAGTGATACTTGGGAGCAAACTCAGACGAACGAGGCCGCGGAGAGATTGTTAGCCTTTCAAAACTTGGCGCGGCGATACCCCGAAGCGAAGCTTGTGTTCACTGGTGGCATCGGCAGCCTAGACCGCCGCTCTAGCACAGAAGCAGATAACATCCCCCCGCTCATGAAAAGCCTAGGGCTTGCCGAGCGCGACATTTTACTGGAATCCCAGTCGCGCAATACCTGGGAGAATGTTGTTTACAGCCAGCAGATGCTTACACCAACGCCCACACAGCACTGGCTATTGATTACCTCAGCGGCCCATATGCCACGTGCCGTCGGAATCTTTTGCGCACGGCAATGGTCGATTATTCCCTACCCAGTAGATTTTCGCTCGGATCACGAAAGAATGTGGCGATTAGAATTTCGCTTCGCAGAACATATGTTGGCCCTGCGTCAGGCAAGTCGCGAATGGCTAGGCCTTTTGGCCTATTATATGACGGGGAAGACGGCACAGTTCCTCCCTAGTAGCGCTAGCGCATGTGTAAACACTTACTAATCTGCTGACTCACCAGTGATCGAGTCGATCCACGCTGCATGAGCTGAAATGCGCTCATAGACACCGACTGCACCGTAAAGCCCTTGCACCCCAGCGGGGGCATCTTTCGCTGAGATTTCCCCCACCGCTACACCCGCGACATGCCAGCCGTCATCGGTTTGCAGCAAGGCGGGCCCGCCGCTATCACCCAGCCCAGGCAAGCCTTCTAAATCGACTGCCCGATTACCGGGTAACCGTGGATCATCGAAATCGAAACGCAGCCTAGCTTGCGCATCTGACACAAGATTGCGAGCCTGCCGAAAGCGGCCATCATCACGCTGTATACCAGTAGTTCCTATACCCGAAAACCCCCAACCTAGCATCGTGGCAACGCGATCACGCTCATCATTGGAGCGATATAAGGCCAAGGGCGTTGGCAACGCTACCGAGGCATCTAGATGTAATAAGGCGAGATCTACTTCTTGATCTAAGCGCGCCTCATCGTACCGAAACGCATAATTGGGGTGCATGACGACCTTATCGATGCCAGCCGTCAACCCTGCGATTTGCACGATATACTCACCGCCGCGTTGAATATGACCGCGCATATCTGTTTCTTCTACGCAATGCGCCGCCGTCAGTGCCCATTCCTGATGGATGAGCGTGGCAACACAGACCTTACGCTGGGAGCGTTGCTCCAACCAAAATACTGCTGGAAATCGAGATTCACTAGCCACGTATTGTGAGTATCCAGTATCATGCCTAATGACAATGGCGTTCACTGAGGCAAAACTCGCAATAGTGATAAACAATAGTAAAATTCGACTTGGCACTGTGCATTCCCACACTGTTTGTACGTTTGTAAACTCACTGCGATGAAGAGATTATTAAATGAACACTAAACCTGAGCCCGCAGAACAAGAAACACATTCGGCGCCCTCTGCCCAAAGCAATACACAAGAGCGCGAGTATGAGCAAAGCGGATTATACCCGAGCAACGGCAAATCTTTTCGCATTGTGGCGTTGCTAGGCTCACTTGTCGGCGTCATCGTCTTTCTTGCTATCGCCGCCTATGCCTTGGATCGCATACTCATCTAACGATGGCGACGCAGCCGACGCCCAACGCGTAAATTCGGGCGCTCCCTTTTTTTGCTGCTCATCTTAAAGATCGTGTACAACCTAAATATGATCACAACGACCGCGACGGCAACAAAGCCAATAATGCTCGCCACTAGCCACTGCTCTTGAGACCAATCATTGGTCACAATCCACTGCTCTAGCATCTGTTAACCTCCTCCACCTTCATCAATCATCTGATGAAGAAGCGCTTCGATCTGTTCGATACGCTGTCTTGGGTCTTGCAACTCAAGTAGCGCTTGCTTGCGCTCCAAAGACAAAGGCACCAACTCACTTAAGCGCCACCCTAATTCTCGCAAATCATGATAGGCGATATTCATCCCCAATTTGCTGATCACCGGGTGACTGACCAATTGCTCGACTAAATCCACCAACACTTCGTGATGCTGCTCTAATTCGATCGCCTCTTCGCCCACTAAATCGACATCGCAGAACTCTACTGTTGCTCTCAACACTTGGTTCTTATCGTAGTCGCACTCCTGCACCATAAATTTGTGCACCCCTTCGACCGTCACGCCAAGCAGGCCATTGGGAAGTTGATCCCAATCGACGATTTTGGCGTAGGTGCCAACTCGGTGCACTTGCTGATGCGAACCCGGCGTGACCACCTCTTCGCCTTCTTTAAGCAAACAAACACCGAAGCCCTTATCGTTGCGCAAACATTCCCTGATCAGATCAATATAACGCTGCTCGAATATCTGTAGTGGCAATCGACCTTTAGGAAATAACACCGATTTCAATGGAAACAGTGCAATTGTCTCGCTCTTACTTTTCCCAAGCGTGTCTGGGTCAGTCATTCTTTTTGCTCCTAGACTTTAGCGCGTAAGGCTTGCAGCAGTTTTTGGTGAATTCCACCAAAGCCTCCGTTGCTCATGATCACGATGTCATCACCAGCGCGCGCCTCAAGCAGTAAGGCCGCTATTAATCCATCCAAGGAATCGACAACGCGGGCGGGGCTAGGGCTATTGGCAGCAACGCTCGCTAAATCTAAGCCCAAAGTCCCAGCGTCATACCAAAAAGTGAGATCAGCACTCGCGCATGCCTTGCCGAGAACAGATTGGTGAACGCCCATTTTCATCGTATTAGAGCGAGGTTCTATGACAGCAATAAGGCGCCCGTCGCGCTGGCTACTTGTGTGTTTAGCTCGCAGGCCGTTAAGCGTAATCTCGATTGCCGTAGGGTGATGAGCAAAGTCATCATAGATGCGCACACCGGCCACCTCACCGACGAGCTCTTGTCGCCTTTTCACCCCTTCAAATTGCTCCAAGGCTGCACAGGCAATCTCTAGCGTCACCCCCGCGTGATGAGCAGCGGCAACCGCTGCCAAGGCATTGCTCACATTGTGCTGACCACTCAAGCCCCACGTGATTTGCTCTTTTTGCACCATGGCGCCAGCATCGAACTTCGCGATCTCGAATACGCTTGCATCGTCATTAACTAGCTTGACCGACCATGAGATGCCGTCGCCCGCTCCACGCTGAGCTTCGTCTTTTGAGGGAAAATTCATTGCCTGCCGACCACTCCAGCAGCCCTGTTCTAGCACCGCCTCGATGTTCGCATCACCCGCCGGTGAGATAATCACACCATTGCCCGGAATAATGCGCACTAGATGATGAAACTGGCGCTGAATTGCCGCCAAGTCTTCGAAAATATCCCCATGGTCAAATTCAAGATTATTAAAAATGGCAGTGCGCGGCGAATAGTGAACGAATTTGGAGCGTTTATCGAAGAAGGCACTGTCATATTCATCAGCCTCCACAACAAAGAAAGGCGACTCGCCGATATCTGCCGAGCTGCTAAAGTTTTTTGCCACGCCGCCAATCAAATACCCTGGGTTAAGACCCGCATAGCGTAAAACCCATGCCAACATTGAACTCGTGGTGGTCTTACCATGAGTTCCAGCGACAGCCAGCACCCAGCGATCACGCAAGACATACTGCGACAGCCACTGAGGTCCGGAACAATAATTTAAGCCCTGGTTGAGCGTGTATTCGACCGCCGGATTGCCGCGCGACATTGCATTGCCAATCACCACCAAATCAGGGTGTGGTTGCAGATGTTCAGGCTCGAAACCTTGCTGCAGAACGATTCCTTGCTCTTCTAGTTGGGTGCTCATTGGGGGATAAACATTGGCATCAGAGCCGCTGACGGTATGCCCCAATTGCTTCGCTAGCACGGCAAGGCTGCCCATAAAAGTGCCGCAAATACCTAGAATGTGAATATGCATAATACGTTCTCAAATTAGAATGGCCGCCTTTGTTCAGGCTTGTTGCCGTGAGTATCCATTGTCTCAAAATAGTCCGTACAGTAACATCCCGAGCACTATCACCTAGGACAATCTATGATCACCGAGTCATTTTGGGAGTATTCGTGTCGAGTCTACAGCGCAGACGAGGTAAGCGAAGCTTGCCTGCACCTGCAGGACGCCTATGGCATGGATGTGAACTTGCTTTTACTGTGCTGTTGGCATGCAAGCACTAGGGGGGTGATCGAACAAACACTATTCTCCTCACTTCTGACAACTTCGAAAGCGTGGTCTGACAACGTCGTTGTGCCACTGCGTGAAAGCAGACGCTGGATGAAAGCGCAGCTGGCGCAACAATCACTACCCAGCGCTGTGACCTGTGATCAATTCACACAGCTACGCGAACAGATTAAAACCATCGAGTTGCGCTGCGAACAGCATCAGCAAACATTCTTGCAAGATTTGCTCACCAGCACCCCGATAAGCTTGAGTCAAACACAGCAGCTAGAAGCCGCCGCACGTAATGTGCAAACATTATTATTACAACAAGAGCTGCCAGCTGATGACGCACTGCATCAGGCCTGCAGCGCCCTGATTTGCAACGTCATTCCTCACCCCTTACATACAAACTCGACAGCGCGGGAGATCGTTCTAACCGTGCTGCGCTAGTTTTTCTTTACCCCTTCCCAACGCTTCACGACCCCCGCCTCGATATTGAACAAATCTAAGACTCTCCCAACACTATGGTTGATGATGTCATCGATCGTCTGAGGATTATTGTAAAGCGCAGGCATCGGTGGCGCGATAATCGCGCCTAGTTGGCATGCCTTGAGAAGCAGCTCACAATGCCCCGCATGCAGTGGTGACTCCCTTGGCATGAGCACCAAACGTCGCTGCTCTTTGAGAACTACATCGGCGGCTCGCACGAGGAGGTTATCCGCATAGGAGTGCACAATCGCCGACAAAGACTTCATCGAACAAGGTGCCACAATCATTCCGTCAGTACGAAATGACCCACTGGCAATTGAAGCGGCCATGTCATTGATCGAGTGCACATGATCGGCGAGCGCTAAGACATCACTAAGATCCCACTGCGTCTCTATGGCAATATTCATCTTGGCTGCGCCACTTAGAATCAAGTGAGTCTCAACATCATCCACGGTTTGCAGAATCTCTAATAGACGAATGCCATAGATCAAGCCACTCGCCCCCGACATACCAATTGTAATTCGCATTTTGTATCCTATTGTTCTTTCTTCAATTTCAGTGCAATCGTTGCCATATAAAGGCTCGAAAGGGTAACATCGCCGATTCATCTATCGCGCAGACTAGCAGGTTCTCACACCATGGCCAAAGCAAACCTTTTCTACGCCCAGTCGGGCGGAGTCACCTCCGTAATCAACGCCAGTGCCTGCGGGGTGATCGAGACGGCACGCCAAAATAAAGACAGAATAGGCAAAGTCTATGCTGGTCGCAACGGCATTATTGGCGCACTGCGCGAAGAGCTTATCGATACTAGCAAAGAGTCTGCTAGCAATATCGCAGCGCTAAGGCACACCCCTTCAGGCGCATTTGGCTCTTGCCGTTACAAGCTTAAAAGTTTCGCTGAAAACAAAGCCGAATATGAGCGCCTTATGGAAGTGTTCAAGGCCCATAATATTCGCTACTTCCTCTACAACGGTGGGGGCGACTCACAAGACACTGCAAATAAAATAGCGCAGTTGAGCATCGAAGTGGGCTTCCCCATTCAGTGCATTGGGGTGCCTAAGACTGTCGACAATGACTTGCCAATTACTGACAACTGCCCAGGCTTCGGGTCGGTTGCAAAATATGTCGCCGTATCCATACGCGAAGCTGGCCTGGATGTCGCCTCTATGTGTGAAAGCTCCACCAAAGTATTCGTCATGGAAGTCATGGGGCGCCACGCAGGTTGGATTGCAGGGGCGGCCGGACTAGCAGCCGAACAAGAGGGGGATGCGCCGCACATTATTTTGTTCCCAGAAATTGCATTCAATCAGAAGAAGTTCTTGGCGAAAGTGAAAAGCTGTGTGAAAAAATTCGGCTATTGCGCCATCGTAGTTTCGGAAGGGGCGCAAAATAAAGATGGTAGCTTCCTTGCCGACGCCGGGGGCAAAGACGCATTTGGTCACGTGCAACTTGGAGGCGTCGCGCCATTTGTCGCCGAAATGATCAAACGTGAATTAGGATATAAGTATCACTGGGCCGTTTCAGACTACCTGCAACGCGCTGCTCGCCATATCGCCTCAGCAAGCGATGTTGAACAAGCCTATGCCATGGGAAAAGCCGCCGTCGAGTTCGCACTAGCAGGCAAAAACGCCATCATGCCAACAATCGTTCGTGGGCCTGGCAAGAAGTATCGTTGGAGTGTTGGCGAAGCCAAACTATCTGACGTGGCCAATGTTGAAAAAACAATGCCACGCGATTTTATTAGTAAAGACGGTTTTGCAATTACAGAAAAAGCTCGCGAGTATTTCACTCCGCTGATTCAAGGCGAAGATTACCCACCTTATAAGAATGGTTTGCCGCAATATGCGCGCTTGAAGAAAGTGTTAGTCCCACAAAAACTAAAGAAGTGGAAAGACTAAACATGACGCCCGCCAGTTAATGGCGGGCATAGATCAAGGGGCCAGGCGTTCCACTTTCCAGCTCTCACCTGCTTGCAAGGTGAATTCGAAGCGGTCGTGCAATCGATGCTCACCGCCCTGCCAAAACTCAATTTGCAATGGTCGCACTCGATACCCCCCCCAAAACTCTGGTAGAGGTATATCGCCTTGCGCATACTTGCGACCAATGGCTTGCCACTGCTTCAACAGCACATCTTTGGATGACAATGGCCGGCTTTGGGCCGATGCCCACGCAGCCAATTGGCTTTCACGCGGACGCGAACTAAAATATTTTTGCGACTCGGCGATAGAGATACGCTCGGCCACGCCCGACACTTCCACTTGCCGCTCGATGCTATGCCACGGAAAATGTAAACTAACCCGCGCGTTGCCACTAATCTCACGGGCTTTTCTACTCTCGTAATTAGTAAAGAAGACAAAACCCTTTTCATCAAACGACTTCAACAACACGATGCGCTGGCTCGGCTGACCGTCTTTGCCAACCGATGCTACCGTCATTGCGTTTGCATCCGGCACGCCAAAATCTATAGCTTCTTGCAACCAACGCCCGAACAACTCTAGCGGCTCTTGGGTAAGGTCCTGCTGATCCAGCGCGCCTTTCACAAACTCTCGACGAATTGCTTGTAAATCCATGTGACTTCCTTAAGTAGCCTGAGCAGCGGGCATCATGCCCCATGTTTGGCTAGCGAACGAACTCGCCGTATTCCCAGACTTGTTCCCTAATCGTGCCGCTAGGGTAGATAAAAGTCCCAGGGCCATGTTTATCATTAGCGAAGAATTCGCCAATGTACTTCTGACCGTCAGGCCATCGGTAAGTTCCCCGCCCCTGATAGAGGTCGTTCACAAACTCGCCCGTGTAATTTTCGACATTTTCAGCCAACCAATGTTCCGAATATTTGTTTGGGGTCCAATCTTGCACGCCAAAGAAATACGAGCCGCGCCCCTCGCGCTTATCGTTCTTCCACTGGCCGATATAGAGCTTGTCGAAGCCATTGAAATAGGTGCCACGCCCAGTTCGAATGCCCATATCCCAATTGCCGTCGTAATAGGCTCTATTGGTCAAAGAAACCATCTGCTCTAGCTTGCCGTAGCCATGATATTTGCCATCTTTGAAATTGCCTCGATAGACATCGGTGCCGAGCGTGGTCTTCATCTCTAAAGTGCCGTAGCCATTTTCGCAATCTCCGAAAATGCAGGCTCGGCTGACCTCTTTCACTTCTTGCACCGGACGTTGCACTTGCGCAGTCACGGAGCCACAAAACACCACAGCACTTAAGAATACAGACATAGTGCCTAGCAAAAGTTTAGTGTTCATAATTCATCCCTCCATTTTGTGAATGCTCAAGTCATTCAAATAGTGTCTCTCTATGACAGTTTCAATCATAGAGCGCTAACATCCATGTGCTTAACCAATGTGACGCAACACTGTCAAAGGACTAGTGTTCACAACTCGTCTTGTTGCCATGACTCCCAAAGTGGCAATCACCACCATGCCTATTATAGGTCCAGCGAGCCATACCCAATAGTGCAAATTGAAGTCCTGCGCAAAGACTTGTGTCTGCAAATAGTAAAGACTGGTCTCTGCCCCTACAGTCGCAATGACCCCGGCGATGAGCCCAATACTGGCGAACTCAATGAAAAGGCTCGAAAGAATCAGACGCCGGCCCGCCCCCAGCGTGCGCAAAATAGCATTCTCGCGAAAGCGCTCATCCAAGGTGGCGGTCACGCACGCTAATAGCACGAGTGCCCCGCAGGCTAAGACTAGGAAAGCGATCAACTCGATAGCCGAGGTTACCTGCGCGATGATGTTTTGAATCTGTTCGATTAAGGCATCAATCTCAATGACCACAATGGTAGGGAATTGCTGCAGCAGGCCATTGATTAGCGCCTTTTGTTCCTGCTCCATGAGCGCGGTAGATAGGTATGTGCCACCCAGCCCCTCGAGCGAACCGGGCGAGAATATAATGAAGAAATTGGGCTGCATATTGTCCCAACGCACCGTTCGCAGACTCTGCACGGTCGCCTCCATCAAACGCCCCTGCCCAACATCGAACTCCATCACATCGCCTATCTTAGCGCCTAAACGCTCAGCGTAGTCGTCCTCTAAGGAGACAAAGCCAGGCTGCGCATCATCGCCCCACCACTGGCCCTCTACTATTTGATTATCAATCGGTAGGCGATTGGTCCATGTCACTTGCCGATTGCTTACTGTGCGAGGGCGTTCTTCTTCACCTTCACTCTCGGTTTGTTCTGCCGCTTGTTCGGTCCCTGCACTGCGCTCAGTCAAATTGCTTTGCTCTTCTTCATCGCTGCGGCGCAAGATCGGAGTCTCACCATTGATGCGGGTTACCCCTGCGCTCATCATGGGGAAGAATTGATTAGGCTCAACACCGTTTTCGCGGAAGAATGCCTCGATCCCTGACACTTGCGGCTCGGTCACGTTCATTAAAAAATGATTGGGGGTGTTCGCAGGCAATTGGGCTTGCCAGTCGCGAATGAGATCCGTGCGCAGTAGCGCTAGAATCAACAAGGACATGATGGTTAAAGAGAACACCAACACTTGCAGAATATTTTGTTTGCGGCGACGTCGTGTTGCAGACATAGCAAGCTTCCAAGCGCTGCCCGCCTTCATGCCAACACTGTTGCTAGAGCGTAGCAATAACCAAGATATGCCCGCGAGCACCAGCACCACGCCAAAGACAGCCAATACTAAGATGCTTGTCAATAATACATCTTGGCTATACCAAAGAATCAAGACCAGTGAGCCTAACAAGCCTATGCCATAAGGCAATTTCGCGCCCAATGTATTGTCGTCTAGGTCCTTGCGCAGAACCCGCAATGGCGATGTTTTACGTAGCGCCAAGAGCGGTGGCAACGCAAAGGACAACAAACAAATGATGGCAGTCATTGAGCCGATAATATAAGGGGTAAAGCCTGCCGGAGGCAGGTTCACCGAAATAACCGCCTGCAGAGCCTGTAAAATTAAGGCATGAATCCCCCACCCCAAGAATGAGCCAACAATGATGGCAACAATCACGAGTACGACTTGAATGCTCATATACAAAGACATGATTTGACCGGAGGTGCAGCCAAGCGTCTTGAGAATCGCCACGTAGTCAAAATGCCGCTCGGCGTAACGCCTTGCGGTCAAAGCAATTGCAACGCCAGCAAGCAATACAGCGAAGAGGCTACCAAGCATTAGAAAACTTTCTGCCTTATTCAAAGCATCGGCTACCTCGGCGCTCTCATCGCGCACATCGCGCAAGCGAAACTCGCCATTAGTGCGCTCATCTAACCACTGTTCATATTCGGCAAGATCTTGCGAAGCGCCGGCAAACAAGTAGCGATAACTGACCCGACTGCCCACCTGTATCACTTCTGTCGCCGGCACATCAGCCGTGTTCAGCATTAATCGCGGACCAGCATTGTCCATCATGCCGCCCTGCTGCCTGTCAGGCTCCTGAATGATCACGCGAGTGACCCGCAGCTGCGCATTGCCGACGTAAAGAATATCGCCAATATCGGCACTAAGCGCCGGCAGCACTCGTGATTCAACCCATACCTCACCAGGCGCAGGCCCACCATCGATGGGAGCCCCCGCGCCAAACGCCCGCTCCGCCACAATTAATTTTCCACGCAATGGGTATTCGCTGCTCACCGCTTTCGCTGAGACCAACACATTGCCTTCATCGGAAAACACCATGGAGCCAAAGGACATCGTTTCGGCGGTACTTAAATTGCGATTACGGGCTTCTTCAATCCACTCACTCGGCGCCTCGTCACGCCCACTGAGCACCCGGTCTGCGGCTAGCATATTGGCCGATTCAGCGAGCAAGGCCTGTTCTAGGCGATCGGTAAATAGAGCGATACCGGTTACCGAGGTCACCGCCATAATCAAAGCCAAGAACAAAAGTCGCAGCTCTCCGCCCTGCCAATCGCGCCACAACAAGCGCACGGCCAAGCGAAGTAGCGTAGAAAGGGTCATCGCTTGCGCTTGCACGCGTGGTCGCGCAGCAGCCGCCGTATTGTCTACCGTTTGCACATCAGTCGTCATGTGCAGTACCCGCAGAAATCGCGTCTTCAGATGTTTCTGCATTGGTCTCATCACTTACGATCTCGCCTGCCACCAAGCGGATTGTGCGATGACACTTACGGGCAAGACGCTCGTCATGAGTGACAAGTACAAGAGTCGTGGAATATTCTTTGTTGAGAGAGAACAGCAGTTCAATGATTTTAGCCCCTGTTGCACTATCGAGATTCCCTGTGGGCTCATCGGCGAACAGTATTTGTGCCTCCGAGGCAAAGGCCCGAGCGATCGCCACACGCTGTTGCTCACCTCCGGAAAGTTGATTCGGGTAGTGATGACGACGCTCACCAAGGCCGACTCGATCCAAGAGCAAGCTCGCCTTTTCGCGCGCATTGGGATCATTCTTCAATTCGATGGGAAGCATGACGTTTTCAAGAGCCGTGAGGCTAGGTAGCAATTGAAAAGACTGAAATACAAACCCTACCAACTGCCCACGCAAGACCGCCCGCTGCTCCTCATCTAGCTCCGACAGGCGCTGACCGCCTAGGATTACTTCACCGGAACTGGCAGCATCCAAGCCTGCCATTAGCCCTAATAAGGTAGATTTCCCTGAGCCAGAGGCTCCAACAATCGCAACGGTTTCAGCATCGTTGACCGTTAGGGAGACACCCTTGAGGATCACGAGCTCACCTTCGCTGGTATCTACGCGTTTAATTAGGTTTTCAATATTAATCATAAAAGCTAGCCTTGCTCTGCTGGTGCGGAATGTAATCTTTTAATGCGTTGCAAACGTAACTACTCATACGCTAACTAAGCGGCAATCGGTTCATTTGCATCAAGACCGCGACTTTAGCCCAAACTTGACTAGATAGTCGAACGTTTCAGCCGAGGGAGACGACAAGCGACCGCAAGCCATTGAATATGGAAAGTGGAAACATTACATTGATAAGGAACAAATCAGAGGCAAACTAGTTATTCATGAGTCCTAATTACCAAGAACACCGTCTATGGCGCACTTTCCTGCTATTTGTCGTCCTCAGCTTTTTTAGCGTTGGCGCACAAGCACAGGAATCTACCCCCAAAATTGTTGTATTCGGCGACAGTCTCAGCGCTGCCTACAGAATCCCAAGCGAAGAAGGCTGGGTTAACCTCCTAGCACAAAGAATCGCTGAGAAAGGCTTTCATTATACTGTGGTGAACGCTAGTGTAAGCGGCGAGACTACTGACGGCGGGCTTTCGCGCCTTCCTGCAACTTTAGCGACCCACAACCCTGAGATCGTCATTTTAGAGCTCGGCGGCAATGATGGCTTAAGAGGATTACCGGTTAGCAATATCAAGAAAAACCTTGAAGAGATGGTGGCGATGAGCCAAGAAGCCGGTGCAGTTGTCTTGCTCGCTGGAATACAGATTCCACCGAATTACGGCCCACGCTATACCGGCCCATTTACAAGCCAGTTCGAAGAGATAGCGAGCACAATGTCTCTTCCTTTTGTGCCCTTTTTAATCGATGGGATCGCACAGAACCCAGACCTAATGCAGGACGATGGGATTCACCCAATCGCTGAAGCCCAGCCAATGGTGCTCGACAACGTTTGGCCCGTGCTTCTGCCACTTCTTGAAGAACCCCGCTCTTAAAAAAAACCTGCTGCAACTACTTGCTGCAGCAGGCAAAACTCTCCCTTCACTTATAATGGTTTCGACGCCCCCGATCCTCATTGCGATGTCTATCATGAGAATCGTTCCGGCTACGACTATGACTTCTCGATCTATCTCGGTCGTGATCGCGATTGCTGTATGAGCGATGCTGTAAGCCGAAAGGCTCATAGCGGCGCGACGGTGAGGATTGATAGATGATGACGCTCCGAGGCGCACGAGTTTGATGGCTATAACTATTCGAGTAGGAAATAAAGCTCGTGTTCAAACCGAAGTACAGCGTATTAAGGCTACTGTAGTGGCGATGCAGATGATTGTAGTGAGAGCCAAAACGCGTGCGCTGATAACGTCGATCGAAGCTTGAGTAATGGCTAGAGAGTTCCCGATAGCGGGTTTGTAGGTAGCTATGCGCATGGCGATCATCTAGGGCATCTCGAAAACGTGCCGCTTGCCGAGCAAGTTGCTCTGCCTCTCGCTGCAAGCTTCGATGCTCCCCCGAATGGCGTAGCTCGCTTGCAATTTTATGACTCATGGCCTCAAGCTCATAGGCTTGCCTTGCCATATAGGCATTCGATGCACTGGCTTGCGCTGTGCACAAAATTAGCCCTAAAAATAGGGCGATACTGCCGAAGTTCTTCATAGTGAGACTCCTTTAAAACACCCTCGCTTTCGAAGGGCATTCTTCTGCTCTAGAGGCTTTATTGCCTTCTAATTGACAGTGTAAGGAGTGCAACTGAACTTTAACTGAATGAACTGTGGGTCGACGCCTTACTCACCTGTGATTGCAAGATATTGCCGAATCACGGACTCCAGGCCTTGTTCTAAAGATTCCACCACTAAGGCGTGCCCGATAGAGACTTCCGCCACCCCTTCGATCTGCAAAAAACGCTTAAGATTATTAAGATCCAGGTCATGCCCTGCGTTGAGGCCAATATTCAGAGCATGCGCTCTTTGCGCCGTTGCTTGATAGGCCTGCCACACCGACTCTTGCTTAGGTGTGCCAAAGGCATTTGCATAAGCTTCGGTATACAGCTCAATACGATCGGCCCCCAGCTTCGCCACGGCATCGACCAAACTGGGTTCAGGGTCGAGGAATAAACTGCTGCGCACGCCGATTTCGCGCAAATCTTGCAAAACCGGTGTTAAAACATCGGCCGTGTTAAGCACATCCCAACCATGATCGGACGTCAGTTGATCCGGAGCATCTGGCACTAGCGTGCATTGTGCTGGGCGGACGCGCTCAATAAGCGCCATAAACTCAGGCGACGGATACCCCTCAATATTGAACTCAACGCCAGGATAGTCCTGCAACAATTCGGTGATTTGCACAACATCTTGCCGAGTCACGTGGCGCTCATCTTGCCGCGGATGCACGGTAATTCCTTTTACCCCCAGTGCAAGAATTTTGCGAACAAAGGCAAGCAGGTCTGGATAATTGCGTCCACGGGAATTTCTCAGCAATGCAATTTTATTGACGTTGACACTTAATACAGTCATGACGCTCCTATCAGCGTTTAGCTTCGATTAATCTTCAAGTTCGGGTTCTGAGCCAGGGGCCAAAAAGCCGTGCACAATGCGGTAAAAGGTTTGCGGTTTCTCTGCATGCAACCAATGCCCGGTGTGCATGATGACTTTGATGCCCGCGCTAGGGAAGCGCTCCAAAATGGCTTCGCGATGCTTCTCTTTAATGTAATTAGACAGATCTCCTTTGACGAAAAGAGTCGGCCCAGAGAACACGCCAGCGCTGGGCGGCTTCTCCCGCAAGCGATCATAACTGGCTTGCAACACCGGCAAATTGATTCGCCATATAAAACCCTCGCCTTCTGGATTTCTGACTAAATTAGTCAATAAAAATTGGCGAATCAGCTCATCTGGCTCGAACTTTGCCAACACTTCATCGGCCTCGTTTCGTGTTTGCACGGTTGCTAAATCGATCGCCTGCAAGCCGTCTAAAATACTGTCGTGCTGCCCTCGATACTGCACCGGCGCGATATCGGCAACGACTAAACGCAAGATGCGCTCGGGCACACTAAGGGCGACTTGCATCGCCGTTTTGCCGCCCATCGAATGGCCTAACAAGTGACAACGCTCGATGCCATGATCATCCATGAACTCAACGACGTCCTGAGCCATGCTTGCATAATCCATAGTATCGCTGTGAGGAGACCCGCCATGATTACGAAGATCTAAACCATAGACTGCGAAATCTTTCGCGAACTGACGACTTTGCCCGCCCCAGTTGCCTAAGCTTCCAAATAGCCCATGCAATATGAGAAGTGGCTCACCAGCTGATGAGTACTGACGGAAATTAAGCTTCATCGCAATTAGATCCCATCTCGCAACAAGGCAAGAACATCTTCATGGTGTGTTTTGGTTTTGACTTTATCCATAATATGCACCAGTCGGCCTTCCTTGTTGATCAAAAAGCTAGTGCGCACTATGCCCATGAACTCACGCCCCATGAACTTTTTCAGATCCCAAACCCCATATTTTTCGGCAATTGCATGATCCTCATCAGATAAAAGCGTAAAGTTCAGCGCATCGCGTTCGGCGAACTTTTTCAACCGCGCGACTGGATCAGGGCTAATTGCCAGAACCACCGTATCGAGTTTTTTAAGCTCCGCCTTCTCATCGCGCAAACTACAAGCTTGCACTGTGCACCCTGGGGTCATCGCCTTCGGATAAAAGTACACAAGCACATTGTGCTTGCCGCGAAACTCTTTCAAGTTCACCTTGTCACCGTTTTGATCCAAGAGTGAAAAAACAGGGGCGAGATTGCCAATTTTAGGATGTGACATGGTCAGACTCCTTGCTGCAGTGGAGAGAATTAAAGGCTCATTATACCCACGCTAGGCCCGCCACGTCTTGCTGCAAAACCAGCCCTGCACTATGGCAATTCACACTTAGCTTCGTGCTAGAATCACCCTATGACTCGTCCCCTAAAATCCATTGTAGTGCTCACAGGCGCAGGCATTTCCGCAGAGTCTGGCATTAATACCTTTCGGGCAAGCGATGGGCTGTGGGAGAACCATGCAATCGATGATGTTGCCACGCCAGAGGGCTTTGCTCGTAACCCTCAACTTGTTCACCATTTTTACAATGCACGTCGGCAGCAACTATTAAACCCCCAGGTTCAACCCAATGCGGCGCACCTGGCGTTAGCGCGCTTGGAGAAGGAATTTTCCGGAGAAGTCTTGCTGGTGACACAGAATGTGGACAATCTTCACGAACGCGCGGGCAGCCAGAATCTGATTCACATGCACGGGGAACTCATGAAGATGCGCTGTGAGTGCACACAGCTCATTTTTCCTAGCACCATCGAACTCAGTTTCGACACCCATTGCCGCTGCTGCCAAGAGGCAGGCAATCTGCGCCCTCATATTGTCTGGTTTGGCGAGATGCCATTGCAAATGCACGAGATCACACTGGCATTAGAGAGCTGCGATTTATTCCTGTCCATCGGTACCTCTGGCAACGTCTATCCCGCAGCGAATTTTTATCAAAGCGCAAAATCTCACGGGGCGCAAACGGTTGAGCTAAACCTTGAACATACGCACTCGGATTTTGACGAACACATTTACGGGCCGGCCTCGAGTGTCGTACCTGAATACATCGAGCGCCTCTTATGCGCCCAGCAAAGCCCTTAAAGCATAAGCAAGCGCTCTAACTGCTCAGGAAAACAGGGTTTACCGCGTTCATCGACAGCCGCCACGGTAAAACGCGCTTTCATCACCGCAGCGCCACTGGCTTGCAATGTAATGACTTGTGTAAAACCCATGCGTAGCCGAGAAATCCGGTCGGTCATCACACTCACATTGAAGCGATCACCAGGGCGCAGAGAGCGCAAATAGTCGAGCTCGGCCTTAATGACCATTACATGAATCCCGCTTGCCGTCAGTTCGGCAAAATCCACATCACGGGTCTTTAGAAATTCGTGGCGCGCGTGCTCAAGATAATTTTGATATACCGCATTGTTAACGATACCTTGCAAATCACACTCATAATCCCGTACGGCTAATTCAACTGAGAATTCCTGCATTCTAAAGCGCCCTCTGAAACTTGAAACAATGTAGCCAATCATAGCACCGATGACAGCCAGCACTGGTCAGTTTGCCGCAATTTGCATAGACTCAGTGCTTACTACAATAGGAAGCTCACTATGACACAGAAAAAGCCTTTGCAGCGCTTCATGCGCACTAGCAGCCTTGTCTTGAGTGCCGCACTACTCAGCCACTGCCAAAGCGGACAACCATTCGATTTTGAAGAAGTCTCAGTGAGTGAACTCCAAACGGCAATGGCGCAGAACACGCTAACGGCCGTGTCAATCACACAGCACTATATTGACCGAATTGAAGCACTTAATCCGACACTCCACGCCGTACTTGAGATAAACCCTGAGGCGTTGAGGCTCGCCGCACAACTTGATGCCGAGCGCGCACAGGGCAATATACGCTCACCTTTGCACGGCATTCCCGTGGTGCTTAAAGACAATATCGACACCGCTGACTCGATGTACACGAGCGCCGGCAGCCTAGCATTACTGAACGCCCCCCCTCCTACACGGGACGCTTTTCTAGTCAGCCAATTGCGCGCTGCTGGCGCTGTCATTCTCGCTAAAACCAACCTAAGCGAATGGGCAAATTTCCGCTCCACCAGCGGCTCCAGTGGTTGGTCGGCCCGAGGCGGCCAAACGCGCAACCCCTACAATCTCGAGCGCACTGCCTGTGGCTCTAGTACCGGCTCTGCAGTTGCCGTGGCAGCCAACTTAAGCGTTCTTGCCGTCGGCACCGAAACCGACGGCTCTATTGTCTGCCCCGCCGCGCACACGAGTATCGTTGGCTTGAAACCCACGCTTGGACTGATCTCTCGCAGCGGCATTATTCCAATCGCCCACAGTCAAGACACGGCAGGGCCGATGGCTCGCACCGTTAGCGATGCCGCCTTGATGCTCAACACACTTGTAGGCGCCGACCCTCGTGATGACATCACTACCAATATGCGCACTCGCACCCCGTTAGATTACACAGAGTTTCTGCGCAGCGACGCTCTGCAAGGCAAGCGCATTGGCGTCCAACGCCAACTCTTTGGAAGCGATGCAGCGTTGGACCAACTCATGGAATCACAACTAGAGTTATTGCGCACTGCCGGGGCTGAACTAATCGATATCAGGATCAAACCGCGCAGCAGTTTCTCCAACGCAGAAACGACCGTTCTGTTATATGAGTTTAAAAATGACATGAACAATTATCTGTATGAACGCGGTGGCGAGCTGCAAACCTTAGCCGATCTCATTGCCTTTAATGAAGAACACGCCGAAGAGGAAATGGCCAATTTTGGTCAGGAACTGTTTTTACAAGCGCAGCAAACGCAAGGGCTAGGAGAATCTGAATATCTTAGCGCCCTCGGTCTTAGCAAAGCTTATAGCCAATCGATTATTAGCAGCTTAATGCAGGAACTCTCATTAGATGCGATTCTCGCCCCCAGCAACACAGTGGGGTGGGAGGTAAATCCGCAAGGGGACAACACAGAACACTATATTGGTAGCTCAAGTTTTGCCGCGACTTCGGGCTACCCCAATATCACAGTCCCAGCAGGTTATATTGACGGTTTTCCGATTGGCATATCGTTTATGGGAGGAGCGTTCTCAGAACCAACACTTATCGGCATCGCCTATGCCTATGAGCAACTCAATAAAACTAGAAAGCCGCCAATGCACGAATAATCCATTGACGGCGCTCACTTAATTATAGAACGATCAATCGTAGACAACGTCGCGAATGATCGCCTGCATATCACGAATCCCTTGGCGAAATGCATCGACATTGATGCGCTCATCATTGCCGTGCACGCCAGTAGGCTCACCACTAATATTGATGATCGGATCGAAACCGTAACTCACTATGCCTTGATCACGGGTGAAATGGCTATCAGTAAAACCTGTACTCACCGAGGGCATAACGCGAGAGTTCGGATACAACTCTTTGGTCACCCGCTCGATTGCTGTATACAACCGCGAAGTTGTATCAGACACTGCGGGGGTAAACGCCATAATGACACTCACCTCAACGCCCGCTGGTGCAATCAATTGCGTAAGTTCGGCAACAAACTGTTCCGCGGGTTTGTCTGGCAAAATACGGCAGTCTAGTTCTGCCCAAGCTTCAGGTGGCACCACATTGATTTTCGACGAGCCACTAAGACGTGTAATGGAGCAAGTATCGCGCGTTAAGGAATGTAAACCGGGGTTCATCTCTTGCAACCGTGGCAAGAACTCTGGGTCCTCAATGGCAAGCGACATATTCGCAAAAGCGCCTTCCCACTCATCCGAGCGATCCATTGCGAGCCCTTTAAAGTAGGCATCCACAGGCGCGATGATGCGCGCTGGAAATGGATTCTCTCGCATGATTGCAAGCGCATCGACAATACGGGTTACTGAGCTCGTAGTGCGCGGAGATGAACCATGACCTGGCACATCGACTGCCGTTAGCCGCAGCCACACCGGAACTTTCTGCGTAACTTCGACACCGAACACAATTCGATCGCTTCCACGAGCCCGCGCACCAGCGCCGCCCTCATTGAGAAGCAAACCGGCTCCTGCGAAAATCTCGGGGCGATTCTCAATCAACCAGCCGACACCAAATTCGCCGCCCGCCTCTTCATCGGCACTGGCAACAAACACCACGTCACGATTCAAACGTCGCCCAGACCGATGTAAGCTCAAAAATGCAGCGAGATGCGAGATCCCAGTGCCTTTCATATCTCGTGCGCCGCGCCCAAGAATATAGCCATCACGCAACTCTCCCGATAGGGGATCAGTCGTCCAATATTCCAAATCTGCTGGTACAACATCTGTATGTTGCAAAAGAATCAGTGCGGGCTCGTCTCCCCCCTCCAAACGCGCCCAAATATTGCCTCTTCCCGGAGCACTTTCGGCAGACTCATAAGCGATGCCCTCTTCTGCAAATATTTTCGCATAGAAGTCTACGGCTCGGTATTCATTGCCTGGAGGGTTAATCGTATCCACTTGAATAAAGTCTTGCAGCCATTGCACGGCCTCATCCTCTATTTCTTGGGCGGTGACTTGGCTAGACAAAAACATCATGCAGAAAACAAAACAGAGAATTCGCATAGACTCTTGAGCTCCTTGCGGCTAGGAAGTGAAAGCTGTTAATTGAGAATTTCTCATCGAGACGCGAATGTCAAGGTTGCGATGGTTTATGGGCTTGCCAATTGCTCCTGCGCAATTCGTGCCTCAACCTCAGAACGACACTGCGCGATGAATGTTAGCCAGGACTGCTGCGTAAACAATGGGTCAAACGACGATCAACAGAGACTGGCTTCCAACCCTCAAAGCCCAGCTAAGATAAGTCCCTTCCCGCTTACATCGCATCCGCATGCGTCATCCATGACCAACACTTGTGCGCCAGTGAGACGTTTCATGACAGCATGGCCTTGGATGTGATCGAAATGCGCATGACTTTGCAAAATATAATGTATGTCCTGCAGGTGGAATCATAAGTTTTCGATATTATTGCTAGTTACAGAGGTTATTTCAGAGCCCCCAGTGTCGATAAAAAAATGTCCTTCGTCGGTGACGATTATTCCACCGAAGGTTTACGATACTGCCCATATAATAGTTCTTCTACGAACTCGACACATTTGAACTCTAGCATCATCGCACCTGGCTCTATTCTGCGATACAACGGCATACTAATAGTCCAAGGCTCTGTGAACACTTCCGGGTCTGTAATCGTTGCTTCATATTGAATGTGATTTGGCCCCATCAAGGTATAGCGTTCTTCAACAACCATTTGATAGCTGTGCCAGTTGCCCGATTGATCAAACCACGTATCAGGCATTTGCCCAGAAACAGTAATTACCAGAGTGTCTCCTTCCCAGTGACCAATGTTATGCCCCATCCAACTATCGACTTGCGATTCGAAGTCAGGCTTATCCATATACACAATACGATCTGCACCGGCAAACTGATAACTTATCAGTGTCGTATCAGGCGCTTGAAATATCTGAAAGGGATAGGGAATATACGTAGCTCGCGGCACGCCAGGCAGATAACATTTTACTAAAGGGTCACGCTCCAACCAATTTTCCTGATTGTCTAGCTTAGTTAACAAGGCTTCTGGTTTATAGGGAATCGAGCCCCCTTCGACCACGCCCATACCACCTGGAAAGGCGGCCAAGGCGCCCATCTCGACAATCGGCCCCGGCCTAGCCTCATGGGTTTCAAGGTCTAGGTGCGCCGTACCCAGCGCCTGCCAAATGCCATTAAAATTTGGCCTACCATCGGGGGTACGAGGAATTTCTGAGTTTTGCGCCAGAACAGCGCTCGAAACTAATGCACACGACAAACTCGTCGCTAGGACTACCCTCTTTAATAATGCGCTCATGACACACCCTTTTCTTTTAATTATTAATTACCCGAGGCATCAACATACGTACCATCTTCAATACGCTGCCCACGTAGAATATTGACCATGCCGTAGTTTCCTTCGTGGCAGGCATACTCGTACAACTCTTCATGCATTTGATGCATAGGCACTTCTACAGTAAAAGGGGCGGCAAAAGCTTTTGGATCATTCACAGTGAATACATAATCGACGCGGTCATCCGCAACACGTGTGAAACGCTCGATCAAATGCATATCCGCTGACACACCAGTGCCACGAAAACTTTGAGTTTTGTCGGTAAAATTTGTGGTTTCGACGACTAATGTATCGCCATCGAAGTAGCCGCGCGAATCGCCAGTCCACTGCGCAATATTCTCAGGCAAATGAGGGCGTCCATCGATAGGAACAATTCGCGCCTCGTGAATCATCTCGTTAAAGATCACCACGTGGTCTTCGTTTTGAAATAGCTGCACATTATTGTTGTACATGCTGGGCATAAAGGGAGGAACAGAATTAAACCCCATCAAACAACGCTCAGACAAACCGCGCTGTTCAGGATGATCTTTGCCAATACCCCCAACGGTAAAACGTACTGGCAATTCGCCTTGAATATCAGGCCCTAAACCACCAAATGCCACGGGCGCTCCGGGAACTCGCGCAGGCATTCTGCCATTGGGAGGGTCGACCAACAAAGAGGTTCGCGTGTTCTCCTGAATAGGAACCCCTTCGATCCAAAATTGATTATACCCCCCGACCCCTCCTTGACTGGAGTTAGCGTCAGTGCGTTCGATCTCTGCCAATGCTTCGGCACGAATACGTGCGACTTCATCGGCACTCAAAAATTCTTGGTTGGCATATTTGGCGGGTCGTTCAAGGGGAGTGTTGGAACTAAAATTCCAAACGCCTCTAAGGTCGGGCTGCCCCCATTCATTGCGAGGTGCGATATAAGAACTGTCGGCGGCGTATATAGCGGGTGCTATAGGCGCAGCGACACAGATTACTAGTGCCAGCGATGTGAGACGAGAGTTCACGTCATTCCCCTCCAAATGATATTAATCGAACTGATTATTAGTATTGTTGTTGCGAATAAATCTTAGGAAAACGTCCTGTTTTCTCACGAGTTCTCAGGCAGAGTAATCCAGCCCTAGGCAATATTCAATATTATTGGGGGAAATGCGACAGTTCACCAAACTAGCGGGGCTAGCGCTAATGACCGGTGATAGATAAGGCAAGCAATGCGATCGAAGTACCAAGGAGCACTCCCGCCATCACGTCTGAGATAAAATGCACACGCAGCATTACTCGCGACATGCCAATCAGGCTTGCCCATACATAGGCCGCTGCGCTCACGGCAAGGAAAAACACGCTGAGCAAACAGGCAACCATGAAAGCCGCTGTCGTGTGACCTGAGGGAAAACTAAACTCATCCGAGGGTTGCAGCAACGGGGCCAGCGCTTGCACGACCTTAAATGGTCGACGGCGCTTGAACGAGCGCTTGAGCACCCAATACAGAGGCAACTCAATAGCGAAGCACACAAGCGCTGTCAGCAAAAATCCCCGCCCTTGCTCTGGGTATAGAAATGGCAAAACGAGTGCCATCGCAATATAAAAATGCCCATCGCCAGTAAAAGAGACGCCACGGACCAATCGCTCTAACCGAAAATGACGGTGCAAGGCATTAATGCTCAGAAACAAATGCGCGTCGAACTCGGCTAAACGCCGCACCGCATTGACACTGAATGGAATCATTTGCTTGCTCCCCTAGGATGACGAGTGATGCAAGGCAGTGTGCCCGACCTATACGACAGATACAGGTCAGTTACGTGACGATTTGATGACAGGGCGAGAGGGAATTCGAGGCAATAAAAAAGGCACCCTAAAGATGCCTTAAAATATGGTGCCGCCACCAGGAGTCGAACCCGGGACCTACTGATTACAAGTCAGTTGCTCTACCACAGCTGAGCTATAGCGGCTTTGAACGTCATTACTGTTCAGGGCGCGCATACTACCAATCCTTTTCTGTTTGGGCAAACATTTTTTGCCACCTATTTAATTGATCGCTTTGTCGATATGCGCTAGCTTAGCCTGATGGTTAATTTAACCCCCAGAATTTAGGCGTATAGCAGCAATGATAAGTCCTAGCCGTAGCAAAACTTGGCAAAAACTCGCCTCCCACTATCTTAACCTGCACCAAAACGGGACAACCGTCAGCAAACTGTGCAATAACGATGCTCAGCGCTTCGAGAATTACCAAGTTAAGATCGATGGCGTCCTACTGGATTACTCAAAAAACTTTGTTTCTCAGCAAAGTTTGAGCCTTCTGCGGGACCTAGCCAAAGAAGCCAAGCTTAGCGACGCTATCAAGGCGATGTTTCGCGGCGATAAGCTCAACACTACCGAGAAGCGCTCCGTCCTTCATGTTGCCCTTCGCACCCCCTTAGTCGACGCTGATCCGCGCTATAACGCTGATGTGCAAGCCTGCCTAGAGCAGATGTCTGGGTTTGTAAAACGCGTCCATGACGGGCTCTGGAAAGGCTATACAGGCCAAGCCATCACCGATGTCGTTAACATTGGTATCGGCGGCTCCGATTTAGGCCCTGCAATGGCATATGCCGCGCTTCAGCGCTGGAAAATTGCCCATATCGACACCCATTTTGTGTCGAATCTGGACCCAAGCCACATGCACGCGTGCATCGATAGCCTAGACCCGGCCACAACGCTGTTCATCGTGACCTCCAAGTCTTTCAGCACCTTAGAGACACGGCAAAATGCTGAATTAGCACGCAAGTGGTTTCTGGCCTCTAGTGGCAGCAAAACGCACCTAGATAAACATTTTGTCGCAGTCACCAGCAATATTGAGAAGGCCTGCGAATTTGGTATCGCCCAGGAGAACATCTTCCCCATGTGGGACTGGGTTGGAGGCCGTTACTCACTGTGGTCCGCGGTCGGTTTAAGCATTGCTCTCGGCCTTGGCATGGAAACCTTCAGGCAATTACTGAATGGCGCGCGTATCGTTGATGAGCACTTTCGCGACGCCCCCTTCGAAGCCAATATCCCGGTGATCATGGGCCTGCAAGCCGTCTGGTATAGCGACTTCGTTGGGGCCAATAGTCAAGCGATCCTGCCCTACAGTCAGGAGCTAGCGCTTTTCCCCGCATTTTTGCAGCAACTCGAAATGGAGAGCCTTGGTAAAAGCGTCGAGATTGACGGCAGCCGCCTCTTAGTGCCAAGTGGCCCTATTGTCTGGGGCAGCGCTGGGACTAATGGCCAGCACTCTTTTCATCAATTCCTTCATCAAGGCACCCATTATATCCCCGCCGATTTCATCGGGGTGGTGACCCCTCCTTACCCAGACGATGCGGACCAGCACAATCTCCTGCTGGCCAATTGCTTTAGTCAAAGCCAAGCCCTCATGGAAGGAAAATCGCAGAAGGAAGCATTTCATGAGCTTGTGGCACAGGGGATGGACGAAGCGCAGGCCTATAAATTAGCCAAACATAAGGTGATTCCAGGAAACAAGCCGAGCAATACCCTCTTGCTTGATTCACTTTGCCCACAAACCCTCGGTAGCTTGGTGGCAATATACGAACATAAGGTATTCGTAGAAAGCGTCATTTGGAACATTAACGCTTTCGATCAATGGGGCGTCGAACTAGGCAAGCAATTGAGCGAAAAACTCTCTAGCGCATTGAACAGCCGCGCGCCTTGTGTCGCCTTCGACCCCTCTACCAACGGCCTAATTAATTATTGTCGGACCCAAAATGACTAAGCAAAATCAAAAAATTATCGTCGGCAGTGAAGAATGGTGCGAACTGCCATTACTAGGCATACCGGCAGTCAAAGCGCGCGTGGACTCTGGGGCCCGAACATCGGCCTTGCATGCATTTAACATCAAACCCTTCAAGCGTGATGCTGCCACTTGGGTAAGCTTTGAAGTACATCCCCTGCAAAACAATCGCCGCACGATTATTCGCTGCGAAGCACAAGTGATCGACAAACGCGTGATCAAAAGCTCCAGTGGGCTAGCGGAAAAACGCTATGTCATTCGCACGACGTTAGAACACAACCAGATTTCATGGGAGATCGAACTGACGCTCACCAATCGTGACTCGATGGGCTACCGCATGTTGCTTGGCCGAGAGGCGATGATTGGACGCATCCTCGTCGACCCCGAGGCAAGCTTTTTAGGCGGCGAGATAAGCAACGCCACGTTGCAGGCGAAATACGCTGAGAACACGCGCGAATGCAGCGGCTTGAATCTCGCACTTCTTGCCAGCAATCCAGATCTTCCTAGTAACTTGCGTATCATGGAGGCCGCTGAAGAGCGCGGCCATCAAATAAAATTCTATGATATTCGCCAATGCTATATGAAACTGGATTACGAACATCCCAAGATCCATTATCGCGGTGGCCAGAACCTTGGCGATGTCGATGCAGTTATCCCTCGGATTCGTCCCGATCTCACCCCCTATGGGTGTGCTCTGGTCCGGCAGTTTGAAAGCATGGGAATCTATTCCTTGAACAGCGCTGAGTCCATCAATCAGTCTCGGGATAAATTGCATGCCCTGCAATTGCTGTTACGAAACGGCCTGCAAATTCCTACCACAGGCTTTGCAGACAGCCCTGTAGAGACCGATGAGCTAATCGATATGGTCAACGGCGCACCACTTATTTTGAAGCTGCTAGAAGGGCCGCAGGGGCGCGGAGTAGTCTTGTCTGAGTCGCGCAAGACTAGCGAAAGCCTGATTAACGCCTTCAAATCGCTACATGCCAACCTGCTAGTACAAGAGTTTATCAAAGAGGCCGAAGGCAAAGACCTGCGACTCTTCGTTGTCGATGGCAAACTTGTCTCATCGATGGAACGGCACGCACAGGTCGGTGATTTCAGAGCGAATTTGCATCGCAATGTCAGCAC
>OJGU01000048.1_pt1 | contig 87910 bp, 71 predicted proteins | sample 1594741 | NCBI WGS metagenome assembly OJGU01 (sample SAMN05416841, study PRJEB24817) | seawater metagenome | isolation source: Sea water | place: Canada:Atlantic | collected 2013-07 | reverse complement strand
CCGTGCCCGGAATTGCTTCGTTATTAACGAAATCGAACAGGTTCTTTGCGACCTGGAGGTCGCCGACTTGTACGCGTTCAGTCATCGTTGTTTGCCTCAGTGGGTTACTGTATTCCCTGCCCTTTTTACGGATTTACCCGCCAGGGCCGTTATAATTCGAGGGCGGTATTGTACGGGAATTTCCCTACAAGGTCATTCCCGCGCCAACAACACGACCTTTGGTTGACATCATCCTCTGCGCCAACTGGTGCCTTCGCGACTGTCATCCAGAATAATGCCTTTATCGGCCAACTCATCCCTTATACGGTCCGCCTCGGCGAAATCTTTCCGCTTACGCGCATCGGCACGGGCCTGGATCATCGCCTCAATGTCGTCTGCACTGAGCTCGCCGCCAGTATCGGCCTGAAAGTAGGCTTCCGGGTCCTGCTGCAACAAACCCAGAACACCACCGAGCCTTACAAGCACCGCCGCTTGCTGGTTAGCCTTTTCGTCGCGCCCTTCCCTGCGGTCCAGGTTAATTTCATTAGCGACGGCATGAAGAACCGCAATGGCTCCTGCGGTGTTGAAGTCGTCATTCATGGCCTCGGCAAAGCGCTGGTCGTGTACCGTTTCCGCCACGTTTTTGGCCGGTACCAGACCACGCAGGGCATGATAGAGCCGGGTGAGCGTACGCCCTGCTTCCGCGAGATTGTCTTCCGAGTAATCCACCTGGCTGCGGTAATGACTGGACACCAGGAAGTAACGCACCACCTCCGGCGCATACTTCTCAAAGATCTCACGGATGGTAAAGAAATTGCCCAGGGACTTGGACATTTTCTCCTTGTTCACCCGAATAGCGCCGGCGTGCATCCAGGTGTTTACGAATGTGTGGCCATTGGCGCACTCGGACTGGGCAATTTCGTTCTCATGGTGCGGGAACAACAGATCCGGCCCACCGCCATGGATGTCAAAGGTCTCGCCGAGGCAGCGATTGGACATGGCAGAGCATTCGATATGCCAGCCCGGCCGGCCGTCACCCCAAGGTGAAGGCCAACTTACCTCACCCTCTTTAGCAGCTTTCCAAAGCACAAAATCCGCTGGGCTTCGCTTGGCCTCCTGCACGTCTACGCGGGCACCGGCCACCAGATCCTCAAGCTTTTTCTTGCTGAGCTTGCCGTAGTCGGAATACGACTCCACGGAGAAATAGACGTCGCCGTTGCCAGCGGCATAGGCATGACCGCTTGAAACGAGCTTGTGGATCATGGCCACAATGTCATTAATGTAATCGGTAGCGCACGGCTCTTCGGTAGGCGACAGGACACCCAGCTTGGCCTCATCCTCGTGCATGGCCTTGATCATGCGCTTGGTGAGGTCACTATAAACTTCGCCATTCTCGTCGGCCCGGCGCAGGATTTTGTCGTCGATGTCGGTGATGTTGCGCACGTAATGGACATCGTAGCCGCTGTGACGCAAGTACCGCGTGATCACATCAAACGCCACCAACACCCGCGCATGGCCCAGATGACAGTAGTCATACACCGTCATGCCACAGACGTACATGCGAACCTTTCCCGGCTCTATCGGTTTGAACTCTTCCTTCTGCTGACTAAGGGTGTTGTAGATTCTAATCACGCTACGCTCGTTAAAAGTTTGAATAAATGTATCACCGAACTTACTTGCCCTTGCCCCACGAATCCCGGAGGGTCACTGTGCGGTTGAAGACCGGACGTCCTGCTGCCGCAGTCAGTTCCTGATCGCAGAAAAAATACCCCTCACGCTCGAACTGATATGGCAAATCAGTACGGGGCTGGGCCAAGCTCTTCTCTACTCTGGCGCCTTTGAGGACCACCAGAGATTCCGGGTTGATCAGGTCCACAAAGTCAGTCTCTTTATCACTGTCCGGCGACTCATGGTTGAACAGGCGGTCGTATTGATTGATATCCGTCTCAACGCTGTCAGTGGCCGACACCCAATGAACGACACCGTTCGGTTTGTAGCCTTCGGGGTTAACGCCCAGGGTATTTGGATCGTATTCACATTTCAGTTCAACAATCTCACCGCTGTCGTCACGGATAACCTCACGGCAGGTCATGACGTATCCGCCACGCAGACGCACCGCCTGATCCGGAGCAAGACGCTTCCATTTACGGGGCGGTTCTTCCGCGAAGTCTTCCCTGTCGATGTACAGAGTCTGGCTCCAGGTCACTTCACGCTCGCCCATGTCCGGGTTCTGGGGGTGAACCGGCAACACCAGGGTTTCGGTCTTGTCTTCCGGGTAATTGGTCAGTGTCACCTTCAACGGCCGCATTACACACATGGCGCGGGGCGAACGGGTGTTCAGGTCTTCACGGATGGCGTGCTCGAGCATCCCCATATCCACGGTGCCGCCGGCCTTGTTGACACCAATCATGTCGCAGAAGGTACGGATGGACTCCGGGGTATAACCACGGCGGCGCATGCCGGAGATGGTGGGCATGCGTGGGTCATTCCAGCTATCCACAAAGCCTTCATCCACCAAACGCTTGAGTTTGCGCTTGCTGGTGATGGTGTAATTGAGGTTCAGCCGGGCAAATTCGATCTGCCGTGGCTGGCAGGGAGCGGAGATGTTGTCCAGCACCCAGTCATACAACGGGCGATGATCCTCGAATTCCAGGGTGCACAGGGAATGGGTAATCCCCTCCATGGCGTCGGAAATCGGGTGGGTGAAGTCGTACATCGGATAGATGCACCATTTATCGCCAGTCTGGTGATGGTCGGCGTAGCGAATCCGGTACAGAATCGGGTCCCGCAGATTGATGTTCGGGGAGGTCATATCGATTTTGGCGCGCAACACCAGCTCACCGTTCTGATACTTACCGGCGCGCATATCGCGGAACAGCTGAAGGTTTTCTTCTACCGGACGGTCACGATAGGGGCTGTTCTGGCCCGGCTCTTTAAGCGTGCCGCGGTACTCGGCCATCTGATCGGCAGTCAGCGCGCACACATAGGCTTTGCCCTTTTCAATCAGCTCAACGGCGAAGTCGTAAATGGCGTCAAAATAGTCCGAAGCGTAGCGAACCTCTCCGCTCCATTCACAACCCAGCCAATGAACATCCTTCTTGATGGAATCAATGTACTCCTGGGATTCCTTTTCCGGATTAGTATCATCAAACCGCAACGTGCATTCGCCGTCAAAGGTTTCCGCAATGCCGAAATTCAGGCAAATGGATTTGGCGTGGCCGATGTGCAGATAACCGTTCGGCTCGGGCGGAAAACGGGTCACAACCTTACCCGTGTGTTCGCCTTTGGCAACGGCGTCTTCGATCAGGCTCTGGATGAAGTTATGGGCTTTCTTGGACTCGGCGCTCATACAATCTCAATCGTAGGGTGTGTATCTGAAACCGCGTATTATACTCACAAATCATTGCCTAACTCATGCACGCGTACAAACTCTTCAGTACAATAACAGCCACGTTGCTTTTAATACCTACTTGAACAGGAAACCCTGATGATTCTGCTGAAAACCTCCCACGGTGACATCACTCTGGAACTGGATTACGACAATGCCCCCGAGACCGCCAAAAACTTCGAACAGTACGTTCGTGACGGCTTCTATGACGGGCTGATTTTCCACCGTGTCATCAGCAACTTCATGGTTCAGGGTGGCGGCTTTGAACCGGGCATGACCCCGCGAAAGACCCGCGAGCCCATTCAAAACGAAGCCAACAACGGCCTCAGCAATATGCAGGGTACCGTTGCCATGGCCCGAACCATGGACCCGCACTCCGCCACGGCGCAGTTCTTCATCAACGTCGAGAACAACGGCTTCCTTGATCACACTGCGGAAAACGCCGAAGGCTGGGGCTACTGCGTTTTCGGTAAGGTTGTGGAAGGCATGGAAACAGTAAACGCCATTCGCGCTGTGCGTACCACTATGCGCTCAGGCCATCAGGATGTGCCAGCTGAGGACGTGGTGATCGAGAAAGCCGAGATCACAGGGGATGGAGGCGCGGCGTGACCACGCTGTTCATCTCAGATTTACACCTGGAAGAGTCTCGCCCCGACATCACCACTGCATTTCTGGGATTTCTTGAAGAAAAGGCCCGAGGGGTGGAGCAACTCTACATTCTCGGCGATTTTTTCGAAGCCTGGATTGGCGATGACGAACGAACGCCCCTGCAGGAGCAGATTGCGACGGCACTGCGCGCGGTCAGCGACTCGGGCACCAGGTTGTTCCTGATGCACGGAAACCGGGACTTTTTGATTGGCGAGGAGTACTGCAACCGAATCGGTGCCACCTTGCTGGACGACCCGACGGTGGTGGACCTTTACGGCACGCCCACCCTGCTGATGCACGGTGACAGTCTGTGTACCGCGGATGTGGAGTACCAGAAGTTTCGTGCCAACATGCGCAACCCGCAATGGCAGCAGATGATCCTCCAACGACCCCTGGCCGAACGTCAGCAGATGGCCCGTCAATTACGGGAAATCAGCATGGCCAAGAACCAGGGCAAGGAAGAGTTCATTATGGACGTCACCGAGGATGAGGTGGTGAAGGAAATGGAGGCGCACGGGGTGCAACGCCTGATCCACGGCCATACCCACCGTCCGGCGGTTCACGAGCTGGAGGCAGGCGGTAAGCCGGCAAAGCGGATTGTGCTGGGAGACTGGGACGAGAACGTCTGGTGGCTGGAGGTAGAGCCGGATAAGGAACCGGTTCTTACCAAACACCCCCTGTAAAAGAGCCGGGCGATGCCCGGCTCCTTCCGTTCGGTGTTGCAGGCCGTTCAGTGTTGCAGGATCTGCTTCAGGAACTTCTGGGTTCTGGGTTCCTGCGGGTTGTTGAAGAAATCGTGAGGCGGCGCCTCTTCAACGATTTCACCGCCGTCCATGAAGATCACCCGGTCAGCCACCGTCTTGGCGAAGCCCATTTCATGGGTGACGCACAACATGGTCATGCCGCTACCGGCCAGTTCAATCATGACGTCCAGCACCTCCTTGATCATCTCAGGGTCCAGCGCGGACGTCGGCTCGTCAAACAGCATGATTTTCGGCTTCATACACAGCGCCCTGGCGATAGCCACCCGCTGTTGCTGACCGCCGGAAAGCTGGCCTGGAAATTTGTTGGCCTGGTCCGGGATCTTTACCCGCTCCAGGTATTCCATCGCCGTGGCCTCGGCTTCCTTGCGCGGCGTTTTCCGCACCCAGATCGGTGACAGGCAGCAGTTCTCGAGCACCGTCAAATGCGGGAACAGGTTGAAATGCTGAAACACCATGCCAACCTCTCGCCGGACGCTGTCGATCTGGCGCACATCGTCCGTCAGTTCCACGTCGTCGACAATGATCTTGCCCTGCTGATGCTCTTCCAATCGGTTAATGCAGCGAATGAACGTGGATTTACCCGAACCGGATGGGCCACATATAACGATCCGCTCACCGTGGCGGACTGTCAGGTTGAGGTCCTGCAACACGTGGAAATCGCCGTACCACTTGTGCATGCCCTCCACCCGAATAATGTCGGACTTGCCAACGTCTGAGGACGGTGACGATTGTGTTTCAGGAGTTTGCGTTTGTTCTGTCATTGGTTTACCCATCAGGTTCTGTGACCGGTATCGAGTTTGCGTTCAAGGTTCTGGCTGTATCGGGAGATGCCGAAGCAAAACACCCAGAAACAGAACGCCACAAAGACATACCCCTCCACAGCCACGTTCTGCCAGGCGGGGTCCGTAACCGTCGATTGAACGGTGCCGAGAATATCGAACAGCCCGATAATCAGCACCAGCGTTGTGTCCTTGAACAACGAGATAAACGTGTTAACGATGCCAGGAATAACGAGCTTGAGCGCCTGGGGCAGGATGATCAGTCCCGTTTTCTTCCAGTACCCAAGGCCCAGCGCACTGGCGGCTTCGTACTGTCCACGGGGAATGGCCTGCAGGCCGCCACGAATGACCTCCGCCATATAGGCGGACTGCCAGAGCGTGATGCCGATGAGCGCGCGCGCCAGCTTCTCGAAGTTCATACCTTCCGGTAGGAACAACGGCAGCATCACCGAGGCCATGAACAGTACCGTGATTAACGGAACTGCTCGCCACACTTCGATGAAAACCACACAAAGCCCACGGATGATCGGCATCTCGGAGCGACGTCCCAGTGCCAGCAAGGTGCCAATCGGCAGCGAGGCAATGATGCCGATATACGCCAGAATCAGCGTCAACATCAGCCCACCCCACTTCGAACTCTGAACCTCCTCCAGGCCAAATACGCCACCCGGAACCAGGAAGTAGCCGACAATCGGCAGCCCGGTCAGTCCGAACAACCCCAGCCATTTACGGCCCGGAAAGCGTTCAATGAACTGAGGCGCGAAAGACAGTGCCAGCAGGCCGAACATAATGTCCACGCGCCACTGGAATTCCTCGGGGTAGAACCCGTAGATAAAGAAATTAAGCCGCTGATTGATAAACAGCCAGCAGGCCCCCGCTCCGGTACAGTCACTCGGGTCACTGCCCTGGAAGTTCGCATCCAGCAATACCCAATTGAGCAAGGGACCCACGCTGGTCACGATCAGGTAGCCCACCAACAGGGTCAGAATCGTGTTGTGCCAGCTTGAAAACAGGTTCTCCCGCGCCCACCGGACAGGATCAATGCGTTTTTTCGGCGCCTTCATGGTTGACTCAGCCATCATCGCTCCTTAATCGCTACAGCCCGGTTATAGATATTCATAAACAGGGAGATCAACAGGCTGATGGTGAGATAAACAGCCATGGTAATGGCCACAACTTCCACGGCCTGGCCGGTCTGGTTCAGCGTGGTTCCCATGAACACCGCGACCAGATCGGGGTAACCGATGGCCGTGGCGAGTGAGGAGTTCTTCACCAGGTTAAGATATTGGCTCGTCAACGGCGGGATAATCACCCGCATCGCCTGGGGAATCACCACCAACCTGAGCGTAAGACCATTCGGAAGGCCCAGTGCCTTCGATGCCTCAGTCTGCCCCTTGCTGACCGAGAGGATGCCAGACCGCACAATTTCCGCGATGAAGCTGGCGGTGTACAGGGACAAGGCAATCCATAGCGCCGCCAGTTCCGGAATGATGGAAATGCCACCACCGAAATTGAAGCCCTTCAGCGCTGGAAAATCCCATTCCAGGGGCTGACCGGCGAGGAGGTACGACATTATCGGAACCAGAACTAGAATTCCCACGCCCACCTTGAACGTCGGGAAAATCGCTCCGGTCGCCAGTTGGCGCTTCTTGGCCCATATACGAATGCCAATGACCGTTGCAATGGCCGCGAGAATGCCTCCCCACACCAGGCCAAAGCCATCCTGAGTCACCGGCTCCGGCACATACAGGCCACGGTTGTTGAGGAAAAAGGCGCCGCCGACGTCCACGCTTTGTCGCGGTGAAGGCAGGCTACTGAGCACCGCAAAGTACCAGAAGAAAATCTGCAGCAGCAGAGGGATGTTGCGGATCACTTCGATGTACGCCAGTGAGACTTTGGCAACCAGCCAGTTGCTTGAAAGCCTGGCGACACCGATGATGAAACCGAGGATAGTGGCGGTCACCACACCCATTGCCGATACCAGAAGGGTATTGGTCAGGCCGACCCAAAAGGTTCGACCGTACGACATGGTGGCGTCGTAGGGGACCAGGCTCATGATGATGCCGAACCCGGCTGATTCATCAAGGAACCCGAAACCGGTGCTTATGCCACGGCTTTCCATATTGGAAAGCGTATTGTCGATAAGAACCCAGCCACCCCAGAAGACGAGGGCAATGGCAACTACCTGGAAAAAAATAGCGCGAACCCGCGGGTCGTACCAGGGCTTTGGCCCCGCAGGTTTGGAATCAAAGGTTTGTTTTTTCATGCATGTTCCCGGAAAGCTAGCCCGCGACGAAACGAATCACAGATGTCGGTGGGCGGCTCCATCAGGAGCGCGCCCACTGGGTGCTTTCAGGTATTAACGTACCGGAGGCGCGTACATAACACCGCCTTCAGTCCACAGGGCATTGATGCCCCGATCCAGGCCAAGCGGAGTGTCCGGGCCTACGTTACGATCGTACATCTCGCCATAGTTACCAACCTGTTTGATGGCCTTGGCACCAAAGTCAGCTGGCAGCCCCAGTTTGGCCCCCATATCACCGTCAGTGCCCAGTAGGCGCTGGATACTCGGGTTGTCAGACTTCATCATGTCATCAACATTGTCGCTGGCAACACCCAGCTCTTCCGCGTTGATTTGCACAGACAATACCCACTTCACGATGTTGAACCACTGGTCATCCCCCTGGCGCACAACCGGTCCAAGAGGCTCCTTGGAGATGGTGTTGGGAAGGATCTTGGCGGAATCGGGATCGGACAGTTTGGAGCGAAGTGCCGCAAGCTGTGAACGGTCTGAGGTCAGCACGTCACAACGACCGGACGCAAAGCCCTGGACCGTCTGTTCAGAAGTGTCAAACACAATGGGCTTGTATTCCATGCCCTTGGCGCGGAAGTAGTCCGACAGGTTGAGCTCGGTGGTTGTACCGGCCTGGATACAGACAGTCGCACCGTCCAGTTGGGTGGCATCGTCCACGCCAATGCCCTTGTTCACCAGAAAGCCCTGACCGTCGTAGTAGTTAACACCGGCGAAGTTGAGACCCAGCGACGCATCCCGGGTAAGTGTCCAGGTGGTATTACGGGACAGCATGTCTATTTCACCCGACTGGAGTGCGGTAAAACGCTCTTTCGCGGTCAAAGGCGTGAATTCAACCGCCTTGGCGTCCCCAAAAATCGCAGCGGCTACGGCACGACAGGTGTCGACGTCTATACCGGTCCAGTTACCTTTGTCGTCCGGCTGTGAAAACCCCGGAAGACCACTTGTGACACCACACTGCAAATGCCCTTTTTCCTTGACGCTTTCAAGCGTCGTAGCCGCACTGGCAACCGAAGCGGTAAAAACTCCACACAGCATAGCTGCGCCGACGGCAATCGACTTGGCGTTCTTCATTATTTTATCTCCAAAATTCCGTTGGTTAGAGGTGCACTGAATATGAGCAATTTACGAGCCAGATATACCAACGTGTTGATTTATAGTATTTGTTTTATCAAGCAAGCAGCCTCGAATACCGTCTTCAACCTCTACAGGCCACAACTTTGTGCAGCGAATGCCTCACATCAGCACGCGCTGACAGACCATAGGGCAGGCAATTTCTCAACCGCTTCCCTATAAAGTAGAAGGCGTTCGCGAATTGGACCAGTTTTCACGAATTATTTTGGTGCAGAGACCGCAAAATCCGGCTGACGATAAGTGTCCAGGCGCCGGAGCCAACCGGCTAGCCAGCGCTCTCGTTCGATCGGAGCGTCGGCGTTCCCGGCCCGCCGGGTCAATACCTCAGCGGCTGCGCTTCGGAATCGGTCAAGGGTCGGCCGGTCATCGCCTTTCATGGCAAGAAGGACCTGCAACAACCCCCATCCTTCACCGTTGTATTGCTCCGTGGCGGACAACCCCTCCCCCTTGAAGTTCACATAGTCAATGACGGCATAAACCCCGCCGGACGTGCTGACCAGTTCCTCAAGGTGCCGCTTTACACGTGCTCGTTGGGCGTCAGGAGCTGCCTGTATGACGCGTAACAGGGAGCTACTTGCCCGCTGGACAATAAAGCCGGCCTGGAGATCCCGGGTCGCCAGCAGAAACTCCCTCAGTTCAGCAACACGGGCAGAATCTGCTACCTCGAGAAAAGCGGCTCTGTCGGGCCATGGCGCGTCAAATGGATCCAGCCGTGCAAGCCAGCGGGGCAATGGTGCGTCACGCTTGGCCATGTACCGAATCAGTGCGGGAAAGCTTTCTACGAACCGCCCCTCCACTGCCGACGGATACCAGATAAAATGCCCGATACCGAGCGACGGAAAGGCTTCTCCTTTGTTCCAGTGCACAAGGCAGGCTTTCTTCGCAGAACATTCATTTCGAAAAATCTGCTGCCCTACCCAGTCGAGTTCAGCGTCACTTAGCGTAATCGTAGGTGCGCTTAGGTCCTGCACGCTTGTCGATTCTGCTCCCGCAGGCGTGGGGTCCAATTCATTGGAGCACCCTGACAGGGTAAAAATGATCAGCCATCCGATTACCAGTGATTCATAAACGTTCCGCGACATTGCCAGCCTCCAGCCGGTAGCGATAACCTGTTTGTTTGGCGCCCGGCCTTTCACGCCAATGCTGACGACCTCAACCGCCGCTCGATACCGGACCACACTATGACATTTTTCTCTGGGCTCCTGGCCAGACATTTCCGCCAGACACTGGTTTTGGCTTTCTGCTGGCTGGTTGTTGTCAGGGCGAGCTATGTGCTGCAAAGCGGTGTCGTTCCCGATCCTCTGGCAATGATTGCCGGCGACCTGGCCGGTGCGTTTGTTCTCGCTGTTTTGCTGTGCATCACTAGAGGCATTTCCAGGGTTATTCTGGTCGTGGTTCTGGGATGCGCAACGTTTGTTGCCGGCATGCACCTTACCGTTCACGGAACCCTGTTCCAGCTGTCACTGATTGGCAAGGGCGTTGATCCGACCTTTGTGACTGGCAGCCTGATCAACATTCACGCGCTTTGGCTTCCCGTCTACCTTTCCCTTGCCTGGATTCTTCATTGGCAGCACCGTCGTCTCGACACCGAAGCACTGCCCGCAGGCAGGACCGGGCAGGTGGCGGTTGCGGTGCTCGTAGCCGCGATCTATGGCGTGTCGTTCCAGAGCCTTACAACGCCCGCAAACAACGTTGTGGCCAGCTTTTTCGCCCAGATACCAGGGGCGATCATCGGGCCACTCGCCCCAGCACTATCCACGGAAGACGAGGAGCTCAACGGGTCTGAAAAGGCCCTGAAAACCCTGCAGACGGCGAGCTTTTTTCGTCACCAGGTTGCCGCCCCCATTGTGAGGGACCACCCCAACGTGCTGCTGGTCATGATTGAGGGTATGTCCGGCGGCTATTTCCCAAGCCTGAGCCGCTATCACGATCTCGACCCAACCGTTACCCTGGCCAACCTTGAAGAAAACCTGCGCCGTCATGGATTTCGTATCTACCGGAATTCGCTGAGCATGGAGCGCCAGACAGATCGCGGCACCTTTGCCATCCTGTGTGGCGAATACCCGGACTTCCGCCGGCAATCGCGGAAAATGGTTGATGTAGCTGAAGGCCGCGTTGTGGTGGACTGCATGCCCAAACACCTGAAGGACCATGGCTACCATACGGCCTATTGGCAAGCCGCACCGTTGGATTATATGCAAAAGGGTGAGTTCATGCCGCAGGCCGGTTTTATCGACGTCACCGGCGCAAAGATCTTCAACGGCCCCAAAGAAGAGGTGGAGGGTTGGGGGCCACCCGATCCAATCTATTTCAACAACGTTGCACAGCGGCTAAGACAGCTTGACGCGAAACCTGGCCCCTGGATGGTCACCCTGCTGAACGTGGGTACCCACCACCCGTTTAAAATCGGAAAAGAGCCGGAGCAACAACCACCGGATGATGAATTGAGCGCCGAGGACATCACTCCAGAGCCCCAGGAGGCGCGCAAGAAGGCCATGAGAACCATGGAAGATGCCTTGAATCAGTTTCTTGACGACCTGGCGTCCGACGGCATTCTTGACGACACTTTAGTCATTATCACATCAGATGAGTCCGGCGGATTCATTCGCAAGGATCATGAATCCGTGCCTCTGAACAGCAACGTTGGTGTTCTGGCGATACGTCCTCCGGACAGCGATTCACTCGAAGACTACGCCAATCGCGACCAGATCGTGGCACAAATCGATATTCCACCCACCATCCTGGATGCAACGGGGCTCGGGACAGAGGCCGGCGACATGATTGGCCGGAGCCTGATGGTCAAGCAACCGAAACAGCAACGCGACCTGCTGTTGGCGGACACCTACACCGGGCTCAAGTATTTCCTGAGGGAGTCGGGGCAGCTCCTGAGCTGCAGCGAACTGATGACCGACTGCACCACTTGGCGCTTTAATCCGGAGCGGCTGTTTGGCACGCTTGAGGCGACGAATGCCGAACCATTCCTGACGTTCGATGAGCGCACGGCATTGTTCAACAGGGCAGCCCTCATGAAGCCCGCAGAGGACCCCTGAGCTTGAAACTTCGACATGGGAACGGCTACCTGAATGAAGATTCTTGCACTGCACACCCTGGCATTCCTGCACGTTCATCGCAGGGCGCTGTTGGTCTTTTACCTGTTTTTCACCGGCCTCGTTCTGGCCGCCATTGCACCGCTCTTTTCCAGCGCCCTGACAGCGCTTCGGCCGATAACCGGTCACGCCGCCATCAGCACTGGCGGGCTGGTGCAGTTTGTGGTGTCCCCTGGCGGCTTACTATGGATTAGCGCAACGGCGACCCTGACCGCCCTCCTGGTAATCCTGCAACAGGCAGGCATGACCTGGATTGCCGCCTCCGGCGGAGGCCGCGAATACCGGATAGCCATTGCGACGCTGTGGGCTCTTGCGCGACGTTTCAAACAACTACTCACCCTCACCCTGCTGCAATTGGGCGGCCATGCACTGATCGCTGCGCCTCTCCTGCTGGCCATAGTGGTGAGCTACCAGTGGCTGATCGCACCCCACGACATCTACTATCTGAAGCTGGAACGGCCCCCCGAAGTCTGGTGGTTCCTGGGCATATCTGGTGTCGCAGCGCTGGGAATCGCCGTCTGTAATGGCTGGCTTTACCTGCGCTGGGTCCTGTCGGTCCCCCTGCTCCTGCTGGACCGCAGAGGTGCGCGCGACGCTCTCAGACAGAGTAGCCGCTATGTCCACGGCCAGCGACTGCCTGTGATGGGCGCAATCATCGCAGGCCTGGTCGGCCTGGCGCTGATTCCCATCTTGGTTACATGGTTGTTCCAGGCAGTGGGAGGCGAGATCTTAACGAATCTGCCGGAGCGGATGGGCGTGCTGATGCCCGTCACCCTGGGCCTGATCGCGCTCTATATCCTGTTCACCCTCACCGCCGCCTTTGCTGGCATGGCGGCCTACAGCATGCTGATATACAGCGTTTACAGGCAGGCGACAGGTCACCACCGTCACAGCACTACCCAAACCCTGCCCCGGCGGGCCTCACCACTGGCGTGGTCAGCAGAGCTTTTAATCATCATCCTCGCCGCTACCCAGGCCTGGTTTGTCCTGCAATCCTTCGACCACCGGGACGATGTTTCCATCACTGCCCATCGTGGCAGTGCTTTCAAGGCGCCGGAAAACACCATGAGCGCCATAAGACAAGCCATTGAGGATGGCGCCGACTACGTTGAAGTGGATATCCGCATGACCGCGGACGGCGTGCCGGTGCTTTGGCACGATACCGACATGCGACGTGTCTTCGGCCTGAACGCCAGGATCTCCGATATCACCCTGGAAGAGGCCCGTGCACGGGACGCTGGTTCGTGGTTCGGCCCTGCGTTCAGCGATGAGCGAATCGCCACCCTGGAACAGGTCATTGAAACCACCAGAGGACAAGCCCCTCTATACCTCGATCTGAAGCCCGCTCCGGAGACGCCCGACCTGACCAGGGAGGTGGTCCATATGCTGCAACGTATGGATGCCGTGGAGAACACAGTGATTGCGGCCGCCGAATGGCGGGTCCTGGCCGAAGCGCGACAACTGGAGCCTTCGCTGAAAACCAGCCTGCTGGCACAATTCATCGTTGGTCCGCTGTGGGAGCAACAGTTTGACATACTGGGCCTGCGACAGAACCGTGTCACTCCCGCTACGGTGGCTCGCACCCACCGTGCTGGCAACGAACTCCATGTCTGGACGGTCAATACGCCGCAGGCGATGTCACGTTTTATCGACATGGGGGTGGACAATATCATTACTGACCGACCGGCTGTGTTGGCGCAACTGCTACAACGCCGGCGGGCGCTGACCGACGCAGAACTTCTGGTGATCAAGCTCCGGAACTGGCTTCGCTAGTCTGCCCACCGAGCCGTAGCCGATACCCGACGCCAGACACGGTTTCGACCCGGGCAGCCTGATCCCCCAGTTTCTTGCGCAAGGTGCGAACCACCGCGTCAACCACGTTGCTGCCACCCTCGTATCGCGTCCCCCATACATCCCGCAACAGTTCACTGCGCGACACGGCCTTGCCCTCACGAGCATTCAGGTAACGCATGACACCGAATTCCAGTGGCGTCAGAGCTACCCTGCCCGTTTCAAGTACCAGTTCCCGGGCGTCCAGGTCCAACAGTTCGTTCGCGCGCCGAACGCCAAGCTCTGCAGCCGCGAGATCCGCCAGCCAGCCGTCCACCGAGGCAGGGCCAAAATCGAGCACGGCAGAATGATAGCGTTGGCCATCCAGCACAACGGCGTAATCTTCCAGCACGTCAAAGCCCAACCGTCGGGCGACCGCTGCGTAGGCACCTATATCCCGAACCGTCAGGTAAACACGGCGAAGTCTGGGCCTGAGCTCCATGTAGGCCCGCTTCAGATCCAGCCAAACTGCTGCCTGTACGTCACCCGGAGAGTCTCCGTCATCAATGCTCAACCAGCGCCGGCAAAACAGGGCAATGGCATCCCGGGGCATGGGGTGTTGTTTGAGATGGGAATACCACTGGTCAGCGACCGGATCGTCCAACAGCCAGGCCGGCTGGAGCTCGTCCGAGCGGAGCTTGCCGTAGAAACCTACAATGCGACCATCACCATCCCGGACCGATGAGAATGCCTGGGGCAAACGGCGCCACCACGCCATCAAAGCTCCGGCGGCCTCACTTCCCTCCCAGGTACGGGTAATATCCTCCAGCGCAGGTCCATCATTCGTCTGGGCCGGCTCTACGGCGAACGTGGGGGAGCCACTCGGGAAGAACGCTTCCCGCACCACTGGGTTTTCAATCATGAACAGCATGTCGGCGGTGTAGCGCCAGAGATCACCGCCACCGGCAACGCCCGCCTCTGTCGCCAATTGCCGCCAGGCTGTACGGCGGTATTCAAGATAGCGCGCCGGATCACTCGCGTGCAGGGAACGCGCAATGGCCTCTCGCACCGCATCGTGGATCAACAGACCATCGCTGGCGCCAACCACAATGGGCAAGCGACGCAGCCTATCCCAGGCATCCTGGGGCGGCACGTCCGGAAACAGCGCTTGCAGCAGCGACAGGGTTACCCGACGGACGACGGCCACCCCTTCAAGCACCCGCCTGGTAATCTCATCGCCGACATCCTCAAGAAAAATCTGTGTGAGTTCGTCAAGGGCGCGCTGTAAAGGCGCACCTGTGGGCCATTGCTCCGGCGAGGCCTCCCTCACTGCTGCTACAGCGAGCTTCAACGCCAACGGATGGCCATGAGTACAGCGGGCGATCAGGGATATGTCCGCCTGCTCCAGGCCCAGGCCCTGCAGGAAGTTCTCCGCCTCTTTGTCGGTCAACGAGGAAACCGGAACAGCCCGCATTAACCACCCCCATCCCGGGCTCGCGTACCAGGCTGAGGTAGGCGGCTGGCGCCCCACCAGAACCACTCTTACGTTTTCGGGCAATAGCGGAATGAACACCTGCCTCAACCAGGTATCCAGAAGCCGGAACACTTCAAAGGTATCGAAGGCCAATACAACAGCGCCGCCCAGCTCTCCCAGCCGATCAGCGATGTCCCCAACACTCAATCCTGTGTCACCAATGGCCTCCGCGAGCGCTCCGAGCACACCCTGCTCAGTAGGCTCCACATGGCGACAATCAAGCAGGATAACCGTTGCTCCCCCGGCCCGGGCGATCGTTGCGAAACGCGCCAGCAACGCGGACTTACCAATGCCGGCGATACCGTGAACGTGTAACACCCTCGGCCCCTTTGGCATCAACATGGTTTCCAGGGCGCCAAGCTCTGTATCGCGCCCTACAAACGTCCGATGAGCCCGGGCCGCCATTATGTCGGACATCCGTTGCGGCATGATCGTCTCCCTCCGCTACATTCTCACGATATTCTCATCCCCTCATCACCTCAAAACACCTATTCAGGGCTATAACTGACAATAGCAGTAACCGCACACCAACCCTCAATTTGAGTAAGGAGGCGACGATGAGCACCCAATGGCAAATTCAGGGTGACTATCTTGAAAGTTGCACATGCAAAGGCGCTTGCCCATGCATTTACCTGGAACCACCGACAGAAGGCGACTGCTCGGCCCTGGTCGGCTGGCACATCAAGAAAGGAGCTTACGGCGAGGTGGCGCTTGATGATCTGAACATTGCGCTTGCGCTCAACGCCCCGGGGCCCATGGCAGAAGGCAACTGGAAAGTTGTGTTGTACCTTGACCAACGCGCCGATGAGCACCAGCAGGAAGCGCTTGGCAATATCTTCGGCGGCAAGGCCGGGGGCCACCCGGAACTGCTGGCCTCCATGATCGGAGACGTTCTTGCTGTCGAGAGACAACCCATCGGGTTTTCCGTTGATGATAGTGGGCGGCACCTGACCATCGGCTCGTCCTATGAAGCCGATATCAAAGCGATCGAAGGCCAGAATGGACGCAAGGTCACGATCGACAACCACCCACTGGCCGTAGCTCCGGGCCACTCACTGGTCGTTGCGAAATCCCGGAGTTTGCGCCATCAGAATCACGGCATTGATCTGGATCTGAGCGCGCGGACAGCGCTCTACTCCCCATTCGAATACGCCGGCCCCTGACAACGGAGAGACACCGGAGGTGATTTCGATGGAATTGACAATGGCTAAGATTCATTCGTGGGAGCGTGCGGCCATTGGCGCCTCCCTGGGAATCCTGACCGCATTGGCATGGGCCTATATGGCCATGCCAATGACTATTGCGGCCGGTTCAGGTCTGTCATTCCTCGGCCTCGGCACCGTCATGTGGATGGTGATGATGGTCGCCATGATGCTTCCGGGTGCGGCACCGATGATCATGACCTATATCCGGGTTCACCAGCGTCGGCGCCAGTTCCAGAAGGCCGCAGTACCAACCTGGCTTTTCATGGCCGGGTACCTTGCCGTCTGGGCTGCCTTCGGCGCAATCGCAGCCGTGGCTCAATGGGTATTGCACGCCAACACCCTGATGACCTCGGCAATGGGCCATCTGGATCCACTTCTCGGGGGCTGCCTGCTGGTTGTCGCTGGGGCTTTCCAGTTCAGCTCTCTAAAACAAGCCTGCTTGAACAAATGCCAGTCACCCATAACCTTCCTGATGACGGAATGGCGCGACGGAGCAATCGGTGCCTTTACAATGGGGGCCCGCCATGGCGCCTTCTGCACCGGCTGCTGCTGGGTGCTGATGCTGCTCATGTTCGTCGGCGGAGTGATGAACCTGGCCTGGATGGCAGTGCTTGCGCTCTATTTCCTGGCGGAGAAACTGGTGCCCTGGCCGCAAACGTTTAGCCGGATTACCGGCGCCGTTTTGATGGTCGGGGGGCTTTTAGTGGGAACCCTCTACTGAAGGCCGGAAAAATAACCGGGCTTGCGGCCAGCAAGCCGGTAGAGCAGCGCAAGTAGCCCCTTCAACAGCGCGATGGCCGGCCAAAGTAACCAGCTTGCCAGATAGAACAGCGGCACAAGGATCAACAACCAACCCGCGAGCTGGACCATCATCGGGGAGACACCCAGTACATCGGCCACCCCGGCAAAAAAGTCGTTGATGATGCTGGGGTGGGCGACCACCAGGTAGCCAGCGCCAATGATCAGGGGCCACTTCGCATAGCGGGCGCTGCGGAGAATCAGCCGCCCGCTGCCGGTAATACGGGCAGCCAATGCCGCTGAGCGTGTTGAAAGCCTGGCACCCTGGGCCGCCTTCGCCGCCGTGCGACCGGCCCGAAGTACCTTTACGGCACTGGCAAACACCAACACATCCACCGATGCCCAGCCTATGTCACTGGCGGAGATTTCCTCTCCAGTTCTATAATCCGCCTCCAACTGTCGCACGCCGCTGGTGAAGAACTGGGCAAGCCCTTCTGTGATCCTCTCGGTCTGCACCCACTGGGTCTGGCCATTCGCATCCACCACGAACTGCCCGAGAAAATCGTGGCCCTCGTTGCGGATGAAGTTCACTGCGTACCAGCCCCGCTGTTCGGGCGTCAAAGGCTCCGTTTTTTCCGGCGTCCGTTCGCTCTGGTCCTTGCCGCGGAGCTCAGCGATATAGTCCCGGGCGCGTTCATACTGACGGGCTGCCTTGTTCATCCATTCAATGGAGCTGATGGGCTGGCGAAGGAAGTAGTGAATCGGTGGCAGGGCGTTTTCTCCATAGGTGCGCAACACCTCCTGGAATTCCGGCTCTGACGCATAAAGCGGAAAAACGGCGCGGGCCATGTCAGGGTGGGCCATCAGCGCTGCCCGGGCCTTCAGCAGCAAAAGAGGATCGTCCCCCAAGTCCAGAATGGCGGCCTGGACGTCAACAGGCTCGTCCCCGATATCGTCAAAACCGGGCAATGCCTCCCGGGCCTGGATCGAAATCAGTTTCTGCTCAATGGGTACCGGATCGGAGGCGACACTGGCGATTGCGGCAACCAGCAGCGCGATACCCAGAATCACCATGGCCTTCTTCAAACATCCACCTCTGCCTCAATGCGTTCATCCTATACTGCCTGAGAATACGTTGATTACCATAACGCCGGCAACGATGAGGCCGATGCCGAAGATGGCGGGAAGGTCCAGCGTCTGCCCGAAAAACAGATAACCCGCCAGCGCAATCAAGGCCACGCCTGCACCGGCCCACACCGCGTATGCCACTCCTACTGGCAACGTTTTCAGGGTCAACGCCAGGAAGTAGAACGCCAGGATGTAGGACACCACCACAACCAGCGACGGCCCCAGACGGGTGAAACCCTCAGAACTTTTTAGAAAGGAGGTTCCGATGACCTCCGCAACGATAGCCACCGACAAATATAGCCACTGAATCATTCCACAACTCACTTTTCTGACTGGCGCAAAATGCAAAAACCCCGAAGCTCTCACTTCGGGGTTCCAAGTATGCTAAAGGGTTAAAACAGAGAGCGCACCTCTAGCCGTTAATCAGCCGCTAATCTTTCCTTGATTCTCAAAGATGTAGGGCCCTCCCCTCTCTCGAGGCCCATCCCTCGGCATTTAAGGCTGCCACGTTTGACGGATGCCCAGCATGAGTGACTCGGGACGACCGTTGATGGACTTGGAGTTGGAGACCGCCAGGTTTTGTGACTGCGCCCCTTAAACAGAAAAAATTACCGCCTCTATTGTAAATAAGGGCATAGGCTGCCCAGGAGATATCCCCCAACCCGTAACCAATTGAGACTGCCCCTTCCCGGAGTATTCGCTGAAACCTGCCATTGGCGTGCTCCCCAGTGCCTCGTTCTTTTGTCGATTAGGCTTTTTGGCGAAGCTGGCCCACTCTTCGCTTGCCCCTATAGTGCCCTACTAAGCCGGAGTTTATTCCGGCCTTAAGTTTCCGACAATACGGCTCAAGAGGATGTTTGTTATGAACGTTCAAGATGTTATGAACCATGAGGCAGAAACCATAAGCCCTTCAACCACCCTAAAAGACGCAGCTGGCATTATGGCCGAAGAACATATCGGTTTTCTGCTCATCGGTGAGAACGATAAGTTGAAAGGCACCCTAACTGATCGAGACCTTGTAGTGAGAGCCGTCGCCAAAGGTCAGAACCTGGGTAACACGACCGTGGATGACATTCTTACCGGTGACCTTCTCTACTGCAGGGCAGATCAGGATGTCACTGAAGTCGCCCGCAACATGAGCGATAAGAAAGTACGCCGTATGCCTGTTGTAGATGAAGATAAGCGCCTGGTTGGCGTTGTCAGTATCGGCGATCTGGCCCAACACCTCGACAAAAATGAGGTTGGGAACATATTGAAAGGCGTCACTTCAGAAGGTCAACACGCAGCTTGAGGCCTTTCACATCAGGAGAAGCCACCATGACCACGCTAAACAGAGATACCGTGAACGCATGCATCGCAGCTTGCTATCAGTGTGCTGCAACATGCGACTACTGCTCCACCTCCTGCTTGAACGAAAACAATGTTGCCCAGATGGCCCGTTGCATCAGCCTGGACATCGACTGCGCGGCAGTTTGTAGGTTTACCGCAGGTGCGCTGGCAAGGGGCAGCGAGTGCTCCGCCACCATTGCGATGGCCTGTGCGGAAATCTGCAGAACCTGTGGCGAAGAATGCAGCAAGCACGACTATGAGCATTGCCAGGAATGCGCCCGTTCCTGCCAGGAGTGCGCAGATCACTGCATGGCGTTGGCGGCATAATGCCAGAGCTGCGTGCTAAAGGTGCCCAAGAGAGCCAAGGCAAGGCCAATCTCAATTGAACAGGGGAGCAACACGATGAACCAGATGCTTAACTCAGATTCGGTCATTAAAAAGCTGACGGATGTGGTCGAGCTGGATTATGACGCAGCATCGGCTTACCGGGAAGCAATTGATAGGCTGGATGACACTGCCTCGAAATCGAAGCTACAGGAATTCCTCAGGGATCACGAGCGTCACATCAGCGACCTCAGTGAAGTCATCCGCAAGGAAGGCGGTACGCCGCCTGACAGTGGCGACTTCAAGAAAGTACTCACCAAAGGAAAGGTGCAGTTGGCAGACCTGGCTGGGGATGATGCCATCCTTAAAGCCATGAAAACGAACGAAGACCAGACGATCAGCAAGTATGAAAGCATGGTAGAGGAAGAATTTCCGAACCATATACTTACCATACTGGAGCAAGGGCTTAAGGACGAACGTCGTCATCGGACCTGGATGGAAACAACTCTCAAGCAGTTTTCCTGAAGGCCCTTTTTCTTCGGCGACAAAGGAGGCCGGGGACACAAAGCAGATTGTCCGGCCTGCCTTTCAATGAATATTGAACCAGGAGCCGTGAAAATGAATCAGAGATCTCGCGGAATAACCGCCCTCGCGGCCTCAACCGCGCTGGTGATGCTCTCACAAGCAGTCCACGCTGACGAGACTAAAGAAGTCGGCATACACAGTGTTAGCGCAGGGGGTGCCCAAGAGCTCATCGGCACCGTTACCATTAAAGAGCATCAGTATGGCGTATTGCTGATACCGGACATCGAGAACCTCGAACCCGGTTTACACGGGTTTCATCTTCACAAAAATCCGGACTGCAGCTCAGCAAAAAAAGAGGGCAAGCAGACGGCTGCCGCTTCTGCAGGCGGGCACTTCGATCCGGAAGGCACGGGCAAGCACCAAGGCCCCTATAACACCGAAGGCCATCTCGGGGATCTCCCCGCACTCTTTGTCAACCAGCAAGGCGAAGCAAACCAACCTGAACTGGCACCGAGGCTGAAGTTCGACGACTTTGATGACCGTGCACTGGTCATTCACCAGCAAGGCGACAACTACGCAGACGATCCCAAGCCTCTTGGAGGCGGCGGCAGCCGTGTGGCTTGCGGAATTGTCCGGATAGAGTGAATAGTCCGAGGGTATGCCAATGTTTTTCCTCAAGTCCTCGAAAAGCTCGAAACGATGGTCTTTTCTGTTTCTTCCCGCCGTGTTTTTAGTCCCGACAACTGTTGTCGCGTACGGGGAACCTACGGAGATGAGTAGCCCGTCCGAGAAGACCGGCGAAAAGGCATTGATTGTGGAGATGAAATCGACCGCCCCGAATAACCAAGAGGTGGTCGGCACAGTGCGGATAAGCCAGCGTGCTACAGGCGTGGTCATCAAGCCCGCAATGAAAGGGTTAGAACCTGGGCTGCACGGGTTTCACCTTCATGAAGGGGATAGTTGCCAGTCCGGGCGGACCGAGGGCGGCGATACTGCCAGCCCTTCCCGCGAGCCGGCCAAGGAGGCGGGAGCGCACTGGGATCCTGGGTTAAAAGGTAATCATGAAGGCCCGTGGAAACATGGGCACCGCGGCGACCTTCCTAACCTTTACGTCAATCAGGATGGTGAGGCCGTAACGCCGGTATACGCGCCACGCATGCCCAGCCGGGATTTCAAAAACAGAGCCCTGGTCGTTCATGCACAGCGGGACAATTACTCCGGCGAACCAGACTCCTCAGGCGGAAGCGGCGAGGCTATAGCCTGTGGAATTTTGCGGTGATTAAGGCTTATGCGAGACAAACTGGCAAACTATCGCTGCAAACGTAATTTTTCACGGGCTTCGGAACTTTCCGGGGCTGGGGTATGCCCTGGGCATTCGGCCGCGAGGGTGCCTGTCCAGAAAGGGGCTACTGAAGCCCTCCCCGGGAATGATAATCCCGCAACCGGTTATACAGCGTTTTCATGCTAACCCCCAGTATATTGGCTGCCTTTTCTTTTTTTCCCCGACATTCTTGCAGGGTGGCAAAAATCAGCTCTTTTTCTACATCGGCTATGGATGAACCGACATTAACCCTCAAACTTGGCCCACGGTTAGCTTCAAACTCGGTGGGTGGATTAAGCACCTCTTCGGGAATTTCGGCCCGTCCGATCACAGAGCCTGCCATGATAAAGGCCCGCTGGATGATGTTCTTCAGCTCGCGGAGATTACCCGGCCAGGCATACTCTTCAAGCTCTGCCACCGCCTCCCTGGAAAGTTGTTTGGCAGTTCCTTCACTTTCGTTCAGCTCTGACAGGAAATGCTCCGCTAGAAGCCTGATGTCGCATACTCTCTCCCGCAAAGGGGGAAGTATGATGGGAAAGACCTGTAAACGGTAAAGCAGGTCCGTCCGAAACCGCTCCTCTTTGACTTCCGTTTCAAGGCACCGATTGGTTGCAGCTATGATACGGATATCGGTGGCTAGCTCTCTGTCGCTCCCCACTCGAGTAAAGCGATGGGTCTCGAGCACGCGTAGCAGCTTCACCTGCAACTCGAAAGGCATCTCAGTAATTTCATCCAGAAAGAGAGTGCCTCCATCAGCCCTCTCGAAAACGCCACGGTGTTCCCTGACAGCACCTGTAAAGCTCCCTTTTTCATGCCCAAACAGTTCGCTTTCGATGAGTTGGGGAGCGATTGCCCCACAGTTTACCGGCACGAAGGGTTTGTCACAGCGTTCACTCAACTGGTGAATTGAATGGGCGACAAGCTCTTTACCCGTGCCACTCTCTCCCCGCAAGAAAACAGTGGCAGACGTAGGTGCCACACGTTCTATCTCGGTCACCACCTGCTGCATCTTACTGGAGGCACTAAACAACATCCCGTACTCACCTTCAAAATGCGCTTCACGCTCTTGGCTAACCGCTCTATCCACTGCTTTTTCGATCAGGGGGATACCCAGCGCCTGAAATAAGCGAGCCTGTGTTACAGGACGGGAAAGATACTGTGTTGCCCCCTGATTAAGACACTCCCTGGGCACTTTTCCCGGCGCCCCGGGCCCGATGACAATGACCTTCGTTCCATGTTCAACTGCTAACTTGATGACCCGTAACGGCCCAACCGCTTCCCTGTCGAGGTATAACAGAATCCAGGAGACTTGCCCTTCTTCAATCGCTTTCTGGGCATCACTAACCACTTCCGTATAAGTCGTACTAAACGGTTGCCCCCCCAGCATATCGGGTAATTGGCGGCCGCCTTCGCTATAACTGACAATCAGTAAACGCGCAGCGTTTTCTTGAACTGAAGGCGAAAGATTGGTCGCATCAACAAGTGTCATATCGAGCTCCTTTCTCATGAATGCAGACAAGATGGCGATTAAAGTATCTTTGGGCACCCGATAATTGGGTTAACGCGCGACTTATCTTTTATACTAATTCCAAAGGAGCCAAAATCAATCAACAAATATTAATACCGACAACAAATACCTTACAAAACGAATACCCCTCGAAAATGGGATCAACAATATATTGTTTTTGAAGAAAAATTAAATAATTAAAACAAAATTAAGAAAAATTTAGCATTGTTTATGTACACAAATGATACCAACCTATGTGGCATAAAAATCAATACACAAATAGTCAATATATAGTAAATAGTCACTCTAATTTAACCTAGGATAATGCAAAAATAATAATCAGTTGAACGCGCTCTGCTCAAGCACGTATGGCTTGGAACCTGGCCCTGCTGCAGAATGGTTAATATTTCCTTCCGAGCTTTTTCCATCTAGCACTTGAAGTAAGCATCAGGTCACTGTTGACCCACTTGTTCTGAGCTAGGCGCCTCTATTCGACACCGCAATCTCGGCAAAATTTACCTGAACAAAGAAAGATTTTCTTTTAGAACTTCACCCAAGTCACAGCCGCCTGCCTGGCTCTTGCCAATCAAGGCCCAACAATAGCGGCTTTTCAGGTAACGGGCATAGCTCTTGCGTGGGAGTGGGTACCGGGCCTCTCTCCCGGTTACTTGCATAGAGCATCGTCTTGGGCAAGGCTCCGGCCTTGCCCCTTTTTCCAATGCAGGGGGCTTCTATCGGGAAATTAGGACTTGTCCTCCCCCCCTCCTTCCTTGTGATACCCCTTTTTCACTGCCGCCCAGGCTACCTTGTGGGCGGTCTCTTCCAGACCCCCATCACCACGGCGATCTGCGGGCTGAGTGTTGGCTGCTATGCGGCGGCCAACACTTCAACCAATTTTCCGCAAAACGCATCCAGGTCATCGGGCTTGCGGCTAGTAATCAGGCCTTTCTCGTGGTGAAGCACTTCGTCAACCCATCGGCCACCGGCATTGTTAATATCGGTGGCTAGGCTCGGAAAAGATGTCAGGGTCTTTCCCTTAACCACATTAGCCTCCACGAGCAACCACGGGCCGTGACAGATCGCAGCTACAGGTTTGCCGTCGTCTACGAACCTGGCGACCATCGCAACGGCATCCTTGTCCAGGCGCAGGGCGTCTGGATTGGCCAGGCCACCGGGCAGAACGAGCGCATCGAAATCCTCCACAGCAGCCTGCTGGACCGTTTTATCCACCTTGAAGCGATCTGCTTTCTCAAGGTGATGATAGCCGTCAATAGTGTCGGAATTGTTGGAAATCAGCTCAACCGTCGCGCCTGCTGCGGCGAGCTCTTCCCAGGGACGTGTCAGTTCGATCTGCTCGACACCGTCTGTAGCCAGCACGGCGACGGTCTTTCCATCAAGCGGTTCGCTCATAACATTTGCCTCCCGTCATGGGTCTTTAATGTCTTTATCGGGACTCGGTAATCATAATGGACTTGGCGTTCACAAATTCATGCATGCCAAAACCTCCGTGCTCCCGACCATAGCCGCTCGCCTTGACGCCTCCAAAAGGAAGATTGGGTTGGGCCAGGTTATAACCGTTAATGTTGATCATTCCGGTATCAAAAGCGTCCCGAGCCAAGCGCAGGGCTTTTTCTTTATCAGCAGAAAATATGCCACCCCCTAAACCATAAGGCGAGTCGTTCGCTACCCGCATGGCCTCGGCTTCATCCCGGACCTTTATCAACGACGCTACCGGGCCAAATAGCTCGTCGTCATAGGCAGGCTGGCCAGGAGCGACATTTTCCAAAACGGTGGGTGGGTAGAAGGCGCCCTTCCCCTCGGGGATCTGTCCTCCCAACAAACAATTGGCACCGGCATCGATGGATTCCAGGACCTGGTTGTGTAACTTGTCCCGGAGATCCTTGCGGGCCATCGGCCCTATGTCCGTATCCTCAGCCCAAGGGTCGCCCATGGACAGCTTTTTCATGGCGTTCACGTAGGCATCCCGGAACTCCTCGTACACTGTTTCTTCCACAATGAACCGCTTCGCCGCTACACAAGTCTGACCCATGTTATAAACCCGTGCCTGGACACCAACCTGGGCTGCCTTGTTAATGTCCGCATCTGCCAATACCAGATAGGCATCATTACTTCCCAGTTCCAGCACGGTCTTCTTTAGCGCATCAGCGGCCTTCCGGGCCACGATACGGCCAGCGCCTGGGCTACCGGTCAATGTGACGCCGCGAACCAGCTTGTGCTCGATCACTGCATCGGAGACCTCGTGATTGATCAGCAGGCTGCGAAAAGCGTTAAGAGGCAAGCCGGCGTCCAAGTAAAGCTTCTCCACCTCCAACGCCATACCCCAGACGTTGGCAGCATGTTTCAGCAAAACCGTATTTCCAGCCATCAGATTGGCAGCGCTATACCGGATGACCTGATACAAGGGGAAATTCCAGGGCTGGATGCCATAGATGACGCCCTGGGGTTGGTATGAAATCAGCGCATGTCCGCCTTTCAGCTCACGAGTTTCATCCGCCAGTAGTCTTGGGCCCTCGACGGCGGTGTATTCGCATATGGCTGCACATAACTCACACTCCTCCTTGCCCTGCGCAAGGGTCTTACCCATCTCTCGAGTCATAAGCGCAGCGTATTCCTCACTGCGTTCCCGGATCAGGGAAGCGACTTTGAGTAACACTTCAGCACGCTTGTCCAAGGGAACCTGACGCCATTCGAGGAAAGCGGCGTGTGCCTGCTCAATGATCTCTTTTGCGCCAGCGTGAGACACCAGTTGATAGGTCTCAAGGAGTTCCTCAGAGGTGGGGTTTATGGTTTGGTGAGATTGTGTCATTGCATTACCTCCTGGTAGGGCAAATAAGGCGAACGACTTCGCATTTGGAGCCGACCCCAAAAAATAGAATTACAGTTCGAACGTAGCAGGCCAACGACAGCTGTAATGGAAAGATTACAGAACCCTATAATCCAGTAACTGTCTGAATGACCTACCTCGGCACTCAGCGGATATACATTGCAATACCTTAAGCTTGGTCCTTCCTTTTCCTGGTCTGTTACTGAGCTTCAAAGAAGCATTCTCCATACCATCGGCAGCAGTGGCTGCCCACTATCCATTGGCCCCTCTCTAAGGCTCGCCAGGCAACCCGTCAGTAATCGTGAGCTTATAGCCATTACTGCCAGGCCCTTCAGATATAGGTCAAATTTACAAAAACTCTGCATTTATTGCCGCTTGTCACACTCGGGAAGGTCCGAATAGAACCAACATTCTCTCCAGGTGGGGGTCTCCTGCGTGACAACGTGTGGCACAGCCTGTGCTCATTATCTTCGCGGGACGTCTTTCTGAAAACGAAGTATCGCCCGTAGCGCTTCATCTGAGCCATGGACCGCCAAACAGAAAACAACGAAGCAAAACAACGAAGCAAAACAAGGGTCACCAGAACGTATGAGCAACGTCTACCTGCGAAATACCGTCGCCCCCCTGCCAGAAGGAAAACAGCGCTGGAGCTGGTATGGTCCTGGGCTCCTGTGGATGCTGTCTGCCGTGGGCACTGGGTCCATACTTTTTACACCCCGCGTAGGCTCTGTCTACGGGTACGAGCTTTTTTGGCTACTTGTGGTCGTCACTCTGTTTATGTGGGTAATGATTCGCGAGATGGCTCGCTTCACGATCGTTACGGGAAAAACAGTGCTGGACGGCATGTATAGCCTCAAGGGCCCCAAAGGCTGGGCTGTCTGGTTAATATTTGTACCTCAGTTGTTTGCCGCTGCGGTTGGTATCGCTGGCCTCTCGGCAGTAGTGGGAAGTGCTTTCGCCACCAACCTCCCTGGCACAACCACGCTTTACGCAGAACTAGTGTTGCTTGCTTGCGTATTATTGACCACTAGCGGCCAGTATCTGCGTATAGAGAGCGTCTCGCGCTACCTGGCCATTGTGTTGATGCTGATTGCCATCGCCGCAGCTGTCGCGGTATTTCCAGCCCTTCCGGAATTGCTTGGGGGGCTGATTTTCAGTTGGCCAGAGGACCCGAACCTCTACGTTATCTCACCGTGGATTGGAACGATCCTGGCGGGCTCTATGGGGATCGTCTGGTTTTCCTACTGGACCGCCACTCGAGGCTACGGCGGCGGTCTGACCGGCACAGAGGAGGAGACAGACGACGAGCAGCCAGCGGAAACCCAACCTTCAGCGGGAAGATCTGAAAGCCCGGAGCATACCCCCAATGCCCGAATCGCAGAGGTGAAATCGTGGCTTGGTATAATGTCCCGAACGGCGGCCCTCGGTATTATCGGAGGGTTTGTGGTAATTACCGCTTTCCTCATCCTCGGAGCTGAGTTGCTGGCTCCAGAAGGCATCGTTCCCCAGGGGACGGACGTAGCAACGGACCTTACCCGCCTCTTTTCCGAAGTATGGGGAGAGATCGGCCGGTATCTGATTCTACTGGCCATTGTTGTGGCGATCGGAGGCAGCGTCCTCGCAAATCAGGATGGCTGGGGCCGCAGCTTTGCGGACATGGCGCTCATTTTGAGCCGAGACCAGCGCAGAGCAAAACGGGGCTGGGTGTACCAGCTACTGAAGAGACTTGAGAAGGTTACTGGCCATTCCCTGCATAAACGACGCAATCTCAAACGGCTTTTCATTGTCAGCATCACTGGTGTCATTCCCGCGGTGATCGTTCTGGTATTCGAGGACCCGGTAAAAGTCATGTCCACGTCCGGAATTATCGCCGCAATCCATACACCTTTCATCGTTATTACCGCGCTGCTGGTAAATCTATTTCGCCTCCCCCCTGGGCTGAAGCCGAATCCGATCTATGTGCTACTGATGGCTCTTTCCGGGCTGTTTTATCTGGGCTTCGCCCTTGTGTATCTATGGAACTTGGCAGTTTAAGTCACTCCCACCAAAAACAGAGGAATCGAAACATGATCCTGTGGACTATTATTTTTATCCTCTTCGGCCTGACTATGCTGGTCGGCGGTATTCAGCTCGCTCTACTCGGAGGCAGTTGGTACTACATGTTGGCGGGAGCGACCATGGTTATCGTCGCCGTGCTGATCAAACCCCGCCGTCCAGCCGCGCAGTTACTTTATGCTCTTCTCCTGCTTGTTACTGCCATGTGGGCATTCTGGGAAGTGGGGTTTGACTGGTGGCCACTGGCATCAAGGCTGGGGGTACTGCTTCTGTTGGCAATCCCGTTGCTATTTCCTGGGCGGGGAAACCCACGTTGGGGAGCCATATCCCTGGCGGTAGCGTGGGTTGGTGTCGGCCTCTTTACCTTAGCGAGCATTCCCTATGACGCTCACAAGATTGAAGGAGAGCTCCCGACCGCCTCAGCGATCACTGAGCCTCGTCTTGGCGATGTTCCAAAGGAAGACTGGCTAAGCTACGGGCGAAGCAAACTGGGACAACGCTATTCTCCTCTTGAACAGATCACCCCCGAGAACGTTGACCAGTTAGAACTCGCCTGGGAATACCAGACTGGTGACCGAAAAGGCCCCAATGATGTTGTGGAGACCACCTACGAGGCTACACCCCTGAAGGCAGGGAACACACTCTACCTCTGCACGCCTCACAACTGGTTGGTCGCCCTTGATGCCGATACCGGAAAAGAACGTTGGGTCTACGATGCCCAGGTCGCCCCGGAGAGCCAACGCCAGCATCAAACGTGTCGCGGGGTCTCCTATCTGCCTCCAGAGCAGGGGGATGCACCTCAAGTGGAAACTCTCGACTCTCCCGCTGAAGAACAGGAAAGCGTCGAGTGCGATGCACAGCTGTTTTTGCCCACCTCCGATGCCAGGTTATTAGCACTGGATCCGGCAACGGGCGCCAAGTGCAGCAACTTCGCCGATAACGGTGAGCTGAATCTACTGCACAATATGCCCTACCCCCATGACGGGTTTTATTATTCTACCTCTCCGCCGATAGTCGCCAATGGCGTTGTGGTTGTTGCCGGCGCTGTTAACGACAATTACAACGTTAAAGCCCCTTCCGGGGTTATTCGTGCGTATGAGGTAAAAACAGGAGAGTTGGTGTGGAATTGGGACCCGGCCAATCCCGACCAGACACAGCCCATTGATGACGAGGAAACTTACTCAACCAGTTCGCCCAACAGTTGGGCTGTCGCAAGCGCCGATGAGGAACTGGACATGGTGTATTTCCCCATGGGAAATCCCACTCCCGATCAGCTAGGCATGAACCGCACGCCAGAGGAAGAGACCTACTCGTCATCTGTGGTGGCACTCAGCCTGAAAACCGGCGAGGTGCAGTGGGTACAACAATTTGTTCACCACGATTTGTGGGATATGGATACGCCTGCTCAACCCAGCCTTGTGGACATCAGCACTCGCGACGGCGTAAAACCGGGCTTGGTCGTTCCTACAAAACAGGGTGATGTTTATGTGCTGAACAGGAGAAACGGAGAACCCCTGATTCCGATAACCGAAAAGAAGGCCCCCCAAGGCACAGTCGAGGGCGACTACACAGCACCCACGCAACCGGTCTCCGGCCTGAGTTTCCGACCACCGAAACTTGAGGGCTCGGATATGTGGGGAGCCAGCCCTATCGATCAAATGATCTGCCGGATTGAATTTCGGTCTTTACGATACGAGGGGCAATATACTCCCCCATCCGTTCAGGGCACCCTCGTCTACCCCGGTAATTTTGGCGTCTTCAATTGGGGTGGTATTGCAGTGGACCCCGAGCGCCAGGTGATGTTCGGTATGCCTCTCTACATGGCCTTTACCTCACGCCTGGTGCCGAAAGGCGATGAAGTCAGAGAAGAAGCTTCCAACAGCGGAGAGCAAGGTCTAAATGAAAATGCCGGCGCACCCTACGGCGTTGAGCTTCAGCCACTAATGTCCCCACTTGGCATCCCCTGTCAAAGACCACCCTGGGGTTATGTAGCCGGGGCGGATTTACGCTCGGGCGAAATCGCATGGAAACACAAAAACGGCACGATTCAGGACATGGCTCCCATTCCAATTCCGTTAAAGCTCGGAGTACCTGGCATTGGCGGGCCAGTGATAACGCGGGGTGGCGTGGTTTTCCTGGCGGCTACCGTTGATAACTATTTGCGGGCCTATCATCTGACAGACGGCGAGCAGCTCTGGCGTGCCCGTTTGCCAGCAGGAGGCCAAGCTACCCCAATGACCTATCTCAATAGTAAAGGCGAGCAGATGGTGGTGCAGGTGGCCGGTGGCCATGGCTCCATCGGCACCACAATCGGTGATTATGTCCTCGCTTATAAAATAAAGTAGGTATGTCGCCTAAAGAGCGAGGACCTGTAAAAAAAGGAAAAAAAATGAAAATCTGACATTCAAACACACTTATCGCCTGTCGTAGCAGGGCCGATTGGTGGAGCATCCATAAATACAGGCAGTGCAATTGAGGTGCGCTTTTCTATGCGAATCAATTGAGTTAGGGGGGAGCAAACGAATCGCATATAGGCAACAGGCTAATCCTGGCATGGTGGTTGCAAACAATTATGTGTAGCCGGAAACTCCGGCCAATAACCACTTTTCCGTATTTGGAGGTCAACCATGATCAGGAAACTGTTTATTTCAACAGCGATCTGCAGTGCCCTCATATCTTCACCAGTGCTGGCAGCCGGCAACACTGGCCAAGATCAGGGAAATCCGCAAACCACCGGTCAACAGCGCTCGGGCCCTAACGATGCGGGCGGCCAGGCCAGTACTTCGCGGTCCACGAACGCCGATCAAGCCTCCGCGACAAACTCGGACCAGGCCAACGGCCCACACTTCAACCGCCAACACTTCAACGACATGGATCGCAGCGGCGATGGTAGGCTGGACGAGGAAGAACTCAACCGGTATGGCAGTCCGGCTGCTGGCCCTGAGCAAAGCGAAGACAGCGACCGAGGTGAACGTCTGCTGGAGATGTATGACCAAAACGACGATGACGAACTGACACGCGAGGAACTGGAGCGCGGCCCTCGCTCAGAGCATGAGGACGACTCCGGTTGGTGATAAGACCGTATACAACCTGGTGGGGCGTTAGGCAAATTCGCCCGCCAGGGTTTCATCGCCGATCACAAACTACTTCCGTCCTTGTAAAGGAAGCATGCGTTAAACGAACTAATCAATTGATTTGTAAGAGCTTCTCACGTCTTACGGGTTTTGCCGTATTGAAGCCTTGATCGCCCCAATGGAATCAAACTTCATGCAATCGAACCGGAGGTTCATATGCGTGCAGTCGTCTACAAAGGCCCCCACGAAGTCAGCGTCGAAAATGTGCCTGATGCCAAGCTTGAACAGGCGACAGACGCTTTAGTACGTATTACGAGTACCAACATATGCGGCTCGGATTTGCATATGTACCAGGGTCGCACAGATTTTGAAGAAGGTCGCATCATCGGCCATGAGAATCTTGGCGAGGTAGTCGAGGTTGGCAAGGGTGTTCACAAGGTTCGCAGAGGTGATCGTGTGTGTCTGCCTTTCAATATCGGGTGCGGCTTCTGCAAGAACTGTGAAGCGGGCAAAACCGCCTTTTGCCTGGAAGCCAATCCTGGATTTGCTGGCGCAGCTTATGGTTACGCCAAAATGGGACCATACAGTGGCGGGCAGGCTGAATACCTCCGTGTTCCTTACGCGGACTTCAACTGTCTGATTCTGCCGGAGGACGCGGCAGAGAAAGAAAACGACTATGTCATGCTAACGGACATCTTTCCCACTGGCTGGCACGCCACCGAGCTTGCGGGTATGCGGGATGGCGATTCCGTCCTGGTTTGGGGAGACGGCCCGGTCGGGATCATGGCCGCCTATTCTGCAGTATTGCGCGATGCACGCCAGGTGATGATTGTCGGGCACCACGAGGACCGATTGAAACTGGCCGAAGAATTCGGCGCCATCACCATCAATGAAAGTGAGGTTGATCCGCAGGAAGCCGTCGCTGAACACACCAACGGCGAAGGCGCGGATCGTGCCTGCGAATGTGTCGGCTATCAGGCCCATAACCAGGATGGCGAAGAGCAACCCAATCTCATTATGAACAATCTGGTCAAAGCGGTTCGTCCTACCGGGGCAATTGGTGTGGTCGGCCTGTTTGTGCCAGAGGATCCGGGTGCAGCGAGTGAGATGAATCAACGCGGCCAGATCGCGTTCGACATGGGACTGTTTTTTGAAAAAGGCCAGCGCATGGCTACCGGCCAGGCGAATGTAAAAGCTTACAACCGGCAATTGGCGGACCTCGTTTTTCACGACAAGGCCAAACCCTCGTTCCTGCTGTCGCACGAGCTGGGGTTGAACGAGGCGGCAAATGCTTACGAGAACTTCGATAAGCGTGCAGATGGTTGGACCAAGGTGGTTCTGAAACCGGGCAATGACTAGCCGTCAGATTGGACGGCGCAACCAATGCCCTTGGTAGCCGTAGGTCGGAACTCAGCCATTGAGATACGGCATTTAAAACGGAGGCTTTATGAAAGCATTAACCTGGCATGGAACACACGACGTTCGTGTGGACAACGTTGCTGATCCCAAAATTGAAGACAGCCGAGACGCCATTATCAAGGTCACCGCCACCGCCATCTGCGGCTCCGACCTGCATTTGTACAACGGCTTGATGGGCGGTATGCAGGCAGGCGATGTGCTCGGCCACGAGTTCATGGGCGAAGTGGTCGAGACCGGCACCGATGTACCAAACCTGAACCAGGGCGATCGCGTGGTCGTGCCCTTCACCATCGCCTGCGGTAGCTGCTTTTTCTGCAACAAGAGCCTGTATTCGCTATGTGACGAATCCAATCCCAACGCAGACCAGGCCGCCGAAGCGATGGGCCATTCGCCCTCCGCCCTGTTCGGCTATTCGCATCTGCTCGGTGGTATCCCGGGCGGCCAGGCTGAGTACGTGCGCGTGCCCTACGCAGACGTTGGGCCGCTGAAAGTGGAATCGGATTACAGCGATGAGCAGCTGCTGTTCCTGTCCGACATTTACCCCACCGGCTGGATGGGCGCGCACAATGCGGACATCGAGCCCGGCGACACAGTCGCCATTTGGGGCTGCGGGCCGGTTGGCCAGTTCACGATTCGCAGTGCCTGGATGTTGGGTGCAGGACGAGTCATCGCCATTGACCGCGTACCGGAGCGGCTGAAACTGGCGCACGACAAGGCTGGAGCGGAGACAATCAACTTCGAGGAACAGGACGTTTACGAGGCCCTGCTGGAAATGACCAAAGGCTACGGCCCTGACCGTTGTATCGATGCGGTGGGCGCCGAAGCCCATGGCCAGGGCGACCCGGAAGCCCAGCGCCGGGATAGCGGCTCGACCGAGGAGAATCATCCCGAAGCCCTGAACGAAATGATCCGCTCCTGTCGCAAGGGTGGCCATTTGTCGCTGCCCGGCGTGTACACCAACGCGGTGGATAATTTCTCGCTGCATGCGCTGATGAACAAGAGCCTGTCGCTCAAGAGCGGACAAACCCATATGCAGCAATATATGCCACCTCTACTGAAAACAATTGAACAGGGGCTTATCGATCCTTCATTCATCATCACCCACCGCCTGCCATTGGCCGAGGCGCCGGATGGTTATGCAGCGTTCAATGCGAAAAAGGACGGCTGCGTTAAAGTCGTCATGACCCCATAAGAGGTTCGTTGGAATATCTCAGGCGCCCGTTGGCGCCACAGTATTTACATCCATAGTGTTCGCATCAGGAGCAACTCATGCCGATGATAGAAACCAGGGATCAGACCAAACTGCATGTCAAGGATTGGGGCGAGGGGCGCCCCGTTGTATTGATCCACGGCTGGCCGCTGAACGCGGATAGCTGGGAACATCAGGCACTAGCCCTGGCCGAGGACGGTTACCGGGTAGTGGCTTATGACCGGCGCGGCTTCGGACGCTCCGAGCAACCCTTTACCGGTTATGACTACGACACGCTGGCCGACGATCTGTCCGCTGTGATCCAGACCTTGGAACTGACCGACGCCGCCATCGTCGGTTTTTCCATGGGCGGCGGCGAAGTCGCACGCTACATGTCGCGCCATGACGGCGCCGGCGTTAAGCAGGCCGCATTAATCTCGTCGATCGCCCCGTTTATGTTGCAAACCGACGACAACCCGGATGGCGTGCCCGCCGACGTATTTAACGAGATAAAGTCTGGACTACGGAATGACCGGCCCCAATTTCTCGCCGACTTTTTCCGGGATTTCTACGGTCAGGATACTGACGCCGGCGGCGTCAGCGAGGGCATGCTCAAGTGGACCCTAATGATGGCCCTGCAAGGTTCGCCAAAAGCTACGCTAGACTGTGTGGACGCCTTTGGCCGCACTGACTTACGTGCGGACATGCAGGCCTTCGACGTCCCCACCCTGGTGGTGCATGGCACCGGCGACGCCACCGTTCCGATAGACCCCACCGGCCGCGCCGCTGCCAAATCGATTGGCAATTCGGAGCTGCAAGAGTACGAAGGCGCTCCACACGGCCTGACAGCCACCCATGCCGAGCAACTCAATAAGGACTTGTTGGCATTTCTGGCAGGCTGAATAGGGAACAGTACGTTCATTCAACTATTGGAGAAGGCAGGGAGTAGACATGGCCACCACAACACCACTAAGACCCGAAAGTGATCGTTATCCCACCTTGTACACGCCCGGATATATCGGCGGGGTCAGCTTGAAAAACCGCGCGGTAGTCGCACCCATGACCCGAGTAAGCGCCAGCGAGGACGGTGTCCCTACCGAGCAGATGATTGAGTACTACGCCCGCTTTGCCAAAGGCGGGTTCGCATTGATTATCACCGAAGGAACCTATCCGGACGAAAGCTATAGCCAGGGTTACGGCAACCAGCCCGGCATCGCCAACAACGCCCAGAGAGACGCGTGGTCGGAGGTGGTCGGCGCGGTACACGAGCACGACACACCGATCTTCATGCAGATCATGCACGCGGGCGCCTTGGTGCAGCGCAACCGCTGGCAGGATGGCACGGTAGCGCCTTCAATGGTGCCCCCCATGGGCGAGAAGATGTCGATGTACGGCGATGAGGGCAAATACGCCACGCCCACCGCGCTCCTTGAGACCGGCATTATCGAAGTAGTGAACGCCTTTGTGGAGGCCGCAAGGCGCGCCCGCGAGGCCGGTTTCGACGGCGTGGAAATTCATGGCGCCAATGGTTATCTGATCGATCAGTTCATCACTGATTACAGCAATCAGCGCACGGACGAATACGGCGGCAGTATCGGAGATCGTATGCGCGCGCCGCTCATGATCGTGCGCAGCGTCAAGGATGCGATGGGCGAAGATTTTCCGGTCGGCGTCCGACTGTCGCAGACCAAGGTCAACAATATGAAGCACCGCTGGGCCGGTGGTGAAGACGAGGCTGCGCTCATCTTCCGCTCGCTGGCCGAGGCCGGTGCCGATTTTATCCACGTGACTGGCGCGGGCGCTGTCGATCCGGCATTTAGCGACGACGGCCCCAGCCTGGCTGAACTGGCTCGGCAACATGGCCGCGTACCGGTGATCGGCAACGGGGAACTGGAGGATCCCGCACGCGCGGAGGCATTGCTGGCGTCCGGGAACGCGCAGTTCATCAGCATCGCCCGCGGGGCCCTATCCAACCCCGACTGGCCGCAGAAAACCGCCAATCATCATGAACTGCGCGCCTTCACCATGGACATGCTCTCCCCGGTAGCCACCCTGGATGCCCAAGCCGAGTGGGAACATGACGCGGGGCAGGATAATCCACTGCCCCGCAACGCCACACCTCCGAATCATGCAAAGGAATCGGCGAACTAGAGCCCAGCACTGGAACTTCCGACTCACTCATTGCCGGAGAATGGTGCCCATATGTTCGAACAGCATATTCTTCGCGGCCATGGGCCCCGACGTCACGGCAGCGAGCGGATTTTGGGCTGCCACATCATCGGTCCCGATGTTCTGCGGCATGAGGAGGTCAAGGGGATATCGCCGCCGAAGTGATGCGTATTAGCGGAGGGAGTACCACGGGTCTGGATCAGCGGTAATTGTTCGCCTTTTTATGATCTATAAATACAGGATGTATTATGACTCGTTATTGCTATGGCCTATTGCTCGCCTCTCTTGCTACCTCGACGCTCGCCGATGGCCTGTTTTCTCTCAAGGTGGAAAATAACGCATTCTCTGCCGGCGAGGATGGCCATTATACCAACGGCACTGAGGGCGGCTGGGCCTTCGAGCCTGCTGACGGTCACTGGACGCGCCGTTTTGCCGAGGCACTTCCAGGCTGGTCGGCGGACAGCCTGAATGGCGTGGCCTACCGCTTTGGGCAACAGGTGTATACGCCTAACGATGTGAGTGTCAGCGAACTGATCGAGGATGACCGCCCCTATGCTGGCCTGCTGTACGGCGGAGTCTCGCTGTTTGAGAATGTCCAGTATGATGGCTGGCGACAGGCAGACAGTCTGCACTTGGATGTGGGAATTGTGGGGCCTGCTTCCGGCGCTAAAGCGGTCCAGAAAAGTTTTCACAAGCTGATTGCATCCGAAGAGCCGGAGGGCTGGGATAACCAGCTTGACAATGAGCCGGTCGTCAATCTCGGATACGAGCGCGCCTGGGTCTTTCAACAGCGCTTCACCGGCCTGGAAGTCGAATATGGACCGTCTTCGGGTTTTGCCCTCGGGAACTTGTACACTTTTGCCTCCAGCGGTGTGGGGGTGCGCCTCGGAGAAGGTCTCGACCGCAGCTTCGGCATTCCCGCTGTCGCGCCTGCACATGGCGGACAATCGTCTTTTCAGCGTGACCAGCGCTTCAGCTGGTACGTTTTCGCCAAGGTCGAAGGTCGCTACATGGCACGCAACCTCCTGCTAGACGGTAACACCTTCAAGGACAGTCACTCCGTGGACCGTCGCGAATGGGTTGGCGATGCACAGCTTGGTGTAGCGCTGACCTGGAATCGCTGGCAACTGGCCTACACCTACGTATGGCGCAGTGACGAGTTTGAGGAACAGGGCAGCTTCGATCAGTTCGGGTCGCTCACCTTGTCGGCTTGGCTATAGATGCAAACCCGACATGTGCCGGAGCATTGCTAACCTACTGGAAATTCGGTCATCCAGTCAGTGCATTACCCGACAGCGAACTGGTTCCTGGTGGGGCATAAAAAGGGAACTCCTGGATATGCTCACCCGCCTTGCCAGTATTACAAAAGAAAAGTAACGCGTTAGCTCGGACTTAACTTGGGATAATTACAAGCTTGCGTTGACTATCGCAGGATACCCTATCGGGCGCTGTATTCACTTTGATGCGGGTAAGCGCCAGCGAGGACGGTGTCCCCGCCGAGACGGTGCTCCAGGTTTTTCACATCCGTTCCAGCCTCTCCGATTCCATCGGCACGCTGTTCAACTCGATTTGAGGAGTACACCATGACCAAGACGATCCGTTTTTACAAAACCGGCGGCCCCGAAGTCCTGCAGTATGAGGATGTCGAGATCGGTGAACCTGGCCAGGGTGAGGTCCGCGTAAAGGTCGAGGCGATCGGCCTTAACCGTGCGGAAGCGATGTTTCGCTCGGGCAATTATTTGGAAGACCCACAATTGCCGGCCGGCATTGGCTATGAAGGCGCCGGTATTGTCGATGCTGTAGGCGCCGGTGTTGAGGGAATCGCTGAAGGAGATAAGGTGTCCGTGATTCCTGCCTTCTCGATGAACGACTATAGCTTCTACGCCGAGCGAGCAATCGTGCCCGCCTATGCCATCACCCCCCGCCCGCAGGGACTGGATTCAGTGCAGGGATCAGCCGTATGGATGCCGTTTCTCACCGCCTACGGGGCACTCATCGAAATCGGTCAGCTTGCCAGGGACGAAGCCGTCATTATTCCTGCAGCTTCCTCCAGCGTCGGGCTGGCTGCAATTCAGATAGCCAACGCTGTCGGCGCAATCTCAATCGCTGCCACGCGTACCTCGGCGAAAGCCGACGACCTGAAAAAAGCCGGGGCCGCACACGTCGTTGCCACCGAGGAGCAGGATATCGCTGCCGAAGTGATGCGCATCACTGCCGATACCGGCGCGCGCTTGGTTTTCGATCCGATCGCCGGGCCCCAGGTGGAGAACCTGGTTGATGCGATGGCACCAGGCGGCACTCTGATCGTCTACGGCGCCCTGTCAGGTGAGCCTACTCCGTTCCCGTTGATCAAGGGTCTCAATAAAGCGTTGACTATGCGGGGCTATACGTTGTTCGAGGTCATCGGCGATTACGAGCGCTTCGAGCGCGGCAAGCGCTTCATTCGCGACGGGCTCGATAGCGGCGACTTCTCAGCCACCGTCTCCAAAATTTTCGCCTTCGATAACATGATAGCCGCTCATCAGTACATGGAATCCAATCAACAGTTTGGCAAAATTGTGGTCACAGTACCCTGACTCGGGACTCAATCTACGTCTGATATCCATAAGCCTGAGTTCGGAGGTCTTCGGTTTTCCTCCGGCACACTTTGGCTGCCACGGAAATACCGCCATGGCCTCTTCGAGCAGCCGGGGGAACGCGCCAATTTGAACACTGACGAGACAAGGCGGCATGCTAACGCTAAAGAGTTTGTCACCTAATGTACCTCTCTTCAGCGGTGGTAGTCGGTCAAGAAACGCCCTTCTATTTAGGAAGACCTGTAAGTAAGCCCAAATTAGGAAGCCCCATGAGTAAGACCGAAAATAGAGAGGTCACCGCGCCTGATACGGTAACCCGCACCCGCAACCATCTTCCGATCGTTGTCCTCGGTGGGTCTGCCGGTGGCCTTGAGGCGTTCCGGGCGTTTTTCCGGGCGTGCCGCGACGACGCAGGCTGCGCTTTTATAGTCTTGCAACATCTTCCACCGGAAGAAAAAAGCGAGTTAGCGGGGATCCTTCGCCGCGAAACCAGCCTGACGGTCGAGGACATCGCCGACGGAACGCCGATTGCGCCGGATCACGTTTATGTCTTGCCGCCGGGGCAGTCACTGACGTTGGCCGGCACCGAATTCCGCCTCGAGAAACGTGAAGGCAAGCATAGTGGCCTGCTCGTTAACGATGTCATGCGCTCAATTGCCGATCAGGCTGGAGCCCAGGCTATCGGCGTTGTGGCTTCCGGTACCGGGGCGGACGGCACCGATGGTATTCGGGCCATTCGTGAAAAAGGCGGCATGACACTGGCGCAGGACCCCGAAGAGGCCCGTTTTGATGGTATGCCAGCGGCAGCCATTCATTCGGGATTGATCGACTATATCGGTCCTATGGAGGCCATGCCGGAGCAGATCCAAACTTACCTGCAGAACCTGATTCAGGATGTGGAAACACTCAAGCCTGATAGTTCATCTCCAAACCAGACCCTCACTGACATTATCGCGGTGATAGCGCGAGCCCATCCGAATGATTTCCGACGCTATAAAACAAAAACCCTACTGCGTCGCATCTATCGCCGAATGGCCCTGAAACACACTGAGCACATGAAAGACTACCTGGCCCTGCTCAAGGAATCGCCTCAGGAAGTCAAACAGCTGTACCGCGACCTGTTAATCAGTGTCACTGATTTTTTCCGCGATCCCACTGCGTTCAAGTTGCTGGATGAAAAAGTGCTGACTCCATTACTTGAACGGGAGGACACTGACCAGCCCCTACGGGTCTGGGTGCCGGGCTGCGCAACGGGTGAAGAGGCTTACACCATTGCCATTTTGCTGCATGAACGCATGCGCATCCTGGGCAAACAGCGAGAACTGCAGATTTTTGCCAGCGATATTGACGAACCAGCCCTTGGAATCGCCAGAGAAGGGCTCTATCCGGAGAGCATCAAAGAACATCTGTCACCCGGATTGCTAAACCGCTACTTCACCCCGGAAGGCAATTACTACCGGATTCGCGAGAGCGTACGGGAACAGATTGTCTTTGCCGCACATACCCTGATCACCAGTGCCCCATTTTCCCGGCTGGACATCATCTCCTGCCGCAACCTCCTCATTTATCTGAAGCTGGATGTGCAGTCGGAAATCATGAACCTGTTCCATTTTGCGTTAAATCAAGGCGGTTATCTATTTCTCGGTTCTTCGGAAACCATCGGGCGCCGGGACCAGCTTTTTTCCCCAGTTGACCGTCCTCACCGCATTTATAAACGCGAAAATACGCATCAAATGGTTTCCCCCAAACTGCCGTTTACGACCGGCAGTGCCACCGCCCCTAGCATCGAACAACCAACAACCCTGAGCAGGGAGTCACCACCACGGTTGGGAGAGCGGGTACACTACTATCTGGCCAATCATTATTCCCCTCCGGCGGTACTGGCCTCCAAAGAAGGTAATGTGCTGCATTTTGTCGGCGATACCGGCGTCTATCTGAGCCACCCCTCCGGTCAGCCCAACCATCAATTGTTTGATATCGCCCGCAGAAGTATCCGGAGCAAGCTCAGAAGCATCTTTCGCGAGGCGGTGGACACCGGCAAAGTTGTTCACTCCACGCTGATCCAGCCTTCACGCAACGGGCTCGATAAAGCCGCTTTTCTGGTGGTAACACCCTTGGCATTCAACCAGCAGACGCTCTATCTGATTACGTTTGAACAGCCCGTCATGGCCGAACGCCCCAAAGAGGAACCGAACAAGGCGTTCAGGGAAGCGCACACTGAGCAGGACACCGACGTCATCCAGCAGCTCGAAGATGAGCTTGCTTCCTCTCGTGCCGAGTTAGTCAGTTCCATTGAGGATCTGGAAACCTCGAATCAGGATCTCAAAACGGCCCACGAAGAAGCAGTTTCCATGAACGAGGAACTGCAAAGCACCAACGAAGAACTGGAGACGTCAAAAGAAGAGCTGCAATCACTAAACGAGGAAATGACCACCGTCAACAGCGAGCTGAAGTCCAAGGTGGGGCAGCTCAACGAGGCCTACAGTGATCTGGACAACCTGCTAAAAAGCCTCAGTGCGGCGACGCTGTTTGTTGACGTTGAAGGTGTTATCCGGCTCTTTACGCCCAATTGTCGAGATCTGCTGCATGTGGTGCAAACGGATATTGGCCGGTCTCTGGAAGAAATCAAATTCAAGGTCGCGGATGAGAGGCTTCTCGATGATGTACGCTACACCCTGAACACTCTGCAGACCCGGGAAGAGGAAGTCAGCGATAAGGATTCCCGTTGGTTCCTCCGACTGACAACCCCCTATCGTACAACGGATAACCGGGTCGAGGGTGTGGTGATTACCTATACCGACATCACCCGGCTGCGCGAGGCACAGGAAGAACTCCGTGAATTTTCCCTGACACTAGAGAGGCGCGTGGATAGGGCCGTTCAGGAACGCGAAACACTACTCAAGGCCAAGGAGGACGCGTCGCGCCAGCGGGATGCGTTTATGGAGTTATCCCCGATGCCGCTGTTCGTGCTCAGTGACAATTTTACTTTCGTGTTGGTGAATGCGGTCTGGGAACATGATTTTGGATGGCCGGTGGCGCATTTCTATGACAAAAAGCTGCCGGACTACCTGCATCCCAAAGACTGGGATCGGTTACGGGCGAGCATGCAGAAACTCAAGGCAGACAAGAAGGTAGAGAGTCTCAAGGCGCGGGTGAAGGCCCAGGACCAAACGTATTATTGGCTGGAATGGGACATCAAACGGGGCCAGGATGGCTTTTACTATGGCAGTGGCCACAATGTCACCACCCAGGTTCACTCTGCTGAAGCCCTGGCCTCGGCGCAGGAGGGTCTGAAACAACAGATTGAGGAACGCTCAAAGGCGGATGAGGCCTCTGAAGATCTGACCTTTGTCACCCTCAAGTGCATTGGGGAAGCCGTGCTGACTACCAACACGCAGGGAATTGTGACCACGATTAATCCGGTCGCCGAACAACTGTTAGGTTACCCTGTTGACGACGCCATCGGTAAGAACATCGAAGAAGTGCTGGTATTACGGGATGAGGTCACTGGCGATAAGCTATCCAACCCGGTCAAACAAGTCATTCGCCGCAAGAAGAATGTCGCGGTAAAGCAGGAGGCTCTTGTGGTCAGGGCGGATGGCACTGACGTCCAGGTGGAAGCCAGCATTTCGCCGGTGGTCGATGCCAAAGGGAAATTGCTCGGCACGGTCGGGGTTCTTTTTGACGTCAGTTACTCGCGCAAACTCAACCATGATATTCATCACCGGGCCACGCACGACGACCTGACTGGCCTGGTTAATCGGGGCGAGTTCGAGAAACGTCTGGAAGCGGCGGTCAAAGGCGCGCAGACCGGCCAAAAGAATCATTGCTTACTCTATCTGGATCTTGATCGATTCAAGATTATCAACGATACCTGTGGGCACATGGCCGGGGATGAACTTCTGCGCCAGCTTTCCCACGGCTTACAGTCCCATGTGCGCCAGCGCGACACACTGGCACGGCTGGGCGGCGACGAGTTCGGATTGATCCTGGAGAACTGCCTACCAAAGGAAGCCGAGCGTATTGCCGAGGACTTTTTGACGTTTATCCGTAACTTCCGGTTTGTCAGGGAAAACAAGAGCTTTCAATTGGGAGTCAGCATAGGTATTACCAATATCGACGACTGTGCGCAAAGCCCCAGCAAGCTGCTGAACCAGGCGGACAACGCCTGCTACATTGCCAAGGCCACCGGGCGCAACCGGATACACTTTTTCGACCCGGAACGCCCGGACGAACAAACCCAGAAAACAGCGATGTTCTGGGCCAACCGCGTCACGCAGGCGTTGGAAGATGACAGCCTGGAATTGGTTGCCCAGCCTATTGTTTGCCTGAACACGAACAAAGCCACGGGGACTCACTTTGAATTGCTGGCCCGACTGAGTGAGCGCGACGGTGAAATCATCACGCCGGGTTACTTTCTTCCCGCAGCCGAGCGCTACAACCTAATGCCAAGCCTGGACCAGCATGTGGTCAAAAAGGCCTTTGCCTGGCTGGCGGCCAATCCTGCAATGGTAAAGGATCTGAGCATCTGCTCCATCAATCTGTCTGCGGCGAGTCTTGCGGATGATCGCTTCCCCAAGTTGTTGTCGCAATTGCAGGCTGAGTACGATCTGCCGCCGGAGAAAATCTGCTTCGAAATCACCGAAACAATGGCCATTACCAATCTTGCCAAAACGATCGCACTTGCGGAAGAATTCAAACGCCAGGGGTTCATGTTCGCACTGGATGATTTCGGCAGTGGTTTCGCGTCCTATCACTACCTAAAGCGCCTACCGGTAGATTATCTGAAAATTGATGGCGAATTCGTTCGCGGTATCGTGAATGATCCGATTGATGAGGCCATGGTGCGCTCAATGAATGATGTAGGCCACGCTATGGGCAAGAAAACCATCGCTGAGCATGTGGAATCGAAGGAGATTATGGAGAAGCTGCAGGACATGGGTGTGGATTATGCGCAGGGTTACCTGACCGGAAAACCGGGCTCGCTGCTAAATTTTGATGGCGAGCAACCGAAGGGAATGCTGAACTCAAGCCCCATATGTTATACGGCTATTCAACCATCCCTTACCTGCTGTGCCACACCACTAAAGCCGTGCTCTATCGTCGGAGGAGTGGGTAAGGATTAAGGCACAAGGCAGGTCATGGCGAAATACTATCAACGACACCGCCATCGACGCGCAAAGCAGCCCCCGTGGTAGCTGAAGCTTCCACCGAGCAGGCATAGAGGATCATGTGGGCAACCTCTTCCACGCTGGCGGGTCTTTGCAGGATAGAAGAGGGCCGGCTGGCCTTCACGAAGTCAATGCCGGCCTGTTCCAGCGTCTTGCCGTTTTTCTCTGCATCATCCCGCAGCAAGTCCGAAACACCCTCAGAAAGGGTTGGGCCGGGCAGTACAGAGTTCACCGTTACCCCTGTGCCTGCCATCATCTTGGCCAGCCCACGAGCGATGGAAAGCACTGCGGTTTTTGTGAAGCCGTAGTGAATCATCTCGGTGGGAATGTTCAGGCCAGACTCCGATGACAGGAACACAACACGGCCCCAGTTCTGCTCCCGCATAGCTGGCAGGTATGCTCTTGCAAGTCGGACGCCGGACATTACATTGACATCAAAAAACCGGGCCCATTCACTGTCGGGTATTTCGAAAAAATCCTGCGGGCCAAAAATCCCCACGTTGTTAACGAGAATGTCGCATTTCGGGTGCGCCGCCAGAAGGGCATGGCAGCCTTCTGCGGTGCCAAGATCCGCTGCCACTCCGGTCACATTGGCGTCCGGCACATCCTCTTCCTCAGCAATACGAGCAGTGGCCGCATCTACTGCTTCCTGTTTACGGCCATTGATCACTACCTCAGCGCCAGCTTTTGCCAGCCCCCTCGCAGTCGCAAAACCGATGCCCTTGGTGGACCCGGTGACAATGGCTCGTTTTCCCTTTAGCTGAATATGCATATGATTATCTCCCGTTCGGGTGCGTTTCGATCCTTCTCATCAACTTCTGAACAAGTCGAGAGGCAATTCAGACGTTTCACGTCATTCCAAGGCATGGGCCAGCTTTGAAGGCTTCACCGCATGGCGGTGCATACTGGCCCAGGGGTCTTCCTTGTTGGCGAGTCGTCGCTGGATATTGCCGAGAGTATAGCGCTGTGGATGAAGTTTCCCGTCGTCCAACTCTGACCAGTCGAGCGGGGTGGCTACCGGCGCGCCGGGTTTTGCGCGAACCGAATAGGGAGCCACCGCCGTCTGCCCAAAAGCGTTGCGCACAACGTCCAGATACAGGCGCCCGTGTCGCTGGTTGATCCGTTGTTCCGTGGTCAGCTTTTCCGGATATTGATCAGCAAGGCGAGTCGCCAGTTTCTGCGCTAATTGACGGACGTCATCAAATGAAGCGTCAGGGCGTAACGGGGCAACCACATGCAGGCCTTCAGACCCGGTTGTCATCACATAGGGCGTTGCTCCCAGGTCCCGCATGCCTTCGGCAACCCACCTTGCGCCCTCTCGAACCAGTTCGAAATCACCTTCAGGCGGGTCCAGATCAAATACCATCAAATTCGGGCACTCTGAGGCAGCCTGCTGACTGAGCCAGCGGTGAAGTGTTATCGCTCCCTGGTTTGCCAGATAGACCAGCGATGCCCGGTCATTGGCGATGAGATGTTCGACGTGGCCCGTTTTACCGCCATGGTCGATATCCAACCCCTGTAGCCAATCCGGAAAGTGATCTGCCCGGTTCTGCTGAAAGAAACCGTTCTTACCAATGCCATCGGGAAAACGATGCAGGGTTAACGGACGCTCCTTGAGATGGGGCAACATGACATCCGCTATGTCGTCGTAGTAGGAGATCAGGTCTTCCTTTGTTAACCCGTCGTCCGGGAACAGGGTCTTGTCCAAATGGCTCAGGTCAACGGTGTGTTTGCCGAAGGTTTGGCGAGTCATGAGCGTGCTCCTGGTGCTTCCTTGATAACGTCTTCGGGGGATTTATCCTGGCGCAGCCCGAGAAAGCTTGGGTGGCGTAAACGGTTATCGGCTGTCCATTCCGTGAATGCAATTTCACCGACCAGCTCTGGTTTGACCCAGTGGACTCCTTTGCTGTCAGCCGCCTCGCTATCCGCAAGCGGAGAGGAGTCGGTCTCGCGTTTAGTTAAGTCAGCGCGCAGCGATGAGAGGGTCTTCTCATCGAACCCCGTGCCCACACGCCCGGCATAACGGAGCTTGCCGCTCTCGTAAAAAGCCAGCAGCAGGGCCCCAAAGCCCGCCCGCTCTCCTTCGGGATCGGTGTAGCCGACGATCACCATTTCCTGCTGGTTGACGCATTTAAACTTGAGCCACTTGCGCGAACGCCCCGTTTTGTATGCTGCGTTGGCGTCCTTCGCTATCAGTCCTTCCCACCCCTTGCGACAGGCCTCTTCCAGAAAACGCTCGCCATTTTCATCGCGGTGAGGAGTGAATCGTAAGGGGCCGTCGAATTTCACGGTATCGTGCAACAGCTTTTTTCGCTGTCGAAGGGGTAGCTTGCTCACGTCGTGGCCATCAAGATAAAGCAGATCGAAAATATAGTAATAGACCTTGATATCAGAGGCCCGAGCCTCTTTTTCGTCTTTAATCTGGAGACGCTCCTGTAAGCGGGAAAAGCTGGTTAGGTTGCCTTCAAACGCAACGACTTCACCGTCTATAGCAAATGAATATTCCTGCGCAGCCAACGCATCGCATATTTCTGGGTAGGTAGCATCAAGGCTTTTTTCGTTGCGGGTATACAGATGCACTGTTTCGCCGTCGTTGAACGCAATGCAACGCTCGCCGTCCAGCTTGCGCTCAAACACCCAGTTCGCGTTAGAGAAATGATTATCTGTGAGCGTTGCCAACATCGGCTTTACCCGGTTGGGCATGGCCGCTTTTACAAGTTGGTCTTGCTCGGTTTCGGTCAGGGTGGAGCGCCAGTCATCCATTGTCGCTCTCCTCTTTCGCAATGGCGTTCAGCGTTCGTCCTGACTTAACGGACCTGTTCTCGGTGGCGACCGGATTGCGGCGGGCATCACCGTGCTCATCATCCATTTTAATCAGCAACCACTGGGGCTTTTTGCCTTCCCGGAAGCGTTTAAGGGCGAAGCCGCCCTTTAGTTTGTCCCCTTCCAGCCAGACTTCAATCAGTCCGTTGTGGAGGGCATCTGCCATCGAGGTGGTCTTTTTGCCTTCCTCCCGCAGATTGCGGTAAGTGCCACGGTCCCAGATCATGACGGTGCCTGCGCCATAATGGCCTTCCGGTATCACGCCCTCGAAACCGGCATAATCGAGCGGGTGGTCTTCCACTTCGATGGCAAGCTGCTTGCTGGAGGGGTCGAGCGATGGTCCCTTGGGAACAGCCCAGGATTTCAGGGCCCCACCAATTGCCAGGCGGAAATCAAAGTGGAGCTGGCTGGCATCATGCTTCTGAATCACGAACTGGTTATTCTTTTGGGACTGCTGGTTGCCGCGGTCATGGGGCTCACCGCTTTGCTGTATCTTGCGTTTGCGACTGTATTCGCTTTGGCCGTTACTCATGGGATTCTCCTTTTACCGATGAGTGGCGCTGGAGCCCCATTGCGCCCGCTCCAGCGATTCCATCAACTGCTGCGCATCGTGGGGTGCGCAGGCCTTTTCATCGTTGTCCAGATAACAGAACACATCACGCCCCTCTTGCCGCCAACGATCCATTTTCTTTGCGTAACCGGCCAGGGTACGACCATCATAGGAGCCCGTGTAGGCAGTCTGATTGGGGCCATGAAGGCGCAGGTATACAAAGTCCGCTGTCACGCGCTCCGGCGACTGATATTGCTGGTAATCGTAAAAACAGAGGGCGCAGTTGTGGGCCTCCAGAAGCTGGTAGACGTCTTCACACAACCAGCTTTGGTCGCGAAATTCGAAGGTATAGCGGTGTTTTTTGGGGAGAGCGGAGAGGAAATTCTGCAAACGCTCCGGGTTGACACGCCAACTCCCAGGCAGTTGAAAAAGGATAGGCCCCAGTTGATTTCCTAGCCGCTCCAGGGAGCGCATCAGGTTATCAATGCCCTCTTCCGGCTCCTTGAGTTTTTTCATGTGGGTGATATAGCGGCTGGCCTTGCACGAAAACGTGAAATCGGCAGGCACCGATTTTTCCCAGGTTTCGAGGGTGCTTGCGCCGGGCAGATTGTAAAAGCTGCTATTAACCTCGACCGAGCAAAAATGCCGCGCGTACTCCGTGAGCAGATCCGCTTTCCTGGTATCGAGCGGATAAAAATCGCCCAACCAGCTATCAAAGTTCCAGCCAGAAGTACCTATATAAACCTTTCCCTTGTTCATAGGACCTCCCTCTATGCCATGGGTGCAAAAATACACTTCTGGATAAAAATGATAATAAAATCAGATTTATGAGCGCACCAACCCCTCTTTTTCGCGCTTTTCCAGAGCAAGGGTCAACACAGCGTCGCTGGCCTGGTCGCCGTCAGTGGCCCCTATGCCTGGCTGGCATTTCTGGGGCCACATTCCGGGCAGAGTAGATTCGCCGAGTCAGCACCCTCCTCTCTGATTTCCCTATTTTTGGCGCTTCCACAAACCGCCTTGTTAACGAAACAATACTCAATTTTAGTATGCACTTTTCCCAAGAACGTTTAATTATCCTAGGTTAAAGGTACGGACAAAGGACCTTTGGTAGAGTACTGAGTAAATCATTCAGGTCAGCTAAAACAGACATCTTATTTATTGTTAATGTCTATTGACGCTGCTGCTGATAGGCCCCATTTTTAAGTTTAAAGCGGCTCACCCTTGGCTTCTGGAAGTTTCCGCCATCGCAATTTACCGGGCGATGAGCGTTATAGCCACCGCAAAGCAGTAATATAACCGACTGAAATGTTAGGGATTACACGGTTTTGCGTTCAAGAGGCAAGCCTCCATGAGCTCATTTGGCGAAAACAAACAGGCACGCCTGGTTAGCGTAATAACCAGAAGGCTGCAAACGGTCGGCACCCTGGAGGACGCCGAACTTAGATTGCTGGGGCGACTCCACCTCTATCGCCACCAGTATGAAAAAAACAGCAGCATCAGCCTGCAAGGGAAATCGGAAAAGCCAGTTGCTTTACTGGAGCGGGGTATTGTGTACAGTTACCGCTGTACACCGGAGGGTGCGCGGTACGTCTTTGACGTGCATTTCCCCGGCGAATTCATCGGGCTTGCGAATCTGGACGCGCCAGACCGTAATCATGGTATTCGCACTCTAACCAGCAGCGCTGCTATTTTTATGGATCAGCACGAGGCTAAACTACTGCTCGATTATTCGTCGCGTATCACCCGCTCTCTGCTCTACCTGCTCTCCCACCAGCAACGCATGCTGACCGAGCGCATGCTCAGTATAGCCCGCTTTTCCGCTCCTCAGCGCATTGCGCGATTGCTATTGGAGATGAGGCAACGTTGCATTCATGCCGCTCAGTTCTCTTCTTCAACCGCTATGGTTCAAGAGCCGGGTATCACTGCCCCGCTCAACTCGCCGAATCGTATCTGTCTACCGCAAACCGTCATTGCCGACATGCTGGGGCTGAGTGTCGTACATGTGAACCGAACCCTCAAAAACCTTCGTCAACACGGTTTGGTCACTATCTGCAGCCGCGGCATCGACATTGTAAAACTCTCGGAACTGGAAGAAGTCGCGCATTGCTCAGAAGAGGCGATGCTTTTTCTGGAATGAGAGACTCTAGGTTGAAGCTCGTTTTCCGCAGGACCAGAGTCCGTTGCAACGAGAGTCCTTTGCTCGCAAAATAACACCAGCCGATGTTGGAAACCTACGATCCTTGTTCTCACTGTTCATGGCGCTGGTCCCTGAAACGCATTACGGGCGCCGCCGTCACGCCATGTACGCAGATGGAAAGTACGATCGTGAAAGCACAGGTCGCCCAGAGCAAATTGGCTTCCCTAAAGGGTTGTTCTTGCAGTGCATAAGCGAGATAAAAAATACAACTGATACCGCGGATACCGAAGAAACTGGCAATACCACGCTCCCATAGCGACATTCGCTGCACCCCCAACAGTGCGACAAACCCTGTAAGCGGACGCATAACGAACACCAATAGTACCCCGAACAATGCGGCTTTCCATGTCAGCGGTGCAAGTAACCCACCAGCAATAGCAGCCCCCAGGGCTACCAGTATTACCGTCATCAGTAACTGCTCCGACTGCTCTGCAAAGATGTGCAAAGACTTGTGGGTCTGGTGTGTTTTTTCCCGGTGCTTGATGGTCATGGCACCGATAAACACCGCGAGGAAGCCATACCCTCCGACAGACTCCGTAACTCCATAAAGCAGCAGCGTGCCCGCAAGTGCTCCGACGCCCGCTTTCATCCTGTCCTGTTCCGTACTCACGGGCAGCGCCAACAGAATACGCGCAAGCAACCAGCCGAGTGCCAGCCCAAAGCCGATTCCCATTGCAAATTTGTAAACCACATCAATGAGCAACCAGTGGGCTAACCAGTTTGACGGCGCAGCCCCCTCCGTCAACATGAGCAGCGCCAGGTAGGTGAAGGGAAACGCCAGCGAATCGTTCAACCCCGCCTCTGAAGTAAGAGTGAAGCGCAGCTCGTCCTCTTTTTCCTTGGGGTCTGTGTCCTCTTCGGCCGAATCTTCTGGCTCGCCAACCTGCACATCAGAAGCCAGCACCGGGTCAGTTGGGGCGAGCACGGCGCCCAGAAGCACGGCTGCAGGTGGTGTCAGACTGAGCATCCACCACCCCGTGGTTGCGACGCCCGCAATCATCAACGGCATACAAATAAACAGAAGTCGCCACGTTGAATTCCAGGTGCGCCAGTTAGGCAAACGGTCAATTTTCAGACCGACACCCATCAACGAAATGATGACACCAAGCTCAGTCAAATGGAGTGTAGCGGCGCTGTATTTCAGCGGATCAGGGGCCTTAAGCCCTATAGGGAGAGCAAAGGTGATATACCCCAGTGCAAGTGCCATCATGGGGAAGGAGAACGGGTACTCCCTGAACCGGTGGAGCAGTGATGCAAGCGCCAGCACTCCTAGGCCAATGATTACAAGAGTCAGGTCGTAATCCGCAAATAGTTTTAATGTGTTCGTTAATTCCATTCTCACCCTCGCCCTGAGCACGAATCACTGGCGAAAATCAGGCTCTTCTACCACACGAGGTGGGCGGGCCAGCCGGCCATGCAGAGGGCTGGCGCTACTGGCCGCTTTTACGAAGAATCTCACACAAAATCAGCTATAAGCTGGTACGAACGTACTTGATTAGCCTAACGTGCTTGGGCAGCTTAAAATGGCAGGGCTAGGAGTCCATCAACATAAGTTGTACTAAAGCACCTGGGCCCTGCCTGGAGGAAAATGCTATGCCGGCATGTCATTGGCAATACCGTCACGAGACCAGACGCGGTGCTGGCCGAGCGCCTCGGTAAACCGGTCGAAGACATCCCCGATATTTTCACCGGTCAATATGCCTTCGTCTCCGGGTATTCCGGCCGCGCTCAGCAACTTCTTTGCCTGTCCGAGTACCGCGATCACCTTGAGATGCTTGTAGGCTTCCTGGAGGTAATAACGACCCAGACCTGACTGCGCGAGTTCGGCTACGCTCTCTTTGCCATCCGGAACAATGACGGCATCCACCGCCACTGACGGCAGGCCGTTTAGCATGGCATCGCTTTTGACCGAATCGCCATTAGCAGCTGAAACGGGTGCCATTGACGGCGCAATGACCATCGCAACCGCTCCCTCGGCTGCCAGTTTCTCCTTGACCTCTTTAACCTGGCCCGCATCAACACCATCAGCAGCGAGTATCGCAATTTTGCGATGCTTGATATTGCCCGGTAGCCGCGCCATCAAGCTCAGTGCGGGAGATTTGTCCAGCGAACCTTTACCCAACTCATCCTGGTGGGCTACCGGCCTGGATGGTGCTTCGATACCGTGAATTTCCCCGACGCCTTGCGCCAGCTCGACGGAAATATTAGGGAGAATCTGCGTGATCACCCGCTCGCGGATATAGGCCCGCTCTACTTTGGAGAGCTCGAACGCGTAAGCCCGGATGATATGGGCCTGCTCAACCGGTGTCTGGCTGTTCCAGAACAATTGAGCCTGTGAATAATGATCGCCAAACGACTTGCTTCGAGCACGCACTTTGTTCGCGTCGACTCTTTCATGATGGCTTTCGAAGCCACCGTTTTCCGGCGCGGGAGGCGTCTCGCTAGGCCAGCCACCATCAATTGAATTGGGCTCGTAAGAGGCCTGTCCGGTGTTGATAGTCTGGCGGTGCATGCTGTCCCGCTGGTTATTGTGGAAGGGGCAGACCGGCCGATTGATCGGAATTTCGGGAAAGTTCGGCCCTCCAAGGCGCAGCATCTGTGTGTCCAGATAGGAAAACAGTCGGCCCTGTAGAAGCGGGTCGTTGGAAAAGTCGATGCCGGGAACCACATGGCCGGGGTTAAACGCCACTTGCTCGGTTTCGGCAAAGTAATTGTCGGGGTTTCGGTTTAGTACTAGCTTGCCAATAGGCGTGACCGGCACTAACTCCTCGGGAATGAGTTTGGTTGCGTCGAGAATATCAAAATCAAATTTGTGCTCGTCTTCCTCTTCAACAATCTGGATGCCCAGTTCCCACTCCAGAAAGTCGCCATTGTTAATGTCTTCCCACATTTCGCGGCGATTAAAATCCGGGTCTCGGCCCCAGAGTTTTTGGGCCTCATCCCATATCAGGGAAAATGTACCGGCAACAGGCTTCCAGTGAAATTTGACGAAACGCGACTTTTCCTGCTTGTCGATCAGGCGAAAGGTATGTACGCCGAACCCCTCCATGGAACGATAATGACGCGGGAATGCCCGGTCAGACATCGTCCACAGCACCATGTGCGCGGACTCCGGCATCAGCGAGACAAAGTCCCAGAAAGTGTCATGGGCAGACTGGCCCTGGGGAATCTCATTATGGGGTTCCGGTTTGACGGCATGAACGAAGTCTGGAAATTTGGTGGCGTCCTGAATAAAAAATACAGGCATGTCATTACCCACCAGGTCCCAGTTGCCTTCATCAGTATAGAACTTCACAGCGAAGCCCCGAACATCCCGGACGGTATCGTTCGATCCACGCCCACCTTGAACTGTGGAAAAACGCGTGAAAACGGGGGTCTTTTTAGCTGGATCCTGGAACAGCCCGGCTTTGGAATATTTCGACGCATTCTCATAGGGCTGAAAGAAGCCATGAGCGGCGGCGCCCCGTGCGTGCACAATGCGTTCGGGGATACGCTCGTTGTCAAAGTGGTTCATTTTTTCCCTGAAAATGAAGTCTTCCAACAACGTCGGACCACGCTCGCCGGCTTTCAATGAATTATGGTTATCAGCAATGCGAACGCCCTGATTAGTGCGCAAATCCCGACCTTCGGCATTGGAACGCACTTCCTCAAGCTGCTCGTTCTTGCTCTCTTCGTTGGTAGCCACACTCGTGTCTGCGGGCCCGGAATTGCTATCTGTGTGAGGGTTTTTAGACATGTCAGCACTCCTAAAAGGATGTGCCGGTAACTGCGGAATACCGACCCTAGTATGAATTCTCGCTGTTTTCTAACAGAGACCGTCGTTGAGATTTATAGCACCTCACCGTACTTGCCAAACATAACCTATGTTATCCCGCGCCATCGTTCAGGGGAGTATGTTCTCAGTTAGCTGCTTGGGTTCTTCAGGAAGAGACGAACACCTCAGTTCGCTTCAACCACTTTGAACAAATCACCAGAAGCGGCAAAAAGTCAGCAATCCGTCCGTTTAACATGGAGGTCACCTGATGCAAGAGAACCAACTTTGCACCATCACCTGTGACGGCAAGGAACTGGTCGGACCAGCCGGTACATCCTTGATCGACTTCCTCGCTCGCCATGAAATCGACCTCCCCCACATCTGCTATGACAGAACGCTTGGCGCACTTCAGACCTGCGACACCTGTTGGGTTCAAGTCGACGGCGAGTTGCGTCGGGGCTGCACCATTCAGGCTGAAGATGGCCTGAACATTGAGTTGGATACCAGGGAAGCCAATCAGGCCCGACACGAAGGCGCAGACCGCATTGTTGCCCGGCACGAGCTTTATTGCTCGGTGTGTGAAAACAACAATGGCGACTGCCAGGTCCACAATGTCATTGATGCCATGGACGTGACCTACCAGCGTTATCCGTATCGGACAAAACCCTACGAAACGGACGACAGCCACCCTTTCTATCGCTATGACCCGGACCAGTGCATTGTTTGTGGGCGTTGCGTTGAAGCCTGTCAGAACGTGCAAGTCACCGAGACCCTGACCATCGACTGGGATCGCGAAGACCCGCGGGTCATGTGGGACGGTGGTGAATCCGCCAACGACTCCAGCTGCGTCTCCTGTGGCCACTGCGTGACAGTCTGCCCTTGCAATGCACTCATGGAAAAATCGATGCTCGGTGAGGCTGGCCCACTAACGTCTCTCCCTACCTCAATCAAGCGACCCGCCATCGACTTCGTGAAAAAGATCGAACCAACACTGGGCTTTCAGCCCATCTTCGGGATGTCCAACATGGACGAGGCCTGGCGCGCCGCCGAGATCAAGAAGACCAAGACCGTCTGCACCTACTGTGGTGTGGGCTGCGCTTTTGATATGTGGACTCGGGGGCGGAAGATTCTCAAGGTTCAGCCGGTGGAAGAAGCCCCAGTAAACGGTATTTCCACCTGCATCAAAGGCAAGTTTGGCTGGGATTTCGTTAACTCGGATGATCGTCTGACGACACCGTTGATCCGCGAACAAGGCCGTTTCCGCGAAGCCAGTTGGGACGAGGCCTATCGCTTGGTCGCCAAACGCTTTAACGAAATTCGCGACGGGCACGGCCCCGACGCACTGTCATTCGTGGCCTCAAGCAAATGTACGAACGAAGAATCCTACCTGATGCAGAAACTCGCCCGGGCGGTAATCGGCACTAACAATATCGATAACTGCTCGCGTTACTGCCAATCGCCAGCCACCAAGGGGCTGTGGCGGACCATGGGGTATGGCGGTGACGGCGGATCCATATCAGATCTGGAACAGGCCGACCTGATCTTTTTCATCGGATCCAACACGGCGGAAAGTCATCCGGTGCTCGCCACCCGCCTCAAGCAGGCACAGAAACACCGCGGACAGAAGCACTTGGTATTCGACCTGCGTAGACACGAAATGGCGGAACGGGCGGACGAATTTATCCGCCCCAAGCCTGGTACCGATCTGGTCTGGCTCTGCGCTTTGAGCAAATACATTCTGGACAACGACCTCGAAGACAAAGCATTCCTCAGCAAACGCGTTAACCATCTGGACGAATACCGTGAAAGCCTGACGCCTTTCACCCTGGAATACGCTGAATCGGTTACCGGCATCAAGGTGTCCCGCCTGGAATCCCTCGCCAGAATGATCGCCGACGCCGACAAGGTCTGCGGCGTTTGGGCCATGGGCGTGACACAGCATATTGCCGGCTCGGACACATCAACCGCCATTGCCAACCTGCTGCTGGTAACTGGCAACGCCGGGCGGGCCGGCACGGGCGCCTACCCTATGCGTGGCCACAACAACGTACAGGGCTGCAGCGACTTCGGCTCCATGCCCAGCCGGTTGCCAGGCTATGAGTTTGTCACCGACGACGACGCGCGGAAACGCTACGAGGAAGGCTGGGACGCCAAACTGTCGACCAACAACGGATTCAATAACCATACGATGGTTAAAGCGATTCACGACAAAAAAATCCGGTCCATGTACATCATGGGCGAGGAGATGGCCGTTGTGGACTCGGACGCGCACTACGTCCAGGAGGCCTTCGACAAGCTCGATTTCATGGTGGTGCAGGATATTTTCTTTACCCGCACCTGTGAGCACGCGGACGTGGTCTTCCCGGCGGCCCCCAGCGTCGAGAAAGACGGCACTTTCGTCAATACAGAGCGCCGTATACAGCGACTTTACCAAGTATTGGAACCCAAAGGTGACAGCAAACCCGACTGGTTGATCCAGACCGAACTGGCACGTCATCTCGGGGCCAACTGGGACTACCAGAGCCCGAAAGACATCATGGCGGAAGCCGCTTCCCTGTCGCCTATGTTCGCCGGAGTCAGCTACGAGCGCCTGGAGGGCTATCAATCCCAGCAATGGCCCATCGCTGCCGATGGTACAGACACGCCTCACCTTTACCTGAATGGTTTCGCATTCCCGGATGGCAAGGCACGCCTGCATCCGCTTGAGTTCACTCAGCCAACCCAGCAAACGGATGAAAAATACGATCTTCACGTCAACAATGGCCGCCTGCTGGAAACCTTCCACGAAGGCAACCTGACCCATCAATCCGCCGGCATCCGCAGCCAGGTACCCACCAAGTTTGTCGAGGTGTCACCGGAGCTGGCCGAGGAACGGCATATTGAAAGTGGGCGCTGGGTGCAATTGACCTCGCGGCACGGATCGATCCGCTTGCAGGCGCTTGTCACCGACCGGGTAGTCGGCAACGAGCTGTTTGTAACAGAGAACGCTACTCGTAACGACCACGCCATCAACATTCTGACGTCCTACGACGCCGATAAGGACAGCGATACGCCCACTTTCAAAGAGATCGCAGTCTATATGGAGCGTCTCGACGAGAAGGGAGATTCGCCCCTGCCAGCGAATAATTTCCGTTTTGGCAAACCGACTCCCCGCAGCGGTGTTGAGGCCGAATTGAAGTGGGACCGCGCCGATTACACGCCACCGCCTGCCCAGGCTCGCTACCCGGAGAAATTCTGATGGCCAAACGCATACTGTATGAAATCCCCGAACCCTCCGAACCCGATACTGCTCGGGAAGAACTGGAGCAGTTGGTAGAAAACCTCAGCAATGCAGGCGTTTTGCGCTTTGCCAATGACTTTCTTAAAGCCTCACCTGACGTGGCTGAAATCCTGCTCAAAGGCATCAATACGCAAGAGAGCCGCAACGCGGTACAAAACCTGTCCCTGCTACTCATGGCCCTGGGCCGGCTCCCCCCCGAGCGGGTGGCGGCGATTACCCGCGCTTTCACCGAAGGCCTTGACGAGATGGAAGAGGCTGCCAGCAGGGAATCGGATGAGCACGCGCCGGGGCTATTTGGCTTCTATCGATTACTACACGACAAGCAGCTGTGGGAGGGGCTCCGGCCCCTACTGGCTGGCCTGAAGGGCTTTTCCGAGCGAATTCACGAGCCCCCGGAAAAACCCGCAGCGAAGCGCGCAGCCGAGCGCCAATCAAAGTAAACATCCGGATGCGTTCAAAGCTGCATCACCTGCGCATACCGCTGAGCGATTTACGGATGAATTACACGCCAGTCGAACACTCATTGTTCTATATCTGAAATGCCAAGGAACCTCTGAAAAAAGTCCAATCACACGATCTATGCTCAATCCGCAAGAAGGAGATCGCCATGATGGCTACTGCCCACCGACATTATCGAAGTACCCTGCATCCGCTACATGCAATATTGCTTGCTGGCACCATTCCGCTGTTTCTTGGCGCCACGTTGAGTGATTATGCCTACTCGTCGACGTACCACTATCTTTGGACCATATTCGCGTCCTGGCTGATTGCCGGCGGTCTTGTCTTCGCCGGATCAGCGCTGCTTTGCGCGATTATCGGCCTGTTTCGTGCCGACCACCGTCGCGGGCTTTCCCTCATTTATTTTTTCCTGCTACTGGCCCTGGTGATCGTTGGCTTCTTTAATGCCCTGATCCATGCCAGGGATGCCTGGGGCATGATGCCCACCGGCTTTATTCTTTCGATTATTGTTACCGTACTGGCCTGCGCGGCGACCTGGGTCGGTTTCTCCAGTCTCAGTGCAGGAGGGAAAGAATGAAAATCTCCACCACCTTTTACGTCACCACCGTTTCGCTCATGCTAAGCGCGTGCGGGAATAGCGACTCAGATCCGGAACAACTGTACGGCCCTGATCCGACACTTCCAGAACCACAACGAGGGCTCCTGCCTGGCATGGCGGTTCCCGAGCCCGCTGAGTGGGGGAATCAGCTACCGACGGTGCCCGACAACTACACCATTACAGCCATCGCCACCAACCTCAAAGTGCCACGCCAAACCCTGGTGTTGCCCAACGGCGATATCCTGGTTGCCGAAGGGAGCGGCGGTAATGCGCCTCTATCGAAGCCGAAAGGCGTAATTGCCGGTTACCTGAAGGCTCAGGGGGGCACCTCAGTCAAGGGCGGAAACCGGCTGACCCTGCTGCGGGATAGTGACGGAGACGGTAGCTATGAGGAGCAAACTGTTTTCGCCAAGAATCTCAACGCCCCTTATGGACTTGCCCTGGTTGACAACGATCTCTACGTCGCCAATCAGGATGCGCTAGTTCGGTTTGATTATGAAGAAGGTCAGACCCAGGCCAGCGGGCCGCCTGAAGAAGTTACGAAGCTTCCCTCAGAAATTAACCACCACTGGACCAAGGCACTGACGGCCAGCGCCGATGGGCGTTTTCTATACGTTGGCATTGGCTCCAACAGCAACATAACCGAGCGAGGTATGGCGGCAGAGGTCAACCGGGCAGAAGTGTGGCAGATCGATGCGGAGACCGGGGCACACAAACCTTATGCCACCGGCCTTCGCAACCCCACCGCGCTGACGATTCAGCCGGGGACGGATCAGCTATGGACCGTGGTCAATGAGCGGGATGAGCTTGGGCCAAACCTGGTTCCCGATTACCTGACCGCTGTCCGTGAGGGTGGTTTTTACGGTTGGCCGTACAGTTACTGGGGACAGAATGTCGATCCGCGCGTCCGGCCACAGAATCCTGAAAAGGTGGAATCGGCTATTGCGCCCGATTACAGCCTGGGGGCGCATGTTGCTGCGCTCGGCCTCGATTTTTCAATACCGGAGATGGGGGATAAATTCGCGGAAGGCGTGTTTATCGGTGAGCATGGCAGTTGGAACCGCGCGAACCCGGTCGGCTACAAAGTGGTTTTTATACCCTTCAGCGATGGCCAGCCAGACGGCCAACCCATTGATTTTGTGACCGGTTTCCTCACCGGAGAAGGCAAAACCCGAGGACGCCCCGTTGGCGTGACCGTGGATCCCAGTGGCGCCCTCATTGTCGCTGACGACGTTTCCAATACCGTCTGGCGAGTAACTCCAACAGAAAACCAATGAGCCTGATTTCAGTGGCAAAGGGCAGCGACAGAGCGCATCTTTATTGATGAACTCTGTCGCCTTACCCGTTCTCGCATACCATAGCCTCGTTTGGAAAAACCATTGAGTATCGACCATTTTTCTCCTAACAGACACACACCTACTGACCGTGAGCTTTTAACCATTGCCTTATGCGGCGCTTGTAGCGCCAGGATGTTTTCCGACGAGTATCTATAGTGTCGGGTTCCAACAAGGGCGTTCCCGCATCGTTCGTCTTCAGGTTAAACCGTCTTACTGCGCCGAAAGGTTTGTCATCCGAGCCATAGATGCAAACTACGTGGAACTCAAGTGCCGAAATCTCAACATTCGGGTCCACGGGCACACCCTCCTTGAGCTCAATACCTGCCCGGCTAGCCGCGCGCTCGAGGATAATACGGAAAGACAACAACTCCAGGAATTTCCCCGACTCAAGAGGGCCCTGCCTCGTCCTTGAGGCTATTGAGCTTGAGCTGTCACCAATAGCCCCTTCTTCGCAATCAGTAACGGGCACCAGCACAGACTTTTTCGAGTTTTCCAGAAACACCAGAATAAAATATATGTAGATCGCTTCCCGACTCATATTGCAGATCAGGCAGGGTGAGTCCAGTCCTTCATCACTAACGCCCCTGTTAATCAGGAGACGAGGACGTGTTTGCCGACTGTATCCGTTGTAAAGCAACTGCGCATAGAAAATCCAAACCAGAAGAGTACCGATACTCGTCGCGGGGGTTATCCAGTTGCTGTTATTACTCAACCATTCAAGCATGTAGCTGCTTCCTTACAGGCGGGTGGATAATGGGTTTAATAGAGAACCTTTTCTTGCCTTCAGGGTAATTAACACAGGTTAAATTCAGTGCTGCGCGTCTTTGATCTAATGGACTTCTCGTTCGCTAACAGTCTGTTTGACCCCCACACCACAGGAGGCGGCAATGCAGCAAAGTGAAGCCAATAAAGACCCACGCTACTGCTATCCTCGACCAGATTTTGATCAACAGCCACAAACGGTACCTGGCCACGAGCGCGAGATGTCTCCGCAGCCAGATCACGGAGAAGACTCTTATGTCGGCCACACCAGATTAGAAGGAAAAGTGGCACTTGTAACAGGCGGAGATAGCGGAATAGGCCGGGCAGTCGCATTGGCCTATGCGCGCGAGGGTGCGGATGTAGCATTTACTTATTTGAATGAGGATGTTGACGCCCGCACCACCGAACAATTGATTCTCAATGCGGGTCAGAACGCTTTACCGCTAAAGCTGGACCAAAGCTCCAGGGAAGCCTGTGATAGCGTTGTGGAGACCTGTGTTGAACAGCTTGGCGGCCTGGATATTCTTGTAAACAATGCCGCGGTTCAAAAAAGCTACAATCGCCTGGAAGACATACCCGACGACGAGCTGAGATATACGTTCAACACCAATATCGAAGCGTTTTTCTACTTTTGCCGCGCTGCGTTGAGACACATCCCTCCCGGTGGAAGTATTATCAACACCACGTCCATCCAGGCCTTCGCGCCCAGTATTCATCTTGCTCCCTACGCAGCCACCAAGGCGGCAATTGCTAACTTTACGCTGTCGCTTGCAGCCGAAGGCATTAAAAGAGGTGTAAGGGTGAACGGTGTTGCTCCAGGCCCGGTCTGGACGCCTCTGATTCCGGCAACCATTCCCGAGGACAAAGTGCCCCAGTTCGGCGCTAATACCTTGCTCGGCCGCCCAGCCCAGCCCGCCGAACTTGCCCCGACCTATGTCTTCCTTGCGTCACCGGAGGCGAGCTATGTGGTTGGGGAAATTTACGGCGTAACAGGCGGAAGGCTGCAAGTATAAAGCACCTTACGCACCACAACCGAACGGCACGAAGGAGTGAAAGCGATGTCCGGGCCGGCGCTGCAAAACTCACACTCTCTCTTGCGTTGACTAACGTTCAGTCTAACCGATAACTCTGCCCTCAAGTTTAGACGCTTCAGAGGCTCCCTTCATTACCAGAAACTCATCCAGTAGCGACTCGAGATCTTCTGTGTGCCGTGGCTTGGGACGACATGCCGTCATCCCGGCCGCCAGACACTCCTGACGGTAATTCCACTCCCGCCTGCTGGTAATCGAAACAATCGGCGTCTGTTCCGGGAGCAATTGCTGAGCACGAATCTCGCGGGTTGCTTCTATCCCGTCCATAAAGGGCATTTCCCCATCCATGAGAATTATGTCCCAACGCCGGTCCGCAACCGCCAAAAGAGCCTCAAGTCCGTCGGAAACGCCGGTCGCGCGTGTACCGAGGCTCGAAAGTTTTTTGCACAACACCATCCGCACGCTGGGGTCATCATCGACAACCAGCACCCGGGGGGGCTTACGGAACATGGATCTCAGATAGCGAGGTTTGCGTCGGGGCTCAGGGAGTTGTGGCGTCGCCTTTTCGGCAACGCTGGCGGGGGGAGGCCCGCCCAGAAGGGCTATAGTCCAGCTTATCAGAGTCAGGATCAACAAGATCAGCGATAGCACAATACTGATGGGAACATGGTATGGAAGCCAACCGTTGACATCCCGGATATCGAAGCTGGAAAACAACACCCAAACCAGCACCGTGAGGGCAGAGACAAACACTAGGGCTTTATACGCTGCCGGGCCAGACCGGCGGATAAGGTGACTGAACGCAGGGGAATTTTTCATAGTCCATTACTCTTTTTGCCCGCTGTTGAACTACTACGTTACCAATACGATCCTTACCAGTCCTTAACCTAGGTTTATAGCCTCACTTTATAGCCTCACGACGTATCGCTGTGGTCGCCTGTTCAGTGCAGTCCAATATATCGGCTCCTCGTTTACTCAGGCAATGCGGAGCTGACGCTAACTAACACTGGCTAAAAATGACCGCACATAACATAAGTTGTTTCATTACCTCGGGAGGGGGAGCATTATCGCCGGCATTACCAACCAGGCAGGAGCAGTCATGGACTCCAGTTGCATTGTTAAGCATTTTGAGCACTATGCGGCCGTTTCTGCGGCCGAACGAGACCTTCTGGACTCTTTGGAAAAGAGCCCAAAGGCATACTCAAAAAACTGCTATCTTTGGCGTCACGGAGATCCTTCAGATGAGTTTTTTTCTGTCAAAAAAGGTTGGGCCTATTCCTTCAGAGATCTAAAAGATGGCACCCGGCAGGTACTGGATATCTATGTGCCCGGTGACATCATCGGGTTGCGAGACTTCGCCTTCCAAAAAAGAGTAACGGGGTTGAGGTTGCTGACGGACGGGGTGCTTTGCGCCTTTCCAAAGGCGCGTCTGACGGAAGTTTTTGCAGAATCTTTATTGCTTTGTAATATTTTTTTCATGATTGCTTCACGGGATCAGGCCATTCTTGTCGAACGCCTAGTCAACCTCGGTCGACGCTCCGCGCGGGAAAAGCTTGCACACTTTCTGGTTGAGATCGCTCGTCGGCTGGAGAAAACCAATATTCAGGTTGCAAACTATCTGCACCTGCCACTAACCCAAACACTGCTTGCAGATGCGCTTGGCCTAAGTGTGGTGCACCTTAACCGAACCTTTCATGAACTGAAGGAGGAAAAGCTCGTTGCCTCAAATTCCGGAATAGAATTACTGGACATTGAGGGACTACAGGGCGTCGCGGGCTTCGACCCTGCGTATCTGGAGGAGGATATCGACGGGATATCCGCAATGACCGTTAGACTACAGCAGTCGCGATTGTGAAGCAGGAAGGGACCACCCCTTCCTGAAACCTAAACGGATCAGTAGGCAGCCAGGTCCTTCCAGCCGTCATCAGGTTTGAACCGTTCACCATGCTGCTCCATGAGCGTCCCTAACCGAGCCTGTATTTCCTCCGGCCCCCGGGCGCGAATATACTGAAAGGGCCCACCGCGGAAGGGCGCAAACCCAGTGCCAAAGACCATTGCTCCATCGGCAATATCTTCGCACTCAACAACGTCTTGGTGTAGGCAGGCAACACAAGCGTTGAGCATCGGCAAGATCAGGCGGTCCAGGGCCTCGTCAGAAAGCTTAACAACTTTCTGGCTCTTATCGGGCTTGCCTTTCTTCCAAGAGTAAAGCCCCTTGCCAGTCTTTTTGCCCAGGTCCCCACGGTCGACCATTTCAGTCAACCAGCCCGGGGCAGCAGGCAGGCTTGAGTCCAGGCGTTGTCGCAACATATCGGCCACCCCCAGACAAATGTCCAGCCCAACCTGATCCGCCAGCTCAATCGGGCCCATGGGCATGCCGAAATCCTGCGCCACCTCGTCGATACTTTCAGCGGCCATGCCTTCATCCAACATTAGAATCGCTTCCATGAGATAGGGCGTCAAAGCGCGGTTGACCAAAAACCCAGGTGCGTCGCCTACCGGTGCGGGTAACCGGTCAAGTTGACCGGTGAACCTCCTGGCCCGGAGGTAGTTCTCTTCATTCAGGCTTCTGTGCGTTACCACTTCAATCAGTGGCATAACAGCGACGGGGTTAAAGAAATGCAAACCAACAAGGCGCTCGGGCACTTTAAGACTTTGGGCCAAGTCCTCCAAAGGTATGCTGGATGTATTTGTGGCCAGGATGGCGCTTTCTTTCATCCGGGACTCCAGCTCCTCATAAACTTTACGTTTGATCTCTGCTTTCTCCGGCACTGCCTCGATAACCAGTTCGCACAGGTAGGCTCCGTCGTTGGCGAAATCCGGAATCAGACGGTCAAGCACCTCTCGCCTCTCACTTGTCGAGTAGTGCTTACGGGCACATAGCTCAGACACATTTTTTGTAGCGTTCGCAATTTTCTCAGGCTCCTGATCGAAAAGGGTCACCGTCAATCCCTTCATGGCGCACCAGCCAGCGATATCGCCGCCCATTTCCCCAGCTCCGACCACATGAACATGGGCAAAATCAGAAACATCGGGCCTGGACAATCCCTTCAACTTTTCCCTGAGGAAAAATACCCGTGTGAGATTACGGGCGGTATCCGTCATCAGAAGGCGGGCAAAAGACTCAATTTCCGCCTTTGCCATCGCGGCCCGATCACCGCCTTGCCTCTCCCACAACTCAATAAGTGCTCCGGGCGCTGGGTAATGCTCCGGGGGCGCTTTTTCAGCGCTCTGAGACCGCATTTGGCGCGCTTCAAACTGGCGGGCAGGCTTGCTCATCATCACACGGTCTTTCAAGCCACGCCGGTGTTCATCAAAGTCGCCCGAGACTGCAGACTCTATCGCGCTCATCATGTGGCGCTCTTCAACGACATCATCAACCAAACCCAGCTTTTTGGCATGGCCATGGCGAACCGGCTTCCCAGTAAGCATTAACTTCATCGCTTCCAGGGGATTGATTAACCGAGGCAACCGAACCGTGCCACCCAGGCCGGGGTGTAGCCCTAGCTGGATTTCCGGAAAGCCCAGTTTAGTGTCGGGAAGCGCAATGCGATAACGGCATGCCAAAGCTAACTCCAGCCCGCCCCCAAGACATTGACCATGGACCACGGCTACACTCGGGCATGCCAGGGCCTCAAAACGGTCTATCACATCATGAGCTTGGCTCAGCTTGGTAACCGCTTCGGATTCTGCTGTGACATGGCTGAACTCACCAATATCCGCCCCTACACAGAAACCCGCCTGTTTCGCTGACCTCACTATCACGGCCCTGGGTGCTTGAGCCCTGATCTCCAATAAAAGCTCTCCCAATTCTTCCAACACCTCGCTGGAAAGGACGTTAGTAGAAGAATCCTGTTTATCAAAAACCAGCCATGCCAAATCCTTTTCATCGCGGCTCAAACACCAATGTTTAAGCCTTCGAACCGCAAGCGCATCTTCGTCGGTCGGCCCGAGACTTTGTGCTCGACTATTGAGATGTTCAAGGATATCTCTGGCCATAATCGCCTCCTGGCAAACAACTAAACAGTTTCAATCAACATGGCGCCGGACTGACCGCCTCCAATACATTCGGTAGCGATGCCCCTTTGCAGGCCTCTTCCACACAATGCATTCATAAGATGCAGAAGAATACGGTTACCGCTTGCACCCACAGGATGGCCCAATGCCACAGCCCCACCATCGACATTGAGCTTCTCCTCGTCCAGTTGTCCCATAGCCTTATCCGTACCCAGAACGAGCCGGCAAAACTCAGGGTCGTTCCAGGCAGACAGGCAAGCGAGCACCTGAGCTGCGAACGCTTCGTTTATCTCCCACAAATCCATGTCGTTTAGGCCGTATTCGTGCCGCTTCAATAACTTCGTCGAACTGAGAACCGGCCCCAACCCCATAATAGTCGGGTTCAACGCCGACCATTCGCTATCCACAATGGACGCTTTCGGCTCCAGCCCGTAGCGCTCAACCGCTTCCTCAGAAGCAAGTATTAGCCATGAAGCACCGTCCGTTACTTGCGAACTGTTCCCCGGAGTCACTTGTCCATACGGCGGTTCGAACGCCGGCTTCAACCGAGCCAGCGAGTCCTCGGAAGTATCGGGACGCAAACCGTCGTCCTCAGCAAACAGGGCTCCGTCGGGAGAAACAGCCGGTATAAGCTCAGACAAACGACCATCATCCATTGCACGCGCCAACCGCTGATGGCTTCTTACCGAGTAGTGGTCTGACGCTTGTCGAGAAATATTAAATTGATGCGCCAGCACCTCCGCAGTCTGCCCCATGCTCATATTCTCAATCGGGTCAGTCAGCCCTTGTGCCAGGCTGATTTTTGGTTTGAATTCTTTCGGGTGGAACCGGCTTATCTGCTGGAGATAGTCAGAAACAGAAGCGGCTTTGTTGAGCCCGGCGAGCCATTCCACAGCTTTCCCCTGAAGCATCATAGGGGCCTGGCTAAGCGCCTCTGTCCCGCCGGCTAGAATAAGATCGCTAACGCCCTCTCTGATATAACGGAAGGCGGTATCAACCGATTGCATACCGGAACCACAGTTGATCTGGACGGTAAAAGCCGGCATGGCGTCGCCCATTCCCATACGCAGTGCAGCGATTCGAGCCGGATTCATTTCGGAGGGGAGAACATTGACGCAGCCAAGTATAACCTGGTCATAGGCATGAGCCGGAACAGGTTGGCGCATGAGCAACGGGCGCCCACACTGCACGGACAAGTCCACAGGAGAGAAAGGGCCAGGCTCCCCCCTGGCCTTGAGAAAAGGGGTGCGTGCGCCGTCTACCAGGTACACGGGCCTTCGCCCAGACGCTCTTGAAGAGCTCCTGTTTCTCTGAGTTTCTTCGCTGACCATACGTTCTCCCCGTCGAATTCCGGTATTACTCTACTCATTAACGTAAGGGCAATTAGTACGCCAACCATTGGAATCGGCAAAGGACAGCTCTTTAAGGCTTGGAGCCAACCTAAAATCACGACAAAAAATGGAAATTTTTACATAGATGGCGCATATCTTTCCGACTTCCACTCAAGCGCACTTGCGAGCTGTAAAAAGTTGCATTCCAATGCCAGGATTTAACCTGTGATAATTTTTTCTTCTTGTTTATGAGCGCAAGATGGTTAGGCAAATAGCAAAATGAACCTACTTCAAGGAGATCGCAATGACTCATTCAACTGGTCATTTTTCCAAGTCCCTTCACAGGCACAGCGGGGCAGCTGGTGGAAGCCTTCTAGCAATTGCCTCGCGAAAAGGAGGCCTTTTTGGGGCCTTGCTAGCCCTCGGCGGTGCTTGCCTGCTATTCAAGGCGATCGGCAAGGGCCGAGCAGAACACAAGCGCCTGCCCTACTCGCAAAGTATGGGACGGGATGTTCATCTGAGCAGTTCTGTGGTGATTGGTCGGTCGGCGAGTGACCTATACGACTTCTGGCGGGATTTCTCCAACCTCCCACGAATCATGGGCTTCCTTGAACGGGTAGAGCCTATGGAAGGCAATGTTAGTCACTGGGTCGCCCGACTTCCCGCAGGTCCGTCCTTGGAATGGGATTCTGAACTTGTCGAAGACGTTCCTGACCACCGTCTCAGTTGGCGTTCGCTGGAGGGTTCCGAAATTCGAACCTGGGGCACAGTCGTCTTCGAGAACCGAGCCGATGGACAAGGAACAGATGTCACTGTAGAGCTCAACTTCAACCCACCGGGTAATTCCACCGGGAGCACCGTGGCTCACTTCCTCAGAGGTCTGGAGGCTTCAGCATTGTCGAAAAACATGCGCAAGTTCAAAGCCTACATGGAGGCCGGAGAGACCCCGTTCAATAAACACATCGGGAAACATACGTCTGTATGACGGCGGTACTGAAGTAGTGATGCCGTCAGAAGCGCAGCCGAAACCGGGGTGGGCCTGGCCGCCTTGCCATGCCCACCCTTCCTGGATCAAAGTGGCGTGACAGTGGCTTTTAACCATCCCGGCTGACGGGTATCGAATTGCTCGTATGCATCCAGCACCGAGTTAATTGGTTTTTGCTGGGTGATGAAATCAGTAGGGTCAATGACCCCGGACCGTACCAGCTCAATGAGTGTAGGCAGATACTTGCGGTGGTTGCAGTTACCCATTCGCAGGGTCAGGTTTCGATTCATCGCAAGCCCAATCGGAAAAGTGGTGTCCGCTGGTGGGTAAACACCAACGACCGCCAGGGTGCCCGCTTTCGCCAACGCTTCGCTCGCCCAGCGTAGTGATTGGGAAGGAGCTCCTCCAGGCCGCCAAAGATCACCATCTGGGTTACGAACGGGCGCTACCTCGTCCCTTTCTCTCTCAAAGCCCCCGGTTGCCCCATGATCATGAGGACACTCAGCATCCACACCGACGGCGTCAATGGCGCAGTCTGGGCCGATACCGCCGGTTAGATCGCGCAGCTTCTCTACGGGGTCGTCCCTGTCAAAATTAATGACCTCGGCCCCCTGCAACCGAGCCGTATCCAACCTGTCCTCAACATAATCCACCGCGAAAACCCGGCCAGCGCCCATTAGCTTTGCCGAAGCAATGGCAAACTGGCCAACGGGGCCACAACCAAAGACCGCCACGCTGTGCCCCTTTTCGACGTTGGCGAGCTCAGCCGCGAAATACCCCGTTGGAAAAATGTCTGACAACAGAATGGCTTGGTCGTCACTCACGCTGTGAGGTAGCTTGAACAAGTTCACAGCGGCAAACGGGATACGAGCTTTCTCTGCCTGCAACCCATGAAATGAACCGGTAGACTCGGGCCCGCCATAAAACGAGGTTCCACCCTGCTTGCCATTTGGGTTAGCGTTATCGCACTGGGCATAGTATCCCGCCCGACAATAGGCACAGAAACCACAAGCAATGGTAGAAGGAATAACGACTCTGTCGCCAACAGAGAAATTTCTTACTTCCTCGCCTAGCGCCTCGATGACACCCACTGCTTCATGCCCGAGAATGGTACCCGGCCTCATACCGGGCACCGTGCCACGGATAAAGTGAAGGTCTGTTCCACAGATTGCACTGGTTGTAATGCGAACGATGGCGTCTGTTTTTTCTTCAAGTCCTGGCTCCGGAACCTCTTCCAACCGGATATCCCCAATTTCATGAAACACAACTGCTTGCATGGTCCTTCTCCTTTCCGATAGGGGGTTAAGCAACGTTGTCTCTCTGGTGCATAGCCACGCTAAACCTCCTTTTGAAAGTGCTTTCGTTGACAGCCGCTTCATCCCTGAAGGGCTCGCGCCCTGGGCCTATCCCTGCTTACGGCTACTGTTTATCGGACGCAACATGCAGACCACCCGACAGACTTTCCAACAAAATCTTTTTGTTCATATATCTAGAAGGTAATAGCAGTGAGAATGCCCAGGCACACGGCGGTAATATTTACACCTCTTTCGTAATATCTCCCGCCATTGCATGAGACCAAAGCCCTCACACCAGCCTCGCCCTCCTATAGGGCGCGGTCTATCGACCCGCTCCGACGCGCCTGCGTCGAGTCACCGCTTTCTCCAACTCAACCAGCAGGAACACGGCTATGCCTGCGAGCCAGATTAAACCCCAATGCAATGGGCTGAGCCCCGCACTGGAGAATAATGCCTGCATGGGCGGTGCATAGGTCCAGGCCACTTGCAGCAGTAGCACAAGCCCAATAGCCATCAACACCGTGCGGCTGCCGAACAAGCCCTGGAAAGACAGCGAGCGGGATAGCGGAAAGCGGGTATTCAGCAGATAGAACACTTCACCGATCACCAACATATTGACCGCGGCAGAGCGTGCTACTTCGATCGAAGCGCCCTGGGAGTGCTGCAGCCACATGAAAATCCCGTAAACAGCCGCAACGACCAATGAGGCGACGAACAGGACACGCCAGACAAGGAACTTGTTGAGGATCGGCGCCTGAGGGTCCCTAGGCTCGCGTTCCATCACGCCGTTCTCTGCCGGCTCGAATGCAAGCGCCAGACCGAGGGTCACCGCCGTGACCATATTTACCCACAAAACCTGTACCGGAGTAATCGGCAGAGTGGTACCAGCCAGAACGGCGATCAGGATAGCCAGACTTTCCGCGCCGTTGGTCGGCAGGAGGAAGATGATGGTCTTGCGGATATTGTCATAAACACGCCGGCCTTCCTCCACTGCGTTCACAATGGTGGAGAAGTTATCGTCGGCCAGCACCATGTCGGCGGCTTCCTTTGAGGCTTCGGTGCCCTGAATACCCATGGCTACGCCCACATCGGCACGCTTGAGGGCAGGCGCATCGTTGACACCGTCGCCGGTCATGGCCGACACCCGGTCGTGGGACTGTATGGCTTCGATCAGTCTTAGCTTATGCTCTGGCGCGGCGCGGGCAAAAACGCCGACCTCCATCACCTTGTCGCGAAGCTCCTCGTCCGATGCCTTTTCGATGTCCTGGCCGGACATGGCCTCGGTATCCGAGAGTCCCATCTGCTCTGCAATGGCTCTAGCGGTTAACGCGTGGTCGCCGGTCACCATCTTCGTTACGATACCGGCTTTCTGGCAGGTCTCGATCGATTCGATAGCGGTGTCCCGAGGGGGGTCGAGCATGCCAACCAGGCCCAGCAGCGCCAGATCGCTTTCCACCGCATCTTCGTTCAGTGACTCCTCGTTCGCGGCCTTTTTCTGCGCCAAGGCCAAAACCCTCAGACCCCGTGATGAAAATTCATCGATCAGTTTTTGCCAGGCCTCGCGGTCCAAAGCCTCGTCCCCTGAGACTTCCTTACTGCACATATCGAGCAGGGTGTCGGGCGCCCCTTTGACGTGGATTTCCCGCTCCCCTTCCGGCGACTCGTCCAGGGTTGCCATGTACTTGCGTTCTGATTCAAAGGGAATATCGTCGAGGCGACGGTAGCGATCGCGCAGGTCGTCCGGGTCGAGGCCAGCCTTACGGGCCGCGACTATCAGGGAGCCTTCTGTCGGGTCGCCTTCAATCTTCCAGGTCTCATCCTCTTTCGTCAGTTGCGCTTCGTTGCACAGCACACCCGCTAAAAGGAAGCGGTACAGCGCGTCGTCGTCCTTGGCCTCCATGGGCTTGGATTCACCTTCACGAAACTCCCCCTCCGGTGCGAAACCGACCCCGGAAACGGTAATTTCGCGGTCACTCAGGCCGATGGTACTTACCGTCATTTCGCTACGGGTCAACGTACCCGTCTTGTCGGTAAAGATGGTCGAAACCGCACCTAATGTTTCCACGGTCGGTAAACGCCGGATGATGGCATTGCGCTTGGCCATGGCCCTAACACCGATAGCCAAGGTGATGGTGACGATTGCGGGGAGGCCCTGGGGAATCGCAGCGACTGCCAGGCCAACCGCAGCCATGAACATCTCTTGCAGGTCGCGTCCGTGAACCAAAACGCCAAACGTCGCCATGAGGGCCGAAACCACGAGGATTGCGCCAGCAAGGACCTTGGCAAAGTGATCGAGCTGTCTCAGGAGCGGCGTCTGGATCTGCTCGACCTCTTGCAGCATTTCCGAGATACGGCCGATTTCGGTTTCGGTGCCGGTTGCCACGACCACGCCTTCCGCCGAACCATGGGCGCAGATCGTGCTGGCATACCCCATCGAGCTGCGGTCGGCAAGATCGCTACTTTCATCAACGGCGTCGACGGACTTATCCACGGGTTCCGACTCCCCCGTCAGGGCGGCTTCTTCAGTACGGAACTGTTTTGCTTCCAGTAAGCGGATGTCCGCCGGAATGCGATCACCGCTTTTGATGATCACGATATCTCCGGGAACTACGTCCTCGGCATTAATGTTGACCTCTTTGCCGTCGCGCCTGACGGTGGCTTCAGGCGAGAGCATACCCTTGATGCCCTCCAGGGCTTTCTCCGCCTTTCCTTCCTGCACAAACCCCACGGCCGCATTGATCAGAACCACCGCAAAGATGGCGCCGGCGTCCACCCATTTACCGAGGAAAAGACTCATTACCCCTGCAATAAGCAGGATGATGATCAGGATGTCATTAAACTGGTCGAGGAGCCGGCGCCACCAGGGGCGTCCCCCCTGCTGCCGGATGCGGTTGGTGCCATGGTCTTGCAGCAGGCTTTCCGCCCGCGCCTGGTCCAGCCCGTCGCGGGAGGTTCCCAGATGTTCCAGCACCTCATCAGCTGACTGGGCGTGCCACCTGGGTGATTCGGATGTGGTCTGAGAGTTATCATTGCTGTCGGTGTTGTTCATCGGTTCTGGGCCCCCTATGTCTTATCAGGATGAAGAAGTCCATGCGGTGGTAATGCCCGATTCCGACCTGAAGTTATCCTCCACTCGCAGGTTTTAACGGGTCATAACCTCCAGCAAAGTCAGCATTATCAGAAACACGAGCCATAACAGTCCGCCTAACGCAAAAATTCGCAAAATACCGTCTGCAACACTCAGGCGCATATAAAACACCATGATCAGGATGGCAATAGCCGCCGCGCAAGAGAAACTGATCACTCGCTGAACCGTACCCGGCATAAAACTGACCAGTAGCAGGCTTACACCTAAAAGCACCAACAGGGAAAGCCATATGAGGAAGGTATTGCGATAGCTCATGTCAGGCTCTCATTAGATAGAGTGTTGTGAACACAAAAATCCAGATAACATCAACAAAAGCCCAATACAGGCCCACGATGCGGATCTGCCTGTCGAGACGGGCAGGCTGGCGCCAGCGCACTATAAAAACGGCCATCACTATCAGGATAATAAGTCCGAACAGCATATGAACCGCATGCAGACCGGTCAGCGCAAAGTAGAAGTTGAAGAACATTTCGGCAATCGGAGCATGGTCCCCCGGGTAGCGGAATTCGAAGCCGAGCACTGGCATCAGATGATGACTGAACTCCTTGTGCCATTCGAAACCCTTAATAGCCAAAAAGGCTACCCCCAACGCAATAGTGCCGAATAAAAACCACAATGCCAGGCTTCTCGTCCGTGCGCTGACCGCCTGTTCTGATAACACCATCAGGAAGCCGCTGCTCAGTAATAACATCGTGTTGAGACTGCCGAGTTGCAGATCCAGGTGATGAGCGGCTTCAGCGAACACTTCGGGATGTTTTACCCGGAACACCGCAAACCCCGCAAAGAGCCCTCCGAACAGTAAAAGCTCAGTAATGAGAAACACCCACATCCCCATCAAGCCTGCCCTCACCTGCTGCGGCATATCGTCAAACTGAACCTCGGGAGCCGGTTCACTTGTAGGCATAAGGTTTCTCCCTGACCCTTGGTATGGTCACAAAGTTATGCTCGGGTGGGGGCGACGAAGTTTGCCACTCCAGTCCTTTTGCGTCCCAGGGATTTGGGCCAGCTTTCGATCCACGCGCGAGTGACCAGCCAAGATAAATCAGTGGTAACAGATAACCGAGCGCCAAAACGCCGGAACCAAGCGTCGAGAGCACGTGCAGAAACTGGAAGGCTTCCGGGTAATCATGGTATCGGCGAGGCATACCGCTATAGCCTAATAAAAACTGGGGGTAAAACGTCAGGTTAAAGCCTATGAAAAGTGCGAGCGCCGCCACCTTGGACCAGAACTCAGAATAAAGCTTCCCGGTAAGTTTAGGCCACCAGAAATGAAGCCCACCCAGGTATGCTGTTACTGCGCCGCCAACCATAATGTAGTGGAAATGGGCGGTAACGAAGTAGGTATCGTGCAGATGGACATCGATCGCCAATGCGGCCAGAAAAACGCCAGTGAGCCCGCCTATTGTGAATAAACCGAGAAAGGACAGCGCGTATATCATCGGCGCGGTAAAACGCACTTCGCCCCGGAACAACGTTGCCGTCCAATTAAGTGTTTTGATAGCTGAGGGTACTGCCACCAGAAAAGTGAAAAACGAAAACAGGATACCGGCGTAAAGGCTTTGACCAGACACGAACATATGATGGCCCCAAACGACAAAACCGAACAGCGCAATCGCCATGATTGAAATCACCATTCCGGTATACCCGAACACGGGATTGCGGGAGAAGCAGGGAATGATTTCCGATACCACTCCCATCGCAGGCAAAATCATGATGTACACAGCAGGGTGTGAGTAAAACCAGAATAAATGCTGAAACAGCAGCGGGTCCCCTCCCAGGGCCGGGTCAAAAATACCGATACCCAGCGTGCGTTCAAGGGCTATCAGCAGCAACGTAACGGACAACACCGGCGTCGCGAGCACCATGATCAGCCCGGTGGCATAATTAGCCCATACGAAAAGCGGCAACCGGAACCACGTCATGCCCGGCACCCGCATGGTATGCGTGGTGACGATAAAGTTAAGGCCCGTCAGAATGGACGAAAACCCCACGACAAACACGCCCGTGGCGGCTGCGAGTACTGCTGAGTTGGAGAACAGGCTCGAGTACGGCGTGTAGAAGGTCCAGCCGGTATCAACCCCTCCTGCAATTACGGCTGCAATAGTAAAGAGGGCCCCAAAGGTATAGATATACCAGGACAAGAGGTTGAGCTTGGGAAATGCCATGTCCCGCGCTCCAATCATCATTGGCATGAGAAAGTTGCCAAGGGTGGCTGGAATCGAGGGGATTAAGAAGAACCACACCATCACGATACCGTGCAGGGAAAATACACGGTTATAAGCCGTATCGCTGAGCAGATCTCCTGGAGGCGTTATCAACTCCAGTCTGATAAGCAAAGCGGCGATGCCGCCCAGAAAGAAGAAGGCGGTGATAGAAACAGCATAAAGCCAGGCGATCCGCTTATGATCAACTGTCAGCAGCCATCCACGCAGACTCCAGCCACCCTTGAGGTAGTGGTCCTTGTGATCAGCATGGGCGGACGCGTTGCCTGCTACACCGTTAGTCTCCGTCATTGGGTCGCTCCTGCGGGCTCATCCATGCGCCAGTCTCCAGGTTTGAGAGATTTGATGTACGCGATAATTTCGAAAATTTCGCTCTCAGGAATCTGGCCGGAGAAACTGGGCATAATGGGTTGGAAACCAGCAACAACGTGCTTCTGAGGCTGCACTATCGAATCGCGTATATAGGCACTATCCGCCTCAACAGTATCGCCATTTGCCAGTGGAACGACCCTTCCGTATAACCCGTCGAGTGTGGGCGCGCTTGCCTCAGAGCCGCTTCGGTGGCAACCGCTGCAGCCGTATGTGCGGAAATGACGCTTTCCCGCCAGCGCAGGGCCTTCGGCCGCGCCGTTTCGACTCAGCCAGTTCTGATAGTCTGAAGGCGTCATCAACACTACCCGACCCCGCATACGTGAGTGGGCATCGCCGCAGAATTCAGCACAAAACAGCCTGAATTCCCCGGTCTTAGTGGCTTTGAAGTGCACGGTGGTATACATACCGGGCACCGCGTCCCGCTTGAGCCTCAGAGCCGGTACTGAAAAGCTGTGAATGACATCCTGCGAAGTAAGCCGCAAGGTTATCGTTTCGCCTGCCGGGACATGAAGCGTGTTAATTTCACGGGTGCCGTCAGGGTGTTGGACCTTCCACATCCACTGTTTCCCGACCACATTGATGGTGATGTCGGTCTGGGTATCGCCGTAGAGATTCATATATAACGCGCTGCCCCAATAGAAGATGCCCGCGAACAAAAGGCCCAGCATGAGCGCAAAGCCCACTTCAATTCGGTGGCTGGTTTTTCCCGAAACCGCCGCACCCCGTTCACCTGGACGGCTTTGCCGATAGCGCCATCCGAACACCAGTATCAATCCGGTCAGCAGGATAATCAGCAACCCGGACAGGCCCAGCAATGCAAAGTAGAGCTGATCCACCTGAGTCGCATAATCGGACGCCTGTTCAGGAACCAGTTGAAGGCCGATATCGGCATCCACTATTGCCTTGCTAGTTTCTGGCATCTGGCCTCCGCATCCACCAAACCAGCACAATCAGGGCGACGATAAACGTGCCGCCGGCACCCTGGAGAAGACGCATTACCGCAAGATTGTACTGGCCGCTATCGGCATCAAACCGGTAACAGCGCAGGACGACCTGATCGACAGGACTGCCAATCTTGCCTTTAGCTGCATCGAGTAGTGCCAGTTTCAGATCAGGTGCGTTTGGTTCGATACCAAACAAGTACCGATTGATGGTGCCGCCAGGTGAGATCACAACAAAGCCTGCTGGGTGCGCATAGCTGTCCCGCTCTGAATCGTAAGCGTAATGAAAGCCCACTGCGTTCGTAAGAGTCTCTATTGCCTTGGAATCTCCCGTCATAAACGACCAATCCCGGACTGTAGCCCCATACTTTTGCTGCAATTGACGGGCAAAATCCTTTGAAGTGGCCAAGGTCTCGTCCGGGTCAATACTGATCGAAGCAACGTTGAATTCATCGTTGTCAAAGGGGAGTTTTCGCGCAGTTTCGGCTAGGTTATCCAGCAACATCGGACAAAGATTGGGACACGCGAACCAGGACATCACCAACACCAGAGGCTTCTCTTCAGAGAGGGACGACAGTGTTATGTCCTCCCCCATACTGTTTTTAAAATGAAGGCCTTCGGGTATTGAGTCCCCCACTTTCTGATAGAATTCCACTGCATTGAGGTTTTGCTCAGACGAAGGCGCCGCTTGTAAGGTCAGGCTCACAAAGAAGATGAACGCAAATCGTATTGGCAACAGGCTCATTGTGGTTCCTCCGGCAACCCTCGCTCCCCCAGCAGCCTCATGGCATGTTTGATCGGCATGTGGACGCGACCTTCTTCACGGTTAACCCAGCCAACAGAATTAAGTCTTTCAGACACTTTCTGGTTGAACACGTCCAGATCTGCAGTCGGATTATTCTGAAGGCGCGGGCCGCTGGGGTTCGTATCTACGTTTTCAAAACGAGCGGGGCCAGGAGCGGGTTTCGTGTATTGAACGGCCGCCCAAACGCAGAAACTGATCACTACAACGAGCCCTAATGTCGATAGCATGATGATCCACAAAGGGCGGGCAGACGCGATGTCAGGCTCATGCTGGATATTTTCAGGCATGTTTCCCCTCCTCCTTGTGAGCAAGGGCGGCGGTCCAGCGGAGATAGGCGTACCCTGCGTAAGTTGCGCCAGTGGAAGCCAGCAATGCCGGGAGTAACCAATACTGTATGCCCTGCCAGCGCCCAAAGGCTGGCAAAACCAGCCAAAGCATCTGCAGGACATGTCCAACCAGGCAAGCGGTTGCCGCGACAACCAACCAGCGCCGACTTGACTTAGCCGCGCCCGAGAGCAGAATCAGGAAAGGCATTAAACAAAAGAGTCCAAACGACAACACACTGACACCGCGCCATACGGGTGTACTTCTGTGCTGATACCATCCGATCTCATCGGGCAAGTTGCCAGACCAGATAATGATGTACTGAGAGAACGCCATAAAAGCCCATCCAAGAAGGACGGCGAGCCATAAATTGGCAATATCGCGGCGGGCATCGATACTCGATTCATCGTGCCCCTCGCCTTTGAGGAACAGGATGCCGGCCGCCATCGAAGAACCGGCAGCCGACATACAGAGCATGAGTCCGAATACGTCAGAGTAAAACTTCGGCTCCAACGACATAAGCCAATCGAATCCAAAGAAAGTGATCGTGAGTACCCACAAGATAAGACCAGGGGCACTGTATAAGGGATCTCGACCGGACCTCGACCATGCACCCTGGGACCATGCCAGGCCCAGCCATACCAACAGGTAAAAGAGTGTTCTTCCGACAAAGAAAGGTTCATTGAGATAGAGCAGCTTTTTCGTCACGACTTCTGGCAGGAATGATTCCGGCAATGTCCATAAAAACAGTGTTTCCAAGCCTAGTAGCAAGGGCAACATAGACAACGCAAAGAGAGGCATTGTGGCTGCCAGTGCCCGCCATACAGGCTGAGATACGGCACCCCACCGCCCGCCCGTCAGGTCGTGTGTCATCAAGACAGCAACAGCCCCAAGGGGTATCGCCCCCCAGGTCAGTGAAACTGCAAGCCAGCTCTGCAGCATCGCGCGGCTGTCGATTGTCAGGCCCAGCACAGCAAGCCCTCCTGTTATAAGTCCGGGCATCCAGAGCATCCGGCGTCTCATTGGGAATTCTCCTTGTTCCCCGATTTATTGTTGTTATCAGGTGCTTTGAGCCTGGCTCGTTGCGCCGTTGTCAGATCGGCTTCGGAGCCATTCTGTGACAACTGCAGCGCACGAATATAAGCAGCGATTGCCCAACGATCTCGTGGCTGAACTCTCGCACCGTACGCGTACATCACCCCATATCCATGGGAAACAACATCGTAGAAATGCCGGAGCGGCATGCGCCGCAGGCGCTCGTTATGAAAAGAAGGCGGTGCAGGGAAACCACGCTGCACAACCATGCCGCCCCCGTCACCCGTAAGGCCGTGGCAGGGCGTGCAGAAAACTTCGTATTGGTGTTTACCGCGTTCGAGCAGTTTATAGGTCAGCGCCAGCGGCAATGTCTCAGCACGCGGCTCAAGTTCATCCCCGCGCGCGACCGTCCCCGGCACTGGCATGCGTGCGGATTGGTTATCCGGCCAATCTGAAGCTTCTTCATAGGGTTCATAACGCGGTTGGTTCTCCATCGTCTGATTGCAGCCGATGATAGCCAACACGCTGACCAGTACCCCTACACCAAATCGATTCATTGGTTGAGCTCCCGGACAGCGGCTGCACCCTGCCCGACCAGAAAATCCTGAATCGCATTGAGGTCGTCTGCCTCTTTCGAGGTTGCAGGAACTAACAGGAAAAAGCCGTCACTGGATGCTCTGTCAAACTCACTATCATTGAAAACCGGGTGGTAAGGTTGCGGTAAACGGGTGCCTGCAAGCAGGCCAATAACAGTGGCCAGCACAGCACAAAGGATTCCGATTTCAAACGTAACCGGGAGAAAGGCAGGCCAACTCGCAAGTGGCTTTCCGCCCACGACGAACGGGTAGTCAATCACGGCGGAATACCACTGCATAAAGAAGCTGCCGACAGCGCCAATGATCCCAAACAGTAGCGCCAGTACAGGGATCTTTCGTTCACGGAATCCAAGCGCTTCGACGAGCCCGGGGACCGGGAAAGGCGCAAACGCATCGAGATGGCGATAGCCTGCTTTTCGCGCTGAAGTCGCTGCGACTACCAGCTCACATGAGGTTTCAAAACGGGCGATTACTCCATGGACTTGCTGGTTAGTCATGCTTTTCCCCCCGATGAATCTCCGCTCTCATGTCGTGCATGGAAACCAGTGGCGCGACGCGAACAAACAGCAGGATCAATAACGTGAACAGCCCCAGCGTTCCGGCGTAAACGAGCCAGTCCCAGGTGGTTGGCCAAACCGTGTCCCATGCTGAAGGCATAAAATCGGCATGAGTACTGGTGAACACAATCTGGAATCGCTCCAGCCACATTCCGATATTGCTGGTGATCGCCAAACCGAAAATAGCCAGTGGTTCGCGTCGGATCCGCTTGAACCACAGCAGCTGAACCAGCACCACGTTGCAGAGGATCATGCTCCACCAGACAGGCGCGTAGGGCCCGGTCCATCGATCGAGGTAGACTGTGCGGTAAAAAGTATCGCCCGAATACCAGGCGGTAAACATCTCCTGCGTGTAGGCATAGTCAACGACCAGTGCAAACACCAGCATCATTCGGCCAAGATAATCCAGGTGTTGGCGTGTGATGAGCGCTTTTAAGCCGAACAATGACCTCATGATCACAGCCAGCAGAGCAACTGTCGAAAACCCGGAGAACAGAGCGCCCGCAACAAAGTACGGCGGAAAGATAGTGAAGTGGAATCCAGGGACGATCGACACCGCGAGGTCGAGTGAGATAATACCGGTCACAGACACAACGATAGGGGCGGCAACGGCTGCCATTACAAGATTGGCCTTCTCATACCGCGCCCAATGAATGGCGGAGTTGCGCCACCCCAATGCAAGTACACCGTAGAAGAGTTGAGAAAATCTGGTCTTTGCGTGATCCCGTATCGTAGCGAAGTCAGGGAGCAGGCTGAGGTATAGAAAACTCATTGTGTAGATCAGATAGGTAGAGATCGCGAAAAAATCCCATACCAGCGGACTGCGCCATTGCGGCCAGAGATCCATGGTGTCCGGATACGGCAAGAGGTAATACGCCAACCACGGTCGCCCCAGATGTAGCAGCGGATATATCCCCGCACATACGATGGCAAACATGGCCATAGCTTCGGCAAGTCGATTGATCGATGCGCGCCAGTGTTGGCGGGTCAACAACAATACTGCTGAAATGAGTGTGCCCGCGTGAGCGATACCAATCCACCAAACGGTGTTAACAATAGGGAACCCCCAAGCCACCGGTATATTGACACCGAACAGCCCCACCCCGGTTGTGAATACGACAGTCAGCGCCGCCAACAACATAAATACGAGCACAGCGGAAACAAAAAACGCCAGCTTCCAGGCGACCGGTGAAGGCTGCTCAAGCACAATCCCGCTTATGCGGTCGGAGACCGCTGCGTGCGTCAGCGTTTCTGGAATTATTGGTTGGCGTTTTTTGCTGGCCATTCGCTACTCTCCCCCTTCGCTGTCAATATCAGGATTGGGGTTATAAACGGCCGCAAGATAAGTAGTGCGTGGGCGAGTATTGAGGTGCCCTAACATAGCGTAATTGAGCGGGTGTTCTTTCCAGCGGTTAACTTCGCTTTTAGCCTCCGCGAGATCACCGAATACAATGGCCTCTGTCGGGCATGATTGTTGGCAGGCTGTTTTGAGCTCGCCGTCAGCGATCGGGCGCTCTTCCACCTCGGCATTCTGGCGTACGGTGTTAATACGCTGAACACAATACGTGCATTTTTCCATAACGCCGCGAGACCGAATGGTAACGTCAGGATTTTGCGCCGCTGGTTCTGCTGGGTACGCGGCTGATGTCCCGGTATAGTCAAACCAGTTAAAACGGCGGACTTTGTAGGGGCAATTCTGAGAGCAATACCGCGTGCCAACACACCGTTGATAAATCATTTGGTTAAGGCCATCGGCTGAGTGCTGCGTTGCACCTACAGGACATACGTATTCGCAGGGTGCATTTTCACAGTGCATGCAAGGAACCGGCTGGAAGGTAATCCCGGGGGCATCAAGGCCGCCCGAAAAATAGCGGTCAACTCTTATCCAGTGCATATCGTGCCCCCTCGAGACCTCTTCCGGGCCCACAATGGGGATATTGTTTTCAGCCTGGCACGCCGTCACACAGCCGTTACATCCGATACAGGCTGAAAGATCGATCGCCATACCCCAGGCATGCTCAGCTTCGCTGTCGGCAGGCCTGGGCTCGGGATAAAGTGAATGGTCTTCGGTGGCTTCCTGGGCGAACCCTGGGTCATTTTGATATTCACTCCAGGACGCAGAGCGCACCATGTCGCGCCCTTCAATATTGTTGTGGGTCTGAATCGCAGCCAGTTGACGATGGTTCCCTGTCACCCGCAATGTCACAGGTGTTGCCCAACGGGCACTTGCTGCCCGGAGCCGGTACGCATTGCTGCCAATGCCCTTGGCCACCCGTCCTGCGTATGTGCGACCCTGCCCCAACGAAAGTGTAATCGCTTGGCGAGGTTGGCCTGGTAGCACGAATACCGGGACCTCAAGTGTGTGACCGTCCGCACTGAGTTCGACTTCGGCGCCATCGTTCAAACCATACTCCTGCGCCAGCGCCGGGCTGATCAGAGCGGCGTTGTGCCAGGTTAGTGTGGTGAGTGGTCGAGGCATTTCCTGCAGCCAGCCATTATTGGCGTAGCGTCCATCCCAAAGCGCCGGGTCGGGTCGGAACTGCAGAGTGAGGCGTTCTTCAGTTATGGAGTCTTGCTCGGGTAACACTCTCTCCCAATCCGGCTTCACTTGGGCATCAACAGCCGGAAACCGGGTCTTCGGCATCAACCCGTCGTGAAGGCTCTGCTTCCAGAAACCATCAAAATCAGTACCCGCGTACTGCGCACGCCAGTATTCCAGAAGAAGCACTCGTGGCTCGTTTTCCTGGCCGTTCCCAATGGCAGAAAGCATCTGCAGCGCCGTTTTGCCTCCGTGCAAAGGTTGGATTAGCGGCTGAACGAGGCTGACCGTGCCGTCGTAAGCCCTGACGTCGCCCCACGCCTCAAGAAGATGGGCAGCAGGAATATGCCAATGACAAAGACGCCCGGTTTCGTCTTCATACTCACCCCAATGCAGGCGCCAGGGTACCCGTTGAAATGCATCGCTGAAGTTAAGATCTGCCGGCGCTGAATAGACAGGATTACTACCCAATACAATGAGGCTTTCCACTTCTCCAGCCTCGATTGCATCCCTCAGTGCAACAAGGTCGGGGCCGCCCACGTTACCCGTTACGGGCTGGGTCCATTCAACCGTCTCGCCAAAGGCGCCCAACGCTTCGTTCAGACCATGCGCGATAGCGTGTACTGCCGGTGGCTGTTGTTCCCCAGGCACCACCAACACCTCGCCCCTGTTCCGCTCCAAGTCGCGCGCAACAGCATTGATCCAGGCATCAGGCAACACCTTCTGGCGGGGCTCTGCCATTTTAATTCCCAGTGCAATGGCGAGTTGTCGGGCAGCCGGCTCAATATCCTGCCACCGTAACGCCTGGCGGTGATCTGCCACAGCGCCGGTACTTGTCAGATTGGATTCTATTGCGTATAGGCGGGACGGCGCAGTTTGATGGTTAGTGGGGCGGCGACGGTCCATGAAGTCTCGTGCATACCGAAGGAAACCTGGTTGAGATTGCATGAAGTCGGCATCGAGTGATACGACGACTGCCGCCCTGCCAAATCGATAGCGAGGCTCCAGCGGTTGTTCGAACAACAATTCACTGCCGTCAAACACAGAGCGCCGATCCACTGGATCATGAACGAACCATCGTGCGTGAGGCCACCGTCGCTTTAACCTGTCGATCTGGTCCCGTTCGCTTGGCGAGGTTATTGTTTCGGAAACAAAGCACAGCCCTGAGCCATTTGAGGCATCCCATTCATGCTGGCGTTGCCTAATCGCCCCAAGGCAATCCTCGAAACGGCTAATCACATTCTGGTGCCGGACTGAGCCTGATCGGTTCGGGTCATACAAGGATAATACTGAAGCTTGAGAGATGGCATCGCATGCCCCCAGTGTTGCAGGATGATCAGGGTTTCCTTCAAGCTTGGTGGGGCGTCCTTCATGGCTCTCGGCGAGCACTCCATGAGCATACCCTCCCAACGCCACAGTCGTGGCGTAATAACGCGCTTTTCCGGGCACCAGATTCTCGGGCATATTAACGTAGGGAACGATGTGCTCTTCGGGCTGGCGCGTGCAACCGCTCAAGCCGGCCAACGCCATACTGGCCCCCAGCAGCTTAAGAATACTGCGACGGCTGACAGGCGCATGCCATAGCTGAGATTCGTCCGCAAACTCGCCTTGCGCGAGCTCAAGGTACTCGGGTGTTTCTGCCAACTCAGCCAGGCTACGCCAGTAGCCCACCCCTTCTTTTGCTGCGAGCTGGTTTCGAAGAACACGGTAATCTATCGGTGTCATCTGTGGCATGTCACACACTCGGTCAATCGGTCGGTACGAATGTTGTAATCGTTGATTAGACTATCCGCGCTTGCCTGATCCGGAGGCCTTGCTTTCAGGTTATGGCCCATGACGGTCACCTGATCCCTTTCACGGAGATGGGGCCCCGGGTTTCGGTGGCAGGCCAGACACCACTTCATCGTCAGGGGCTTGGCCTGCCGCATCAGCGGCATTTGGTCCACTCTTCCATGACATGATTCGCAACCCACACCATTGCTGATATGCACCTTGTGGCTGAAGTAAACATAATCCGGTAAATCGTGAACACGGGACCACTTCAACGGTTTGGACTGCGTGAAGCTACTGCGCACGGGTGCCAGTACATCCGCATTGGTCCAAATCTGAGAGTGGCAACTCATGCAGGTTGCGGTATCCGGCAACCCGGCGAATGAGGAGCTCTCAAAACTGGTGTGGCAGTACCCACAATCGATACCGAGAGCACCCACATGATGCTGATGACTGAACGGCACTGGCTGTGTCGGGACTTCATTTTGCGCGGTGGCATAAGGCGAGCGGTTTAGCAGAAAGCCTGCACCGGAAACGAAAAGTACAAATAGCACCAGAAAAGCGAGAAAAAGCCGGGTTATACCGTTTGAGCGAGAAGTAAATAGCTGCGGCATGTCACAAGACGTCGTGCGCCGCTATTACGAGGCTTCCACTTGCTCGTTCGACAGTGTTGCGAACAGCCGCTCTGATGGAACCGGTGGAACGATTCAGTTGCCCGAGAACAGAGCAAAAAGGGTGTAGTCGGTGTCTGGGTTGCTGATTGACCATGGAGCAGTCTCCCTGTCAGACAGATAGTTTTTCACCGAGGGGCTTCTGCAAATGTCTCTATCCTTGATGCTAGCGGTAGAAGCCTCTGTGCACTTCCTTGTGACTAACTATGCCGCTTTAACAATGCCAATTCCTCTGGCGTTGTTATTCAGTCATGTATCTCGGGATTTCAATGGCGCTACGCCCCGACTGGATAGCTCAGGGAAATCATCATGCATAGAGAGGACTTGGCAGTTCTTTCGGGCACCCAGGAACTCGGGCCGCTCATGCTTCGCAGCATAAGGTTGGCCAAGTTTGTTATCCACGCTGTTATAGACAAAAAATAGATTCGAACGCGGCCATGGCGACATGTTTTTGTTCGATGCATGCAGAGTGTTGCATTCGAACAGAAGTAACGATCCGGCCGGCCCTTTGGGGGCCTCAATACCGCCTCGCTCCGCCAACCACGCCAAGTCGTGACGGCCAGGCGTACCCAGCCGCTGCGCCTTCAGCGAGTCTTTCCAGTTAAGATCCGGCGTCTCTCCTACACAAGGCACGAAGTAGTGATGAGACCCTGGTATCAACATAAGCGGTCCATTGAACTCATTGTTATCTGTCAGCATCAGCGATGCACTGACTGCCCGCATCCGTGGCATACCATCTTCCGCGTGCCAGGTTTCAAAATCCGAATGCCAGTCAAACCCGCTGCCCTCAAACCCGAATTTGTCGTTGATTCGGGACTGATGAATATAGACCTCGCTGCCCAAAAGCTGACGCACCATCCCCAATATGCGTGGATCACGGGTAAGACGGCTGAAGTGGTCTGATAACTCGTGCATCGCGAACACCGAGCGTATATCGCCGGTATTAGGGTCATTGATAATCTGGTCAGACTCATTCAATTTCCTATCTTTCGCCATCTCCTTGAGTTCATCAAAGAAAGGCTGCATTCGTTCTTGATTGAAAAAACCTTCAAACCAGAGAAACCCATCGCGTTCATATTTTGAGAGTGATACCTCATCCAGGGGACCTTCCCAACGATACTGGTTTCGCGAGTGGACCACCGGACCAGGCCTTAAAAAAGGCGCCAGTGGTTCTTTGAGGCGGGAAGGAAATGGATCAGAATGCTGCGTCATATTGAATCCCCTATCTGTGAAAATTTGAGAGTCACTTTGCCAAAGCAAGACTAAATCCGGCCTCTCCCGACTGACCTTCACAACAAATGTCGAGCCCAATGTCGTGAAAAGGAGCCCTTGTTCTCAGTAGCCAAATGTGGGGCCGACTATCATCGCTTTATAACCGCAGTCGGTGCGGTTGTTCGTACAACTTAAATGACAGTAAGACTGGCTCTGCCCTATCTCATTAACATAAGTTTCTGTTAAGCCGTTTTAATTCCCAAGAATGAGTTTGGTAATATTCGGCTTGTTAGTTCAGATCTGCGCCAACGATTAGAATCCACTTTCCACAACCAAACTTGCCTAACGACCATACGACAGTGAAGACTGGCGATTGAACGAGCTGAAGCCGACTCTACGACGCTCTCATCCTGAAGTGCGAAACCGTTACCGACGACTTTACGCAGTCGGTAGTTTCGATCGATTTGTTGGGAAGCCACATGCTGAGATGGTCACCGAATGGATTCGTCGGCTTTCAATCCTCGGGAGGGGCGGAGAGCAAACACCTCTTCTTGGCGCAGTCTCTTGGTGGGAACCAGTACGAGATCAAAAAAACCCCGAAGCTCTCACTTCGGGGTTTTGCGGACATTGGGATTAACCCTGGCGACGCGGAGAATTTACTGCTCCACGAAGGCCCTCTCGATCACATAGTGGCCGAGGTTACCATGGCGTGCTTCCTTGAACCCCATGTTATTGAGGATGGAGCAGGTGTCTTTCAACATGCTGGGACTACCGCACACCATGAACCGGTCATTTTCCAGGTCAAATTCCGGCAGGTCCAGGTCCTGCGTCAGCTTGCCGTTTTCCATCGCGTCGGTCAGCCGCCCGGTGTTACGGAAATCCTCACGGGTGACCGTGGGATAGTAAAGCAGCTTGCCATCAACCATTTCGCCGAAGAATTCGTTGTTCGGCAGCTCCTCAATATCGGACTGGTACGCCAGCTCGGACTTGTAGCGAACGCCATGGGTCACGATGACTTTATCATAGGCCTCATAGACTTCCGGGTCCTTGATGATGCTGATAAAAGGTGCCAGGCCGGTGCCCGTGCTGATCAGCCAGAGATTCTTACCCGGCAGCAGGTTGTCCATAATCAGGGTACCGGTGGGCTTGCGACTGACCATGATCTCGTCGCCTACCTCAATTTTTTGCAGACGTGACGTCAGCGGGCCGTCCTGAACCTTGATTGAAAAGAACTCCAGCTCCTCTTCATAGTTGGCACTGGCAATACTGTAGGCACGCATCAGCGGCTTACCGTCGGTTTCCAGGCCAATCATTGTGAAGTGACCATTCTTGAACCGGAACCCCGGATCACGGGTGGTGGTGAAGCTGAAGAGTGTGTCGTTCCAGTGACGAACACTTGTTACACGCTCTTTATTCAGGTTGCTCATGGTATCGCCCGTTCGTTAGCCGTTAGCAAATAAGTAAAAATCATTGTGTAAATAGTAACCCAGGGGTAACCTATCGACAAAATGGGATATTTTCATAACCTTATTCGGAATTATCGATTATGAAGTTTAGCTTCCGCCAACTTGAGGTCTTCCTGGCTGCGGCGCACTTCCAGAACATCACTCGTGCGGCGGATTCCCTGGCAATGTCTCAGTCCGCGGCCAGTAGCGCGCTGAAAGAACTGGAGAGCCAGTTTGATATCCAGCTCTTTGACCGGGTCGGAAAACGACTGCAGCTCAATGAGCTCGGCCGTCTCTATCGGCCAAAGGTCGAGGCTTTGCTGGCCCAGGCCGGGGAGCTGGAACAGGCGTTCAGCAAGCATACCGAAGTCGGCGCCCTGAAAGTCGGGGCTACCCTCACTATTGGTAACTATCTGGCTGTTGGCGTCATGGCCCAATACATGAATACCCCTACCCACCCGATAGTGGCGCTAGAAGTAGCCAACACCCGCACCATTGCCCAACGCGTCAAGGATTTCGAACTCGACATCGGGCTGATTGAAGGTGAACTGCAATCTTCTGAGCTGGAGGTTATACCCTGGCGAGGCGACGAGCTGGTGGTCTTCTGTTCCCCGGACCACCCCTTTGCCCGGAAGGACAGGCTTTCGGATGCAGACCTTCGCTCGGCAACCTGGGTGATGCGTGAGCAGGGTTCCGGCACCCGGCAGACCTTTGAACGCGGCATGCACGGCCTGCTTCCAGACCTGGACATACTACTGGAACTCGAGCATACCGAGGCGATCAAACGGGCGGTGGAGGCCAACCTTGGGATCGGCTGCCTGTCACGGGTGTGCCTTGCTGATGCATTCAGGCGGGGCAGCCTCGTTCCGTTGAAGGTTCCGGAGGAACGACAGTTCGACCGAACCTTCTATTTCATCCTGCACAAACAGAAGTATCGGAGCGCCGGCATCGACCGCTGGATCGACCTGTGCGAGCAACTTCAGGATCCACCGCTTCCGGAGGAGCGTGGCCTACTGTACGACAGGACACCCTCTTGATCCCGCGTTACAGTCAGACTGGCCCGCTGTGAAACCGGAACTCGGTGTCTGGTGTCTCAATCAGTTGTTGCTCCAGCGCGAGGAAGGTCGCCACCCGATCCTCCACCGAATTCCCTGCGGCGTGCTCGGCTAGTGTCAGGTAGTCACGGTAGTGTCGGGCTTCGGACTTCAGGAGTCCGGTGTAGAAATCCGACAGTGTCGCATCCAGATGCGGTGCCAGAGCTGCGAACCGCTCGCAGGAACGGGCCTCGATAATGGCACCCACGATCAGCACGTCCACCAGCCGACCGGGATCTTCTGTGCGTACTTCCTGCCGTAACCCGGCTGCATATCGAGCCGGGCTCAGGTGACCGTAACTCACTCCCCGCTTTTTCATGATAGCCAGCACTTGCTCGAAATGGCGCAACTCTTCCCGAGCAAGACGCGACATCCTGTTGAGCAGGTCCGTGTTATCGACGTAGCGATACATCAAACTCAGGGCCGTGGACGCTGCTTTTTTCTCACAATGAGCATGATCAATCAGCATCAGGTCCTGATTAGCGAGGGCGTTTTCAATCCATCGCTGTGGTGTTCTACAGGGCAGGAAATCATGAATCTCGTCGAGGGCTTTGGTCATTGTTTACAGCAAGTCAGGTTCTCGGGCGCGGCAGTATACCGCAACGACCCATAATATCCGACCACAGTCCAACTTAACTTTATAAGGGGTTTCCTATAGAATGCAGCGCCAACTTAGCGCCTTTTCGCCATAAAACTCCCGCCAGGCAACGACGCCCACGGCGCGGGACATTCCAACTGATGAGGGTCCATATCGTGTTAGAAGCCTATCGT